>WNES01000209.1_pt1 | contig 31714 bp, 39 predicted proteins | sample 5399931 | NCBI WGS metagenome assembly WNES01 (sample SAMN13153332, study PRJNA577476) | soil metagenome | isolation source: 20 cm grassland meadow soil 2 days after 3rd rain plot 5 | place: USA:California | collected 2015-11-11
ATTACATTTGCCACACGACACACCTTGGCGGCTTGCCAGAGTTCGTCCGAAGTCGCTCGGCGCTTGCGTCTGCATTCGCGAAGGGCTTCAAGTGCAACGTCGAGCCCGATCTTGTTTCTATATCGGAAGCAATCCGCAACTGTTTTTGCCGGGGAGAAGATGCGGACAGGGACGCCTTCGATGCGGTGTTCTTGAACTCCATAGGCAAGCGTTTTTTGTGAGAATCGAACTATGCGCAGGGGCGGCTCGTCGGTCTTCGGAAGTCGAGCCTTGTCGCTGATTGCAAGCCACACCTGGAAGGGCGACTGCGTTGTGAGGCCGTGAAATCGGAGTGCGGATAGCAGACAAACGACGCCATGAGGAACGCGCTTAGAGGCTTGTGCGAGACTGTGATGCTCAGTTGGACGCGCACCACGAGCGACGTAGAGGCCCCGGCCCACGCGCATGATCGCGCCTTCGTCAGCAGCCATGCGAAGATACAGCCTAGGGATTAGGGATGCCGTGCGATTCGAGGTCTCGGGGACGGAGTATTCCCGCTCTCTTGACGAGCCTAACCACGTCGGCGATTCGGTCGTGGAGCACGGAGGCAACTCTTTACTAAACGTCGGCAATTATATACAACTCCCAACATATTGTAAATAAGTGGTGCCGGGCAGTGGGACCGTTTGGCCGGAAACCAAGGGGTCGGAAATACCCGAAATCAGTACCGTTGGCCAATTGGCCAATTCAAGCGTAATCTGAAATTCGTAAGTGACGCCAAAGCAACGACTTAATGATTTTCACCCGCGGCTGTTAACCGAAGGGTTGTCAGTTCGAGTCTGACCCGGGGGAGCCATTCTTCCTAACGTCTTCTCTTCCGACCACGACGACCGTGGGGACACAAATGTTCCGCAACATCGGGAGGTAGTCGCGCCGCTGTGCGCGTCCGCGAAGTGCCGCAGCCGCTCCGCTGGGCGGCGTTGTTACCATCATTTCCATGAGAGCTGCCAGCGCTGGATGATGGTCAGCATTTGCGGGAGTGATCATTTTCGTGAGTTCTTCGGAGGCGTAGGCCGCCATTCCTTCCCGCTCAAGGCGATCGGCTGCAGCAAAACGCAGTTACTTGCGTTCCGCCGAGTCGAGTCCGGCAAAAGGTGCCCGAAACTGTCAACTCAAGTAGAGCCGACCGATGCGGCGGGTTTCGTCGAGAAAGTATTTCATGACTCCTGAGCCATGCTATTTTGCCACGTCACCTTGGCGCGAACATCATTGATCAGGAACCGCACGCCTTGGTTATCCGACGGATTCAGCCACAGGATGCGGTCGAAGATGCGGGCGGCCTCCTCAAAGCGCCCGAGGCGCCAGAGGCCCAGCCCGAATCCATACATGCAGCGGAGAAACGGCCGGTTATCGATCCAACCCCATGGCAACACGCCATGGAAGTCTTCCCCGAGCGACAATTCACCGATCCGAAATCCGGCCTCGTAGTGGCGGATTGCGTCTTTGGGCCAATGGTCCCATGCCAGGTTGCCGAGATGCGCGTGTGCGTCCAGACAGCGAAGATCCGTTTGGCAGAGATCCATCAGAATTCTGTATGCCCCTTTCGCGTCGCCGGATTCCTTCCGCTCGTTGGATTCCGTGATGGGATCGGAAAATGGATCTTCAGAATCCTCCCCGGGCGGCACCTGCTCCATCTCGAACTCCCGCCGAGGTCCCTGGGCAATGATTGTTTTGGCCCACTCCTCGATCGGCTCTCCATCCTCGCCCCAGTACTCTTCGCTCGGATTCCATGTGCCTCGGTCCTCGAGCTTGAGTGGAATGAGGCCCAACGCACTCGCTTCGATCCGGGTGGATTCGATCACACCGGACAAATAGCTGCCTCCCGCGTACGACCAATCCTTGCGGGGCCGTACCATGGCGATCTCGCCCGGAACCACATCCCAAAGGCGGCCGACGCGGAGCATCAGGATGCGGTCACCTCCGAGAAGACGGCAGCGCGCAGCCTTCTGCTTCACGGAGAGCACAACGAGTTCGACCGATCGGCGGAGGTCGATCGAAGCCGTGGCCGCGTCGTGCTGACTCGTATCTCGACCCTCGGTCGGCGAATAAGGATCGAGTCCCATCCATTGGCGATATGCGGCGAGGCAATCTGCGCCCGGCAGACTCGGTGGAATCACAACGTCGGAGGCCGCCACCTTGTAGTCCCGGCCATCCACACGACGGCACGTCGCGGTCACCGCGCGACGCTGGTTTCCATCGTACTCGAAGGCGATCACGGATACGGGCTCACCGATCACCAAACCCGCGCAGGGAAACCGGATGTGCTTCTGTAATGCCTGCTGGAAATTCCAGATCCGTTCGTCATCGCTGCCAGTCTCCGCGGTGAGCTCGTCGATGAGATCGTTTAACGACCCAGGATCCAGGCGTTTGCTTTGCTTCATGAATTGCCTCCCCCATCCCGCTCACCCCAGCGTGCCTTGGCGCGTTCCAGGAACGATGGCTTCTCAGCACGTCTCGTACCGGCCGCCACAGATTCAAACTCCGAAATGAAGCCGGTCTTGCGGTGATGCGCAGTGTGCACCTGGCGCACGGTTTCCTCCCACTGGGCGGCGAGGCCGGCCCGCTGATAGCAGTCTCGGGCACGCTCGAAATTCGATAGTGTCGCGTCGTAGTACTTGCTCTTCTTGGCGTCAACGATGCGCATCCCCTGCGCGCGCCAGAGCCGGGCGGCGAGATCCGGACGGGTCTTCTCCAATTTCCTCGCGGCGGCTTCGGTGGAGTGGTGGCTCACATGTTCGAGAGCTTTGCCGGTCGAGCCGCTCACCAGGTCCGCCAGCCGCTCCATTGCTCTGGCCTTAACGAACAACTCCAGCAGCGAATGCAGGTCTTCGCTCTTGGCCGCACTGAGGGCCTTTTTCTGCCATTCCTGGCGCTCGGCCTTGGGCACAAACTTCATGAGATCGTCATAGGTGAACTTCGAGGGCTGCTCCCGAAAGCCGGCCCAGGCGGCTTCCAGCGCTTCGTTTTTCCGGCCAAGCTTCGTCAGCAACTGGCGGTGAACTTCATCGAGATCGTAGCCCGCCCCGCATCGGAACCGGCTATCCCGGTCAAGAGCGCGCCCACGTTCGACCCAGGTCAGGGCCTGATTCGGTTTCTGTCCAGCTAGCAATTTGGCAACGGCCAGGCAGTCCTCCGCTTTATGCCCGGACCGCTCGGCGAGTTCAACATAAGCTGGGATGTTTCGTTGTGCGCAGTAGATCGCGCGTAGAACCTCGCTCCAGAGCCTGCAGGGATACTCAGAATCATAAGGCTCTCCCGAAACCGCTTTGAAACGCTTGCGAACCTGCTTCTCGAAGGCAGTCAGCCCGGCTTTGTTAAACGCGGCCGCGGCATCTTTCTCGATCTGATAGAAGAATGCGTAGGGGTCATCGTCCATCCACGCCAGCAAAGTCGAAGCGGTCATGTCCGCGTTTGCACCAGAAGCTTGCCGGGCTTTGATCCAAAGGCAGATGAGATCTTGAACGAATTGTCCAAAGCTGCCGCTGGAATCGTCGAGTTCTTCGACTTTCTCAAGGCATCCTGCGAGAAAGGCCTCGCACAGGGCGGTCGCGCGGGCCGGGTCGGATCTGGTGAGGGCCCGAACTTCGGCCGCGACGCCGTCAAGGCTGCTCACGAATGAGAAGCATGCGCGGTCGCCGATGAACTCTCCGGAGCGGAGCGCAAGGTCGATCCGCCGTTCGATCGGATCGGCCAAGCGGCGAGACCGCGGCTTCGTCTGCCTCTCTCGTGCCCGTTGGCCGCCAAACCGGAACCGCCTTGCTGTCTCGTCATCTCGAATCAGTTTGCCGTGATCCGGAGTTCTTCGTAGCCCACCTTCTAAAAGGGGGCGAATAGGGCGCGATCGGGTGATCCGCACCTCCATCTCGGCCGATGGCCTGGCGAAGACTGTAGACGAAGGTCAGCCGGTATGCAAATTTCAGCAAATTTCCTTCACTGCTTAGCTTCTTCGGCCACACGCCCCTGCTCACGGGATCTGATGTTTGCGACTGTTCTCGACTGGAGGTTTGACATGCAATATCGCATGCAATATCCTATCTGAGTGAGGGCGTATGTCGTGGACACAGATGTGCTCGTGGCGGCCTTCCGCAGCGATTCTGGCGCATCGCGCCAAGTGCTGGAGGCGGCGCGGGCTCGCCGATTCAACCTGCTTTTGTCGGTGCCCTTGATGCTGGAGTACGAATCGGTTCTGACGCGCCCCGAACATCTTGCGGCAAGCGGAGCAAGCAGGGAAGACGTATCGGCTGTGCTGGACGAATTGGCTTCCGTGGCAAAGAGAGTGCAGTTGTTGATTCGCACGCGTCCCTTATTGTCGGATGCGAATGATGAGATGGTCTTAGAGACGGCTATTAATGGACGCGCCGACGCCATCGTGACTTTCAATGACCGGGATTTTAGACCTGTTGCGACACGTTTCCGTTGTTCGGTCCTGCGACCCGTGGAAGTGATCCGCCGACTAGCAGAGGAAGCCGAGTGACGAGAAGCGAAGGAGCGAATCGATGAGACGAAGCAATTTCGCTTTGCGCGTACCGCCCACCCTTCTGGCCGAAGCACGCAAGGCGGCCGAATCCGAAGGCGTGGCTCTCAACCAGCTCATTACGCTTGCGCTCGCGGAAAAGGTTTCTGCCATGCGAACAGAAGAGTACTTTGAGGAACGCGCGCGACGCGCTGATCCGACTCGGGTCAGTCGGATTCTCGCTCGCGTGGGCAAGGGAAATCCGCCCGTCGAGGGCGATGAACTTCCGTTGGGATTTGTTCCGACGAAGGCGAGAAAAAAGGAAGTGAAGAGAAAGACAGTTAGCTGAAAATAAATCAGGATTCCCTACGCCTATCTCTCCGGCGAATGGCGGCATTATTGGGCTCCTCTTCTGCGGTCCTCCTCGCCAAACTAGAGTGTAATTCGAGACTCGAGCAGGAATTGCCCAGCACTTTGGGTACAGGATTGGGTGCAATTAAAGAGGTAGGGATGGCTCCGAATCTCGGTAAGCAACACCAGATACGGCACTGCGATTTTTGACCGCAACAGCTGTTAACCGATGGGTTGCAAGTTCGAGTCTTGCCCGGGGAGCCAATTTTTTCCATTTGAGTCAATTAGGAACCGCACTCGCGGGCTCCTCGCTCAGGAGCCGCTAACTGTCACGAAAATGCAACGCGGTGTATTCTCCCTTCAAATGCTGGTTCACCTTCTCAACGGCTTGGCGCATCTGCTCCACCATCCCGAGTTGTTAGCGACCCTTGGTCTCCGGGCTGGTGTGTCTCATGGCTCGCTGCACAACCCTCCACAAGCCGGGTCGTGATTTTGTCGAGGCGGCGGTCGCCGAAGAACGCCTTCGGGTGTTTGAGATACGCCCGGCGACCTCGAATGGTGTTCTCGAACAGCCCGGCGAAATGAGAGCGTTATACGCTCAATTCTATCCAACAGTTGATATCGCTCTTGCCTTCATTCGGTTTCGGATCTCGTCGAAGTGCCAAGGGCGAAAGTCATGAGTATCCACGCCAACATCCATCGAAAGTGAATTGTCGAGATTAGCCAATCTTCCGTGGGGGTGTCCATACAGGTGCCAGGCGCCATGAGATGAATGATTCCAAACGCGCATTGCGTAGTGGCACAAGACGATTCGCTGACCATTGATTGAGACCTCGGCGAGATTGCCAAGCCAAGAAAACTCCTGAGTTAGTTTCCGCGTGTCCTTGTCGTGGTTGCCGGGCACAGCGAATATCTTCTTCCATCGAATCTCGCGGCGTAGCTGCACTGCCCTCGCTTTTGGACCGATGCAGAAGTCTCCGAGAAAGTACAAGATGTCGTTCGTTTTGACCAAGGTGTTCAACCGTTCGACGATTGTTCGATTCATCTCTTCGACGGTGTCAAGAAGACGATTACAATACCGGATGATGTTCTTATGCCCGAGGTGAAAATCGGTAGTGAACCAGACGCTAGGCATGGCCCTTCTCCCAGTCAGGGGCGAACAACGAGTCTCGTATGGGAGGAGGTGCAACGGGCAAACTATTCGGATGGAGTCGCAAGGTTCGGCGGTGTTGCCCGGCGACGAACGGCCATGGACGGTGCGGGAGGCGGCGACGTTCGTAGGAGTGAGTCAGCAAACGGTGTACCTCTGGGTCGAGCAAAAGAAGATTCTTCATCTCCGCGTGACCGTTGGCATCAAAACGGACCTCAATCCTCGCAGTTCGCGCCCGAATAGCCCGCTGTCCACTCGTTGTTCTAGACGGAGGAGATCGGTTTCAGTTGAGCTGGTTCTTCGAGTATGTCTAGCAATTCTTGCGCACAGTAGACACGGTTGCGGCGAGCGTCTGTTGTCCTCCTTACTATCCGCTTCTGTTCAAGCCGCTGGATCGCCCGTTGCGCCGTCGTAAACGCGACGCTCAATCGGCGCGCAGCGCCTGTAGCAGTGATAAACGGGTTGGCAGATAGCAGCTCAATGATTCGCACGGTGTTAGGCTCACCGGCCAACTTCTTAAGCCATTGGGCAACAACGTGATTGATCCGAGTCGCGCGGCTGAGAGCGTCTTCTGACATCCGCGCAACACCCAGCAGAAAATATTCGATCCATTCGTGCCAATCCGCTCTCTCGCTCACTGCGCGCAGATTGTCGTAATAATCTCGACGGGACGACTCGAAGAACGCCGACAGATACAGCAGAGGAGTCGGCAGGATCTTTCGCTCGATCAGGAACAACGTGATCAGCAATCGCCCAACTCGGCCGTTGCCATCTCGAAACGGGTGGATGGCCTCGAATTGATAGTGCGCGAGCCCAATTGTCATCAATGGCGGCAAGTTAGATTCGTGCAGAAACCGCTCCCATGCAGCAAGACACGGCTCGACTTCGCCGGGTGGCGGAGGGATAAACGACGCGGTTTGGATCGTGCTTCCGGGTTTTCCAATCCAGTTCTGCGTTTTTCGGAACTGCCCCGGTGCTGCTTGCTGGCCGCGAACGCCGGTCATGAGCTTTTCATGCAGCTCCCGGACCAGGCGCACACAGATCGGAATCTTGCCGAGCCGTGCGATCCCGTGTTCAAGGGCGACCACGTAGTTGCCAACTTCGCGCAGGTCTTCTGGACTGCGGGCCACCACCGCTCCGGCTTCAGCCGCGAGAAGCTCACCCAAGGTGGCTTGCGTGCCTTCAATCTTGCTGGACAACACAGCCTCGCGCCGCACAAAAGGGCGCATGAGCACATGAGGGTTGGGGAGTCTCCCGCCCTCGCCAGCCAGCCTGCCAATGAGCCGGTCTGCGTCGGAAAGCACTCGGATGAGTCGCGGCGTCCAATCGAGTGCCGGCGGTAGTGGTGCCGGTACGAAGGCGGAATACCCGCCTTGTGGCACCAGTTTGCCAGGTATGTTCGCGGTTTTGGCCATCTCACCTTCTTGCGTCGCGAAAAAGAGGCAAAACTGTATTTTCGATATTCATGATAATCGAAAATAAGGCTATTGGCTATTAGCGATCCCGAAAACACACGAAAGGCGCTATTTGCGCGACTCATTACGTTCTGTTGCGTGGAGCCTTAGTTTCAGAGTGAGCGTTTCGATTCGGTAGACTATGGCCGGGAACGACAGCGATCCCGGTGTCGTCAGCTGGGGATGGCAGCGACCTCTGGATCACCTGGACGGTGTCGCTCGACCTTCACGTCCGAACTCTCCTCGCGACCTGTGCTGTCGCGCTCTCGCCAGCCCATCAGATTTTGGGGTTCGTTAAGCCATCCCTTTCTCTGCCGCACATTTTCCTGGGCCCTGCTTGGACCCGTGCCTGCGCTCGGCAGCTTTCTTGGCTCGCGGAAGCCGGCGTTCACAGCGGGAGGTTGGCCAGTTGCCCAATTACAGCACGGTTTGAAGGTTGTATGTGACTTATCAGATCAATCGCGGCGAACCGCGATCAAACCACGCATTCGGCTCGCAACCGAAGGTGTGGTCAGCTCGAGTCCTGCTTTGTGGCGAGCAGAGCGTGATGACGGACCACGGGTAAATATGCGCTACAGTAAAGAGAGGACCACACCAGTTTTTTGAATCAGTGAGCAAGTGCTATCGCTCTGGTAAGGTGCGAAACAATCGACCTCTTAGGTTGCCGCGCTTGCGGTTTGTGCGCCTTCGATTGCAGCGACTTCGCAATACACCTTGATTGATCCCTTAGACTCCGTGAGCAGGCGAATGATTTGCTCGTAGTTCTCCAATCCCTTCACGGGGTGCGTAAGAAGTTTCTTCAGCCAGCCGGGATATTGGAGTTCCGCGGTGGATAGATCCTTCACGCCAGATTCGAAATACTCACGATTCGCGTTGACGCTCCCAAACGCAACCTTATTGCCGAGCACAAAACCGAGATTGATCTTGTCAGCGGGAACCTCAAGCTGGCGGGAGCCGCCCGTAACGCTCACCATGGCGAGCACACCGTTCTTCGCGAGAACATTCATCGCTTCGAACACGAGCGGTGAGTAACCGGTTCCCTCGAGAATCAGATCGAACGGACCGTACTTTGCGGAGGCATTTGTTAGCGACGTCTCTTTGGTGCTGACGTAACGGACGCCAAGTTCTTCAAGGAGCCTCGAATTCAGGAACGGTGGCATCGTATTCCCAAAGGCCGTGACTTCAAGGCCGCGCAGCCGCAGGACAAGCGATGACAGCAGGCCGAGTGTGCTTGCTCCGAGCACCGCTGCCCGCTTGGGACGCCATACACGGAGGCGCTGCTGGATGCGGTAAGCCTGTTCAATCGCTTTCTGCGCCACACTCATCGGTTCCATCAGGACGCCGACTTCTTTCAGGTTTTCCGGCACGCAAATGATGTATTCCGGTTCATCAACGACGTATTCCGTGAGAAAGCCGTGGCGCAGGTTGATGCCACGCTCGAAGTAGGTGTCGTCGGTCGTCATGTCGTACGTGCCAATCTGATCGTAGAGACTCGAACCGGGACGGCGGACGGTAAGCGCAACGTAATCGCCGGGCTTGAATTCCGTAACGCTTGGGCCAATCTCTTCCACGCGGCCAAAGCTTTCATGTCCGAGGATCAGATAGTTGCTACCGTCGGGGGCGGCTCCGTATTCGGCCGCATTGATTTCCTTGTCCGTGCCGTCCACACCGACGCGAAGAATCTTCACCAGCACGCCGCGTCCATTCGGAACGTCGGCGACGCTTGGCTTTGGGACCTGCGCCAGATGCACGCTCCCGGCTTTGCCAGGAAATACCGCTATTGCTTTCATGATGTTCTCCTTAACTCGCTGCACTTTTTGATCGAAACTCGATGTTCTTCTCGCGGGCTTCGCCGCTCTGGGTCAGCAGCTTGGCGACAAGTCCTGTCCATCCAGTTTGGTTTGCGCCGACGCCGCTGCCGGTGTCGCCGTGGAAATACTCGTGGAACAGGACGAGGTCGTTCCAGTGCGGGTCGTTCTGGAAAATCTCCAGGTTTCCAGTCACGGGGCGGCGACCGTCTTCACCGCGCAGAAAGATTCTGTTCAAACGGCGAGAAATCTCTCCAGCTACTTCCGCTAATGTGAAAAGTTGTCCACTGCCGGTTGGGAATTCCACCTTGAATCCGTCACCAAAGTAGTGATGGAACTTTTGGAGAGATTCCACGAGGAGGAAGTTCATGGGGAACCAGATGGGCCCGCGCCAGTTGGAGTTTCCGCCGAATAGCGAGGTCTTCGATTCCGCAGGCTGATAGTCGACGCGATGTTCCGTCCCGTGGACGCTCAGGACGTAGGGATTATCCAGGTGATACCGCGATAGCGCGCGAATTCCATGAGGCGATAGGAATTCGGTTTCATCTAGCATGTAGCGCAGAGCATGACGCAATTTGTCGGCGTCAACGATGGAGAGGAGTCTCCGTTCGCGATTTCCTGGCGTACGCATACATGCGATGTTGGATGTCAAGTCGCGACGGTTCTCGATAAACCACTCGAGCCTGCGTTTGAAATTGGGGAGCCGCTCCAGGAGTTCGGGCTCAAGGGTCTGAACCGCAAAGAGCGGGATCAAGCCGACCACGGAACGGACCTTCATCGGCGTGCGTTCGCCATTGGGGAGATGCAGTACGTCGTAGAAAAATCCGTCTTCGCTGTTCCACATCGAGTCCATACCGTCGCCGCGATGGCTCATGGCGTTGGCGATGTAGAGGAAGTGCTCCCAGAACTTGCTGGCGACGTCTTCATAGACGGGATTTTCGCTGGCGAGCTCAAGGGCGATGGCCAGCATGTTGAGGGTGTACATAGCCATCCACGCAGTGCCATCAGACTGTTCAATATGGCCACCAGTGGGAAGCGGCGCGCTGCGATCGAAGACCCCGATGTTGTCGAGGCCGAGAAAGCCGCCCTGGAACACGTTCATTCCTTCGGCGTCCTTGCGGTTCACCCACCAAGTGAAGTTGAGCATGAGTTTCTGGAACACCCGCTCAAGAAAGGCACGGTCTCCCTTGCCGCGTGCCTTTTTTTCAATCTTGTAGACGCGCCATGCGGACCAGGCATGAACAGGAGGATTCACATCGCCTAGCGCCCATTCGTACGCGGGCAGTTGTCCGTTTGGATGCATGTACCATTCGCGGAGGAAAAGAACGAGTTGTTCCTTCGCGAAATCTGGATCGACGAGCGCCAAAGGAACACAGTGAAACGCAAGGTCCCACGCCGCGTACCAAGGGTATTCCCACTTGTCAGGCATTGAAATCACGTCGGCGTTGTAAATGTGCGACCAGTCGCAGTTGCGACCTCGCTTGCGTTGTTCGGGAGGCGCTGGTTGCGCTGGATCGCCGGCAAGCCAATCCCGTTGCGCGTAGTGATAGAACTGCTTGGACCACAGGAGTCCAGCAAAGGCTTGCCGCTGGACGTTGCATCCGTCTTCCGACAAAGAGGGCGGCATTACCTTGGCGTAGAACTCGTCAGCTTCTTTCTGGCGTTGAACGAAGATGCGATCAAATTCACTGTCGATCGGATTTTTCTGAGAAGCGGGGCTTTCTTTCGTAAGGCGCAGCTTGATCGTCACGCTACCACCCGCCGGAATCTCGGATGAATAGTGCGCGGCAGCCTTGGTACCAGATTGCGCTGGATTCACAGCATCCTTGTTGCCAGCGACGATGTAATCGTTGATGCCGTCCTTGGCATACGCTGGACCGGGATGTCCATAAAGGCGCTGCGTATTCGTTTCATTTTCGGTGAAGAGGGTCTCGGCCGCATCCTTGCAATGGAGCCAAAGCCTGCCTGCCTCAGGATGCTCGAGTGCAAGTGTGGTGATTTTGCCGAGAGCGTCGACTCTTTTTACGACCGGCTTAGTCCGGCCTTTATTCCAGGACCAGGTATTGCGAAACCAAATTGTCGGTAATAGATGCACGCGCGCCGGTTCGGGTCCGCGATTGTGCGCGGTGATTCGAATGAGGATGTCTTCCGGGGCGGCCTTGACATACTCGACCACAACATCAAAATAACGGTTTTCGTTGAAGACGCCGGTATCGAGCAGCTCAAATTCGGGGTCTTGTTTCGAACGGCGCCGATTTTCCTCCAGCAATTGTCCATAGGGATAAGCGCGCTGGGGATATTTATAAAGGAATTTCATGTAGGAGTGCGTGGGCGTGCTGTCGAGATGGAAGTAATACTCCTTCACATCTTCGCCGTGATTTCCTTCGTTGCCTGTCAAGCCGAAGAGACGTTCCTTGAGGATAGGATCGGCTTCGTTCCAGAGTGCAAGACCTAAACAGACAAATTGATGCCGGTCACAGACCCCGGCAAGGCCATCCTCGTTCCAGCGATAGGCGCGTGAACGAGCGTGATCGTGCGGAAAATATTCCCACGCCTCTCCGGTCGCACTGTAGTCCTCGCGCACCGTTCCCCATGCGCGATCGCTGACGTAGGGACCCCATCGCTTCCAATGCGCTTTGCGTGTCCTGGCTTCTTCGAGACGCTTTTCTTCGGCGTTCATAGTTTTTCACCATATTTCGACAGCTTCAGAACAACCAATTTTATGGAGCAATGCTCCCAGTTCCCTCGTGTGGTTGCGAATTTTCTCCAACCATTCCCGCGCCGGATGAGAATCTTCGATCGCGTGAAGTGCCAGTTCGCTATAACCAATCACGGCAGTGAGCATATTCGTGAATTCATGAATCAACTCACTTGTGAACGGTATCGGTTTTTCGTGATTCGCATCCTCGAAAAGTGGCTGTTCATCCTTATCTTCGTGCTTCGTCAAAAACCACACTCCTGCTCCCAAACTGCTCATTGAGCCGCAATTTCGATTGCATGGCCGTCGGGGTCACGCACGAGAAATGCCTTGCTAAAGTCGAGCATTTGCATGTGATTCGCGACAACGCCAGAAGATACAAACTTCACTCTTGCTGCGTTGAGCTGTGATGCCGCTGCATCTGCATCCGGTGTAATCAAAATCGTCTCTCGATGGATAATGTCGTTCGCGTGCTCATCAACAGGGAAGGGACGCCCATCGCGCGGGTTCAAGTACTCCAAGAGTTCGATTCCTGGCCCGGTTGGGGCGCGTAGCGCCGTGATTCGGAGATGGGCGCCGAACACATTATTAAGGTGTTCTTGCTCTGTACCATAGTTTTCGCTCTCTCCGGCAACCCGCAAGCCGAGCAGATCGCGGTAGAACTTGAGGCTTGTGTCTGTGTCCGAGACGGCGATGGCCGTGTGATCGATCCCGAGAAACAGGCGGTCAGGGCCGCGATGCCATTTCGGATCTCCCTTGCCCTCAGGAAACTCGAGGATTTCAACAGGGTGCTCATCCGGGTCCTTAAAGTAGAAGGCCTTGATCCCACCCGCATTCTTGTTCCAATCGCGTAGGCGCTGCGGTCCAGAGGAAGCCTGTTCAACCTTGTTTTGCCGAAGAACCTGATAGGCGCGATCCATGTCGCTTACGATCACCGCGATGTGTTGAACCAAAGATCGTTGCTTCGGGAATCGACAGGAATCGAACGTCCACGCGGCGAGAGAAATTGCACAAGTTCGACATATTCATCGCCGAGCTTCATCCGAACCACCCGCACGCGTGCCCCAAACACGCCGAAGAGGTGCTCGACGTCGTTGCCAGCCAGCTCCGTGTCCGACACCTTCTCGAATGTGAGGACGCGCGAATAGAAATCCAGAGATCGGTCCATATCACCCACCGTGATTAGAATGGTGCCGATACTGCGAATTTTTACTCCTGAAGAAGAGCTCTGAGGTGCTGCCTGGGTGAATGATGGAAGCGTCCATCCGAAGGACAGCGCCGCAGCTAGAAGCAGCGCCTGGAGTGGCTTAGACCGCATTTTGTACTCCTGCAAAGGACGGCACTCGGGAGTTATCCGCCAAGGAGGTTGTGACGCCCAATCGCTGTTTCAGGTGATCGCCGACTCGGAGTGCATTGGCCATGATGGTCAGCGCGGGGTTAACAGCGGCGCTGGAAGGGAAGAAGCTGCTATCCACAACATAAAGATTGTCGATTTCGTGCGCCTTGCAATTCGTGTCCAATGCGGAGGCCTTGGGGTCAGTACCGAACCGAATCGTACCGTTCTGGTGTGCCACGCCTGCGAGTGGAATACGGTCACCGACGAATAAATTACGCGCGAACAGTCCTTCATGACATTCGTGGCCATGAATGCCACATTTGGTTTGCTGCTGCATGAGTTCTTTGAGCTTGGCAAGCAAGCGGCGGTGCGGTTCTTCGTTGTTCGGCGCGTACTGCAGAACGATTTTCCCGTCGCGGTCAACGGCGACGCGATTGTTTGGGTCTGGCAAATCTTCCGAGTGATCCAGAAGCTGAGGGTGTGCTTGGCCATGAGATCCAGAGTCCACCCTGGAGCAATGCCTGGAGCGCCGGCAGAGAGCGCCGTTCCGTCGAGCTTTGCGACAAAGGAGATGTGGCCCATCGGATGGTTCCACTCCTTCGAGCCAAAATAGAAATCGTTTACCGCGAGTGATTTCTGGTACAGCGTGGGATTCGGGCACTTCGAGAGCGCGAGCATCACTGAGTTCGTGTGGCCCATGTAGTGCCGGCCGATTACGTCCGAGCCATTGGCCAGCCCTCGCGGATGCTTGTCGTTTGCAGAGCGAAGCAGTAGAGCAGCGGAATTAATCGCTCCGCAGGACACCACCACGAGATCTGCGGAGTAGCTCTCGCGCGCGCCATTGCGGCTGACGACTACTCGCGATATTTCTCTGCCCGCAGCGTTTGTTTCCAGGCGTTCCACATATGCGTTCGTCAGCAAACTTACATTGGGAAAGCGCAGCGCTGGGTCCACGCAAAGCACTTGCGCGTCGGACTTTGCATCCACAAGGCATGGATAGCCGTCACACGTATCGCAACGAATGCACTTGCTGGTATGGGAGTTTTGTTCGTCGAGCTGCAAGCCGAGGGGCGTATGGAACGGTTTCAGTCCGAGTCGCTCAAAGTCGTCGCTGAGCTGCTGGATGCGCGGCTAGTGGCTGATTGCCGGATGCGGGTAAGGGCCGCTCGCGCGAGGTTCCGTGGGATCTTCGCCGCGCCTTCCGTGAACGTGATAGAGCCTTTCCGCTTTTAGGTAGTACGGTTCGAGCTCATCGTAGGAGATGGGCCAGGCTGGCGAGATTCCGGCGAAGTGGCGAATCTCCCCGAAATCTTCTTTGCGGAGTCGGAAAAGTGCAGCACCGTAAAATTTGGTATTGCCTCCGACGTAGTAGTTGGTGTGCGGATGGAGCGGCTTGCCATCTTTGTCCCGCCACTTTTCCTTAGTCTGATACTTGGCTTCGACATTGACGGCACGCGAATCCCAGTTGGCCTTCTCTCGGCGCACGTAGTCACCGCGCTCGAGAATTAGAATGTTCTTCCCCGTGGAAGCGAGTGGATGCACGAGGGTTCCGCCGCCAGCTCCAGTTCCGATGATGATTACGTCGTAGTGCTTGTCCTGCGTCATCGTGTTTGCCTCCACTGAGAATGATTCGAACCTATTCCGTGATTCCAAAGATTGTCGGGTCCTCAAGCTCTGAGAATCTGCAACGAAAAATGCATCGCTTGTTGTTGTTGTGATGGTATTTGGCGCAATGGACCGCACGGATAGAACGTAGCCTCACATACACTTCAGCGGCCGCCAACATTCCGATTGGAGGTGCAACGAAATAAAGCCAGAGTGCGTCGAAAGATCTTGCTAAGGACGCAGAAGCAAAGGTCCGCGCCGGATTCATACTCATCCCGGAAAGTGGCGCTTCAAACGTGATATAGGAGGCGATCAGGATTCCTCCAAACAATCCGGTGTATCGCGCCAACTTCTTGTTATTGGAAACGGTAAGGACCGTCAGGAGCAGTACGAAAGAAATGAGCACCTCGGCCACGAACGCAACTTTCACCCCCAAAGGACCTGGCCGCGTGACTGCGTAATTCACAGAAGGATGTGCTACTAGCATCCCTAGAAAGAGCGCTGCGATCGCAACCCCGGCTACTCCGCCAGCAAACTGCGCGATTACGTAAAAGAAAGCGTCCCAGGGCTCTATCTTTCCCAGGCGGAAGAATGTGAGGGTCATCGCAGGGTTCATATGTGCGCCCGACTGTTTCCCCCATCCGGAGTAAATGATCGACACAGCAGTCAGCGCCATGGCGAACCCGATGATTGCGTTTCTCACAAAGGGAGTTGGGAATTAGCCTCAGGGCGGGAGAAGCGGGATATTGCAGCAAAGCTGTGAAGACACAGGCGGATATCATGAAGGTTCCGAGTTCAGCACCTTCCATCGAGTATTCCGGCCAATGGCGAGACAGCGCGTAACCAGCGCTACGGGTGAACGATGCCGGGTTATCGCCAGTAGGCAAGGACCTAGTGGGACTGCGTTGTGCAGCAGGCACCGGCGAGATGTGGGTGTCGGTCACGCGGGATAGGATTCGGATAGGTGCAATAAGTGACAAAGATCAGCAGAAAATCCCCACGAACGCGTGGTTAGACTCTTCGAAAAATTCTTGAAAATAGTTGCGACCTTCTGGAAGTTCCCACATCCGATACGCATTCGAGAGTGCCATTTGGGGACGTACATCGGAATTTTTCAGGTCATCGGACAGTGCAAAAACATGGAGACTTCCAGGGTAATCCGTAAATTTCTTAGTTTGTGTTAGTTAAGGCGGGAATTCGTGTCGACAGGGACGGCCAAGCCAAACTTTGAAACAACCGAGTCGGAGTTGATCCAGCGCGTCTGCCAGGGAGACAAGGAGGCTTTCTATAGCCTGGTACAACCTTGTGAGCGCGGCGTCTTCACCGCCGCCATGTCGATTCTTAATAATCCCGCAGACGCCGAGGAAGTGGCACAAGAAGCTGTTCTGAAGGCGCTCTCAGCCTTGCCCCGATTCCGTGGCGAGTCCAAGTTCAGCACTTGGCTGATCCAGATCACCATCAATGAGGCGCGGCTTAAGCTCCGCAAGGACCGCAAACACCTCTACGAATCCGTTGATGAGCAGCGGACGGACGAGCAAGGAGACTACTTTCCCAAGGATTATGCGGACTGGCGGGAAATCCCATCCGAAACACTCCATCGGAAGGAGTTACGTGAGGCGTTGAAACGAGCCTTAAACTCCCTACCCCCGAAATACAGAGAAGTGCTTATACTGAGGGATGTTCAGCACCTAAGTATTCAGGAAACTGCTCAGGTTCTGGGCATTACGGAAGGCAGTGTCAAAACAAGGCTTCTTCGGGCGCGCTTTCAGATGCGGGACGCATTGGCGCCGCGTATCGACGGGAGTTGGTACTCTGGCAAGCAGGAATACGAGAAGGTGAGGCCGTGGTAAGGTCAGCTTGCGCCAGCCACATGAAACTAAAAGGGACCCTCCGTATCCAATGAAGGTGATTGAGATAAGCTGCCTTGAGGTCTGGCGAGAGATCTCCAATTTCCTGGACGGGGAGGTTGACCCGGGGATGCGCGCACGCATGGAAGCGCATTTCAAGGTTTGCGCCCACTGTACGGCAATCCTGGACGGGACCAAGAACATCGTGAAACTGGTGGGTGATGGTGTCGAATACCAGATGCCCGAAGGATTCAGCAAACGCCTTTACGACAAGATTAAAGCCAAGTAACGACAGACCTGAACTGGTGCAAGCAAGCTGACTATCAGTTGACCGTCGCGGAGTGCTCCTCGCGGAGGAACCAGTGGCTCACGCTTCCGCCGAGCTCTTCGCGCACGTCCTGATTGTTGATGTGAAAGGCGATCTTCCAGTCGCCTGAAGGATCTTTGCTCCACAGCTCAAAGTAGCGCAGCCGCTTTCGGATGGGTTCGCCGCCATCCTTTGGCCTTAGTGTGAACTCGTGCCACCCGTAGTCGTAAGCGGTGCCGCCCTGGACGATGATGTCAATGATGATGACATTCATTTGCACCGAATAGTCGGCGAACAGCTTCACCGCCTCTTCACGAAGGCTGGAACGCGCCCGGCCACCGAATTGGCTTGGTCCACTTTCGAACATGCTTGTAAACCCGTCATCGGTGAATACCGCAAGCAGCCGGTCCACTTCCCCGGTGTTATAAGCTTCCCGAAACTCAGTCTTGGCCACGTTGATTTTGTAGATGTCATCCATCTAAAGAAACCTCCTAGCGAAAGCTGCCCGTGCACCTGGACTGAAACAGGCTTGAAAAGTGCCGCAACGCTGCTAATCCGCGACAGGCATGAGATGACGGCCGGCTATCCTGGGATTCGGGAAAAGTGGAGAAAATTTGAGAGAGACCCTTTTACGGCAGCGGGAAAATGGCAGACGGCTCCGTTTTCAGATATAACGTTTCGCCTGTTTTGACAACCTTTCCCCGGATGCGCACGGGTTGCGCCACGAGGTTGAGGAAGGACTCCTTGGGAAGAGGTTTCTGATCGAGGTCGGTAAGCAGGAGGATGGCGGGAGAACCGTTGAAATCATTCGTTGCGAAGAGGGCAGGAATGCCTCCACTGATACAACGCACTGCGCAGTCGCGATGGACCTTGCCGCTTCCCGGGTTCATCACTCCCAGATAACATTTGCTGTCCACAATCTGTCCTGACAATTCGAAAGCGCCTAGTTCCTGGCTTGATGGAACAGATTGCGCAGAGTCACCTTTCAGCGATATCGAGCCGCTCGCCACCTCAAGCATCGTCTGGTTATCGCGATAGATCTTCGTGCCGCGAAGTTGCACGTTCTTTCCAGTAAACGCGGCCACTTGGCTATCGGCGCCATGCTTGCCTTCCGCGACCAGCAAATACCGTGAAGCCTTAGGCTCTGTCGACCCTGGCCGCGCCATAATCAGGATTGGATACGGCGTCGCTTCAATTGTGCCTTCAAAGGTGCCCACTTTGCCGTATTCGAAAACCGATGGAGCGAATGTGCGTTGGACCTTTGCAAATACCATCGCTGTGATCGCCGCGAAGATAAACAGAAGCACCACTACTGCCCGGATTCGGCGCGCGATACCAACAGGTGCTTTTGGAAGATACCCGACATAGAACTCATTCATGCCCGCACTCCTGCGTCCGGAATTCTCGATGGCTCGACGAGAGTACCGGGCGGGTTCGGTTTGGGGTGGATCCATACGCGTCCGTTTACGATTTCGGTATAGAAAGTTGAGATCTTTTCTTTAAACGGCGGCGGCGAAGCTCCTGTCTCCGGCAAGTACTGATAGCCATGCCACGGGCAAGTCACGCATCCATCGATAATCTTGCCCTCCCCCAATGGACCGTTCTGGTGGCGGCACACATTCGAAATCGCGGAGATCCTTCCGTCAAATTTGAACATGGCGACACGCTCGCCGCTCACGGAGACAACTGCGGCGCACTTCTCCGGAATGCTCTCCACTGAGCAGGCGTCAACAAATCCTTTCCCGACCGGATTCAGTTTTCTCAGATCAACCACGCGCTCACGCGATCCCGCCGCGAGGTGCAAACTCAGGACGGTTACGAATCCGGCGCCGGTTGCAATCGCCATCACCGGGCTAGTCTCCGATTGCAGCAAGCCCAACGTGACGTGACCAATTAAAAGGGCGTACGCCACGTAGACCAACATGTGGAGGGCTTTCCAGATGGGCGGAGTCAAGTTCCTCAGCCAAAAATCATGGCTGGTGGCTGCCATAACAAAAAGAATCAGAAGGGCCAGAAAACCGAGTTGTTGAAAGGGAAAATCGGGCACGCTCCCGAAGTTTTGGTTTGAAGTCAGGAGGCTGACGAGTGGATTTTTATTCCCCAAGCTATGAAATTGAATGATCGCAAAGATTCCGTGCACCGCGCCTAGTAGAAAAGTGACGACTCCCAAATGGCGGCGGTTGTACAGCAAGGGAAGAAATCGCGCGTCCAGCCGGCAAAGCGGCCCGATGCATAAAACCACGTGCAGAAGCAGAAACGCCGCTGAGCCTGCGGCGCGAATAATCAACGTCTCAGCCGTGGCATAGGGAAACAGCAACGCGCCGAATCCGATGAAAAGTGCGATATAGAGAATGACTCCCGAGAGAACCACAACGTCGTAGACGCGCTTTTGGCGATTCCAACCAATGGCTTGATATTGGTGGCTCATCGCGTCGCTCCCGGGGGAGCTGAGCTCAGGGCGGGACTCGTCGATTTTGGAGAGACTGGCCACATGTGGCGGAAAGCAATGCCGCTCAGAAAGAGCGCAGGCAGTAACAAAGCGAGCGCGAGAAATATGCAGCGATGGGTCTTGCGAAGAGGCTGAATCATCGGTGTGGATTCCTCTCCTCGGGCGGTTCACTCTTCCCTGCAATCCATCGACGGAGTAGCAGCGGCCAGAACGCGACCGCACCTGGAAAGATGAGCAGCCGGAATGCTGTGCCGCTGCCGTTGGCTTGGGAATCGATGCGCTTTACTCCGACCGTCACGAAGGCGAGTGCAAAGACAGCTCCGAGAGCCGCATAAAGATAGAATGCGTCAACGAGCAAGATGGCGATTCGCTCATACATTGGTGCCATCGATCGGGATAACTGTACCCGTCACTTGTGCAGCGCGATCTTCCGTGAGCAGCAGTGCGAGATCAGCCACGGCTCCTGGCTGCACCCACTTCGATGGATCGGCGGCAGGCATCGCCTTACGGTTCGCCGGTGTATCCATCGTTCCCGGCAAAATCAGATTTGCCGTTAGCCCCGCGTCCTTGTTTTCGAGCGCTACCGTGCGAACCAGAGTTGCGAGTGCGGACTTAAAAGTCACATACGCGCCGAGGCCGACGTGTGGTTCCACTGCGGTCAAGCTTCCGATCGCGACAATGCGGCCGTTCCCGGATTTCCGAAGATGGGGTATCGCGGCCCGCAGGACATAGAATGCCGAGGTCAAATTGAGGTCGCGCATCTGTTCCCAGGTCGCATCGTCGGTCTCCGCGACGGTTTTGCCACCGGCGAAGCCCCCCAGCACGTGCACCAGTACATCTAACTTGCCGAAGCGGCTGACCACCGTTTCAACGGCTTCGCGAACGGCGGCCGGTTTGGTGAAGTCAACTGGCAGAGGAGCAAAATTGGGCTCGGGAAAATCTTCCTTGGAGATGCTGCGGGACGTTCCTACGACCCTCGCGCCCGTTGTAAGGAATCGCTGGGTCACGAACGACCCCAGACCGCCCTTGGCACCTGTTATGAGAACCACTCTGTCTTTCATCTCGTTTCGTAGACCCCGCGCCGCAGTTTGCTTGCACAGGGGGTAAGAGCAGGCAGGTGAACAAAAGTTTCATCAAATTTGGAGTTTGGGCAGGTTGTCGTGGGCTAGCGGATCCTTCACGGCAAGGCTTGCCAACTCGTCAAAACGGGTCTTCAGGCACGGATTCCCGTCGAGATAGTCCATCGAGATCTGCGTTTTGCTACATCGCACTTCGGTGTAACTGACGGTAGCCGCATCCTGCCGGTGGACACAAACCGAGAATGGACCTGGCCCGGGAACGTGCGAGCGATGAAGGCGGCGAATCCAGTCATTGCTCCCAGCCGCGGGCTCTCCCGCTACGGCTTCGCAGGCGCGCCTGCGCTCTTTTTCCGCGAGCGAATCCGAAAGACTCGACGAAAACCAATGTTTGCGAGCCCAGGGGAGTCTTAGAAGCTGCTTGACCGTGCCGTCCCACCGCCATTCGTTGACGATCTTTTCGCTCCGGAAAACCCCAATCAAACGGAAAGGAAACACCCCATGCAAATTCATCCGTCGAAAAGCGGAATCAGTCGCGGGCAAATCGGGCTCACCCGCGAGCTCGCGAATCACGAGACCGCGCGTCCTGCGTTTTTCGCCCAAGTTGTGTGACAAGCTCCCATTCCAGTTCAAAAGCGCTAGCAAATTGCCCTGATTATTGCAGGCGATCCACGTCCCGCCGGAGGGCTCCCGCGGGTAAACCATCTCCATCGCACCTTTCACAAAGACCTTCGGGGGAAGGGCCCTTGGACGACTGAACAGTTCGTCCCGGTTCATTCCAACCAAGTACTCATCTTCTGACGGAACAAAGGTGACAGTACACATGCTCTTAATCAGCTAGAGGATACTCCATTGCCTGCCGGGAAAACTCCTGCCAATCTCGCAAGACCGCAAGCGGGCTTGCAGGGCGATGCCCCCTTATCTGATTTGCCGCCCCGATCTGGAAGACCAGTTTCCACTGCCGGTACAACGTTCTGTAGGCCGACCACAGCGAATTGCTCGCATCGTAAATATTTGTAGCTTCGGACGCCGCTCCGTTCAGCTCGATGATCTGAAATCCTTTGCCGGCTCGAAGCTCTTCATCGCTGCGGTATCGAATGTCGTATCGCCCGATATAGAAACCCGGGAAGCTGCATTCCGTTTGCGGTTTCTGGTTTTCAATCTGGAGCTGAACGAGAGTCTGGAGTGTGCTTACGAAGCGGGTTATGACACCGATGAATTTGATAAAGCCTGCGACCACCAGATCGTGGAGCACCGTCCGAGTCAACAAGTGGTGGGTACTTATCGCTTGCAAACAGGCCGGGTTGCGGGAAGCAACCTCGGATACTACAGTGAGCGTGAATTTGACTTCTCTCCCTACGAGCCAATCCGGAATTCAATCGTCGAGCTTGGCCGAGCCTCAATTCATCGAGATCATCGATCGTTCGAAGTTCTCACGCTGCTTTGGCGCGGAATCGCCAGCTATGCACTTCAGCGCAACGCACGATACCTAGTCGGCTGTTCGTCTTTGACCTCGCAATGCCCGCAGGAAGGCTCCGACATGTATTGGAGGCTTAAGGAGTTTCTCGTTGAGCCTGTTTTACGGACGAGCCCTCGGCATGGGTTTACGATTCCGATCTCAGCTGCTATTCCAGAGACGCCACGCATTAACCCTCCTCGCCTTTTGCGAGCCTATCTTTCTATTGGGGCGCAAATTTGCGGGGAGCCTGCCATGGATCGCGAGTTCAAAACGATTGACTTTCTGACCCTCTTGGACATCACAAAGCTTTGCTCAAGTGCACGTTTCCGCTTTTTCCGAAACGAATAAACTCATGCCATGTTTTGCATGCAACTTTTCACCAGCGCGTGTATCTCACGCGGTATGAGCACAACAACAGCTATTACCGCAGCAAGTTTTGAGAAGTTTTCGTACGAAACTGGGCAGCAAGCATTGTGCGCTTACAGAGGCATTCGTCCCCTGACCAGTATCTAGTTGCCGAGGAGAAGTATCACGATTTAGCCGCCTGGCGCGAGATCGCCTGGAAGGCGCTTGAAAAGAAGAGATTGGGTGATTCGCTTCGGAGGGCAATTGTGTCCCTCCCCATGCAATACAGGGAAGTACTCTTCCTTCGGGACGTAAAGAATCTCGATACAGCGGAGACCGCGTAGATCTTGAATATCACAGCCGGCGCTGTGAGAGCCCGGTTGTTGCGGGCGAGGGCACAAGTTTGCGGCACATTAAGTTCCTCTCTTTTGACGAGAGCTCGCGATAACAGCCTTGTTCACTCCTACCGCCTGTTTGGCGGCACAACGTTGGAGCCCGTTGCAATCCGATGATAGAGACAAGCACTAAATCCTTCAGGTAACTCGATGATTTCTGTCCCGTTAATCAATCGTATAATTTTCCTCAGGCTGTCATAGGTCGCAAAACAGCCTTCACACGTCAGGAAATGCTGTTCGATACGCACCTTCAATTCTTGCGAAACGTCGTCTTCCATATAGTTATCTAGTTCTCGGCGAACCTCGCGGCAACTGATCTGCATCAGAAGGACCTCATTCCTGCCCCTGAATAAAAGGAGCTTTCCACGTCGAATCTCCATCAGATTCATCCAAAGGGAAAAAGTCACACCGCGGCACGCAAATCTTTTTCCCTCAATTGTGAAACCTTCGATTGATCTCCGTATCCCACCACTGCACGACGAACTTTTGGAACTGAAACCGATGCTGTGACTTCTAGCCAGGCCTATGGGTCGTTTGCGATCCAAATTCAGTTCTGAGAGTGTGCGTCGAAAACTAAAAAAGAGGTAAGTAAATGAAAATGTCTCGCATTCTGAAAGTGATGTTTGTGGCTTTCGTCGTCACCGCACTGGGGCTTAGTGCCTCAGGCGCGTTCGCGCAGGGCGGCACGCACAGGTCATCGCAGTTTCAGGGACCCAAGGCCAACAAGGGCACCGTTACGCACAGCACCAAGGACGGGAAGAGTGTCCTCACGCTGTCAGATGACTTTGTTGTTCCTGATACGCCGGACCCGCATTGGCAGGTCGTGGATTCCGACGGCAACGTCCATCTTCTCGACAAGCTGAAGACCAAGGCCTTCATCGGCAGCAACTACAAGAAGGAAATCGTTCTGCCCAGCTACGTGAAGAACGTCAAGAAGGTGCAGATCTGGTGGGCCTTCGCAGAAGTCAACCTCGGCGAAGCGTCGTTTAGCTCGCCGGTCATGTAATCCGGGCCAGTCTGAACTAGAGGGTCGTCTTGCTCACACAAGCAGCAGGCGACCCCTTTCTAAAGAAAAGGAAACACAATGAAGACTCTGAAGAAATTGTTCTACTGCCTCTTGATGATAGGCCTGCTTCTCGCGATCGGCTCAACCGCCTTCGCGCAGACTGCCGAAAAGAGATCACTCACATTGGATGGCGCCGAGCGCGTCATCGCGGCGGCCAAGGCCGAAGCGGCAAAGGTCAAAGCTCCCGGGGGCGTAATCGCAGTCGTCGACGCAGGCGGCAATCTGATGGCCCTGGAAAGACTCGACGGCACGTTTGCCGCCGGCGCAAATATTCCGATCGGTAAGGCACGAACAGCAGTCCTGTTTCAAAAGCCAACCAAAGTTTTCGAGGACATTATCAACAAGGGCCGTACCGCCATGGCTGCGCTCCCCGATTCGTTCTTTACGCCGCTGCAAGGCGGAATCCCGGTCGTTCTTGATGGACAAGTCATCGGAGGTGTTGGCGTAAGTGGTGCTTCGAGCGCCGCCCAGGATGAAGAACTCGCCATCGCCGGCGCAGAAGCTGCAAGGGCCTTCGGTGCTGACCCGGTTATGGCAATGACTCTTCCTGTCAGCTACTTCCCCAAGGCCGAAGTGGACGAAGGCTTTTCGAAAGGCGCTGTTCTTTCCGACGGTAGTGGCGGTCGCAACTATATGGTCCACTCCAGCCGGCGCGAAGGTCCAGAGATGGTCGAAGTTCATACCAAGGATACGGACATTCTCTACGTCTTCGAGGGCACAGCGACCGTTGTGACGGGCGGAACGATGATTGACGGCAAAACGATCGCAGCTGACGAAATTCGTGGCCGCGAGATTAACGGTGGTGAGACTCGGAAACTTGTTCCAGGCGACGCGATGATCATCCCTAACGGCGTGCCCCACTGGTTCAAAGAAGTGCAGGCCCCATTCCTCTACTGCGTTGTGAAGGTACGCTGAGTTGGAGAAACGAAGATGAACTGGCGCCAATTACTCCTGTCTTTCCTTTCTGGACTATTTTTTTGGGTCCAGCCGCTGGCGGCTCAAAACTGGGCCGCTCAGGCCCCGCCCTACGGGCGTCCAGACGCAACGATTGATCTCCGCACCAGGGAAGGAGCGCAAGTTATACAGGCGAAATGGCGTTACAACGACGTAAACATCGTGGACGTCGATTCGAAAGGCCTTGGGCCTTGACCTTAAGCCCTCGGGAGCTCCCGTGAGGACCTACGATTACACCCCCCATGCAGGCAACGGCAGGCTTCGACGATTCCCGATGGCCCGTGATAGATCCCGCGACGCTCGATGCCCGGGGCAACGGCAAGGTCAGCTTCAACTGGTATCGCATCAAAGTTACTCTGCCGGAAAATGTTGGGAATCTAGCTGTAGCTGGCTCGACTGTCTCGTTCGAGATCGTCATTGATGATTACGCGGAAATCTGGGTGAACGGCAATCTCTCGCCGGTCCTGGGCCAAAGTGGCGGCTCAGTGGTCAAAGGCTGGAACGCGCCCAACAAAGTCATCCTCACACATTAGTGCTCAACCGGGCCAGCAATTTGAAATCGCTGTCTTCGGATACAACGGTCCTATCTCTCGCAGCCCAGAGAATTTCATCTGGGTAAAATCCGCTACGCTCGATTTTTACAAGCCTGGGCGTGGCACGGGCATTCAAGAAGTGGAGACAAACATTCAGCGTAAGGATCCTGCGCTCGAGGCTATCATTGCGCCCGATACCAAGATCGAAAAGCTAGCAGGCGGGTTTCTTTTTACTGAAGGTCCTGTCTGGGTCCGGGACGGCGGCTATCTGCTCTTCAGCGATCCAAACAACAACGTGATCTATCGCTGGTCGGAGGAAGACGGAGTCTCTGCCTATCGCACCCACAGCGGCTACGCGGGGATGAACATCGGCGAATATAGCCAGCCCGGTTCCAATGGTCTGACGCTCGATTCCCAAGGACGGCTCACTATAAATGAACACGGCAACCGCCGCGTCACACGTCTCGAAAAGAACGGTCAGCTTACGGTCCTGGCTGATCATTATCAGGGCAAGCGTTTGAACAGTCCCAATGACCTCGTATACCGCTCCGACGGAGCGCTGTATTTCACGGACCCGCCGTTTGGTTTGCCTAAATTCTTCGAAGATCCGCGCAAAGAGTTGCCCTACAGCGGTGTCTTCTGCTTGATCAACGGTGAGCTAAAACTGGTAAGCAAGGACCTGACCGGCCCAAATGGTTTGGCATTCTCCCCCGATGAGAAGTACCTGTATGTCGACAACTGGGATGAGAAACGCAAAATTATCATGCGCTATGACGTTCATCCAAATGGCACGCTTTCCGATGGCCAAGTCTTTCTTGATGCCACGAACGAGCCTGGCGAAGACGCCTCGGACGGGATGAAAATCGACGCGAAGGGAAACCTATATCTCTCGGGGCCGGGCGGCCTCTGGATCGTCTCGCGGGAAGGGAAGCACCTTGGCACGATTGTTGGTCCCGAACATCCGCACAATCTCGCTTGGGGCGGAGAAGACCGCAAAACTCTCTATCTAGCTGCACAGACGGGATTATATCGGCTAACCATCAACATTCCTGGAGCAGGATCTCCAAAGTAAGTCCCTGAATTGCCTGCGTAGTCAAATTCGCTTGTGAGACGGCATAAATAATATGGCAACATCACAAAAAAGCGCTATCTCAATAAAGCAATCCGAGTTGGCCGCTCCTCTACGTCAGGCCAAACTTGCATTCGGCCGAGAAATCTGTGGCTCCCTCGATATCGCAGAGCGGCGCGAATGGCTGGTCACGAATGGAATCGGCGGATTCGCATCAGGAACCGTCAGCGGCAATCTAACGCGTCGCTATCATGGTCTCCTGGTTGCTGCGCTCCACCCTCCAGTTGGTAGGACTCAACTTGTCGCGAAGTTGGACGAGGCTGTTCGCTACGCCGGCATCGAATATGCGCTTGCCACAAACCGCTGGTTGAGCGGCGCTGTTGAACCCAGGGGTTATTTGAACATCGAGAGTTTCCGGCTGGAAGGCACCACTCCCGTCTGGCAATTCGCACTGGGCGATGCGCTTATCGAAAAGCGGATTTGGATGAGCCAAGGTGAGAACACCACCTACGTGCAATACACACTCTTGCGAGGTAGCCAGTTACTTGAGCTGGAATTGAAAGCTTTGGTCAATTACCGCGACTTCCATTCGAGCACTCACGCAGGGGATTGGCAAATGAGAGTGGAATCCATTGAAGAAGGCGTGCAAATCAATGCCTTCGATGGAGCCACTCCATTTTATCTCCTCAGCGCCGAGGCAGAATTTGAGACGCGGCACGAATGGCATCGCGACTGTTTCTTACGTCTAGCGAAGTATCGAGGCCTTGACGATCATGAGGCTCACTTGCTTGCAGCAATCTTCAGTACAGAACTCGCATTGAACCAGAGTGGTGCTCACGGCGAATGCGGATGCGCAGCTCGACGGCAGCCATGCCTGGGAAGAGAGCTGAACATGAAAAAGAATTATTCGCAAAATGGACGAGCCACGATGCTCAAGCGGTTTCCTCCGCTCCTGACTGGGTTCAACAGCTCATTCTTGCGGCGGACCAGTTCATTGTGAAACGGAGTTTGGCGGAGGAGGCGGATGGGCGATCCATCATCGCGGGTTATCACTGGTTCGGCGATTGGGGCCGGGACACGATGATCGCCCTCCCTCTCACAACGGGCAGAGCTGATATAGCCCGAAAGATTCTACTGGCGTTTGCGCGCCACGTTGATGGTGGGATGCTGCCGAACGATTTTCCGGATGCTGGTGGACAGCCTGAGTACAACACTGTGGACGAAGCCCTCTGGTATTTCGAGGCCGTACGGCAATATTTCGCCGAGACCCTGGGTTGTTGCTATGACGTAGTCGATTCTCCCGGAATTGGAAATGACGCCTCCCTACGTCCAAATCAGATCTTCGTCGCCTCTTTGCCAAAGAGCCCGTTGACTCCTGAACAACAAAGAGCAGTGGTGGACGTTTGCGCGCGCCGCTTAGTGACGTCTCATGGATTACGCAGCGGCGCAGGAAGAGCCGGGTTATCAAGGGCACTACGGAGGTGCCCCTCGCGACCGCGACGGAGCCTATCACCAAGGGACGGTGTGGGGCTGGCTGATGGGCTCGTTCGTCTTGGCCCATCTGCCGGTGTACCAAGACCGCAACGCAGCTCTGCGTTTTCTCGAACCACTAGGAAAACAAATCACTTCGCATGGCCTCGGGACTTTAAGCGAGATCTTCGACGGAGACGCACCATTCACGCCCCGTGGATGCATCGCCCAAGCCTGGACCGTGGGAGAAGTCTTAAGAGGCTGGAGGGCGACTCTGGGGTAGAGCTACCCCCTGTAGCATGCAAACTATGCTGGACCTCCGCCAGTTTGCTGCGCGTCATGAGGGCGGAAAGTGTTCTCCTTATTTTTGAATCCTGCCTCCTCCTACTCTCATCCAAAGTAAGGTAAGGGATTGGCGGGTGGATGTTGAATGCTATACTCACGGCTGAGAAAGGCCTTAGGGCCCCATTTTGGAGCCTTTTAGACATCTTGAGCGCACCAAGCCCACATCGTCTACCTTCAACTATCGCTCGCGATGACGAACATGTGTTAGTCGCAGCCGCCCAAGCGGGAGGTGCCGCGGCATTCGAAGAACTTGTCAATCGTTATGAAGGCAAGATTTTCCGTCTCACGAGGACCATCACGGGAAATCACGAAGATGCCGAAGACGCTATGCAGGATGCCTTCTTGAAAGCCTACGCGCACCTCCAAGATTTCCACGGAGATTCACGGTTCTATACATGGCTCGTACGAATCGCTGCTAATGAGGCCTTGATGCGGCTCCGCAAGCGCCGGCCGAATCAGTTCTCATTGGACGAGCCGATCGAGGGCGACACAGACCTTTTTCCGCGCGAATTGGAGGATTGGGGACCGACTCCCGAACAGAAATACGCCCAAACCGAGATGCAAGGCATCGTGGGCGACGTGATTGACAGGCTTGAACCCGAATTCCGCATTGTCTTTCTCTTACGAGACTTCGAAGAACTTTCGACGCAGGAAACTGCGGAAGCGCTGGGCATCTCTATGCCCGCGGTCAAATCAAGATTGTTGCGGGCACGCCTCAAGCTCAGGGAAAAACTGAATCGCCATTTCCGTCAAGGAGCTCCAAATTGAATTGCAAGGGCGTCATCCGCGAGCTGTCGAACTACATCGACGGAGACCTTGATCCTGTCGTGAAGCAGGAACTTGAGCGGCATCTGGAGCATTGCGAAGATTGCACCATGATTGTGGATCAGACCAAGAAGACCATTCAGGTTCTCTGCGATTCTCAACCTGTTTCGCTTTCGGCCGATGTGCGCTCCCGTCTTCACGCGACGTTACGCGAAAAGACGGGTCAAAAGCCAACCTGAAGTAGCGAATTCATGCGAATCCTAGCAATTTCGGGAAGCCTTCGAACGGGCTCATCAAACACCATTCTGCTTCGTGCCGCGGTGGCTTTGGCCCCAGCGGCTTTCGAGGTGAGTGTTTACGAGGGCCTTGCCACGTTGCCACACTTTAATCCTGACCTGGATAACGAAGCCGCACCACCCCCAGTGGTCGACTTTCGCTCACAACTGCAGGCCAGTGATGGCGTTTTGATCTCAAGTCCCGAATACGCACATGGAGTTCCTGGGGTGCTGAAAAACGCGCTGGACTGGGTTGTTGCAAGTGGTGAGTTGTATGGTAAGCCCGTCGCTCTTCTCAACGCATCGCCACGCTCGGTCCATGCACAAGCATCCCTTCAGGAAACGCTCACAGTTATGACGGCAAGTCTCATCCCTGAGGCGTCAATCACCGTGCCGCTCCGCAGCAACAAAGTTGATGAAGCGGGCATTATTTCGGACCCCGAAATCTCTCACGCACTGCGTTCTGGATTGGAAGCGTTTGGTCGGGCAATCGATTTGCTCAGAGCTAATGCCGGAAACGGAATGAGATCCGAAACCGCAGCTCTAACTTTCTGAGCCCCAGTAGTTTTCTTGGACCGCTTCTGCCCAGCAATCACCCCGCTGTCTATGCAGGACCAAGGTTGCAAGGATGAGAGTACCTGTTGCCGTCGCTGCGAAGATAGTGACAAGCCCCGAATCTGGTATCATCCCTCAAAACGCCCGGCGGCGCTTTCAGGTCAGTTTTCACGCCCGCTGAGTTCCGCAGTTCGCCAATGCCCGGAGGATATTTATGTCTTGGATTCCGGCCGTTTCCAATGACCAAGCCAGTCCTGAAGTAAAGCGCATCTACGAATTCCTCGCTGAGAACTGGGGCTTTGTACCCAACTACTTTCTGGCCCTCGGACGCGACCCCCAATTGCTTCAGGACCAGGTGAACCTTTTCACGCACGTTATGTTTGAGCAGCGGGCCCTCCCCAAGCAAATCAAGGAGCAGGTCGCGCTTGTAGTCAGCGGCATCAATTTATCCAACTATTGCCTTGCCGCGCACCTAGAGATTCTCGGTCGGATGGGCATCGAAAAATCCGTGTCGCGTAAGTTAGCTCTCGACTATAAGAGCGCCCCCGTCGAACCTAAAGTCATGGAGCTCTTCCGGTTTGCCGATGAGCTCACGCGCCACCCCGCGGACATCGAAAAGCCAGACGTTGACCGTCTCCGCGAAGCGGGGTGGGACGATGCCGCAATTCTGGAGACCGTCCTTGTCGTTTCACTCTACGCTTGTGCGAACCGCTTCTCCGCAGGAATCGGCCTCATCGCGGACTTCTAGTTCCTGCGCGCATCGAACGATGCTGTCACAAAAATGTCACGCGAAACACAGTGAACGGCAGCAAAGTGCGAATAAAACGTGAATAGGAAAGGAGAAGTTGGCTTGCCGCTTTTCATCAGAACTTGCTGATTCTCTTCGGTCTAGCCTGTTTTCCGGCAAGATTTGATTAAATAACGTCGCTGGCTGTTAACCGAAGGGTTGCTAGTTCGAATCTAGCCCGGGGAGCCAAAACTCTTTGGCTTCAATCAATTACAGAGTATGGGTAGAGCATTCGGCTCGCGACCGAATGCTTGGGCCTGCGAAGTGAAATCGCCATTGCGCAAGTTGCTGAACCAAAATCTCTTTTCGAATCGCCCGTCGAAGATCAACAAGCGCTGTCATAAAAACGTCCTTTCGGGTTCCCGAGTCGCACAATCGTTCTTCTTGGTCGCATAGGCTGAGATTCCCGGTAGGGAGTGTGGAACGAAAGAAGTGGAGCCATCGGTTTGGAGCCGAATAGTCGTCAACTCGGTGACGACGAGGGTGGCACGCCGCTTCCTGAGCAGCGAACCGAATCTTGCATGGCTTCTACAGAACTATTGTGCACTCCAAGTGCTGCTGTTGAGACTTCCCAGATCCGGACTTCGGGACAGTCAGCGAGATTTCACTAGCCCGTTAAACGTTATGGATCTAAGCGGGATATTTCCGAACTGGCCGTGAATCGCCAACATGCCTGGAATAGGAATCCCGGCCGGCCGGCGATACAGCATTTTGCCTCGACTGTGCCACTCTCCGAAATCGCGTCTACTCCTACGAAAATACCCTCAGGCAACTTGACCGATTGGCTCTAGAGTCACTTTGTGGCCCAGACGTTCCAAGCGCCTGACCAAGGAGCGGCGGGCTCGGTTCACGTCGATTCGATCAAAGTGATCGGCACCAAGTTCTCGGCAGTCTTCCTTGCGCTTCAACATGTGATAAGCAATCACCAGCAGTGCATGCGCTACCGCCATGATCGCGCGCTTGGCCCCCCGCCGAGCAGCAATGCGCCGATACAACGCCGAGAGGTAGTTGTTCTTGGTCATGGAGATCGCCCAGGCCGCTTGCGATAAGCAACGGCGGAGCGAAACATTGCCCTTGCGCATCTTGCCGCTTAGGCGTTTCGCTCCGCCGTTGCTTATCGCAA
>WNES01000214.1_pt1 | contig 31539 bp, 34 predicted proteins | sample 5399931 | NCBI WGS metagenome assembly WNES01 (sample SAMN13153332, study PRJNA577476) | soil metagenome | isolation source: 20 cm grassland meadow soil 2 days after 3rd rain plot 5 | place: USA:California | collected 2015-11-11
GGGCCCCGTCACGGCGGGCGTGACGCGCCCATGACGGTGGCCTGACGCCTTCGCCTCATACTGGCTGGCAAGGGAAACGTAGGCTCTGGCCAAGAGTGCAGCAATGCGGCTGCAAGGAGGACGTATGAAAAGCGTGACTACTGCCAGCCGGTGCGCGCGCGTCATCATCGCGTGCGGGTTGGTGCTCACGGCTGCGGGATGCGGCGACTCAACACCGGTTGGGATTGCAGGACCAACGACCGGCGTGCTGCAGGTGACCGTTTCGACAAGCGGCGCCGACATCCCTGCAAACGGCTACACCGTCAGTGTCGATAGCGGCGCCGGGCAGGCTGTAACTGTCAACGGGGCGCTGACCATCTCCGGGTTGAAGGCCGGGACGCACAGTGTGACCCTCTACAGCGTTGCCGCGAACTGCACACTCAGCGGTGCGAACACGCGCGCCGTCGATGTAATCGCGGGCGACACAGTGCCGGTCGCGTTCGCCGTGGGTTGCACAGCCACGACCAAGATCGCGTTCGTGTCCAACCGCGACGGCAACTGGCATATCTACGTCACGAACGGCGAGGGCGTTACCCGGCTCACGTTCAACCCAGAGATTGACGACAACCCGGCGTGGTCGCCCGATGGAACTCGAATCGCCTTCGCGACCAACCGCGACGGCAACTTCGAGATCTACGTGATGGACGGGGACGGCTCGCACCCCACCCGGCTCACCAACACGCAAGCCGATGACTACGACCCCGCCTGGTCGCCCGACGGGAAGAAGATCGCTTTCACGAGCGAGCGCGATGGCCACCCCGAGGTCTACGCGATGGAGACTGATGGATCGAGCCCCGTGCGGCTCACAGATCAAGCGGGCGCAAACGAGGCCCCGACCTGGTCGCCCGATGGCACAAGGATCGCATTTGTGTCGCATCGCGATGGCAATGGTCAGATCTACGCCATGAACGCCGACGGCTCGCATGTCATCCGAGTTAGGGGGGACGCGGCGGAAGACTGCGAACCCGCGTGGTCGCCCGACGGCGGGCACATCGCCTTTGTGTCTGGCTGCACTTCCGACCTGTTCCCAACTACCAGCTCTCACATCTACTTGATCAACGCTGACGGCTCGAACCCAGTGCAGGTGACGGGCGACGTTTTTCCCGAGCAGGCGCGTTTCCCTTCGTGGTCTCCCGACGGGATGGCGATCACATTCGCTGGCACCAGTGTCTGCCGCTCCTCTGATGCGGACGGCTGCTACTGGTGGTGGCCGTACGAAATCAAACTGGTCAGGGTCGACGGGACGTTGCCCGCCTCGGTTCCGGGTAGCGGGGACAACTACAGCGACGTCGACCCCTCGTGGAGGCGCTAGAGGGCGCGCGCGCTGACGTGAGCACGTGCGCGGAGCTGGCGTCAATCGCGCACCCATCGGCCATTTGTCAGGAGGCGTACCATGAAACCGATCGCGAGATTCTCCAGCCGGTTGCTGTGCGGTGCCCTCCTTCAGGCGTGTAGTCTGGACACAGGACCTGTTTCCGGCCCTTCCGGGGTCGTCGCGGCTGATGTCGTTGGTGAGGAGCAACCGACGTGGGGGCCCTGGTCAACGCCTATCAACCTTGGCCCGCTCGTCAATTCGCCGGCCGACGACAACCGCCCGGCGATTTCCAAGGACGGCCTGAGCCTCTACATCACCTCGGGTCGCATGGGCGGCTTCGGCGGGCTCGACATCTGGGTCTCGCAGCGGGCGACTGTTGACGATCCCTGGGGGCCGCCGCAGAACCTCGGGTCGACGGTCAACTCGAGCTCCAACGACGTCGCTCCCGCGTTCTCACCGGCTGGGCATCGGATGTACTTCCACAGCTTGCGCCCGGGCGGATGTGGCCTAGCAGACATCTACGTCTCCCGGCGCCGCGACACGCGTGATGACTTCGCTTGGGGACCGCCGGAGGATCTCGGCTGCGTCGTGAATACCCCGTACGTCAACGCCGGCCCCACCATCTTCGAGGACGAGACCACAGGCACAACGACCCTGTACTTCACCGTGCAGAATAATCCGCCGGGCAGCGACCAGGGCTTCGACATCTACGCGAGCACGCGGACGGGGGAAGAAGCGGCGTTCGGTGCGCCCGTCCTGGTTCCGGAGCTCAGCAGCCCGTTCCGCGACACCCGCACGGCGATTCGGCGTGACGGCCTCGAGATCTTCCTCTCTTCTGGGCGCCCGGGCGGCGTGGGCAACGAGGACCTGTGGGTGTCGACGCGCGCCTCGACTCTCGATCCCTGGTCCACGCCGGTGAACCTGGGAGCGGTGGTGAACACCACGGCGTTCGATGGGGGCCCCGCGCTGTCGTTCGATGGCACGACACTCTACTTCCACTCGAACCGGCCTGGCGGGGTCGGGGGGAACGACTTGTATGTGACGACGCGCGCGCGGCTGCGGGAGCCGGACGTCGGAGAGAAGGCCGGGGTGGAGAAGCGGCGGAGGGGAAAGACTCACACGAGGGAGGAGACTCACCGGAAGGAATAGTGGCAGCCGGCCGAGCGGTTGGGTGGCGGCTCGTACCAGGGCATCCGGCGGCCAAGACGCCACCGGGTGCACGATGGATATGATCAGAACCGCCGCGCGTAGCCCACGAACATCAAGACCCCGGCGAGATCGCCCGAGCCGATCGAGCCGCCGGGCCCTTTGAGCAGATTTGCGCTTGCCAGGCGCGCGAACATTCGAATCGGGGTGCCCACGGTGAACGTGCTGGCGCCCCGCTCGAACGCGACCGCCGGATCGAGGAAGACGATGTAGCCAGGCCGCCGGAAGCCGTCGCTCCTACCGATCAGGTCGTGATAAGGGATTCCGTCAACGCGTCCACCGACGCTGACCGACAAGCCCTGCTCGGGCAGCAGGCCGTAGCTCAAGCCGAGGCGTCCCGTATACACGTCGGACACCGACACGTGCACCGCGGAGCCCGGTGATGTCGGCGCTCGCACGACGTCGGTCTGATTGCGTGGACTCACGAGGTAAGAGCCCGTGAAATAAGCGAACGCTCGCGCGGTCACTTGCCGAAAGGCTTGCCCTTGCAGGATGACGCCCCAGCCGCCGTCCCCGAGTTCGATGGCCTGATCTACGGGAAACTGGACCGAGTTCCCGGTGGAGTCGAAATAGGCGGCAGCGAACTTGTGGTCTCCCGTGGGAATCTTGACCCCTGCCCCAAAGGCGAGGTTGCCCTTCGTGTGCGTTCGCGGGTTCAACAGCCACGCGGTCCCGACCAGGCCCATGTCCCCGATCCCGCCGGCGCGCGCCACGTGGCGGGCCGTGTCCGCGTAGAACCGTGACTGGCTGCCGTACGAGACGGGCACCGTCAGCCGCACGCTGAAGCGATCGCTCGCGGCGTACGTACCATTAAGGTTGGCCGTATGAACGTTGATGATGAGGGGCTGGCCGAAGAATTGTTTGGGTGGCGTCGTTTGCTGGCTACCTACGAAGAACCGGTCGGCGTGCAGAAACCGATAGTCGACGGCCACTTGCCACTCGCCGGCTCGCAGATCGGCCGATTGGGATTCGCCGTGTCCCCCCAAACTGGGGGTTGTGAATCGGATCGGGACTCACCCCTGCGCGAACGACTGCCGGGGAACGAAGAGCACGGCGGCGCCGATCGCCAGCACCGCGGCGACGCGCTGAGCCCACTTGCCGGGACGCTTCATGGAGTCCTCCTTCTATCTATTGCGCCGGGAGAATCTCGGCGAGGCCGCGCTGGATGGTCTCACTCGTGATCGGGCCGGGATTGATCAGCCGTACGATACCGTGGACATCAATGAACACCGAGGTCGGCACACCCCGGAGCGCGTAACTCTTGCGCACCTTGCCCTTCTCATCGAGCAGCACGGGAAAGGGCATGTGGAACTCGTCCGCGAACCTGCGCGCGTCGGTCATGCGTTCCTGATCAGTCAAGTTGATCGCCAGTACCTGCAGGTGCTGATCCTTGTGCGCGTCGTACGCGGCGATGATGTCGGACATCTCGCCGCGACACGGCCTGCACCAGGAGGCCCAGAAGTTGAGAAAAACGGGACGGCCAGTGTAATCAGACAGGCTCGCCGTGTCGCCGGCGAGCGTTTTCAACGTGAAGTCGGGCGCGAGCGATCCCAGCGTCTGGGGTGAGAGCCGGCCTGCGGCGGTGAGAATCGTCGCGCACGCGATGGAGAGGAATTGCGAACCGAGCCGCACCTTGGTCCCCCAAAACGCAACGCGCCGAGTTCCCGTTTGGGGAGCTCGGCGTCAGCCGCGTTGCCTCGAACTAGGCTACTGCAACATGGTGCTCGCGCGCTGGCGCGTCAAGAACGCGTCGCTCACAGCGTGGCGGGGGCGTGACCAGCGCCCGCCGTTGACCCCGGAGTCCCTCGGGTTAACTTCCAGCCTCGAGATGAGCCGGCCCGATCGCACGATCATCCTGGACGCCCGCGCTTTGTCGCGGGCGCTTCAGCGTATGGCGGTCGAGGTGCTCGAGCTGGCCCGCGGGACCGACCGTCTCGTGCTCATCGGCATCCAGCGGCGCGGCGTCGAGCTGGCCGAGCGGATCGCCAAGCTCATCGAGAAGGACGAGGGCGTGGTCCTGCCCCGCGGCGCCCTCGACATCACGCTGTACCGCGACGACCTCGAAACCGTCGGCCCCAAGCCGGTGATCGGCGAGACCCGCATCCCGGGCGATCTCGCCGGCAAACACGTGGTGATCGTGGACGACGTGCTCTACACCGGCCGCACGGTGCGCGCCGCGCTCGACGAGCTCGCCGACTTCGGCCGCCCCGAGCGCATCTCCCTGTGCGTGCTGGTGGACCGCGGCGGGCGCGAGCTGCCCATCCAGCCCGACATCGTCGGCACCAAGGTGAAAGTGAGCGACGGCGAGCGGGTGGACGTACTGGTCGAGGAGCTCGACGGGAAGGACGAAGTGGATCTGGTGCGCACGTCATGATCGCCGCCCTGGGAAAGGACCTCGTCGGCCTGGAGCGCCTCTCGCCCGATCAGATCCGCCTCATCCTCGACACGGCCGAGCCCTTCAAGGAAGTCTCCGAGCGGCCCATTAAGAAAGTGCCGGCGCTGCGCGGCAAGACCATCGTCAACCTGTTCTTCGAGGCCTCGACCCGCACCCGCATCTCGTTCGAGTTCGCGGAAAAGCGCCTCTCCGCCGACACCGTCAACGTGGCGGCGAGCGGCAGCGCCGTCCAAAAAGGCGAGACGCTCGTCGACACGGCCCGCAACCTGGAAGCGATGCGGATCGACATGGTGGTGATCCGACATCCCTCGTCCGGGGCCGCCGAGTTCCTCGGGAACCGCATCCGCTCCAACGTCGTCAGCGCGGGCGACGGCAAGCACGAGCACCCCACGCAGGCGCTGCTCGACCTGCTCACGATCCGCGACAAGTACGGCAAGATCGCTGGCCTGAAAGTCTGCCTCGTGGGCGACGTGCTGCACTCCCGCGTGGCGCGCTCCAACATCTGGGGCCTCTCGAAGCTCGGCGCCGAAGTGGGGGTGTGCGGTCCCGATACACTCATGCCCCGCGGCATCGAGGACCTGGGTGTGTGCCGCTTCCGCCGCATCGAAGAAGCGATCGAGTGGGCCGACGTGCTCAACGTGCTGCGGCTGCAGCTCGAGCGCATGGAGATGGGCTTCATCCCGAGCGTGCGCGAGTACTACCGCGTGTTCGGCGTCACGCTCGAGCGGGTCGAGAAAGCACCGCGCTCGTTGACCATCATGCACCCGGGCCCCATGAACCGCGGCGTCGAGATCGACTCCCGCGTCGCCGACGGACCGCATAGCGTGATCCTCGACCAGGTGACGAACGGGGTCGCGGTCCGGATGGCGGTGCTGTACCTGCTCGCCGGGGGGCGTCCCGAGCTCGCCGACGCGGCCAAGCGCGGGACGGAGTGATGCGGCCCCTGCTGCTCAAGGGCGGGCGCGTGATCGACCCGAGTCGCGGCTTCGACCAATCGGCGGACGTGCTCGTTCAGGACGGCAAGATTGCCGCGGTGCAGGCCGGCCTCGGCGCGCCGGACGGCGCGGAGGTGCGCGACGTGCGGGGCCAGGTGGTGGCCCCCGGGTTGGTGGACCTGCACGTCCATCTGCGGGAGCCCGGCAACGAGGATGTGGAAACGATCGCCACGGGGGCCCGCGCCGCCGCCGCGGGCGGGTTCAGCGCCGTCTGCGCCATGCCCAACACCGATCCGGTCACCGACAATCAGGCCGCCGTCGGGTTCATCGTGCGGCAGTCGGCGCGCGCCGGGCTCACCCGCGTCTATCCCATCGGCGCGATCTCCGTGGGGCAGCGCGGGGAGCGGCTCTCGGAATTCGGCGAAATGGTCGGCGCCGGAGCGGTCGCCGTGTCGGACGACGGCCGGCCGGTGGTGTCGAGCCACCTGATGCGCACCGCGCTCGAGTACGCCCGCACCTTCGAGATCCCCGTCGCGGACCACTGTGAGGACCCGACCCTCGCGTCGGGCGGCGTCATGCACGAGGGACTCGTGTCCACGCGGCTGGGCCTGAAGGGGATTCCCGCGGCTGCCGAAGAAATCATGGTGGGCCGCGATATCCTGCTGGCGCAGCTCACCGGCGGGCAGGTCCACCTGTGCCACGTGTCGACCCGCGGGTCGGTGGAGCTGATCCGGCGCGCCAAAGAGGAGGGCATCCGCGTCACCGCCGAGGTGACGCCGCATCACCTGACGCTCACCGATCACGCCTGCGAGACCTACGACACCCACGCCAAGGTGAACCCACCGCTGCGCGAGGCCGGGGATATCGCCGCCCTGCGGCAGGGGCTCAAGGAGGGCGTGATCGACTGCATCGCCTCCGACCACGCGCCCCACGCGTACGATGCCAAAGAGGCCGCCTTCGACGACGCCCCGTTCGGGATCATCGGGCTCGAGACGGCGTTCGCGGTGGCGCATACCGAGCTCGTTCTCAACGGCGTGCTGACCCTCCCCGAGCTGATCGCGCGCATGAGCAGCGCGCCCGCCGCCGCGTTTCACCTGGCCGGCGGCACACTCCAGCCCGGCGCCATCGCGGACGTGGTCGTGCTCGACACCGCCACGCGCTGGACGGTGCAGCCTGCCGCGCTGCTTTCCAAGAGCCGCAACACCCCGTTCGCAGGCCGCACCCTCACCGGGCGCGCCGCGCTCACGCTGGTGGGGGGCAACGTGGTGCACCAGGTGAAGGTTCGCGCATAACCCTACCAGCGAATTGGACTTACACCTTTGGGCTCCCAGCGCTTATCTTGGAGTGCGCACAAGGAGCGGAAGCGAGAGTGGCGAGACCACCTTCCAAGAGCACCGTCATCATCCAGCAGCTGCTGGAGGAGCGGCGGCAGTACGAAGCCTGGATCGCGCGCCTGAACGACTCGGCGGACGCGACGCCGGGGCACGTGCGCGCGCGCGTCCGCTCCGATTACGAGGCGCGACTGTCCGCGGTCACCGAAGAGCTCAAGGCCCACGCGGAGAGCGCGCGCCAGGCGATCGACGAGAAGCGACACCTGCGCGGCGAGCTGCAGAAAAAGGAGGCGCGCGCTCAGGAGAAGCTCACCGAAACCGAGCTGCGCCACTCGGTCGGGGAGTACGACGAGTCGCAATGGGAACAGGTCCACAGAGACGTGCTGGCCGAGCTCGTGTCGGTGCGCGAGGATCTGCAATCGGTCGTGGCCGACATCCACAAGCTCGAGGAGTTGGATGCGCTGGTCAGCCACCGGCCGACCCCTCCGCCCCGGGCGGCGCCGCCACCGGCACAGGCGCCCCAGCCCCCACAGGCGAGGCCGCACCCCGAGCCCGAGAAGGTGGGGCACGAGGACGAGCTGGCGTTCATCAAGTCGGTGACCGAAGACGAGCAGACCGCCCCATCGCCGCGGCGCGCTAGTGGCGCGCAGTTCCAGCCCACCGTTCCCGCCGACGTGCCGCGCCAGCAGAGCCCCTCGGCTCCCCGGGCCGCCAACCCGATCCCGGCGCCGATCGTCCCCGATCCGGCGGCCGCCGGCGACGCGGAGGACGGGGACCGGACGCTGCGCTGCAAAGCCTGCGGGACGATGAATCTGCCTACCGAGTGGTATTGCCAGCAGTGTGGAGGGGAGCTCGCAGCGCTATAAAGCAAGAGACGTCGCGGGAAACCGTCGAGACCGACGTCTCTCCGCGACGCTTTTTTGCGACGTCTTTTCGTGACGCTGTCTATTTGGAAAGTTTTCTGACGACGGCAGCCAGTCTCGATTTATGCCGTGCCGCCGTATTCGCGTGAATCAAATTCTTTCGCGCAGCCCGATCCAGCAGCCGTGCCGCGATCGTATACGCCGTCCCGGCCTGCTCGGCCGTGGTGGCGGCTCGCACCCGCTTGAGCGCGGTGCGGAGCGCGGAGCTCTGCGCGCGGTTGCGCTCGTGACGGGCGCGCCCCTGGCGCATCGCCTTCTTGGCGGACTCGATTTGCGGCACTGCCGGCCTCCTCGTGACGGGCGGAAGATAGAGGGTAAGTGCAGGTCGGTCAAGGCGCTACGGCGTTGACCCACCCCCCGGCGGCGCGTTATCTTAGGCGGTCACCGACCCACGAGCGCGAGCCATCTCCTTCGAATTCCTCGTCTGGGCCCCGGTCCTGCTGTTCTCGATGGTGGCCCACGAATATGCCCACGCCGAGGCCGCGTACCGGCAGGGCGATGACACCGCCTACATGCTCGGGCGGCTCACCTTGAACCCCCTGAAACACATCGATCCTCTGATGACCGTGATCGTCCCGTTTCTCCTTTGGAGAATCGGTGCGCCGCCGTTCGGTGCCGCCAAGCCGGTCCCGGTGAATCCGCGCAAGTACCGGCGGTTCCGCCGGGGCGACATCATCGTTTCCCTGGCGGGGATCACCGTCAACCTTGGGCTCTTCCTGGCGTGCACGCTGCTGTTCGCGCTCGTGGGCATGGTCGGTAACGCGGCTCCGGCGCTCACCGGCACGCTCGAAATCGTCCAACGGATGCTGTGGTGGGGGATGTGGCTCAACGTCGTCCTGGCGTTCTTCAACCTGATTCCCGTGCCGCCGCTCGATGGGAGCCACGTGTTCTACCACTTGCTGCCGCCCGGCGCCGGGCTCAAGTACCGGCAACTCCAGGCGTTCGGATTCATTCCGATCATGGTCCTGATGTGGGCGTTCCCCGGCGTGCTGCAGGCCCTGCTGTGGCCGGCCTACGAGCTGATGGGGGTGGGTTGGGCGCTGGTGCGTGGCTTCGCCGTCTCGCAAGGCGCGTTCCCGTCATGACCGGGCCCACGAGTCCCGTCGTGCAAGACCAAAACGGCTTCGTCATCGAGCTGGAGCAGTTCTCGGGCCCCTTGGATCTGCTGCTGCACCTGATCCACGAGGACGAGCTCGACATCACCGACCTGCCGATCTCGAAGATCGCCGATCAGTTCCTCGCGGTGATCGGCGAGCTGGGGCTGAACCAGGCGGCGGACTACCTCGAGATGGCGGCGCGGCTGCTGCGGATCAAGGCGCAGATGCTGTTGCCGCGGCGGTTAGGAGACGACGAGTGGGAGGATCCGCGCGCCGAGCTGGTGCGGCGGTTGCTCGAGTACCAGCAGATCCGCGAGCTGGTCGAGTGGCTGGGCCAGGCGGCGGCCCGCCGCGCCGAGCAGTTGGGGCGCGGCTTCCGACCCGAGCCGCCCGCGGCGCCGCCGGCGCCGCTGGTGATCGAGCTGAACGACCTCCTGGCCGCAGCGGAGCGCGTGATCGCCCTCATCCCGGAGCCGGTGCTGCACCGCGTGGTGCCGCGGCCGCTGGATGTGGAAGGAGCGACCGCCCGGCTGCAGGCGCTGCTGGCGGAGCGCGCGGCGTTTGGCTGGCTGGAGGCCGTGGGCGAGCGCCCCACCATCGTCGACGTGTTGTCCGTATTCATCGCGCTGCTGGAGCTCGCCAAGCGTGGGTCTTTGAGCGTGCACCAGGAGGGAGCGTTCACCCCGATCCAGATCCGCCGTGAGTCCCCTCGCGAAGCTGTTTGAGGCGGCGTTGTTCGCTTCGTCGCGCCCGCTGACGGTCGAGGAGCTGCGCACCCTCGAGCCGACGGCCGGGGAGGCCGCAGTCCACGCCGCGCTCGCCGAGCTGCGCGACGTGTTCGCCGCCCTCGACCACGGGGTCGAGCTAGTCGAGATCGCGCAGGGGTGGCAGTTCCTGACGCGGCGCGAATACGCCGAGGCGATCGAGCGCGCCCAGTTCGCGCTGCGCCCGCGCCGGCTCTCGCCGGCGGCGCTCGAGACGCTCGCCATCATCGCCTACCGGCAGCCGGTGGGGCGCCTCGAGGTGGACGAGATCCGTGGCGTCGATTCCGGCGCCGTGATCGATAAACTGGCGGAGCGGGGGCTGGTGGAAGTGGTGACCCGGGGCGAGGGGCTCGGGCGGCCGCTGCTCTACGGGACCACACCGCAGTTCCTGGAGATCCTGGGGCTCAAAGACCTGGACGAGCTGCCGCGGCTGGAAGAGCTGTCGGTGGCGCTCCGGCCGCCCGCACCCGCCGAACCCGAATGACGCTGATGCGCCTGCAACGCGCGCTGGCGCGTGCGGGCGTGACGTCGCGCCGCAAGGCCGAAGATCTCATTCGCGCGGGTCGCGTCCGCGTGGACGGCGCGGTGGCCACCATCGGCATGAGCGTCGATCCGGGGCGCCAGCGCGTGACCGTCGATGGACAGGCCGTGCGCCAGGGGCCCGTCACGTGGCTCGCGCTCAACAAGCCGGTGGGTTATGTCGTGAGCCGGGGTGACCCCGAGGGGCGGCGCACCGTCTACGAGCTGCTGCCGCAGGTCCCGGGGCTCGCGTACGTGGGACGGCTGGACGTCATGACGTCAGGGCTGCTGCTCCTCACCACCGACGGCACGGCCGCCCACCGTCTCATGCATCCGCGCTTCGCCGTGCCGCGCACCTATTGGCTGCGGGCGCACGGTCACGGCGCGACGGAGCTGCGGGCGGCGCTGACGCGCCCCCCGGCGATCGACGGGCGGCCGGTGCGCGTGGTGGATTTTCGCGTGCGCCCGGTGCAGCGGAGCGTCGAGGTGGAGCTCACGCTCGCCGAGGGCCGCCAGCGCATCGTGCGCCGGCTGGCCGAGGCGTTGGGGCTCAAAGTCGAATGGCTGCACCGCGTCGCCTACGGACCGGTGCGGCTCGGCCGCCTCGCCGAAGGCAAATACCGGCGGCTCGCGGCGCACGAGGTGGCGGCCATCGAACGGTTACAGGCACCTGCGTGATTGGACGGCGACAATGCCATATTCTCTGGGTGGGCCGGACGGCTGAGACATGACGGACACGACCGGACTGGACCGGGCCCTGGGGGCGATCGGGACGACGTTCCGTCTCACCCGGCTGTATCCGCCCACTCACCCCGCCGTTCAGGAGGCGCTGCGCCAGGTGGGGGAGGCCCTGCCTCCACTCGCCGCGGTGGGCACGGTCGAATGGAAGGTCGGGGCCACCGGCTTGCACTGGCACGGCCAGCAGCTCTTGCCGCGGAACACGCAGATCGCCGAGCTCGCGGGCCTCCTGTACGCGCGAGGAGTGCGGACCTTGACCCTCAATCCCGGGATGACGGCGGACCACGTGCTGGCGCTGTTCCAGGTGGCCACCGGAACAGCGACGCCGGACGCCCAGACGCTGGGGCGCATCACGCTCACGCTCGGCCGGCGCAGTGCCGCCCGGCTCGAGCGCATGCGCCCGCCGACGCCGGCGGAGGGCGTGCCGGCCGTTGCCGACCCGGCCTCCGGAGCGGTTCCCACGGCGTCCGCGGCGACGCCGCAATCCGCCGCCGCCGCGGACACGCTCATGGCGGCGAAGCGGCCCAGCGCCGCGTTTCGGCCCGACGCGCTCCCGCCCGACGTGGAGGCGGCGCGCGCCGTGGCGGCGGTGCGCGCCGCCACCGGGCCGGAGCAGCAGCGCGCCGCGGTCGAACGGCTGGCGGCGGTGGCGCCCCAGCTGCTGGGGCTGCGCGAGGTGGCGATCAGCGCCGACGCGATCGCTGCGCTCGACCACCTGCTCACCGCGGCGCGGGATCCCGGGCTGCTGGCGGCGATCGACGCCGCCGCAGTGGCGTTGTCTGACCGCGCGCTGGTGGAGCGGATGGTGCGGCGCCTGGGCGAGCCGCACGTTCCGGCCGAGGAGCGCGAGGCACTCGTGACGGCGGTGGGGGCGCTCGCGTCGCTCTCGATGGGACCGGTGCTCGAGGCGTTCCTCGCGGCCCCGGTCGAGCAACGCGCGCCGTTCCGGGCGGCGGTGCGCAAGGCCGCCGACCGCGCCGTCGAGGTGCTGCAGGGCCGGCTGGCGGACAAGGACCCGGAGGTGGTGGCGGCGGCGGCCGAGTTCGTCGGTCTGACGGGGAGCCCGCAGGCCGTCACGCTGCTCGTGCCGCTGCTGCATCACCCGTCCGAGTTCGCGCGCGAGGCGGCCCTGGTGGGCCTGGCGGAGGCGGGGGGCCGCGAGACCGCCCGTCCGGCGATGCCGGCGCTCAAAGACGAGAGCGTGGCGGTGCGGGTCGCGGCGGCTCGCACCATCGCGGCGGCGGGCGACCCGGCCTCGTCCACGGTGCTGATCCGGCGCGTGGAGCAGGAGCCCGACGAAGGGGTACAGGCGGAGTTGCTCCGGGCCATCGGCCGGCTCGGCGCCAAGGAAGCCCTGGACGTGCTGGCGCGGTTCGCCGAGCCGGGCGGGATGATGCACCGGCGGAGCGCGACGGTGCGGGCGGCGGCGGTGGAGGGGCTGCGTCACATCGCGCGCCCCGAAGCGCGCGGGTTGCTGGAACTCTACAGCAAGGACAAGGAGCCGGCGGTGCGCAAGGCGGCGGAGGCGGCGCTCAAATGACGACAAAAACGGCAAAGGCCGGCGGCGAAGCGCTGCTGTCGACGACGATCGCGCGCGAGGTGGCCAAGCGGGTAGTGGCCCAGGAGGTGATGGTGGAGCGCCTGCTGGTGGGACTGCTCACCGGTGGCCACATCCTGCTCGAGGGCGTGCCGGGGCTCGCCAAGACCCTCGCGGTCCGCACGGTCGCCGAGTCCCTGCGCATTTCGTTCTCGCGCATTCAGTTCACGCCCGATCTGCTGCCGGCCGACGTGATCGGCACCATGGTGTTCGACCAGCGGTCGCAAGAGTTCTACGCGAAAAAGGGGCCGCTCTTCGCCAACCTCGTACTCGCCGACGAGATCAACCGCGCCCCTGCGAAAGTGCAGTCGGCGCTGCTCGAGGCGATGCAGGAGAAACAGGTGACGATCGGCGGCGAGACTTTCTATCTGGGCGAGCCGTTCCTCGTGCTCGCAACCCAGAACCCGATCGAGCAGGAGGGCACGTACCCGCTGCCCGAGGCGCAGCTCGATCGCTTCATGCTGAAGGTGCGCGTCGGGTACCCGACCCGCGACGCCGAAAAGGAGATCGTGGCGCGCATGGCGTCGGGCCGGCCGATCGAGGTCCAGCGCGTGGCCGAAGCGGACGACATCCTGGCGGCGCGCAGCGCCATCGCCGAGCTGTTCATGGACCAGAAGGTCGTGGACTACATCGTGGACGTGGTGCGCGGCACGCGTGAGCCGCAGGCAGTCGGCCTCCCCGAGCTGAAGCCGCTGATCGCGTTCGGGGCGTCGCCGCGGGCCTCGATTTACCTCGCACAGGCGGCCCGCGCGCATGCCTACCTGCGCGGCCGCTCCTACGTCGTGCCCGAAGACGTGAAAGCCATGGCGTTCGACGTGCTGCGACACCGCGTGCTGCTCACGTTCGAGGCGGAGGCCGAAGACATGGACTCGGACCGGGTCATCGCCAAGATCCTCGAGGCCGTGGGCGTCCCGTGAAGTACGATGGGGTCGATCGCCGGAGCGGCGAGCACGCCCCACTACGCCGCCGCCGGCGCGCCGTCACCGCGCAGGTGCTGCGCCAGGTCAAGGGCATCGAGCTCCGCACCCGCAGCCTCGTCAACTCGCTGTTGAGCGGCGAATACCGCTCGATGTTCCGCGGGCAAGGCATCGAGTTCGCCGAGGTCCGGGAGTACCAGCAGGGCGACGACTTCCGCGCCATCGATTGGAACGTGTCGGCACGGATGGGGCATCCGTTCGTGAAGACGTACCACGAAGAGCGCGAGATCACGCTGCTGCTCGTGGTGGACCAATCGGGCTCGTGCCAGTTCGGGCGCCCTTACACCAAGGCCGGCCTGGCGGTCGAAGTGGCCGCGGTGCTCGCGCTCGCCGCCGCACGCCACAACGACCGCGTGGGCGCCCTCATGTTCGCCGACAAGGTCGAATACGTCGTGCGGCCCTCGAAGGGTCGCCCGCACGCCCTCCGCATCATCCGCGATCTGGTGGCGTTCACGCCGCGCGGCCGCGCCACCAACCTCGCCGAGGCGTTGCGCTACGCCGCCAAGCTGCTGCGCCATCACGCGATCGTCGTGGTGCTGTCGGATTTCCGGGCCGACGGGTGGGAGGACGCGCTGGCGCAGCTGGCCGCCGCCAACGACGTGGTCGCGATCACGATCGACGACCCGCGCGAGCTCAACCTGCCCGATACGGGCTGGGTGGACATGGAGGATGCCGAAACCGGCCAGCGGGTCCTGATCGACACCAGTCACGCGCCCACCCGCACGCGCGTGCGGGTCGCCGCGGAGCGGCAGCTGCAGGAGCGCAGCCGCAAACTGCTCGCGGCGGGGGTGGACCGCGTCACGCTGCAGACCAGCGTTCCCTATGCGGTGCCGTTGCGCCGCGCCTTCGCCGAGCGCGCCAAGCGGCTGAAACGATGAAGCCACGTAGCCCGACGCGACGACGCCACGTTGCACGGAGGGCTGCGGTGGCGGCCGTGCTCGCGATCCTTGGCGTCGTGGCGTCGTGGCGTCGTGGAACCGCTCAGAGCGCGAGCTGGACCGCTACTCCCGCAACGCCCACCGTCGGCGACACCATCTGGCTCGAGCGCGAGATCCCCGTGCCCGCCGGATGGCGGGTGCGGGCCGGCAAACTCGAGCCGCGGGACGACGTCGAGCCGCTGGGCGACCCCGCTGTGCTGCGCAGCCCGGCGGGCTGGGTGGTACGCTACGGGCTCGCCGTGTGGACGCCGGGAAGCCACACGCTGGCGCTGCCGCCGCTGTGGCGGATCGGCCCGGACGGCCGCACCGACTCGAGCGCCGGAGGCGCGGCGAGCGTCGTGGTGGTGAGTGTGCTCCCGGACACGCTGAAAGCGCCGGACCCGCGCGGACCGCTCGGACCGCTGCGGCTGGAGCGTCGGAATGCGGGGCCGCCGCTCGTGGCCGTCCTGCTCTCGATCGGGCTGCTCGCGGCGGGCGTCGCCGCCCGACGCCGGCCCCCGCGCCACGTCCCCCAGCCACCTCCAGTTCCACTGGAACGTGAGGTGCCGGATGCGCGCTGGCTCGCCGCCGGCGAGCCCCGGGCCGTCGCCACCCGCGCGACCTGGCGGCTGCGGGCCACGCTGGCGCGGGCGGTGCCCGCGGCGCATGCCGCGCTCGATACGCACGAGTGTCTCGGCGTGGTGGAGCGGGCGCGGTCCGGAGCGCGCCTGGGCGAGCTGCGCGACGTGCTGGAGCAGCTCGATCGCGTCGCCTTCGCCAGCGCCGAGGGGACCGATGTCGCGGCGCTGGCGGCGCGGGCGCGGCGCCTGGCCCAGGAGCTGGCCCCGTGAGCTTCGCCCGGCCCTTCATGCTCGTCGCCCTGGGCCTCTTGCCCCTGTGGTGGTGGCTGCGGACGCAGCGGCTGAGCCGGCTGTCGGGGACGCGCATGAGCGACGTGCGACCGGCGACGGGAGCGGCCGAGCGCCTCTGGATCGCGCGGCTCCCCGTCACGTTGCGCAGCGCCTGCCTGGGCGCGTGGATCATCGCGGCGGCGGGCCCCCGTATCGGCTCGGCCCGCTCGGAGACGCACAGCGAGGGCATCTCGATCGTGCTCGCCATCGACATGTCGAGCAGCATGCTCGCCGAGGACTTCGCCCCCGCCAACCGCATCGATGTCGCCAAACAGACCGCGATCGAATTCGTCCGCGCCCGGACGTCGGACCGCATCGGGCTCGTGGCCTTCGCCGCCCAGGCGCTCACCCAGGTTCCGATCACGACCGATTACGCGGTGCTGGAGCAGGCGCTCAAAGGCCTGCACATCGGGATGCTCGAGGACGGGACCGCGATCGGCACGGGCATCGCGACCGCAGCGAGCCGGCTGCGGCGCGCTCCCGGCAAGAGCAAGGTGATCGTGCTGCTCACCGACGGCGTGAACAACCGCGGCACCGTGGATCCGCGCACGGCGGCACAGGCCGCGGCGGCGCTGGGCATCAAGATCTACGTCGTCGGGGTGGGGAAGCGGGGAGAAGCGCCGGTGCCGACGGGGCAGGGGCTCGATGGGCTGCGCTATGAGATGATGCAGGTGGAGATCGACGAGCCGCTGATGACCGAGATCGCGTCGATGACGGGCGGGCGCTACTTCCGCGCCACCGACGCCCAGTCGCTGCGCAACATCTTTGCCGAGATCAACCGTCTCGAGAAGACGCCCGTGGAGCAGGTCGTGTACCGGCGCTTCGACGAAGAGTATCGCACTCCGCTGGCCCTGGGTCTGGTGGCGTTGGCCCTGGAGATCGTGGTCGCGGGCACCTTCGCGGTCCGGGTGCCCTGATGGCGTTCGACGCGCCGGTCGTGCTCGCCGTCGCGCCGCTCGTGGGCGGCGCCGTGTGGTTCGCGGCCGCGTGGGCGCGCCGGGTGCGTATCCGGCGGGCGGCGCTGTGGTCCGAAGAAACGGTGCGGCGCGCGCTCGGCGCGGGGCGCTTCGGGCCCACGGCGCTCGCCGTCGCGGCGTTCCTGGGCGTCGTGGCGCTGGCGGGCCCGCGCTGGGGCGAAGCCACCATCGTAGCGGAGACGCGCGCGCTTTCCGTGGTGATGGCGATGGATATCTCGCGCTCGATGCTCGCGGAGGACGCGAGCCCGAGCCGGCTGGGCCGGGCGCTGCGCGAGGGGCGCCGGCTGGTGCAGGACCTGGACGGCGATCGGGTCGGGCTGCTGGCGTTCGCCGGCTCGAGCTACATCCTCTCCCCCCTGTCGATCGACGGCTCCGCGCTCACGCTCTACCTCGATGCGCTCGATCCCGAAGTCGCCTCCGAGGGAGGGACCGGGCTGGCCGGCGCGTTGCGCCAGGGCGGCGAGCTGCTGCGGGCGAGCTCCGACCTCGCCGACCGCGTGCTGGTCGTCTTCACCGACGGCGAAGCACACGATTCGCTCGCCGCGGTCACGGAGCAGGCGCAGCGGCTCCACGCCGCGGGCATCAAGCTGATCCTGGTCGCCGAAGGCGGACGCACGCCCAGCCGCATCCCCGTGCGCGACGAGCACGGAGCGCTCCTCACCTACCAGCGGGACGAGGACGGCAGGGTCATCCAGACGTCCCGACGCGACGATATCCTCGGTGCGATCGCCGACGCGGCACAGGGCACGCTCGTCGCGGCGGACCTCCCCGATCAGGCGGGGGCGGTGCGGGACCTCGTCGCCTCCTACCGGCGCGCCCGGGCGAGCGAGGCCCGCACGGAGCAGGGGAAATTGCGCGCCTGGCTGCCGCTGCTCGGTGCCGTGGTGCTGCTCGTCACGCAGGCGGTCACGCGCCGCACCGCGGCACTGATCGGGCTCGCGCTGTGGTGCCTCCTCCCGCCGCCCGCTCGGGCGCAGCAGCCGGCACGACCGCGCAGCGCCGCCGAGCGGGCATGGGATCGCCACGACCTCGCCGGCGCCCGCGCCGCTTATCTGGCCGAGCTCGCCGCGCGCCGCAAGGACGACACGGCGTGGTACAACGCGGGCACGGCGGCGCTCGCGGACTCGGATGCGGAGACCGCGCGGGGGAGCCTCACGCACGCCGCGGCGTCGCTCGACCCCGACGTACGGTTCCGCGCGCTCTTCAACCTCGGCTTGCTCGCGCTGCGCGAGGCGATGACCGACAGCGCGGCTCGCGACGTACGGCTCGCGGATGCCGAGCGGGCGTACCGGGAGGCGCTGCTGCTCCGGCCGCACGACCTCGGAGCGAAGTGGAACCTCGAGCTCGCGGTGCGGCACCAGCACGGCGGCTCGAGCAGCCGGAGCAACCCACCCTCCGGGGGGAGTGGCGGTCCCCAGAGCGGCGGCGGCGGAGGATCGAGCCGGGGGCGCGCGCAGGGCGGCGCCGGCGTGCAGGGCGGCATGAGTCCGGCGCAGGCGGATCAAGTGTTGCGCTCGATCGGCCAGCAGGAGCTCAAGACGCGACGGGACCGCACCGGCCAAACGCGCCGCGCCGCGGAGCCGGGCGTGAAGGATTGGTGATGCTGGCGCTCTGGGTGCTCGCCGCGCTGCAGAGCGGGCCGGCACCCGACGTGACGGCGCGCGTGGACCGGACACATGTCACGGCGGGTGACAACCTGCTGCTCACGATTCGCGCGCGCACCCGATCCGCCGCCCCGGTAACCCTCGCCCTTCCCGCGCTCACGGGATTCACCGTCGTCGGGTCGCGCGAGGTCACGGAGGTGACGCTCGAGGCGCTGGGCGGGCCAGTGCGCACGACCACGCGCGAGCTCGAGCTGCGGGCGCAACGCCCGGGCGCGCTCGTGATCGGACCGGTGCGCGTGGAGCAGGTTGGCCGGCGCGTTACGACCGCCGCGCTCACGGTCACGGTGGACAGCGCGCGGGTGGGGCTCGCCACCGCCGTGTCCCCGATCGCCCGGCGCCTGATGGAGACGGCCACGCCGCCGCCGCCCGTCGAGCAAGGTGAGCGCGTGGCGCTCAGCGTGCTGCTCCCCGGCGACTCCGTGCTGGTGGGCCAGCAGCTCGACGTGATCGCCGTGGCGTGGTTTCCCCGCGACCTGCGCGAGCGCCTGCGGCGCGCGCCGATTCTCACGCTGCAGACGCCGGAAGGCGTCTGGTCGTATCCGGGTGCCGCGCCGAGCGAGGTCGCGGCCTCCCGCCTCGTGCGGGGGCGCTGGCTCGACCTGTTCGTCGCGCACGAGGCCGTGTTTCCCCTCACGCCGGGCCGCATCCTCATTCCGCCCGCCACCGTGGAATACGCGGTACCCGCCAGCTTCTCGTTCTTCAGCCGCGAGGACCGGTATTCCTTGCGGAGCGATACCGTGCCCGTGCAGGTGCTGCCGCTGCCGGGCGCACCAGCGACGGCGGGCGATCCGCCCGCCGTCGCGCGCGGGCTCAGCCTCGACCTCCGGCTCGATCCGCCCAATGGCCGGGTGGGCGAGCCGATCGCCGTGACGGCCACGTTGTCGGGGGTGGGCAACGTGGCGCTGTGGCCGGAGCCCGTGATCGCCTGGCCGCCGGGGTTTCGCTCCTATCCAGGGGAGACGGCCACGCGCATCGAGGCCCGCGATGGTCGCATCGCGGGGGCGAAGACGTTCCACTACCTCGTGATGCCCGACTCGGTGGGGTCGTTCCAGATGCCCGCGGTGCGGTATCCCTACTACGACCTCGCGGCGGGTGCGGGGGCCGTCGCCACGCTTGCCCCTCGTCCGCTGATCGTGGCCGCGGGGCTCGAGCCCCGCGCGGCCCGGGCCCTCCCGCCGCTCGAGCACCGGGGTGGTCCGGTGTGGACGGACGAGCTGGCGCACGACCTGGTCCCGTGGGGCTGGCTCGTGCTGTTGGTCGGCCCGCCGCTCCTCGCCTGGCTGTGGATGCGGCGCCGGTCGGCTGAGCCGATCCGCGTGGCCGCGCCCGCGCCGGCACCGCTCTCCCGGATCGGCCGGGCGGAGCATCAGTTTCACGCGCTGCTCGCGAGCCACGTCCCGGACGCCGAGGCGCGCGATGGCGACGGGCTCGGCCGCGCGCTGCGCGCCGCGGGCGTCGAGAGCGCGGTCGCCGATCACGTGATGCGGCTGCGGGACCGGCTGCGCGCGACGCGCTACGGTCCGCGCGCGCCGGGCGACGCCGCGCAGCTCGCGTCCGAGCTCGAGCAGGTGCTGCGGGTGCTCGACGGTGATCCGGCTCGGACGAGACGGCACGGCCGCGACGGCCGCGTCGTGGCCGTCGCGCTCCTGGCCGCCGCGTTGGCCCGGCCGGCCGCGGCCCAAGCGGTGAGCGCGGAAGCGTTGTACGAGGCGGGGGCGCTGCGCGCCGCGGCGGATTCCTTCGCCGCGCGCGCCGCCGCCGAGCCGCGAGCGCCGGCGCATTGGTACAACCTGGGCGCCACTCTGTATCGGGCGGGAGCGGACGGGAAGGCGGCCGCCGCATGGGCCATCGCGTCCCGGCTGGCCCCGCGCGACGAGGCGGTGCGACGGGCCCGCGAGCTGCTCCCACCCCCAGACGCGCCCAGCGAGCCGCTGCTCGTCGTGGGGTTCGCCACTCCCGGTGAGTGGGCCCTGGTGGCCGCGGTGCTCTGGGTGATCACCTGGATCGTCGCCGCCGGCGGGCGTCGGCGGGTGGTCCTCGCCAGCGTCGCGCTCCTCACGGCCGCGGTGATGGGACTGGCCGTCCGCGAAGCGCTGCGGCGGGGTCGGCCCGTCGCGATCGTCGTGCATCCCGCGACGTCGGTGCGCGTGGCGCCGTACGGCAGTGCCAGCGCCGCGGCAACGGTCGAAGCCGGCGCCGCCCTGCTCGTCGACAGGGCGTTCGGCGGGTGGCTCGAGGTGCATCGCCAGGACGGCGTCCGCGGCTGGGTGCTGGCGACCGAGGTCACGCGGCTGTGACGGTGGAGAGCGTCACGCGGATCGCCGTCCTCGCTCCCCAGGTGGCGGATCAGATCGCGGCCGGCGAGGTGGTCGAGCGACCTGCCTCGGTCGTGAAGGAGCTGGTCGAGAACGCGCTCGACGCCGGAGCCCGCGCGATCCGCGTGGAGATCGAAGACGGCGGCAAGAGCCTGATCCGGGTGAGCGACGACGGCGAGGGGATGGCCCGTGCCGACGCGGAGCTGGCGCTGTCGCGTCACGCCACCAGCAAGATCCGCGAGGCCGCCGATCTGATCGGGGTCGGCACGTTCGGGTTCCGCGGCGAAGCCCTGCCGGCGATCGCCTCCGTGTCCCGCTTCGAGCTCGAGACCTCCCCCGACGGCGCCACCGGCACGCGGCTGCGCCTGGTCGGCGGGAAGCGCGACGGCGTCGACGACGCCGTGCGCCAGCGGGGGACGACGGTGACCGTGCGGGCGTTGTTCTTCAATACGCCCGCGCGCCGCAAGTTCCTGCGGGCCCAGGCGACGGAAACCCGCGCCGTCGTGGAAGCCGTGACGCTGCTGGCGCTGACCCGCCCCGAAACCGCGTTCACGCTGGCGAGCGACGAGCGTACGCTGATCGACGTGCGCCCCGCCGCCAGCGCCATCGAGCGGGTGGCCGCGCTGTGGGGCGGGGCGCTGGCCGATACGCTGCTCCCGATCGCCCACCGCGAGGGTCCGCTCGAGGTGCGCGGATTCGCGCAGCGTCCGGCGCAGGCGAAGCCGACGGGCCGCAAAGGCTACGTGTTCGTGCGCGGCCGGCCGATCCGCGATCCATTCATCGTGCGCGCCGCCGAAGCCGGCTACCGCTCGACGCTCGCGCCCGACGACCGTCCCTCGCTGATCCTGTTCCTCGATCTGCCCGGAGACGCGGTGGACGTGAATGTCCACCCGTCGAAGCTGGAAGTCCGGTTCCGCGACAAGTTCTTCGTCGAGAAGGTGGTCGAGGAGGCGGTGCGGGGGGCGCTGGGACCCCTCTCCGCCGCCGCCCCCCTCGGGGCTGGGGACTCGGGACTGGGGGCTTGGGTATCGTCGAGCCAAGGGGCGGTGCCCGGGGAGTTGTTCGCGGACCCCCTAGCCCCGAGTCCCGAGCCCCGAACCCCGCCTCTGCTTCAAGTTTTCGACACCTACATCCTGTTCCAGTCCGACTCAGGCGTGGCGATTGTGGACCAGCACTCGGCGCACGAACGCGTACTATACGAGGGCGTGATGCGCCAGCTCACGGGCGACGGCGCTCCAGCGCAGCGGCTGCTGCTGCCGCTCACACTCGATTTCTCGGCTGCCGAGCTCGAGGCTATCGAGGCACACCGGGAGCTGCTGCGCCGGGTGGGGTTCGAGGTGGAGCCGTTCTCGGGGCGGAGCGTGGTGGTGCATACGGCGCCCAACCCCCATCCCCGCTTCGACGCCGCGCGCTGTCTTCAGGAGCTCGTCGCCGATCTCGCGGGCGGACGGTTCGGCGGGCTCGCCAACCGGCTGGAGCGCTTCGCCGCGACGTACGCCTGTCGCGCCGCCATCAAGGCGGGTCAGCGGCTCGGCGCGGAGGAGATGCGGGAGCTCGTGCTCCGGCTGCTCAGCGCGACGCTGCCGGCCCACGACGTGCACGGCCGGCCCACGGTGGTGCAACTGCCGCGAGGGGAGCTGGAACGCAGATTCGGGAGGAGCTGAGCGTTGGCGCAGCCGCCGCTGGTCCCGGTCATCGTCGGACCCACCGGCGTCGGCAAGACGGCGGTCGCCGCGGCGTGGTCGGGGCTCGAGCCCATCACCGTCGTCTCCGCGGACGCGCGCCAGGCGTACCGCGGCCTGGACATCGGCACCGCCAAGCCGCCCGGCGCGCTGCTCGCCCGCGTGCCGCACGTGGGTCTCGACGTGGTGGAGCCCGGGGAGCGCTACAGCGCGGGGCGATTCGCCCGCGATGCGGCGGCGTGGCTGGCCGAGATCCGTACGGCCGGCCGCCAACCGGTGGTGGTGGGGGGAACGGGATTCTACGTGCGAGCGTTGGCGGAAGGCCTGTTCCACGAGCCCCCGATCGATGCCGGGCGGCGCGAGCGGCTGCGCGCCTGGACGGCGCGCCTGCCTGTGACCCGTCTGGCGCATTGGGCGGCCCGCCTGGACCGGCGGTTCGCGGGTGGGGGACGGCAGCGTGCCGCGCGCGCGATCGAGGTGGCGCTCCTCACGGGACGGGGCTTGAGCTGGTGGCAGGAGCACGCGCGCGCGACCGGCTCGATGCGTGCGTGGTACATTCATCTCACGCTGCCGCGCGACGCGCTCGAGCGCCGCATCGCCGACCGGGTGGACGCGATGCTCGGGGCGGGGCTCGTCGACGAGGTCCGCCGCACGCTCGAGCGGCCGGTCGCCCCGGATGCACCGGGGCTCGACGGCGTGGGCTACCACGAAGTGGTGGCCATGCTCGCGGGTCGGCTGCCCGAGCGGGAGCTGCGGGACGCGATCGTGGTGGCGACGCGGCGCTACGCGAAGCGACAAGAGACCTGGTTCCGAAACCAACTCCGCCGCGAGACGGGAGGCGGGATGCGGGATGCGGGATGCGTATGGACCCTGGACGCGACCGAGTCTCCCGGTACCCTGGCAGATCGCATCCACGAGCGCTGGTACGCCCTGACGCATCCCGCCTCCCGCATCCCGCATCCCGATTCATGAGAATCGGCATCACCTGTTACCCGACCTACGGCGGCTCGGGGGCCGTGGCGACCGAGCTGGGCCTCGAGCTCGCGCGCCGCGGGCACGAGATCCACTTCGTGTCCTACGCCAGCCCCTTCCGGCTGCGCGGCTACGCCGAGCGGGTGACCTTTCACGAGGTTACGCAGCCCGAGTATCCGTTGTTCGAGCAGTCGTCGCCCTACGCCCTGGCGCTCGCGGTGAAGCAGCACGAGGTGGCGATGCGGGAGCGCCTCGACATCATGCACGTGCATTACGCCATCCCCCACGCGGCCACGGCGTGGCTCGCCAAACAGATGCTGAAGGGGCAGCAGGACCTGAAGATCGTCACGACCCTGCATGGCACCGACATCACACTGGTGGGCCAGGATCCCTCGTACTTTACGCTCACCAAGTTCTCGATCGAGCAGTCGGACCGGGTGACGGCCGTGTCGGCCTTCCTGCGGAACGAGACGTATCGTGCCTTCGGGTGCGCGGGATGTGATGTGGTGGTGATTCCGAATTTCGTGGCGCTGAGCGAGTACCACCCGGCCGTGGACGCGGGGTGTCGTCGCTCGTTCGCTCCCGCCGGCCACAAGGTGCTGGTGCACGTCTCGAACTTCCGGCCGGTCAAGCGCGTGCGCGATGTGGTGCGCGTGTTCGCCGGGATCCGGCGCGAGCTGCCGGCCACGCTCGTGCTGGTGGGCGACGGACCGGACCGGGATGCCGCCGAGCAGGAAGCCGACCGCCTGAAGCTGGGGCGCGACGTCCGGTTTCTCGGCAAGGTGGACAACGTGGCCGACATCCTGCGGGGCAGTGATCTGTTTCTCCTGCCCTCGGAGACCGAGTCGTTCGGTCTCGCCGCGCTCGAAGCGATGGCGTGCGCCGTGCCGGTGCTGGCGAGCGCGGTGGGCGGTCTGCCCGAGGTGGTGGTGGACGGGGAAACGGGGTTTCTCACGCCTCCCGGGGACATCGACGCGATGATCGCCCACGGCGTACGCGCGCTGCGGGACGGGGCGCTCCACGCACGGCTGCGCGACGCGGCCGCCCGGCGGGCGCTCGAATTCGCCGCCGACCGCGTCGTGCCGCGCTACGAGCAGCTGTACCAGGACGTGCTCGGTGCTTGACGTGCTGCGGCTCGTCCGCGCACACAATCTGCTGCTCGCCGCGCTCGGCGTCCTCGCCGGCGGCTGGATCGCGTTGGGCACGCTCGCCACGCCGCGCGTCCTCTGGTTCGCGAGCCTCGCGGCCGTCGGTTTCGGAGCGGCCGGCAACGCGCTCAACGACATCTGGGACCGCGCGGGAGACCGGGTGAACCGGCCGCGCGGCGAGCGTCCCCTCGCGGCGGGGCGCCTCACGCGCGGCACCGCCGATTTGTGCGTCGTGGCCGGCGCGCTGGTCGGTCTGGCGGCGGCGGCGCTGGTGAACGGTGGCGCGGTCTTAGTGGGGGCCGCCGCGCTCGCGGTGATGATCGTCTACTCGCCGCTGCTCAAGCGCCGCGGCCTCCCCGGAAATGTGGCGGTGGCGCTGGTCGCGGGGCTGCCGCTCCTGTACGGGGCCATCGCGGTGGGTCGGCCCGCGGCGGGCCTCGTGCCGTGGACGCTGGCCGCGTGGCTGCACCTGGTGCGCGAGATCGTGAAAGACTTGGACGACCAGGCCGGGGATGCCGCGCTGGGCCGGCGGACGCTGCCGCTCGTGCTCGGGGCCCGGCGCACGGGCGTGATCGCGGCCGTCCTCGCGGCGGCCTTCGTACCGCTCTCCCTGGCGCTGCCGGCGCAGGCCCACTATGGCGGCGCATACTTCGTGATCGCGCTGTTCGCCCAACTCGCGGTGCTCGCGGTCGCGAGCCGCCTGTTCGCCGGACACAGCGCCCGGAACAGTCTGCTGCTCAAAGGAGCGATGCTCGTGGGAATCGTGGCGCTGGTCGCGGGGCGGGTCGTATGACGCTGTGGCAAGGGATCGTGCTGGGATTGGTGCAGGGACTCACCGAGTTCCTGCCGGTCTCGAGCTCCGGGCACTTACGGGTGCTCGAGGTGGCGACCGGCGTGCACACGCCCGGAGTCTTCGTCGAGGTGTCGCTCCATGTCGCGACCCTTGGCTCGGTGCTGGTGGTGTACGGCGCGCGCCTGTGGGCTATCGCGCGCGGTGTGTTGGCCCGGCGGCCGGCCGAGCTGCGCACGGCGGGGCTGCTCGTGCTCGCCACCGTGCCGGCCGGCGTCATCGGGGTCGCGTTCCATCGCCAGGTCGAGGCGGCGGCGTCGCTCTTGCTCGTGGGCGCGGGCTTCCTCGTGACCGGGTTCATGAACTGGTCGACGCGCCGCCTCGCCGGCGCTCGCGCGGAGCCGACGGTCGGGGTGGCGGTGGGGATCGGCTTTGCTCAGGCGCTGGCCGCCGTCTTTCGGGGTGTCTCGCGCTCCGGCTCGACGGTGTGCGCGGCGCTGTGGGGCGGTCTCGGCCCCGCCGCGGCCGCGGAATTCAGCTTTCTCCTCGCGGTTCCGGTGATCGCGGGGGCGGCGCTGGTCGAGGGCCGTCATATGGTCGTGAGCGTGGCCGCCGTCGGCGCAGTACCCCTCGCGGTGAGCTTTGCGCTGGCGTTCGCGGGCGGGATCTGGTCCATCCGCTTTCTCGTGGCGCTGCTCCAGCGCGGCCACTTTTACCGCTTCGCGCCCTACAACTGGATCGTCGGCGTGCTGACGATCGTCTACGCCCTGTGGCGCGGGTAGCGCTCGACGGCGTTCCCGCCGTCGATCTCGCCCCGCGCTGGGGCGTCCCGCAGTGCGGCGTGTTCCGCCAGCTCGGCTCGACGCTCGACGCCGTCCACGACCTGGGCGCGCAGGGCGCGGCCGCGGGCACCACCGTGATCGCGGAAGAACAGACCGCGGGCCGGGGCCGCGACGGGCGCACGTGGCACTCACCGGCGGGTGGCGTGTGGCTCGGCATGCTGCTGCGTCCGGCGCGCGTCGAGCTGGGCGTGATGTCGGTGCGCGTCGGGCTCGCGGTGGCGGACGCGGTCGATACGCTGCTGGGACGTCTCGAGACACGCCTCAAGTGGCCCAACGACGTGCTGCTGGCCGAGCGCAAGCTCGCCGGCATCCTGTGCGAGGGGCGCTGGCAGGGCGAGGCGCTGCAGTGGCTCGCCGTCGGCGTGGGCGCGAACGTGCGCAACCCGATCCCCGGCGCCGTCGCGCGCCGCGCCGTGGCCCTCGCCGAGTGGCTGCCCGCCGTGCGGCGCATCGACCTGCTGGATGGCCTCGTTCCCGCGCTCGCGCGGCTCACGGGCGCGGCCGGGGGGGGGGCCGCGCTCTCCGAGCACGAGTGTGCCGCGTTCGCGGCGCGCGACTGGCTGCTGGGACGACAGCTGCGCACGCCCGCCGCGGGCCGGGCGCGCGGCCTCCGCCCGGACGGCGCGCTGCTCGTCGATCTCGGAGCGGCGACCATCGCGGTGCGCGAGGGGCATGTGGAGCTGGCATGACACCAAGAGCAAGAGCGTCGCGGCACAACGTCACGAAGGAACGTCACGGAGGGACGTCGGTCCGTGACGCCTTCTTGTGACGCCTTTCCGTGACGTTGTTCCGCGACGTAGTTTAGCTTTATGCTCCTCGCCATCAACATCAACAACACCGAAACGAAAGTCGGCTTGTTCCGGGGTGAGAGCCTCGAGTCCCACTGGCGGCTGACCACCACCCCGCAGCGCACGCCGGACGAGTGGGCGTCGACGCTCACATCGTACCTCGCTCAGGCGGGGCGGTCCACGCAGGAGGTGCGCGCGGCGATCGTCGCATCGGTGGTGCCGCCCGTGACGCAGGGGTTGTGCGAAGCGGTGGAGCGCGCGACCACGGTCGCCCCCGCGGTGGTGGACGGTCGCTCCCAGCTGCCGATCACGCTCGACGTGGACGAGCCGCTCCAGGTCGGCGCGGACCGCATTCTCAACACGCTCGCCGCCGCTCAGCTGTTCCACCGCGACACCATCGTCGTCGACTTCGGCACCGCCACGACGTTCGATTGCATCACGGCGGACGGGCACTTTTTGGGCGGGGTGATCATGCCCGGGATCCGTACGGCATCGGACGCGCTCATCCGGGGCACCGCCAAGCTCCCCGCCACCGACCTCGCCCCCCCGACGCGCACCATCGGACGGCGCACCGACGAGGCGATCCGCGCGGGCGTGCTGCTCGGCACGGCGGACGCGGTGGACGGCTTGGTGCGCCGCATCAAGGCCGAGTGGCCCAACGGCAAGGCTCCCTACGTGATCGCCACCGGCGGTCTCGCGAGCCTGGTCGCCCCGCTGGCGCGTGAGATCGAGGCCGTGCACCCGGACCTGACGCTCACGGGACTGCGGATCGCGGCCGGCGCGCTCGGGCTGAAGTGGTAGCCGACGCCCGGGCGCTCACTTCCTGGCGCCGCTGGGGCTATCGGCTGCTCCCGGGGGACCTGTTCTCCTACGTGCTGCACCTGCGCCCGGCCGAATGGCCCATCATGGCGGCGCATACGCTGCTGGGGTACGTGCTGGCGGTGGGCATCGGCGGCGCGGTACGCGGTGCGCGGTTGCCCCAGGCGATCGGCGCACTCGTCGTGTGGGTCGTGTTCTTGAACGGCGGCACACTCGCCATCAACTCCGTGTTCGACAAAGACGAAGGGGACATCGGCTACCTGCGGGCTCCGCCGCCACCGCCCCGCCACCTGCTCGGGTTCAGCGCGGCGCTGCTCGCCGGCGGTCAGCTGCTCAGCGTCGCACTCCCCCCCGCCTTCCGGATCGATTACGCGATCTGTCTCGTGCTGTCGATTCTCTATTCCGTGCCGCCGTTCCGGTTCAAGGCCGTGGCCGGCGTGGACTGGGTGATCAACATGTGGGGCTTCGGAACGCTCACGCCGTTCGCCGCGTGGGCCGCTACCGGTCGGCCGCTCGACCTCGCACACGCCCTGGTGTTGCTCGGTTTCTGCCCGCTGTTCGCAGGGCTCTATCCGCTCACCCAGCTGTATCAGATGGAGGAAGACCGCCGCCGCGGCGATCGCACCCTCGCGCTCATGCTCGGGATGCGCGCCAGCCTCGCCGTGGCGATCGCGTGCACGGTACTGGCGTTCGCGCTGTTCGCCTGGGCGGCGGCGCTGTTGTGGGTGGGTGCGTGGCTGCTCGTGGTGCCGCTGATCCTGTGGCTCGCCGTGCTCATGCCCTGGTACAGGCGCCGCGACGCGCTGTCTGCGGCGGCGCAGCAACGCGGCATGTACCAGGCGCTCGGCGCGTGGGCCGTCACCGATGTCGCGGTGCTGCTGGTGTTTGCCCGGTGAGACCAGGCGCTTAGATTCCCGCTAGGTCAACTCCCGGCGCCTTTCCTCGAAGAGGAGACTCGGACGCATGTCGGCCACGGCGACAGCTGCGCAGGACCGCTCGGACTTCCGCACCGTCACCGTGGGGGGTGCCCTGGTCGGCCTCGTGACGGGCGTCGCGGTCGTGCTCGTCGTGGCCGCATCTCGCAACCTCGCGGGGGACGCGGTGCGAGGTGGCGTCGAGGCTCTAGTGGTGCTCGCGGCGGCGGTCGTGGTTGCCTTCTTTCCCGCGCACTGGACCGCGGCGCGCGGGACCGAGGGTATCGCCGGCGCGGCGGCGGTGGGCTGGGTGGGCACGGTCGTATTCAGCGCGATCGACATCGTGCTGCTCCGACCCTTCAAGGCGTACCCTTGGACGTGGGACGCGATCGGCGGGGGCAGCACCTGGTGGTACCTCCCGGTATGGTGGATGCTCGGCACGTTCCTGGCCTGGATGGGGGGAATCGTGACCGCGAGCCAGGCCACCAGAGGCGGAGGGCAGGCCGCGCTCGGCCGCAGCGCGCTGCCGGCCATCGCCGGCGCCGTCATCGTGGCGGCGATAGCCCAGCTGGCGGGCGCCGTCTCGCTCCCCGCCGCCGCCGGCGGGGCGTTTACTATCGTTCTCACGGCGCTCGCCCTCGTCGCCCTCACCCGCAAGGGATAGCGGCTGGGACGGGCGACGTGCCCCGCTGGCTCGCCCATCTGCTGGTCGCCGTGGGGTGGCTCGTTACGCCGGTCCTGGCCTGGGCCGCGTCCTACGCGGGACTGTGGGCCGGCGCCCTGGTGGCGACGCGCTTCACCAATCCCCTGACGATGCTCGCTGTGGCCGGTGCCGCGGCCGCCGTGTGCGGCTTCACGACCCTTGCCATCTGGGTCCGCTTCATGCGTCGTGTGCCGCACCTCCTGTCGCACCACATGGCTCCGCGTACGTCGGAGGAGCAGCGCGCTGTTGCGGCGGCTGACTGAGCGCTCGTGGCCCTGGTTGCTGCTCCTACCCGCGACGTTGGCGGGGCAGGGGCGGGGCATGGAGCTCCATCTGGGCCGTTGGTACAACGGCAATCGCGCCGACGTGTACGAATTCCGCACCAGCTCCGCCCTCGGGGGACCGTTCACGCACGGGTTCGGCGCGTCCGTGCTGGTGAACGACTCGCTGGGCCGGCGGCGCGCCTTCTACGGGCTGGGGTACGAAGTCCAGGCGTGGCGCGGCCGAGCCACGCTCGGACCCTACGCGCTCGCCGGCCTCGCGCTCGGCCTCTCGACCGACCCCGCGACGCAGGAGTTCGCCGCCCAGTGGAGCATCGGCGGCGGAGTGGAGTGGCGGCCGCTGGGCTGGCTCGCGCTCGGGACGGAACTGCGTTATCGGCTCGAGGATCGGGGCCCGAGGGGGTTCTGGAATCCGCGTAGCGACGCGCGCCGGGGTGTGAGCGCCGTATTCGGGATCTCGGTGGGAGGGCGTGGGGGGAGGCGTGAAGGGGGACGGGGGCGAGGCGGGTCCGCTGGTCCGCCCGAGCTCGCACCTCCGGCGCCGCCCGCGACGTTCAGCGGCAACGCGGGGGACGTGGTCCAGACCGCCATCGAATCCCTCGGCACGCCGTACATCTGGGGCGGGACCGCGGACAACGGGTTCGATTGCTCGGGACTGATTCAGTACGCCTACGGTCAGCACGGCATCCGGCTACCGCGCATGAGCCGCGATCAGGCCCGCGCGGGCGCCGAAGTCTCCCCGGTCGTGGATGCGCTCCGCCCCGGGGACGTGCTCCTCTTCTCCGCGCGGCCCGGAGCCGGCGTGACGCACGTCGGGATGTACGTCGGGGAGCTCAAGTTCATCCATAGCTCGAACCGCGGCGTGAAGCTGTCGCGCCTCGATCCGCAGGATCCGGAGGGGGCATACTGGCTGGATCGGTGGGTGGGGGCGCGGAGGATCATCCCGTGAGGGGTGAAGCGATGTCGGGTGACGCGTTGCGGGAGAGGCGTTGCCGGGTGAGGCGTTGCCGAACAGGCGTTGCAGGGTGAGGCGTTGTCGAGTGGGGCGCCTCGCCGTTGTCGGCAACGCCGTTTTCGGCCTCGCCGTTGTCGGCAACGCCGTTCTCGGCAACGCCGTTGTTCTGTCCTGCGCCCCCCCCACACGCTACGAGCAGCCCGACGCGCTCCGGGGCTACGAGATTCTGGTCACCAACCAGGATTCGCTCGGTCGGGGCATCGCGCAGGGGCTGGCGCGGCGCGGATTCCGGGTCCGGACCCGCGTCCGGGGCGGGAGCCGCCCGACCGCGTATCTCCTGACGTTCATGTTCCGGGAAACCGACCCTCCGGCGCTCACCTGGTTGCACGTGCGGCTCGCCGACACGCGCACCGGGGCGATCGTCGCCGCCGTCTCGGCCCCGCTCGACTCGCTGGGCGCGAGCGCCGGGGAGCGAGCCCGCGCGATCGTGGACTCCCTGGCAGCGAACCCGGCGTTGCGACGCGCAGTCTCGCCCACTTGACATAGCCACTCCGCAGAGAGAGATTTTCGCGGTCGGTTTAGCACTCGTGGTGGTAGAGTGCTAAGTCTATTGTCCCATATGTACTTATGACCACTGCTCGCGAAGGTGGAGGACTGGCACATGGCAACCGCAACGGCAACGAAGGCGAAGCTGCTCAAGGTCTACCCGCTCGCGGATCGCGTGGCCATCCGGCCGATGGAGGAGACGGAGACCATGAAGGGCGGTCTCTACATCCCCGACACGGCCAAGGAGAAGCCGATCCAGGGTGAGGTCATCGCGGTGGGTCCCGGGCGCCGGGAAAAGGGGGATGTGGTGCCGATGGAGCTGAAGGTCGGGGACCGCGTCGTGTACGGCAAGTACAGCGGCACACAAGTCGAGCTCGAGGGTGAAGAGATCATCCTCATCAAAGAAGCCGACGTCATTGCCAAGTTGGGCTGAGGCTCTAGGAGGAAACGGACATGCCTGCAAAGCAACTGGAATTCAA
>WNES01000215.1_pt1 | contig 31527 bp, 21 predicted proteins | sample 5399931 | NCBI WGS metagenome assembly WNES01 (sample SAMN13153332, study PRJNA577476) | soil metagenome | isolation source: 20 cm grassland meadow soil 2 days after 3rd rain plot 5 | place: USA:California | collected 2015-11-11
CCTCTCGATCGCGGACGTCGTCGCCGTCGCCCGTCACGCCACGCCCGTGGCCATCGCCCCTCAGGCTTTGGCGAACGTGGGCGCGTCGCGCCGGGCGGTCGAGAGCGCGGTGGCGCGGGGCGACACGATCTACGGCGTCAACACGGGGTTCGGCAAGCTGGCACACGTGCGTATCAAGCCCGACCAGGCGCGCGATCTGCAGCTGAACCTGATCCGCAGCCACGCGTCCGGGGTGGGGGAGCCGCTGCCGGTCGACGCCGTGCGGGCGATGATGTTGTTGCGCGCCAACGTGCTGCTGCGCGGCACGAGCGGGGTGCGCGCGGTCCTTCCGGAGCTGATCGTCGGCATGCTGAACGCGCAGGTGCACCCGCGCGTCCCCTCGCAGGGGAGCGTCGGGGCGTCGGGAGATCTCGCCCCGCTCGCGCATCTCGCGCTCGCCATGATCGGCGAGGGGGAGGACGGAACGGCGCTGCGAGCCAGGCGGCTCGAACCGATCACCCTGGAAGCGAAGGAGGGTTTGGCGTTCGTCAACGGCACGCAGGCCCAGACCGGGCTGGCGGCGTTGCTGGTGCACGACGCCTGGGTCCTGTGGCGCACGGCGCACGCCGCGGCCGCGATGAGCCTCGAGGCCGTGCGCGGCACGCCGGCGCCGTTCGACCCCCGGATCCACGAGGCGCGGCCCCACGTCTATCAACAGCGGTCCGCGGCGCTGCTCCGCCGCTTGCTCGCCGATTCCGAGATCCGCGAGTCGCATCGCGAGAACGACCCGCGAGTGCAGGATGCGTACTCGCTGCGCTGCACGCCGCAGGTGTTGGGGGCGGTGGGAGAGGGTCTCGGGCTCGCCGAGCGCCTCGTGACGACGGAGCTCAACGCGGCGACCGACAATCCCCTGGTGATCGACGGCGACATCCTCTCGGGTGGCAACTTCCACGGCCAGCCGATTGCGCTGGCGCTCGACGTCATCGGGATCGTGCTCGCCACGCTCGCCGGGCTCGCCGAGCGTCGGCTCGAGCGGATCGTGAACCCCGACCTGTCGTCCGGGCTGCCCGCCTTCCTGGCCCGGGATCCCGGTCTCGAATCGGGGTTCATGACCGCGCAGATCGCCGCTGCGGCGCTTGTCGCGGAATGCCGGGTGCTGGCCACGCCGGCGAGCGTGCAGTCCATCCCCACGGAGGGGAACCAGGAGGACGTCGTGCCGATGGGTATGACCGCCGCATGGAAGGCGGAGCGGATCCTGGCCAACGCGACGCGCATCGTGGCGATCGAGCTGCTGGCGGCGGCGCAGGGGCTCGAGTTCCTGCGACCCCTGAAGCCGGCCCGCGGTGTGGCCCGCACGCTCGCCGCGGTCCGCGGCCTGGTGCCGCCGCTCGTCAGCGACCGTCCGCTCAGCGGCGACATTGAGCGGATCACCGCTGAGATCCGTGCGGGGCGATTGGATCCGGAGGGACAATGAATGCGGAATGGGGAGTGCGGAATGCGGAGTGTCCATGGAAGTATCGTCCTGCGAACGACCTTCCCCTGCAATTCCGCACTCCGCATTCCGCACTCCGCACTCACGGAGCGAGGCCGTGACGGCTTCGCGCACGATACGAGCGCCTCGCGGACCGGAGCGGTCTTGCAAGGGCTGGGTCCAGGAGGCCGCGCTGCGCATGCTGATGAACAACCTCGACCCGGACGTCGCCGAGCGGCCGCAGGACCTCGTGGTGTACGGCGGCACCGGGAAGGCGGCGCGCGATTGGCCGGCATTCGACGCGATCTGCCGCACGCTGCTCACGCTCGACGACGACGAGACGCTCCTGGTGCAATCCGGCAAACCGGTCGGCGTATTCACCACGCACCCCGAGGCTCCGCGGGTGCTGATTGCCAACGCGAACCTGGTGGGACGGTGGGCGACTTGGGATGTGTTTCGCGAGCTCGAGCGCCAGGGCCTGATCATGTACGGCCAGATGACCGCCGGTTCGTGGATCTACATCGGTACCCAGGGCATTCTGCAGGGCACCTACGAGACGTTCGGGGCCGTGGCGCGTCGGCACTTCACAGGCTCGCTGGCCGGCCGGCTCGTGCTGACGGGTGGCCTCGGCGGGATGGGGGGAGCCCAACCGCTCGCCGCAACGATGCACGACGGCGTCTGCCTCGCCGTCGAGGTCGACCCCGCGCGGGTGCAACGTCGCCTGGAGACCCGCTACGTCGATCGCTCCACCAACTCTCTGGATGAAGCTCTGCGCTGGTGCGAGGAGGCGAAGCGTCACGGTCGGGCGCTCTCGGTAGGGCTCGTGGGCAATTGCGCGGAGGTGCTCCCCGAGCTCGTCCGGCGCGGCTGCGCTCCCGACGTAGTGACGGATCAGACCTCCGCCCACGATCCGCTCAACGGCTACATCCCGGCGGGTCTCACGCTCGCGGCGGCGACGGCATTGCGGCGCAGCGCCCCCGAGGAGTATCTGAAGCGGTCGGCCGCGAGCATCGCGCTGCACGTGCAGGCCATGCTCGCGCTCAAACGCGGCGGCGCCGTGACGTTCGACTACGGCAACAACATCCGCACCGAAGCGAAGGCCGCCGGCGTCGCGGATGCGTTCGAGATCCCCGGCTTCGTACCCGAATACATCCGACCGCTGTTTTGCGAGGGGAAGGGGCCGTTCCGCTGGGTGGCCCTCTCGGGTGACCCGCGAGACGTGCAGCGCACCGACCGTCTGGTGCTGGAGCTCTTTCCCGAGGAGCGGCAGCTGCGGCGCTGGATCGAGCTCGCCCGGGAGCGGGTCGCGTTCCAGGGACTGCCCGCCCGGATCTGCTGGCTGGGACAGGGCGAGCGCGCACGCTTCGGGTGCGCGCTGAACGACCTGGTGAAGCGCGGTGAGATCGCGGCGCCGGTCGTGATCGGTCGCGACCACCTCGACACGGGCTCGGTGGCCTCGCCCTTCCGAGAGACCGAGGCGATGCGGGACGGGTCCGACGCGATCGCGGACTGGCCGATCCTCAACGCCTTGCTCAACACGGCCTCGGGCGCGGGCTGGGTGTCGTTCCACCACGGCGGCGGAGTGGGTATCGGCAACTCGCTGCATGCGGGGCAGGTGAGCGTCGCGGATGGGTCGGCCGCGGCGGGGCGACGGCTCGAGCGCGTGCTCACCAACGATCCGGGGATCGGCGTGGCGCGGCATGCGGACGCCGGCTATCCCGAGGCCATCGAAACGGCCCGCCGCCACGGGATTCGCCTGCCGATGCACGAGGGGGAGCAGGGGGCGCACGACTGAAGACTCTTCTCGTGGGCGCGAGGCAGATCGTGACGTGTCGCGGACCCGCTCGCGCCCGCCGCGGTGGTGAATTGGCGGACCTGGAAGTGCTGCAGGACGCCGCCGTGCTGATCGACGGCGAGCGAATCGCCTGGGTCGGTCCGCGCTCCGACGCTCGCGACCTCCATTCCGCATTCCGCATTCCGCCATCCGCAATCGACGTGGTGGAGGTGGCGGGCGTCCTTTTCCCGGGCTTCGTGGATTGTCACACCCACGCGGTGTTCGGGGCCCCGCGGCTCGATGACCAGGAGCGCCGCGCGCTGGGCGAAGACTACAAGACCATCGCCGCCCGCGGTGGCGGCATCCTCCAGTCGGTGCGAGACGTCCGCGCGCGCCGCGAGGAGGACCTGCTCGCCCTCACGCGCGCGCGCGTGGCAACGCTGCTGGCGCACGGCAGCACGACGATCGAGGTCAAGTCGGGCTACGGCCTCGATCCCGCTACCGAGCTCAAGCAGCTGCGCGTGATCCGTGACGCCGCGGCGTCCGGACGCGCGACGCTCGTGCCGACCTTTCTCGGAGCCCACGAAGTCCCCCCCGAGTTCCGCGACCGGCGCGCCGACTATGTGCGGCTGGTGTGCGACGACATGATTCCCACGGTGGCACGGGAGCGGTTGGCCGTCGCGTGCGACGTGTTCTGCGAGCCGGGCGTGTTCGATCTCGCCGAGACGCGCACCATTCTCGAGGCCGCCGGTCGGCACGGCCTCGCGGTGAAGCTGCACGCCGACGAGCTCGACGGCTCGGGCGGCGCCGAGCTCGGCGTGGCTCTGGGTGCCGCGTCCGTCGACCATCTCGCCGGCATCTCCGAGGCCGGGATTCGGGCCCTCGCCGCGAGCGACACGGTGGCGGTGCTGCTCCCCGCCACGCTCACGTTTCTCGGCAGGCCCACACACGCGCCCGCCCGGCGGCTCGTCGAAGCCGGTGCCGCCGTGGCGCTCGCCACCGACTTCAACCCGGGGTCGTCGCCCACGGTGAGCCTGCCCCTGGTCATGGTGCTGGGCGTTTCGCAGCTGGGCCTGCGGCACGCCGAGGTCGTGACGGCCGTGACCGTGAACGCCGCCGCGGCGCTGGGGCTCGCCCGCGACCGGGGCCAGATCGCGCCGGGTTTTCACGCGGACCTGGTCTCCTGTGGCGTGTCGGACTGGCGGGAAGTCGCGTACTGGTTGGGCGAAAACCTCGTAACCGCCGTCTGGACAGGAGGTTCCGCTTGTCCGCCCTCCCCAGCGCCGGTATCTTTAGGGCTCCATGTCCAAGCTTGAGAAGCAGAAGGAAAGGGCCAGAAGCCTCGAGACCAAGGACCCCCGGGGGGCCATCGAGGCGTGGCTGGAAGCGCTGAAAGCACAGGAGGCAGATGGGGAGCCGAACCCGGACCTCTCCATCTTTAATCGCATCGGCGACCTGTATCTCAAGGTCAAGGACCCCGCCCAGGCGGCCGATTACTACGACCGGGCGGTGGACAAGTACGCCGAGCTCGGCTTCCACAACAACGCCATCGCGATGTGCAACAAGGTGCTGCGCAACGCGCCCGCACGGCAGACGACCTATCTCAAGCTCGCCAAGCTGTATGCGGCCAAGGGGTTCATGGCCGAAGCCAAACAGAACTTCCTCGAGTACGCCGAGCGGATGCAGAAGGCGGGAAAGATCCAGCAGGCCTTCGCGGCGCTGAAGGAGCTCGCTGACATCTCGGCGGAGAGCGCTCATCTGCGGGAGCTGCTGGAAGAGCATCTGCGGATGTATGGGGATCCGGAGCGGCGGCCGGTCGGTAGCGCCGCGGCCCCGGCCCCTCCCAAGGTCGAGCCCACGAAGTCGGGGAAGCACAAGTCGTCGAGCCTGGTGTTCCTCGACGTCGACGAGCCGCCGGCGCCCAGGGGCGGGCACACGCCGCGGACGGCGCCGCCCCCCAAACCTCCGCCCGTGCCGGAGCCGGAGCCCGAACCCGAGCTCGAGCCGGAGCCGGTCGAGGGGTTGATCGAGCCGGTTGCGGCCGAGCCGGATGCGTCCCTCGACATCGAATCCACCAGTCTGGTGGCGGGGCTCGAGCCGACCGTGCCGTCCGATACGCTGGAGGGTTTCGAGACGACGAGCGCGGAATTCGGCGATGTGCGGGTGGACCCGGCCGACGTCCCCTCGTTGCGGGAGGATGTGAGCGTCGATGACGTCGCGCCGATGGCGGAGCTCGAGCCGACGGTGAGCGACGAGGCCAGCGCGGCGGAGGTGGAGGAGGAGCTCGAGCCGCTGCTCGACGTGGAGATCGAATTGCCCGAGCCGGCCGTCCCGAAAGCGACCCCGCGCGTGTCCCCGGTGACGCCCAAGCGGCCCGGGGCTCCGGCGGCGCCTCCCGCGCCGGCGCCGCGCCCGGCGGTCGGGCCGCCGCCGCGGGTGACGGGACCGAAGCAGCCGGCCCCGAAGTTCGAGCCGCCCCGCGCCGAGCCGGCCAAGGTGAAGCCGGTGGTGCCGAAGCGGCCGCCGGCGCCGCCGCCCGGTCGCAAGACGCTGGTGGAAGTCCCGCCCCTCGAGCTGGAGCCGGATTTCGATAGCGCGGCGACGGACGCGGCACACGAGGTCGACGATCAGCCGCTCGCGATCGACGAGACGCCCGCCGGCGACTCACCCGCCGCGTTCATCCAGACCGAGGCCGACACGTCGATCACGCCGTCGGGGCGCCGGTCCGCCGCGATCGATCTGGGCCTCGACGGCGTAGTGAACCAGGCCGCGGACCGCGGATCGCTCGTCTTCGCGAATATCGACGCCACGCCCGCGCAGCCCACGATCGAAGAGCTGGAAGCGCGGGTGGCCGACGAGCCCGACGATCCCGAGGCGCACCAGGCGCTGGGGGAGGCGTTGATCGAAGCGGGAGAGCGCGAGCGCGGCATCGAGGAGCTGGATCATGCCACGACGGGGTTCGAGAACCGCGGCAAGCTGCCCCACGCGCAGGACCTGGTGGACGAGATCCTGCGGCTCGATCCCAACAGCGTCCGGCACCGCCAGAAGCAGGTGGAGTTTGCGTTCAAGTCGGGTGACAAGGTCAAACTGATCGACGCGTACGTCGAGCTCGCGGACACCCTGCTGCGCGGCGACCTCCCCGACAAGGCGCGGGCGGTGTACCAGCGTGTCGCCGAGCACGATCCGGGGAACGCGCGCGCCACGGCGGCGCTGGCGATGCTGGCCCCGGTGGCGCCGCCTCCGCCGCCGCCGAAGGCGAAAACGCCGGCCCGCGGCGCCGAGCAGAAGACGGCGGCGCGCGATGCGAAGCTGAAGGTGCGCGACGAAGCCACCGATTCCGGGGAGTTCGTGGACCTGAGCGCGATGATCCTGGACGAGGAAATGCCCGAGCGCGACACCCGCATGAAGGTGGCCGACGAGGAGCCGACGGGCGACGAAGAGCAGGACTTCCAGGATATGCTGCAGCGCTTCAAGCAGGGGATCGACGAAAACATCGACGAGGCCGACTTCCAGGCCCATTACGACCTGGGTGTGGCGTTCAAGGAGATGGGGCTGCTCGACGAAGCGATCGCCGAGCTACAGAAGGCGCTGCGCGCACCCGAGGGGAAGCTGCGCAGCTCGGAAGCCCTGGGCGTGTGCTTCGTGGAAAAAGGCGCGCACGTGGTGGCGGAGTCGATCCTGCGGCGCGCGCTCGACTTGCCCGCCTCGGGCGATCAGGAGCGGCTCGGCATCCTCTACTGGCTGGGCCGGGCGCTCGAGGAGCAGGGCAAACGGGTCGAGGCGCGCGACCTGTATGGGCGGGTGTTCGCCGTGGACATCCGGTTCAAGGACGTTGGGGCGCGCCAAAAGGCGCTCGCCAAGGCGAAGTGACATGAGCCAACAACTCGCCCCCGCCACCCTCGGCGACATCCAGCGTCCGGTGGCCGAAGACCTGGAGCGCGTGGCGGACGAGCTGCGGCGCATCATCGCGGCCGCCTTCCCCGTCATCGCCGAAGTCAACGAGCACTTGCTGCGGATGAAGGGCAAGCTGTTCCGGCCCACCCTGCTGTTGCTCGCGAGCCGGGCGGCGGGCGCGGACGAGCCGCGCGGCGTGACGCTCGCGGCGGTGGTCGAGCTGATTCACCTCGCCACCCTGGTGCACGACGATTCCGTCGACCACTCGGTGCTGCGCCGCGGCATGCCGACCATCAACGCGCTGTTCTCCCACCAGATCGCGGTGATCATGGGCGACTACCTCTACTCGCGCGCCATCATCGAGCTGGTGCGCCTCGAGGACCTGGAGCCGCTGCGCGTGTTCGCGCGGGTGACGAACGAAATGACGGTCGGCGAAATGCGCCAGCTCGAAGCCCACGACAAGCTTTCCTATGGAGAGGAGCAATACGACGAGCTGATTCGGGCGAAAACGGCGTCGCTGCTCTCCGGCGCGTGTGAGGTCGGGGCGTTGCGCGCGCCGGCAGCGTATCGGGAGGCGCTCGCCCGGTTCGGCATGCGGCTTGGGATGGCGTTCCAGATCGCGGACGACCTGCTGGACTACACGGCGGCGGAGGCGGTGACCGGGAAGCCGTCGGGGCTGGACCTGCGGGAGCACAAGGTGACGCTGCCGCTCATCGCGGCGCTGGGCGACATGGCGCCCGAGGACCGCCGGCTCGTGGCCGAGCTGATGGGCACCCCCGAGCCGCCCGACGCGCTGGTGGCGGATGTGATCCGGCGGGTCGGCGCCGCCGGCGGCCTGGACTACGCCCGCCGGCGCGCGCTCGAGCTGGCGCAGCAGGCGGAGGCGGAGCTCGAGGTGCTCCCGACGTCGCCCGCCCGCGACGCGCTGCGCGACAGCATCGCCTACGCCGTGGAGCGGCGCAACTAAGCCGTGGCGCAAGGCCCGCGCAGGCCGCTATTTTACCTCGGAGTGCTGGCCACCGGCTTCGTGGTGGGAGGATTCCTGCACTCGCTGCTGCGCCGGTTTCTGCCGCAGGGGCCGGCGAAGGATATCTTCACCTGGGCGGTGACCCCCACGCTGGGACCGATTCACATGGACCTGCTGGTGGTGTCGATCACGCTCGGGCCGATCGGGTTCGACGTATCGCTGCTCGCACTGGTGGGCGTCGCGCTGGCGTACTACGTGGCCCGGTCGATCTTCTGACGTGAGGCGTCTATGTTCGGGGACCTGTCGTTCAGCCACATCCTGATTCTCCTGCTCGTGCTCGTGCTGGTGTTCGGCGCGAAGCGGATTCCGGAAATCGGATCCTCCCTGGGGCAGGGGATCAAGGAGTTCAAGCGGAGCCTCAAGGAGGCCACCGGCGATGATCCATCGCCGCCGCGCAGCGTGCAGCCGCCCGCCGCGTCGGGCTCCGTTTCCTCCAGTGGCGATCCGAAGCGCCTGAGCGACTAGCTCTCGCTCGCGGCCGCCGCGGGACGGAAGATCTCGTTGCGGCGGTCCACGATCGTCGCTTTCGCGCGCAGGGCGGCGAGGTACTGCTGGATGCGCGCCTGCTCGATCGGTCGGGTCAGCGTCTCCCGCTGCTGATCGCGTTGCTTCCGCCAGGCGGCCGAATCGGCGGCCGTCCGGGTGATCCCCTGCAACAGGAACAACCCCGTCTCGCCGGCGATGAGCGGACTGCGCTCGCCGGGGCGCAGCGCGAACGCCGCCCCCAGTACGACGGGGTTACGCGTGAACTCGGGCCCGGCGGTCACCCGCGTGAACGGCCCCTCCTGCTGCGTGCGCAGACCGTGCGCGCGCGCGGCGGCCGGGAGATCGCTGGCGTCGCGCAGCTCCCGCGCCACCTGCTGCGCGTGCTCCCGGGCCAACGCCTTTTTCTTCTCGTGGCGCGCCTCGTCGAGCACGCGGGCGCGCACTAGTGCCAGCGGCGGCACGCCGGCCGGCTCGAGCGAGTCGAGGCGGAACACGTAGCTGGCCCGCGGCCCGTCGATCACCGGGCTCGTTTCACCGAGGCGGGCGTCGAACGCCCAGACGCTCACGTCGGGGACGGGGCCCTCGGGGAGCACGAGCCGCTCGCCCTGCACGAGCTTGGGCGCCCGCCCGAGCGGCAGGTGGAGCGCGTGCGCGGCGCTGTCGAGTCGGTGACCATCAGTCTGATCCCCCGCTAGCCGGTCGAGCGTATCGGTGCGCGCGTCGATCGCATCGAGATGCGGTCCCTGGGGGGCGATCGCGACGAGGATATGCCGCGCGTGGACGGAGTCGCCCTTCGCCGCATCGATGCGGATCAGGTGATACCCAAAGCTCGACTGCACTGGCTCGCTCACGACGCCGACCGGCAGCGAACGGAGCCCCGCGACGAAGCGGAGGTCGAAGCCCGGTTGGTTGCGCTTGATCCAGCCCAGGTCGCCGCCTCGGGCCCCGCTCCCCGAGTCCGCCGACTCCTTCTTCGCCACGTCCTCGAACTTCGCCTTGCCGCCGGTAATCTCCGCCCGCAGGGCGCGCACGCGGCCGAGCGCGGCCGCGCTGTCCCGGGCGTCCGGGACGCGCGGCTGCGCGACGTAGCTGAGCCACGCGGCGGCCGGTCGCTTCAAGTCGCTCTTGTGGGTGTCGTAGTACTGCCGCAGCTCGGCGTCCGACACCGGCGCGAGCGAGTCGGGCACGTCCTCCGGTCGGATCGCGAGCACCGCGACCGTCACCGCTTCGTGCTGATCGCGCCAGATGCGCCAGAGCTTGGCGTCGGAGACGTACACATCCGCGGTGAGGTACTCCTGCAGCTTGCGCTGGGGGAGGTACTCGCGGTACAGCTGCTCGACCTGGCTGGTAAACTCGGGTCCCGCACTCGACAGATAGCGCTGCCACTTCGTGATGTCGAACTGGCCGTTGGTTTGAAACGTGGCCTCCTGCAGCACCTGCTGCAGGATTTGCGGGGGCGGCCCGCTGCGCGCCGCCTGGATGATTTCCGCGTCCGACACCGTGATCCCGAGCCGCCGGTAGGCGCGCTCCAGCAGAATATTGTGAATGAACTGATCAGCGACCTGGTTCTGGACCTGCTGCTCGTCCTCGCGGCTCAGACGCGCGCCCCCTTGCTGTCGCCGGTACTGCTCGAGGGCCGCCTGGTACTGCAGCTGGAACGGCTGCGACCGGACCACCTCCCCCTCGACCTTGAGCACCACATCCTTGCCACCACCCAGGATGTCGGTAACCTGACCGAGTGCCAGCCAGGCGACGAACGAGATGGCCAGCACGTAGAACACTGGCTTCACGATGGCGCGCATCGAGCGCATCATAGGGACTCAAAACTCCGAGTAGCGCACGTGGGAAGGGGCTTAAGTCTAAGAACGACAACGGGAAAACTCAAGCGATTCGAGTCGTTTCCAATTGACAGCGCGCCCGAGCAAACACTATCTTCGTCCAATTCCCACAACCACTTAGGCCGTGGCCTACACCAGCGAGATCGAAAAGCTCGAAAAGCGATGGGCCGAGAATCCCAAGGGGCGGAACTTCGCGCCCTTGGCAGACGCCTATCGCAAAGCAGGAGAACTAGATAGAGCGATCGAGCTGTGTACGGCGGGCCTCGAGCTGCACCCCGACTACGTCAGCGCCCACATCGTGTTGGGGCGCTGCCTCATGGATCAAAAGAACGACCCGGGCGCGTCCGACGTGTTCCGCAAGGTGCTGGTGCTCGACCCGGAGAACGTGCTGGCGCTCAAGATCCTGGCCGACATCGCGGAGCGCGGCCACCGCTACGCCGAAGCGGTCGATTGGCTGACCCGGCTGCTCAATGCCGACCCGATGAACGGCGATGCGGCGGAAGCGTTGACGCGGGCCAGGAGCAGAGCGGTCCAATCCGCGGGCCAATCGAGCCCCCTACCGGTTGCGGCGCCGGTCCGCGCTGCCGCGCCGGAGCAGGTGGTGCGATTGGTGCCCGAGCCGCCGCCTCCGCCGCGTCGAGACTTCGTGGTCGAGCACGAATCAGAAGCGCGCGTCGCGGACGTCGTGCCCGCCAAGGCGGCACCCCCGTCCGGCGAGATCGAGACGTACGACGGCACGCTCGATTTCAACTCGGTGGCTCATGACGCGGCCAAGGCGGAGGGGCTCGAAGTGCAGGAAGAAGTGGAGCTTAAACCGCAGGACCTGGTGGTCGAGGGATTGGCGCACACGCAATACGAGAGCGCACTCGCACCGCCGCCCGGAGTCCCGGACCCCGACGACGAGCAGCCGACGATTGACCTGCCATTGATCATGCCCGATGACGAACCTGCGCCGCCAGTCGCGGGAGCGGCGCCCCCCGTCGCGGCAGCCCAGCGGGCGCCCGCTGCTCCGGCGGGCGCCGCTCCCGCGACGCCCGCGGCGGTGACGCTCTCGGACGACGACGGCGCGGCGGACACGGCGGCGCTGTCGCGCGCCGAGCCGGTAGTCACGGAAACCATGGCGGAGCTGTATCTGCGTCAAGGACACCGGGACGAGGCGCTGCACGTCTATCAGGCGTTGCTTGCCCAGCGACCGGGGGACCAGCGGCTGCGGGCGCGGGTCGCCGGCCTGGCGTCGGGCGACTCCCGGGCGAGCGGGGCGGAGACGGGGGAGTCCGTACCGACCTTCTTACGGAGAATCCTGGCGGGCCGGCCGCCGGCTGGCCGCCCGGTCGCATCCCCCGATCCCGCGCCCTTGCCCCTGCCCGAGTCTTCGGGTTCGCTGCTCGACGGTGCGTTCGCCATCGCGCCGCCCGAGCTCGATCCGGTGCCCGAGATCGTGGCGCCCGGCGAGGCCAGCCGGCCCGCCGACGACAGCATCACGCTCGACGCCGTGTTCGGCGAGGAGAGCCCGCACAGCGCCGTGGCGACGGACGCGAGCGCGCCGCCGCCAGAGGAGCCGGCACCGGCGACTGCGCCGCCCCCGCCCGGCGGGTTCTCGTTCGACCAGTTCTTCACCCCGCCGTCCGCTCCCGCTCCCCCGGCCGGTGGCCCCCCGGGGGCCGAAGGCGGCGCGGCGCCCGCGGGTCCGGCCCGCGGCTCCGGCTCGAGGGTCCGGCCCCCGATGGAGGACGAGGGCGACCTCGATCAGTTCCAGGCCTGGCTCCGGGGCCTCAAGTCCTAGTGCCGTTCCAACGCTTCGCGCGCGAGCACGCCTTCCCAATGGCCCGCCCCTGCACGTTGGAACGGCACTAGTGCACATCGCCGTGTTGAACGGCCCGAACCTGAATCTGCTGGGCGAGCGCGAGCCGGAGCTGTACGGGCGGACGACGCTGGCGGAGATCGAAGCGCGCACGCGCGAGCGGGCGCGCGCCCTCGGCATCGACGTGTCCTGGACCCAAACGAATCACGAGGGCGAGCTGGTCGACGCGATCCAGGGGCTCAAAGGCAAGGCGGACGGGCTGGTCATCAACGCCGCGGCGTACACGCACACCAGTCTCGCCGTGCGCGACGCGTTGCTCGCGGTGCGCCTGCCGTTCGTCGAAGTGCACCTATCCAACCTGTTCGCCCGCGAGCCCGAGCGGCAGCGCTCGATGCTCGCGGATGCCGCGGTGGGCATGGTGACGGGATTCGGGGCCGAGAGCTATCGGCTGGGACTCGAGGGCCTGGTCGGGTATCTCCAGGCCCGCCATGGCCCCTGACCGGCGGCGCGCGCGGCAGGAGGCGCTCGTGCGGGCGCTCGACGCCGACGGGTTGGACGGGCTGCTCGTCACGTCGCGCGCCAACATCCGCTACCTCACCGGCTTCTCCGGCTCGGCGGCCCTCGTGGCCGTGACGCGCGGCGACGTGCTGCTCGTGACGGATTTTCGCTACGACGAGCAGGCGCGCGCCGAAGCGGGGGCGGTGGCGCGCGTCGAGGTCGAAGGCACGAGCGTGTGGGACCGGTTTTTCCGGGAGCTCGCGACGCTCGGGCCCCTCACGGAGATCGGGTACGAGGCCCACGCGCTCACGGTGCACGACGCCCGCCGCTTCGCCGAGGCCGGCAAGCCGTGGCGCTGGCGGCCGGTCACCGAGCTGGTGGAACGGCTCCGCGCGGCGAAGGACGAGGGTGAGGTGGCGGCGATCCGGGCGGCCGCCCTGCTCGCCGGTGAGGCCCTACGCCGCACGCTCGCGCAGGTGCGTCCGGGCATGACCGAGCTGGCGATTGCCGGTCTGCTCGAGGGGGCGCTGCGCCAGTTGGGGAGCGAGGGACACCCCTTTCCGACCATTGTGGCATCGGGGCCACGCAGTGCCTTGCCACACGCGCGCTCGAGCCGGCGGATCGTGGCGACGGGCGAATGGCTGCTCTTGGACTTCGGGGCGCAAGTCGACGGGTATTGCGCCGACATCACCCGCACCGTGGTCGCGGGCGCGCGGGCCAGCGAGCGGCAGCGCGCGCTGTATGGGGTGGTGTACGAGGCACAGCGACGGGCGCGCGCCGGCGTGCACGCGGGGATGAGCGGGCGGGACGCCGACGCCCTGGCCCGGGACCCGATCGCGGCGCGCGGTCTGGGCGAGGCGTTCGGGCACTCGCTCGGCCACGGGCTGGGGCTCGAGGTGCACGAGGCGCCCCGCCTGTCGAAGACCAACGGCGAGCCGCTGCCCGGCGGCGCGGTGGTCACGGTGGAGCCGGGCGTGTACCTCGCGGGGGAGGGTGGTGTGCGTATCGAGGACGATGTGCACCTCCCCCCGGACGGCGCTGCGGCGGAGCTCCTGTCGGACGGGCTGACGGACCTCGTGGAGGTCGTGTAACTTTGGACCCTATCCTGCGCGACCGGGAGACATGAAGCTCGACATCATCGCCCAGCTGGTGCAGATCCTGAAGGATGCGCCCGAGCTGGGAGCGATCGAGGTCCGCCGGGGTTTGTTCGGGTCCTGGTCGGTCGTGCGGCTGACCAAAGCCGGGCATCAGACGAACGCCGGCGGTCAGCACGTGGTCGTGACGCAGGCACCAGGCGCGGAGACGGCGTCCCCCTCCGCAGCAGCTCAGCGGGCGCCCGCTGCTGCGGGAGGGGGAGCGGGGGGTGGGGGCGTCTCCGCTCCGCCCTCGCCCCTCCTGGAGATCAAGTCGCCCATGGTGGGGACGTTTTACGCGGCCCCGGAGCCGGGGGCCGGGCCCTACGTCAAGGCGGGCAGCCGCGTGGCGCCGCGCCAGGTAGTGTGCATCATCGAGGCGATGAAGATCATGAACGAAATCGAGTCCGAGGTGGCGGGCGTAGTCCGGGAGGTGCTGGTGGAGAACTCCCAGCCCGTCGAGTTCGGACAGGCCCTTTTCCGAGTCGACCCCCATGCCTGAAGCTCCCCCCAGCAGCCCGACCTTCAATTTCAAGGCGGCCATCACCCATATGGTCCAGCGGAACGCGTCGGACCTGCTCTTGAAGGTGGGCCGACCGGCGACGATCCGGGTGAACGGCGAGTTGGTGTCGCTGGAGAGCGCGCCGCTCAAGCCCGAGGAGCTGAAGTCGCTGGCCGAGCAGATCATGACCCCGCGTCAGGTGAAGGAATTTGCCGAGCACAAGGAGGCGGACTTCGCGATCGGCGTGCCGGGGGTGGGACGGTTCCGGACCAACGTGTACCAGCAGCGCGGGACGGTGGCGTTCGCGTTCCGGGCCATTCCTTATGAAGTCAAAACGATCCGCGACTTGAACCTGCCGCCGGTGCTCGAGGAGATCGGGCTGCGGCCGCGCGGTCTGGTGCTGGTGACGGGCGTGACGGGGTCGGGCAAGTCGACGGCGCTGGCGGCGATGATCAACCACATCAACACCAGCCGCCGCGTGAACATCATCACGATCGAGGATCCGATCGAGTTCCTGCACCGCGACAACCTGGCCAACATCTCGCAGCGCGAGGTGGGGAACGACACGCTGTCGTTCAACGCGGCGCTGCGTCATGTGTTGCGTCAGGCGCCCGACGTGATCCTGATCGGTGAGATCCGCGATATGGAGACGCTCGACACCGCGCTCAAGGCGGCCGACACCGGGCATCTGGTGTTCTCGACGCTCCACACGACGGACGCGACCCAGACGATCAACCGGGTGATCTCGTTCTTCCCGCCGCACCAGCACGACGAGGTGCGGCACCTGCTCTCGACGGCGTTGCAGGCGATCGTGTCGTTGCGGCTGGTGCCGCGCAAGGACGGGAAGGGGCGCGTCCCGGCGTCGGAAGTGCTGATCAACACCGCCGCGGTGCAGGAGAACATGCGCGACCTGACGAAGTCGCTGTCGATTCCGGACCTGATCGCGCAAGGCTCGGTGCAGTACGGCATGCAGAGCTTCGATCAGTCGCTGTTCCACTGGTACCAGCAGGGCATGGTGAGCTACGAGAGCGCGATTTTCTACGCCACGAACCCGAGCGAGTTTGCGCTCAAGGTTTCGGGGGTCGACTCCGGGGAGAGCCAGTCGTTTGGCGGGACCACGGCCGCGGCGGGCCTGCGCGGCGACATCACGCCTTAAATGTTCAAGAAGGTGCTGATTGCCAACCGCGGGGAGATCGCCCTGCGGGTGATCCGTGCGTGCAAGGAGCTGGCCATCGAGACGGTGGCCGTCTATTCCGAGGCGGATCGCGACAGCCTGCACACGCGCTTCGCCGATGACGACGTGTGCATCGGGCGGGCGCCGGCGCGCGACAGTTACCTGAACATTCCGCGCATCATCGCCGCGGCCGAGATCACGGGCGCGGACGCCCTGCACCCCGGCTACGGCTTTCTCGCCGAGAACGCCGAATTCGCCGACATCGTGCGTACGTCGAACATCACGTTCGTCGGCCCGACGGGCGAGCAGATCCGCCAGATGGGCGACAAGGCGGCGGCGCGCAAGCTCGCCCAGCGGCTCAAGGTGCCCACGGTGCCCGGGTCGCCGGGCCCGGTGGAGGACGCGGAGACGGGGCTCAAGCTGGCCGAGAAGCTGGGCTTCCCGGTGATCATCAAGGCGGCGGCGGGCGGGGGCGGCAAGGGAATGCGGGTGGCGCAGGACGGGGAGCAATTCCCGCAGGCGTTCTCGCTGGCCAAGCAGGAGGCGCTGGCCGCGTTCGGCTCGGATGAGGTCTACCTCGAGAAGTATCTCGCCCGGCCGCGGCACATCGAGATCCAGATCATGGGCGACACCCACGGGCGCATCATGCACCTGTGCGAGCGGGACTGCTCGGTGCAGCGGCGCCACCAGAAGCTCGTCGAGGAAGCCCCGAGCCCGGCCGTGGACGCGACGCTGCGCCAGGACATCGGCGACTCGGCGGTGCGGCTCGCCGAAGCGATCGGCTACGTGGGAGCGGGGACCATCGAGTTCCTGCTCGACGAAGACGGCTCGTTCTACTTCATGGAGATGAACACGCGCATCCAGGTGGAGCACCCCGTGACCGAGATGTGCACCAACTTCGATCTCGTGAAGGAGCAGATCCGCGTGGCCGCGGGCGAGCCGCTGTCGTTCGTGATGAACGGCAACCGGCTGCGGGGGCACGCCATCGAGTGTCGCGTGAATGCGGAAGATCCGGCGCGTAATTTTCAGCCCAGTCCGGGGACGATCACCGCCTACCACCCGCCGGGCGGGCCGGGCGTGCGCGTCGACACCCACATCTACGCGGGCTACACCGTGCCCCCGTTCTACGACTCCCTGCTCGCGAAGGTGATCGTCCACGGCAACAGCCGGGCCGAAGCGCTGGCCCGCATGCGCCAGGCGCTCGACTCGTTTATCATTGAGGGCGTGACCACGACCATTCCCTTCCTCAGTCGGGTCATGCGCCATCCCGACTTCGTCGCGGGCCGCGTGGACACCAAGTTCCTCGAGCGCGAGCCCCAGCTGCTCCAGCCACCCGCATGAAGATCGACGTCCACTTCACGCCGCTCGGCCTCGGCGCGGGGGATCTCGCCGGCCGGGGCGTCGTCGTCATCGACGTCCTGCGCGCGACGACCACGATCATCACGGCCCTGGCGAACGGCGCCAAAGCGGTGATCCCCGCCGCCACCTCCGAGGAGGCGGTCCGCCTCGCCTCGAACCTCGAGAAGGACGGCGTGCTGTTGGCCGGCGAGCGCCGCAGCGTGAGAATCGAAGGGTTCGCGCTGGGCAACTCGCCGCGGGAGATGGTGCCCGCCGTCGTGGCCGGCAAGACGATCGTACTCGCCACGACGAACGGCACGCCCGCCCTGGTCGCCGCGCAGGGCGGAGAGCCGGTGCTGGTGGGCGCCCCCGTGAACTTCAAGGCCTTGGTCGAGCGCGCCCGGGCGGTGCTGCTCGGGCCGCGCGATCTGGTGCTCATTTGCGCCGGCCGCGAGAAGCAGTTCGCCATCGAGGACGCCTATACGGCGGGGCGCGTGATCAAGGCCGTCAAGAAGGGTCTCCGCAAGCTGGCCCTGAACGACGCGGCGCGCGCCGCCCTCGCCCTCACCGACGAGCTCACCAGCTGGGCGGAGGCGCTGGAGGGCTCCGAAGCGGCGCACCAGCTGGGCGACGTGGACCTGGACGGCGACGTGGCCTTTGCCGCCCGGCCCGACCGCTTCGGCGTCGTCCCCACCTACGCGGACCGCCGCATCACATGAACGCGAAGGCGCGCCAGGAGCTGATCGGCATCGGCGCCCTCGTCATCGGGCTGTTCCTCGGACTCACGCTGCTGCGCCTCCCCATCACCGGGAGCTGGGGTGACCGCATCGGGTCGCTGCTGTGGCGGGCGCTGGGCGCCGGCTCGGCGGTGCTGCCGTTGCTGGGAATCGGGTGGGCGCTCGCCGCGTTCGAGCGCCTGGGCAGCCTCTCGTCGGCGCGGACGGCCGCGCTCGGCGTGGGACTCGTGCTGCTGCTGCCCTACGGTATCGGGACCGTCACTGGCGCCCGCTTCCCCTCGGACTATGCCCTGTGGAGCCCCACCCAGCGGCTCGTGGGCGCGGCGCCGGCGCTGGTGGCGCACGCCATCCATCAGACGGTGGGGACGGCTGGAGGCGCGCTGATCGGCGTGTTCGCGCTCTCGGCGCTGGGGATCCTCACCGTCGGCTGGCATCCGCTCGTCGCGTTGAGAACCCGGGAGACAGCCGGTATAAAGGCCCGGGGAAAGGCCGGGGAAGGGGGAAGAGCGAAGGAGCAACCGGAGGTCACGACACCAGAGGCGCCGGTTCGGATTTCCCCTTCTCCGCAAGCGCGGAAGCCAAAGCCGCCACCGCCAGCTCGACAGGCCTTTATCCCGGCCGGTGCTTTGATTCCCCCCATGGATTTATTGAACCCCGCCCCTCCGGAGGACGGCGAGGCCGGGCTCGTACAGATCGAGCAGATGGGCCAAAAGCTGATCGAGACGCTGCAGACGTTCCGCGTGGAAGGCTCGATCGCCGGTCGCACGGTCGGGCCGGTCGTGACCCAGTATGAGGTGGCGCCTGGCCCGGGCGTGAAGGTGGGGCGCATCGCCTCCCTGGCCGACGATCTGGCCCTCGCGATGCGGGCGCCATCGCTGCGGATCGTGGCGCCGATTCCGGGCAAGGCCGCGGTCGGAATCGAAGTGCCCAATCCGATCCCCCGCATGGTGCACGTGCGTGAGCTGATCGAGGGCGCCGATTACCAGCGAGCGAACCGCGCCCTGCCGCTGGGTTTGGGCAAGAATCTCGAGGGCGAGCCGGTGATCGCGGACCTCGCCAAGATGCCGCACCTCCTGATCGCCGGCGTTACGGGCTCCGGCAAGTCGGTGTGCATCAACACGATCATTACGAGCCTGATCTACACGCACCCACCCGACCGGCTCAAGCTGCTGATGATCGACCCGAAGATGGTCGAGCTGTCGATGTACGAGAAGCTGCCGCACCTCGGTCTGCCGGTGGTGACCAACCACCATAAGGCCGCGAGCGTCCTCAAATGGGCGGTGTGGGAGATGGAGCGGCGCTACCGGTTGCTGCACGCGAACCACGCGCGCAACATCGTCGACTTCAACAAGAAGGTCGATGACAAGAAACCGCTCAAGGGGCCGCGCGAGACCCTGGCGACCCAGGCCGGAATCCAGAAAGAGCTGCCGCTGGACGGCGAGTACACGGGAGGGGTCGTGCCGTACATCGTCTTGATCGTGGACGAGCTCGCGGACCTGATGCTCACGGTGCAGGGCGAAATCGAGACGCCCCTCGCCACGCTGGCGCAGAAGGCCCGCGCGATCGGGATCCACCTGGTGCTCGCGACCCAGCGCCCTTCCGTGAACGTGATCACCGGGCTCATCAAGGCCAACTTTCCCTGCCGCGTCGCCTTCCGCGTGTCGGCCAAGGTGGACAGCCGCACGATCCTCGACCAGAACGGGGCGGAGACCCTGCTCGGCAACGGCGACATGCTGTTCCTGCCGCCTGGGAAGAACGAGCCGCAGCGCGTGCAGGGGGCGTTCATTTCGACGGAGGAGACCGAGCGGCTGATGGACTGGTACAAGGCCCACGCCGAGCGAGCGGCGGCGCCGACGGGCGCGAGCATCGACGAGCAGGTCGCGGCGCTTGAAGAGCGGGAAAAGGCCGGTGAAGACCCCGGGGAAGGGGGAACGGGCGCCCCCGGCGAGCGGGACTCCCTCTTCCGCCAGGCGGCCGAGGTGTGCATCCAGAATCAGCTCGGCTCGACGTCGCTGCTGCAGCGGCGCATGAGCATCGGCTACGGGCGCGCCGCCCGCATCATCGATCAGCTCGAGCTCGCCGGCATCCTCGGGCCCGCCAACGGGTCCAAACCGCGCGATGTACTGGTGGGGCTGGACGAGTTAGACGAGATCTGTCGCGCGTAGGTCTATCCCTTTTGAAACCCCTAAAACCCGAAAAACCCCCAAATGACTTGCGTGGGGGCTTGTCGTGATGTACTATCGCAACCGGGTGCGGCGGGGGTGGAGATGCGGGGACGCAACGAGAATCGTGTCACGATGACACGGACCGCGCCAGCGCAGTTCACCATCGCTGCTCAGAGCAAACCCGTCGAAAGACGGTGACGCAGAGTCACGGGACTACGGCGACGCGACGTCGCTAGGTCCGCCGGGCCGCCAGCGAAACGACCACACGGTCTTTGTCGGCGGCCCTTTGTCTTGCCCGCCCCAGAGACCGCGACGAGCCGTGAAAGGAACGCCGCGTCCATGCCGTTCGGGTTCAAGCTGTCGCATCGTCTTTCGCTGACCAAAGCGGCGGTCGTCGCCGCCGCCGTGCGCGCGCGCGATACGGTCCCGTCGCCCACCCGTCGTACCGATACCACTCCCCGTTCATTTGTCGCCGCACCCGCTGCCTCCGGGCAGCGCGCGAGCGCCATGGAGCAGACACCATGACCTTCTTGCACAAGCTGGCACACCGATTGGCGCGGCTTCGAGGCCGCTTAGCCGGGGTCGCCCTCACGCTGCTCGCGACGGCGCTGGTGGGCTCGTGCGAGAAACCCGTGGGGATCACCGATTCGGGAACGAACGAGGTGGCGCAGTTCACGGTCTACCCCCACACGATGACGCTCCGCACCGGCCAGACGGCCGACTTCATGGCGGTCGCGCTCGCGAGCACCGGTGACACCGTCAGCGTAGCGGTGACGTGGAGCGCCACCAGCGGCGCCATCATGGATACCAGCAGCAAAGGCGGCCGCCACTACGGTAAGTACAAGGCCGGCTCGGACACTGGCAAGGTGAAGCTCATCGCCACCGGTCATCCGGGCAACGTGTCGGACACGGCGACCGTGGCGGTGACCCTCCCGCCTGTTTCGGCGGTGAGCGTGAGCCCGGCGTCGGCGAGTGTGCAGCCCGGGCAAACCCTCCAGCTGACGGCGACCACGTTGGACTCGGCCGGGAACGTGCTGACGGGGAGAACCGTGACCTGGTCGAGCAGCAATACGGCGGCCGCGACGGTGAGCAGGACTGGCCTCGTCAGCGGCGTCGCGGCGGGGTCGGCGACGATCACGGCGCTCAGCGAGGGCCAGAGTGGGACGGCCGTGGTGGCGGTGACGAACGCTCCCGTGGCCTCGGTCATAGTGACACCGTTGTCGGCGACCGTGTCGGTCGGGCAGACGGCGCAACTCACGGCGACTCTCAAAGACGCGAGCGGCAATGTCTTGTCGGGGCGCGCCGTGACGTGGTCGAGCAGCGACACCACGATCGCGCGAGTCAGCGGCAGTGGCGTCGTGACGGCAGTCGCGACCGGGTCCGCGACCATCACGGCCACGAGCGAGGGACAGAGCGGGACGTCGTCGGTCAGTGTCACACCCGTCTCGGTAGCCTCGGTGGCGGTCACTCCGGCGTCGGCGAGCGTGCAGGTGGGCCAGACGGTGCAGTTCACCGCGACGCTCAAGGACGCGAGCGGCAACACCCTGTCGGGTCGCGTGGTGACGTGGGTGAGCAGCAATACCGGCGTGGCGAGCGTGAGCAGCAGCGGCCTGGCGACCGCCAAGGCGGCGGGCACGGCGACGATCACCGCGACGAGCGAGGGCAAGAGCGGGACGTCCACGGTCACAGTGACGAGTGTCCCCGTAGCGTCGGTGACCGTGAATCCGGGGTCGGCCAATCTGCAGGTCGGTCAGACCGTGCAGCTGACCGCGACGCCCAAGGACGCGACCGGTAACGCGTTGTCGGGTCGCGTTGTCACGTGGGCGAGCGGCAACAGCGGCGTGGCGAGTGTGAGCGGCAACGGGTTGGTTACCGCGAAGGCGGCCGGCTCCGCGACGATCACCGCGACGAGCGAGGGGCAGAACGGCACGGCCGCCATCACGGTCACTGCGCCGCCGCCCGGGAGTTGCGTCAGCGTATGCCACTACGTCGATGCCGCGTCCGGCAACGACGCGAATGCGGGGACGAGCGCGGCTCCCTGGCGCACCATCCAGCACGCGGCCGACGTGACCAACCCCGGGGACACCGTGATCGTCAATGATGGGGTGTACACCGGGGGTGCCAACGTCGTGACCATCGGCCGCAGCGGCACCGCCGCGGGCTGGCTCGTGTTCCGCGCCGCGCACCTGTGGGGCGCCGTGATCGACGGGCAAAACAACAGTTCCACCACCGGCTTCGAGATCAACGGGAATTACATCCGCGTCCAGGGCTTCGAAGTCCGCAACACAAACCGCTACGGCTTCGACGCCTACGGGGGCTCGGAGAGCGCCGCCGGCAACCACGACATCGACGTTTTGCAGAACCATATCCACGACATCGGGCACATCTGCACCGGCAGCGTGGGTGGGATCGTGGGCGTGGACGCCTATTCGGATAATCTCACGATCGAGCGCAACGTCATCCACGACATCGGCCGCCTGGGGCCGGGCGAGCAGGGGTGCGTGGAGCCGAACGGCAACTGGCAGAACCACGATCACGGGGTCTACAACGGCATCGGCGACAACGTCGTGATCCGCAACAACGTGTTCTACAACTTCACCCACGGCTTCGCGATCCAGCGCTACAATGGGAACGGCGCGGTGACGAACGGGCTCACCATCGTGAACAACACGTTCGCCTTCCCGAACCCGTGGCGCGACAGTCACATCATCATCGCGACGGGCGTGAACAACCTGCTGATCGCGAACAACATCTTCTACCAGCCCACCACGGCCGCGGTGTGGTTCGACACGGGCGGCTTGACCAATGTGACGCTGTCCAATAACCTGTCGTTCGGCGCTGCCATGAGCGAGGGCTTGTCGGGTATGACGTCCGCGGGCAATCTCGTCAACGTCGACCCCGGCTTCGTGAGCGTGTCCGGGCCCGATTTCCACCTGCAAGCGGGCAGTCCGGCGATCGGCGCGGGGATGACGCTGTCGAGCGTGCCGAACGACCTCGACGGCTATCTGCGCTCGGGCACCGCCTATACGATCGGAGCCTACCAGTACCACTGAGGTAACGCCGATTCCGGTGCCCCGTAGCATCGTCCAGCCCGGGGGGAGCTCGCGAGACGCGGGTTCTCCCGGGCTTAGTACGTACGCGGCCCGGACGGCTGTAGAGGGCGCGCCACAGGTCCGCCCGGGCCCTGTGGACACAGCAGTCGGCATGGTTCTTGACTCCCTCCCCGCCCGATGACGGTGCGCTGGCTCGACCCTTTGGCCCCCTGACCGCGGGCTCGCCGCGGAGGTGACGGGACGATGTGCGGGATCGTAGGGATCGTCGGCCTCACGCGACCGGTCGACGTGGCCGCGCTGCAAGAGATGAACGATCGCCAGCGGCATCGGGGGCCGGACGGCGAGGGGTTCCTGCTCGCCTGGCCCAAGGGTGGGGGGGGCCGGTTCCGGCACGCGTTTCTGCCCCACACCGACCGATGGGATGCCGCCGCTCCCGTCACGTTGGGGCTGGGCCACCGGCGCCTCGCGATACTCGACCTGTCCGACCGGGGCCTGCAACCCCTCACGGTGGGCGACTCCGACGTCTGGATCGTATTCAACGGCGAGATCTACAACCATCAGGAGCTGCGCGCCGAGCTCCAGACGCTGGGGCACTGCTTCACCACGCGCACCGACACCGAGGTGCTGCTGCAAGCCTACCGGCGGTGGGGTGAGGACTGTCTCGCGCGGCTCGACGGCATGTTCGCGTTCGCCGTGTGGGACGGTGCGCGGGGCCGGCTGTTCTGCGCCCGCGACCGCCTCGGGATCAAGCCGTTCTATTACGCCACGCCCCCGGGGGCGTTCATCTTCGCCTCCGAGATCAAAGCGCTGCTTGCCTACCCCGGCCTGGAGGCGCGGGCCGACGACGAGGCCGTGGTGGGCTTCCTGGTCCACGCCAATTGCGACTACGGCGAGCGCACCCTGCTCACGTCGGTGAAGGCGCTGGCGCCGGCCCACGCGCTCACGCTGGACGCGGCGACCGGGCGGTTCGCGCCGCGGGCCTACTGGCGGCTCCAGCCGGCGGCCCAGAACGGGAAGCTGGACGCGACGCGGATCGACGGGCTGCGTGAGCTGCTCCTGGCGACGACGCGGCGGCACCTGATCAGCGACGTGCCGGTGGGGAGCTGTCTCTCGGGCGGGCTCGATTCTTCGACGGTCGTGTCCCTGATCGGGAAGATCTGGCGCGAGCAGCCGGACGCGGCCCAGGCCCTGGGGGACTGCTTCAACACCTTCACGGCATGCTACGAGCAGCGGGAGGTCGACGAGCGGGAGTATGCGCTGGCGGTGGCGCACTCGGTCGGCGCCAACCCGCACCTCGTGTTCCCCGCGCCCGACGACTTCCTGGAGACCTTCGCGCGCATGGCGTGGCACCAGGACATGCCGTTCGGGGAGATGACCTACTACGCGCAGTGGCGCGTCATGCGGGCCGCCAAGGATGCGGGTGTGAAGGTGCTGTTGGACGGCCAGGGGGGCGACGAGGTGTTCGGCGGTTACGCGAAGTTCCGCTACGCCTATCTCGCCTCGCTGCTCCGGTCGGGTCGGTGGATCGGGCTGGCGAAGGAGTTCGGCGCGACCGTGCTGCAGGGCGATCGCTACGTGCTGAACATCCGGAACGGGTACCGCTACTTGCCGCCGCGGCTGCGCCGCGTGCTCGGCGTGGATTCGCTGCTCCGCCGGGCGCTGCGCGGCGACTGGGATCGCGCCGTGATGGGCGAGAGCACGCCCGCGACCCGCTGGTGGCGCTACGCGTCGCACAACGGGGACGGCGCGTCGCCCGCCACCGTGATGCAGCGGATGCAGGTGGACGACATCATGGTCGATACCCTGCCGATGCTCTTGCGGATGGAAGATCGCTCGTCCATGGCGTTCTCCCTCGAGGCGCGCGTGCCGCTGCTCGACCACCACGTCGTGGAATACGGCCTCTCGCTGCCCGACCGGCTCAAGATCCGGAACGGCTGGAGCAAGTTCGCCATGCGGCAGGCGCTGCAGGGGATCATCCCGGACGTCGTGCGGCAGCGCAAGACGAAGCTCGGCTTCGCGGTCCCGGGTCGCCAGTGGCTCACGCGAGAGCTGCGGCCGCAGGTGAGCGCCCTGATCGAGGATTCGCTCAAGTCCGCGAAGTACGTCGATCCCGACGTGCTGCGGCGCTGGTACCGGCAATCCCCCAATAAGGGCGGGGGCCGCGCCCAGAGCGCGGAAGCTTATCTCGGCCTGTTCCGCCTGTTGTCGCTGGAGATGTGGATGCGGGCCTTCAGCATCAGCTAGTGCCGTTCCAACTATCTTCACCGGGTCCAGTGAGGCGCTCGCATACGACGATGCTACGCGCGGCGCGGCGCGTTCTTTAGTCTCATCAAGTTGGAACGGCACTAGCCGCGGGACGCGCGGGCCCTTCGAGCCCCGCGCCCCAGGGCCAGTCGCCGTCGCCGCGGTTCAAGTGTACCGCGTGGCCGGCGGGATCGACGGCGAAGACCAGTTCTGCAAGTGCCGGAGACGGCGCGAACAGCCACGACGAGGGACCACGCAGGAACCCGGCCCGGGAGAGGGCGCGGCGCCAGGCCCAGTGGCTCTGGTTCGAGATGATCAGGTCCACGTGGCGCTCCGCCAGCGCGTCGCAGCTCGCCCGCACCACGTCTGCCGCGTCCTCCGGGGCGGCAAACGCGTCCACGATGGTCCCCACGCGCATCCCGCCGAAGTGTTCGCTCGAGCCGGTCAGCGAGTCTTGCACCACCGCCCAGCCGATGGTGCGATCGCCACGGGCCATGCGCAGCCGGATGAACGCGTTGCTCTCGGGCGGATACGTCGCATTCAGCGCCGCCGAGTCCCGGCCGCCGACAAACGCGCAGCGCGGCGCGTTGGCCGCCCAAATCGCGTCCGCCCAATCGTCGAAGCGGCGCACTACGTCGATCCGCGGCGGGGCGGGCCGGAGCGCCCGAGCCCGCAGCGCCAGGCCGGCGAGCGTCAGACCGAGCCATCCCACGCCGGTGACGCGCGCGAGGTCCAGGACCCAGCGGGCACCGGCCCGTCGCCGCACGTAGCGCAGCTCACGAAAGAATCGGCCGGGCCGCAGCGGCTTGAAGTAGAAGGGGACCGATGTGAGCCGCCAACCAAGGGCGCGGACCAGCCGGGCGATCGGCCGGTCCCGCCCGACCATGCCGACGAGGAACAGCAACGGCTCGTCCTCGAGCGCGGCCTGCAGCAGGCGGGGAGCCACCAGCGCATAGGTGGGGTCGATGGTGCCTTCCGAGAGCGGCCAATAGAAGCTGCCGACGCGCCGGGGCCGAGCCTCTCGTCCCACGACGGCGTCCTGGCGCTTCAGGACGTACGCGCCGCGCACCGCGTCGTCCTCGAGCAGCAGGAAGTATTCCTGCCACACCGGGACGCCATCGACGCGTCGCAGCCAGTCGGGGACGGCGCTCTCGGGAAACCGCCAGGGCGCTCCGGCGTGCGCCAGCCGCTCATTGAAGGCACGCACCGCGGGCGCGTGCTCGGGGGCGAACCGCACGGCACGGCGGCGTCCCGCGCGCGCGGTGGCCGACGCGGTCAGGGGCGCTCCGTCACCGCGTCCCATTCGCGCGTGGTGCGGGCGACGTAGGCCCGGTACAGCCACGGCAGGGCGGCGCGCGCCGCGACTTTACAGCGGCGCACGAGCAGCGCGCGGCGCCAGCCGCGAAACGCCGCCAGCGCGGCGATGCGGGCCGACGGCGTCGCGGCCTTGACGATGTAGCGGCCCAGGATCCAGCAGCCGTGGACCCGGCGCGGCGCGAGCCACGGCTCGGACGTGAACAAGACGCGCAGGCCGGCGGCTGCGGCCGACTCGAGCACCTGCGGCGAGATGTCGCCTCCCGGGACCGCGGCGGTGGCGCAGCGCTCCCCCAGCACCTGAGACAGCGTGTCCGTGCTGACGTGCCACTCCTCGAGCATGCGGCGGGGCGACAGGGCGTTGAAAATGTCGGGGTGAGTGTGCGAATGGCTGCCGATCAGATGACCGCAGCTCCGCAGGTGACGGACGTCGGCGGCGGTCAGGAAGGTGCGGCCGCCGAGCAGGTTGGTCACGATGAAGAAGTGACCGCGCCAGCCCCGCGCGCCCAACACGTCGCCGATGTGCAGCGCGCTCTTGCCGCCGTCGTCGAACGTGAGCAGGAGATGGCGACCGGGGGCGGAGAGATCGATATCGGTAACGAGCTGCGGCGTTGGGGCTCCCGTGATCGCGTCGAGATCGCGGGCGAATCCCGCCACCGTGTGCTTGAAGGGCAGGGCACCGGCGCGCTGAAAGCCCGAGACGAAAGGATCGTCGGTGACGTCGTGATAGCCCAGACCGGCGATCTCGAGCCGCGCCGTCACGGCGTGCCTCGCGCGGCGGCGACGGGCGGTGGGCGACGCTCCGCGCCCACCGCCGGCCCGCCGTTCCGAGCGCCCAGGACCGAGCGGTACACATCGATCACCTGCTGCGCCAGCCGACGCTCGTCCAGGTCCTGTACCGCCGCGCGCCCGGCCGCCCGGATCCCGCGTCGCAACACCCGCTCGAGCGCCGCCGCAATGGACTCGGGCTTTTCGTCGGGGCAGAGCTCGCACCCGGCCACGCCACCGATCCGTTGCGCGACGTCGCCGACCGGCACCGATACCACCGGCAGGTCGCAGGCGAGCGCCTCCTTGACCGCGTTGGGCGAGCCTTCCTGCATCGATGTGAACACGAGCGCGTCGCACGCGTTCATCCACAACGGCACGTCCCGGTGGCGCACGCTCCAGGCGACCATCAGGTCCGCGGGCAGGGAGCGCTTGAGGATGTCTACCGCCTCGCGCGCCAGCGGGTAGCGCTTGCGCTCGACCGCGGGATTGCCGACGAACAGCACGAGGCGCTTGTCGAGCGGGAGGCCGAGGCGGGCCCGCGCCTCCTCCCGCGGGATGGGACGGAACTGGTCCAGATCGAGACCCGACGGGATCACATGGGCCGACACGGAGCGGGGCAGGAACGCCTTCATGTGCTCCGACACGACGATGCAGGCGTCGGCCGAGCGCGCCACCATGCGCGACAGCTGTTGCAGGACCTTGCCGGCCGGCGTGATCCGCAGGTTCCGCCCCACGATGCCCTGCAGATCGTCGCCACGAAACGTCACCACCAGCGGCAGGCGAGTGGGCAGCGCCACGAGACCGCTCTGCCCGAATTGGGCATGCACGATATCGTAGCGGTCGCGCGCCGTCCGGCGCCGCGCGCCCATCCAGGCGCGCAGGTAGTTCGCAGGCCGCATGGCGGAGGTGAAGTGAAACACGTCCACCTCGACCCCCGCGGCCTGGAGGAACTCGACCTGCCGTCTGATGAACGTGGTCGTGTATCCAGGGCGGTCCGGTGGCGGCCACGCACAGGTGAGCATCAGCACCCGGAGCGGGCGCCCGTTGCTCGTCATCGCTGCTTGAACGCTTGGATCAGCACGTCGCGCACTCCCTCCACCCATTCGGCCACGGCCGGCCATTTGTCGCGTCGGTCCCACACTTCGAGTCGCGTGCCGGCAGGCTGACGGCCGAACAACTCCTGCAGACCCCGGGCCACCGAGGGGTAGGGCCCGGGGTAGCCGCGAGGCGGTCCCGCGAGAATGTAGAGGAAGCGCTTCACGTCTCCCCACAGCCAGCGCACCGTGACGCCCGTGCGATACTCACCAGCGGGGGCGACCGGCTTGCCGGCGAGGAGGTCGACCCAGAGGCGGGGGAAGTCGCACCCGGCGTCGATCGAGAGCTGCAACGACCCCCAAAACCGTCCGTTCACCTCCATGAGCCAAGGGGGATGTACGCCGTCGTCGCGAAACTCGACCATCGCCGGCCCGTGCCACCGCATCGCCTCGAGTAGGCGCTCGGCCCGCGTGCGCAGGCGCGGGTCGACCGGCACAGAGCGCCGCAGGCTCGAGCCGGAGCCGGACGGGCGAATGTCCCGGAGACGCTCGTGGGCGAACCAGGCGACCGGCCGGCCGTGGTCGCACACCGTGAACACACCCTTCCCCTGCCCGGCGACAAAGCGCTGGATCACGGGCCAGTGTCGGCCCTGGCGGCGCGTCAGGACTGCGTGGTCGAGCGCGGCCGCGCCGGCCACATAACAGAGGCCGGGGTCGGGAATGAGTCCCGTGCCGTTCCAGGCGGCGGTGAACCGGGGTTTCACGATGCAGGGATACCCGACGGCATCGGCCGCGGCGCGGCATTCTTCGAGGGAGGCGGGATAGCGGGTGGGCGGGATCTCGACGCCGCACGCCTCGGCCAGCCGCAGCGTCTGCGCTTTGTCGAAGGCGCGCAGCGCCAGCGGCTCGGGCGCGCACCCCACGATCATGCCGAGCGCTTCCCACTCAGCCCGCTCCACGTTGCAGAGCTGGCACGCCAGCTCGGTGAGGGGCAGGACAATGCGCACGCCGTGCGCATACGCCCAGGCGCGGGCTGTGGCGAAGCCCTGGAGCGTCTCCTCCGCGTGCCAGCAGGTCCCCGCGCAGTAGCGCGACCACGCGGCCAACGGCCAGCGGCGATGACTGGCAACCAAGACGGTGTAGCCCGCCCGTCCGAGCGAACGCACGCACGCGAGGGCGGCGTTCGAGTAGCCGTCCAGGACGAGGACGCGATCCGGGACCAGTCGTTGCGTGTGGGGGTGGCCGCCGACCGTGCCGGGCCGGAGCGGTGGGCGGCGGGTTTCCCGCACGTGCTGCTCCTTGAGGGATGGCCGAGCGCTGCTAAGTCGTGACACGCGGGTCTCCATAACGATGCGTGTGCGATCCGCCCTGTAACGGTACCGTACCGGTCGGTGGTTTATCTGCAGCTATCGTGCAGCCCCGCTGCGACGTCGCGCGCTGCCCGCAGCGACGTACTAATCCGTTGCGCCACCAATCATTACGGTATGCGGCGCCGGGCAGGACGCGCCGCCGGCGGGCTGCGTTGTCGCCGGCAGGCCACAGCGAGTCTCGAGCTTCCACACGAGTTGGCGTTGATTCTCGCGCTTCGGAAGCGGCACTCGATTTGCTCGTTCTGTGAGCCAGCGTTCGCGATCGACGAGTCTATGGCATTCCCTAGGGTGTGGCGTGGCCGCAACACCATGACGATCAGGTGTGGATTCTGCGCAGGACTCGTGTGTTGAATTGTGGACGAACGTGTTGAGCGGCAGCGGCGGGTTTTGGGGTCAACGGTACTCGTAGGCGCCGATGGTATAGCCACCCGCAGTCGGGCGAGGGGAACCATCGAAATCGTTGGATACTCCGCTCAGCGGCGAGCCGGCGCCGATCGCCGGACTCGTTGCCTGGAGGTGGAAGTCGAAGCGGTCAACGGTCACAAAGCGGGGATCGAGGTTGTCCAGGTTCCCCGAAAACGCGACGCCGGTCGTGAGTCCTGTACTGACCGAGCCCGCGTAGGTGAGGTTGTGGGTCACCGTGACGTCGCGGAGGCCGGGCGTGTCGAACCAGACTGCCGCCTCCCTGGGGCCGTAGAAGATGTTATTCACGATCAAGAGGTCGGTGGTAGGTGTCGCAATGATGATCTGGCCCGGGCGCTGGGGATTGGCGCCGACGAATGTGTTGTTCGCGATGGTCAGCCCCGTCACGAGCGTGCCATGGCCGTCGTAGCGCTGGATCGCCCAGCCGTGCGTGAGGTTGTAGAACACGTTGTTGCGGATGACGACGTGGTCGCCCACGCCGTGATAGATGCCATGATCGTGGTTCTGCCAATAGGCGTTCGGGGGCGAGCAGCCTTCCTCACCCGGGCCGAGCCGTCCGATGTCGTGGACGAGGTTGCGCTCGATCGTGAGGTTGCTCGAATAAGCGTCGATGCCAACGATGCCCCCCTTCGAGCCGGTGCACACGTGCCCGATGTGGTGCACGTGATTCTGTGTGATCATGACGTCGTGCCCTTCCTCGGGATCGATTCCATAACGACTCGTGTTGCGGATCTCGAACCCTTCCACCCAGACGTAGCTACCCGTGATTTCGATGGCGGTGGTGGATGTGTGGTCGCGACCATCGATCACGGCGGCCCAGCGATGCGCTGCCCGGAATACCAGCCAGCGAGCGGGCGTTCCACTCCGGCTGATCGACACCACCTCCGTCCCGCCCGTATAGACGCCGTCATTGACGACGACGGTATCGCCGGGTCGTACGACGTCGGCGGCGTGCTGAATCGTGCGCCAGGGCGCCAGGCGGGTACCGGCGTGCCCATCGTCGCCCAGTCGAGCGTCGACGTAGAAGCAGGCGGGATCGCCGGTGGTCGCGCACGGGGACGCCGGGGCCGCTGGCGCGACCACCCACGGACCCGACGCCAGCGTGATGGCCGCCGTCAAGGCAGCTATGGATCTCAGTGAGGGGCCTCGTGACCGGGGCGGTCGCCAGGAGGCCGGATGACGCCCAGATAGTGCGTGCACAGCCACGGCACGTGCCCGAGCAGGTATGTCGCCAGCCAGGAATGCTCGGCAAGCCGTCTCGCGAGTGGCGGAGCCAGGCCGGTGCGGCGCAGCTCCACGCGGCAGCCGGAGAACAAGGCCTTGATCTCGCGCTTCGAAACGCCGCGGACGTCATGATTCCGCGGGTTGTTGAGGAAGAAGTCGGACCAGAGGATCAGGCCCGTCGGCTTGAGGACGCGCACCATTTCGGCGGCGACCTGCCGCCGCAACGCGGGCTCGAGGATCGAGGTGAACATGGTGGATTGCAGCACGATATCGAACGTGG
>WNES01000217.1_pt1 | contig 31460 bp, 27 predicted proteins | sample 5399931 | NCBI WGS metagenome assembly WNES01 (sample SAMN13153332, study PRJNA577476) | soil metagenome | isolation source: 20 cm grassland meadow soil 2 days after 3rd rain plot 5 | place: USA:California | collected 2015-11-11
CTTCGGCGGAAGCGGCGGCAAAAGCAATGGCCGCTTGAATGTCCTCGACTTTCAGGCTAGGGAAATCGGTAAGAATCTCTTCGGCGGAATCTCCGCCGGCTAGGCTGGCGAGTACGGTGCGCAGGGTGACCCGCGTGCCCTTGAAGACAGGCTCCCCTCCGCAGATTCCTCTATCGCGGATGATGCGGTCTTCGTAGTTTTTAAAATTTCCGGTTGCGCCGCTCATGGTATCGCTCCTACATTTATGTGCTATCATACCATCTGGAGCGGCACCTGTCCGCCTGACAGTCCATTGGCTCCATTGGCCCCTACTTAAGAAGCCCTTAGCCGGATCGTCCGCTTAGCCCGAAACCTTGGACCCTAGTTGTGGAGTCGCTTCTCCTCAAGCACCAACTCGTGATCGTGAATCGCTCCCGGCATCGATCCCCCAATTTATCCGCGTCAGACCGCATCCTCGCCGGCTTGATGGCACTCTTGGTGCGTCCAACTCGTCTCCTCCGTTCCGCAATCGTACTGAAGCCCTCAACAAAAGATCAAATCACTCGCTCCACATAGGCTCGCTGCCAAGGCGAGTGCGGTGCAGACAGAACTTCGCAGATGTCCATATCTGGCACCTGTTCTCGGAAGTCATGGCCGAAGATCGCGTCGCGGTCGCGCAGCAGGTAGCGCGGGAGCTGGTCAAAAGGAAACGCTTCCCGCAGCTGTTGTGCCGTCCACTCCGCAGTTGGGTGGGCGGTCACAGTGAAGTGCAGGATGCGACGCCGGTCATGGGCCAATACCAGAAACACGTAGAGGATTTGGAAACGGATCGTGGGCACGGTGAAGAAGTCGATGGAGACCAGCTGCTGGGCGTGATTCTCCAGGAATGTGCGCCAGGTCTGAGACGGCGGCTGCTCTCGCCGATGTCGATGCCGAGTTTGAGTAGTTCACCATGGATGCGGAGTGCACAGCCAAGTGGGATTCTCCCGGCACATCTTGCGGATCAGATCTCGGACCTCGCGCGAAAGGACCGGTCGTCCGGGTTGGCCGCGCCGCACCTTCCAGGTCCAGAACAGCCGAAAGCCAGCACGATGCCAGGCAAGGACTGTTTCTGGCTTGACGATGGCCAGCGCCGAGCGCCAGTCGCGCCAGAGGCGGGACAGGCAGATTCACAACAGGAGGTCCGCCGAGGTCAATTTCGGGCGTTTTGCAGCGGCCCTCTGAAGCACGCCGATCTGGTGGCGCAGAGCCAAGTTCTCGAGCTCAATGACAGCACGCGAACGGAGGATCGAGGACAGAATTGCGACGAGGGTCGTGAGAAAAATGAGCATCGACGAGAATTATGAAGGAAATATAACTCCCATCCGCTCAGATATTTCGAGATTTTCGAGAGGCACAGTAGTTGAATTCACGTAGCTGGTGGCACGAGCAACTCCGTTGTACTGGACTACCGATGTGGGGGCAAAACCCGTTCCGTTGATGGTCAAGGTAAGTGCCGGGCCACCCGCAGCCACTGCGGGAGGATTCAGTGAGTTGATTATCGGCAGGGGGTAAACGATCGTAATCTGGGTTGGAGAGGCAGCCCCGCCGCCAGGCGCAGGATTTGATACGGATACCTGCGCAGAGCCTCCCGCCGCCACGTCACTTGCCTGCAACGTGAACTGGAGTTGAGCTGCACTCACATAGGTGGTGGCGCGGGCGGTGCCGTTCCACGTCACCGAAGAAGTCGACACAAACCCGCTACCAGTCACGGTCATCGTAGAACCACCACCGGCTGTCGTAACCGTGCTCGGAGAAATCCCCGAAACTTGTGGCGTCGGATTGTTGATTGTGAAGGCTGCTGGACTAGAAGTGCCGCCTCCTGGCGCGGTATTCACGACCGCGACCTGAGCAGTTCCGGCAATGGCCAGATCAGTTGCAGTCAAGGTGATCTGTAGTTCTGTCGAGCTGATAAACGTCGTTGCCCTGCTGCTCTGGTTCCACTGCACCGTGGAACTCTGAATGAAACCGCTGCCGTTTACCGTCACAGTCGTTGCGGAAGCACCTGCTGTTACGCTCGATGGCGTCACCGAACTAATAGCTGGCACCGGGTTCGGCGGAGGCGGCGGTGACATGGGGTTACCTCCACCACAGGCCGAGAACCAAACCGCCGAAATGAATAGTAGAGGGGTAGCGCAGAAATGCTTAGGAAGAAAAGGGTTGGGCAGCATCTGGGCTCCGGTCGAATGTCCGCAGACCGCTCGGACTTAACGGGTCGGACGGATATAAACGTGATGCTGTTACTGCGTTGGTGACCCACAGGCAATCGAGGGAATCACTCATTGGGGTTCCGAAAATACCTGCCGAAAAAACATGAGAAAAAACAACGAGAAAGGAAAGTGGGAACAACGAAGCGTACTCTGCGCCCACAGCTATGTCAAGTTTTGCAACGACCGGCGACCGGCCACGACGGGCCCTTGGTGAGCGTGTTCGAGTCTTGGTCTTCGCCCGATCCAAAAAATAGAGGTGCTTTTCAAGAATTCCGACCCGCGCATGGGCGAGTCCACGATGCATCTGCGGAATATTGAACGCTCGGAACCGAATCCGGCTTTGTTTCGGGTGCCTCCCGAGTACAAGATGGTTGACGAAACGGGCGAATTCGAGATCAAGTACACGCGGCCTTGAGGCAAACGACCCGCTCAATCAATCGACTCGACTACCTTTGGCCAACAACCTGATCGGTGGATTAACGATGACGTTTGCATCTTTCCGGAAGGTGCACAGCTGATCGAATTTTAGGCCTCCGACTTCATGTTGAAAAAGCGCGCTCTTGGACCGAATGGACCGAGAATCGAAGCCAAACCTGTTCGGTGAACGGCCGTAAGTATCTGATAGGATGAAGATTGCATCTGGTACGTGGGCACCTCAGTTTGTGAGAGCACCTGCTCAGAGAGCAGAGGGTCAAGGCGAAGAGCAATTCTTCTTACTCTTTTTAATTCAATGAGATGGCGCGCCCGGGGAGACTCGAACTCCCGACCCTCTGCTTAGAAGTTACGCAGTACAAAACTCTAAGTGCCGCTTCTGGTGTCGCTTACGAGGAAGCGCGTCATTTATCTCGCCCTTGAATTGGACCGAAGATGGACTGAAATGTTTGGGGTGAACCCCGATCCGACCACTGCAATGAGCTAATGCTTCTAGCGGGCGTTGTCACCGTCGTGGAGTTATCCCGTGTGGAGCGTAAAGCGCCGCTGGAGTGAGTTGCACGGATTCTGTTTGAGATATACAATTACAATGTATATCAAGGAGGGCTGATGCAGGTATCGAAATGGGGTAATAGTCTGGCGGTGCGGTTGCCCACGGCTGTGGTTGACGCGCTCGATCTCAAAGAAGGCGACCAGATCGAGATTCGAATTGCTCGTGAGCGGGTGTTCGAAGTGAGCCGCGATCAAAGCAAACCTCACGCGCTCGCTCGTCTACGCAAACTCCGACGCGCTTTACCGCCCGGATTTGTTTTTGATCGAGAAGAGGCCAATGCCCGGTAAGGCTTTCTTCGATACGAATGTGCTGATCTATGCTGTGGCGCACAACGAGCCACGGAGCACGCAAGCTGAGCAACTCCTCGCATCGGGAGGAGTCCTCAGCGTGCAGATCTTGAACGAATTCACCTCTGTGGCTCGCCGAAAAATCTTAATGTCCTGGAGTGAGGTGACGGAAGCGTTGGATGCTTTTCGAGTTCTCTGTCCTTCTCCGCTGCCCATCACCATTGAAATGCACGAAGCGGCACTCAAAATTGCGGAGAAGCACGGCTACAACATCTATGACGCGCTGGTCGTTTCCGCTGCATTGGAAGCTGGATGCGCGACTCTCTATTCCGAAGACCTTCACGATGGCCAGACAATTGATGGACAACTGACCATTCGAAATCCGTTCGTTAGATCATCCGGCTAGCAATCTCGTGAAAGGTACATCCCGAGCAATGACCACTGTGCGGATGCCCCTCAAGCAGCCGAGAACAGCTAAAGCTTTCTTTCGTTCCCGCCATCGGCCCCCTTTGATGATCCCTGCCAGGCTTAACGCTGCACCGCTCGGAAATTCCGTTTCAATGATCCGAAGGAGGACGTCACGATGCAGTGCCTCCATCATCCAAGCTGCTGCGGCCTGAGAAGACGTCTGTTGGTTCAAACGATAGATTATTGGCCTTTTGTCGCGGCAACACTCGGCTTGTTGTGTTTCCTATTGGGTTGCGCCATTCTTGCCGTGAATTGCGGATGGACCGCCATTAGGGCATTCCAGCCCGGCAATGGCTAACTGAAAGGCCGGCAAACCGTTCAAATTCTTATTAGGACCTAAATTGAGCGATTTTTTTGATTCTTGCTCAGTTTTCGGCCAGAGGGGCGAGAATCAGTGTGATTTCGGTGTAACCGCCGGGCAGAAATGATTCGAGTGTGGGCAGCGGAGCGAGAGAACGACTTTGGGAGGGACCTGCTGCCGATCTAGGCCGCGACCAGCAGAAGTTGTGAGACACCTGTCCTTCTCTACTTCAGTTCTTATTCCAGTTGACGATCAGTCTGCGTGCGAGCGATTAGCTTGGTTGGGGAATGGGAACGGCGTTTTGGCAGCGCGTCCATAGGATCTGGAGCTTCAAGCCATCCATGGCCGCTTGGGTGACTTTCAGAATGACTTCATGACCGGTCCTCACCACCTTGGCTGCCAAATCGATGAGTTTGCGCCGCAGTGTCGTGGCGTAACTGTGGATGGGCAAGATGTCCTTCAGGTTATCCTCTTTAAAGCTCTCGAACAAAAAGAAACTGATTAACATCAGATAGTAGTAGGCCTGATTGGTAGCAAACCGCTTGAACGGAAGTTGCTCGCTTCCAAACTCCTTCAGGCCACGATGGGGCAGCTCATCGGCGCCACGCTGATGGTGGTGGTAGATCAAGGAGGTGTCCTCTTCCCAGTATTCCCGAACTGCGCGCGGCATCCGTTCCAGAACCGGCTCTCCGGAAACTAAATTCGTCAGGATGATGTTGTCTGGCCGCGCAAATTCTAGCAACCGCTGCTGGTCATCGTATTGCGGACGCGTGTACAAAGCCCGGTAGGCTTTCTTCCAATTCTCACACTGGTAGGAGAACCGCGCATAACTCCACACTTGCCGTTCATTCGCGTATTCTTTCCATTTTTTCTTCGGGATGGCCTGGACCTTCTCCTTGATCGCATCGTAGACCTTCCCCGTGGCTAGGAAGCCGATGCCCAGGTCGTCAAACAGCGCAAAATTCTTCTCGTCGAAAAATCCGGCGTCCACCCGGACGATGATCGATACGGAGGCATCATAGCGGGTCCGGATCAAGCTCACGATGCCACCGAGTAGCCGACCCCCGTTGCCGGGGGTCGGCCCTCTCAGAACCGGACGTGACAGTTTGCCCGTCATCCGGCTCAGGCCCTTCGAACGCCTCTTTCAGGGAGACGCGGTTGTGATATGAAAAGACCCTGACGGTGAACCCTGTCGTGGCACTCTGGATGGACCAAAACGCGGTTATCTATCCCCGTGGAGCCACCCAGCACTCGGGGGACGCGGTAGTGAAGACGCCATCCCGTGATCCGGGTGATCCTGAGATTGCATACGGGGCAGAGCCCACGTTGGTATTGCCAGAGAAAGCGAAGTGTTCGAGTACCCCGGAACGTTCCCGCCATGTGATCCCCTTCGCGTTTCTCGAAGTAGGTTTCATAGGCAGGATCATATGGGTGGGCTTCGCCCTTGACCTTAACGTGTCGTTGAATGGGCGTGCTACCGGCGAGCAGTAATCGCACTTTGTGTGGTTTACCCTCATCGTCGGATGATTCCCCGAAGAAGGACCAGTTTCTACCTCCCTGCTGCCCAAGGTATTTCTGTTTGAGCCAGCCCGGAGATTTCTTCGGATGCCTTCGTCGGGCCCATTGCCACAGACTGTTGAAGATGGCGTAGTCAACGCGTTGAAAGACTCGTTTGCTGACCACGTGCCGGTGATAGTTGGCCCAGCCCCGTATTTTGGGATTCAGCCAATCGATCAGCTCGGCGGCCGACAGGCCCAAGGAGGCTTTGATTATCTTCCGGATGCCGTCCAGGAAGACTTTCACATTCTTCTTGGAGGGCTTGATGAGCAATTTCCCGTTGGGATACTTGCGCACGTTTTGTCCGAGGAAATCAAAGCCTTGCTCCACGTGCGTGGTGACTGTCTTCGTGGGAGAAAGTTCCAGCCCCCGTTCGTGCAGAAATTGCTCTACGAGGGGCTTAACTTCTCCTTCCAGCAGTTCTTTGGTTCTACCGGTGATGACAAAGTCATCTGCGTAGCGGATGAGATTCACACAGGGACATTTTCCTCCCAGGGAGGGGAGACACCTCTTTGTCGGAAACTTCTCCTTCAAGAGCCGCTCCAATCCATCCAACGCACAATTTGCGAGCGCGGGTGAAATAATTCCGCCTTGTGGAGTCCCATCCGTAGTTTCGTGGAGGACGTGCTTATCCAAATACCCGGCTTTCAGCCACTTTTGGAGAATGGCTCGATCGATAGGAACGTGAGCCAAGAGCCAATCATGGGAGATTCGGTCGAAACAGGACTTGACATCGCCTTCCAGGATCCACTGCGGATGTGGCTTGACCAGTGTTTTGAAGCACTGTTCGATCGCATCAGCGCAGGACCGCTGCTGGCGAAACCCATACGAGTTGTGGTCAGCAGTAGTTTCCACGACGGGATCGAATGCCAGCAGATACAGTGCCTGCTGGGATCGATCTTTCATGGTGGGGATACCGAGCGGGCGCATCGTCTTACCGTCCGATTTCGGGATGTATACACGTCGGAGGGGCTGAGGTTGATAGCCCCTGCGCTTGAGTTCGTGTACGGCCTGTATCTTCTTCTCTGGGGTGTCCCAAATTTCTCGGTCCACACCAGGGGTTTTCTTGCCTTGGTTTTCCGTCACTCGCCGCACGGCCAGAATTTTGCCGCTGAACGAGTGGGTCAGCAGGCGTTGCAAGGCTCGCACCTTGCCCCATCTGCCTTCCTTCACCGCCTTCACGATACGCACTTGGAGTCGGCGCACGTTGCGGTGGATGGTTTGCCAATCAATGGCGAACCACTCTGCCGCTTCGCTTGAGACCGCACCAACGGCTTGCGCCGTCGTCATCTGCTTTGCCTCATATGCCGATTTGCCGAGTTCTCGCGTGTGAAGCACCTCAGGGAAGTCTGCCCGCTTTCGCGTCCGGTGATGTGGTCAACGCAACTGACGCAACCGGTATCTGCTCCATTACAGAGCAGCATTCACTTTCTCCCTGACCTGCTGTCCACACCGCCGTCGGTTCATCTTGCGATGTACCTTCCCCCTATTACGGAGGAGCGATATGGATTTACCCTGTTCCGTTGGAGTGACACGATGGGTTAGACCCGCTCTGTACGCCGATAGTGTTGTTTACCCATGACGGCGGAATCCGGAGCCGCCGTGCTCACCGCATGAAGAGCCCCGCAGCATATTAGGCCCTCTGAAGTTAACGACGCTTACGAGCGTTTGTGTATTCTGGTCGTGCCACCAAGCCTAGGCCCGTCTCCGCCTTATGCTGGCAGATACACCGTCTCCTCGCGGTTCTGGTGCCAAGTTTGCACTTGTGGGTACATCGTCCGAGGGCTTCGAACGGTTCGTTGCCTCCCCGCTCTGCCTCGTAGGCTACGTGTGATGGGACGCACGGTCTGATCAGTTCCTCCTTGTCAGACAATCAATCCAACAGCTTTACAGGTCGCAGCCGGATCATCTTCTCCACATCGCGGCCGTAGTTGCTGTGCCGCTTGCCACGCCGGAAAATGGCATCGACGATCTTGCCTTCCCAAATCAAATGCAAGGGTTGGAATCCCTTGACCTTTTTATAGGTCGGGTCGCACCCTTCCCGCTGCAAGGCCTCATCGTTATCCATGACCATGGTGTCCAGCGTCAGCATCACCACCCGCATTTTCTCCCGCCGCAAGCGCCAGAGAAACAACTCCTGCAACACCCAGCGGAAGGCTCCGGCATGGAAAATGTTAGCGGCGGCGAGAGACTGGGCCATTTTGGCGGTCCATTCTGGGCCACACCTTTCCCTCTTGCACGAGGATCTCAGAACGGTCCTCGCTCAACCTAGGTAACAATTCGCCAGCCACAGCTCTCCAGCAGAGGCTTATGGGCGCATGCACTGCAGGCTATTGTACTTTCAAGGTGTACGGGGTGCTGCGTTCCAATACCCTGTCTTCGAGTCTTTCCTGCGCTGCCACTGCCGCCAGCACGAATGGCGTCAGATCCCCGTGAAGGTCGAAGCATGCGAAAACCCCGTCCTGCTTGGATGTCCTGCTTCAAAAAGAAACGGAGTAACGAAGATTTGCCAGTGCCGGTCTTTACGAGTATCGCGATGTGCTCTGCGCGCCGGTTGCGGGGAATACTCACGCGGGCCTTGGTTGGCTGCCCGTCATAGACTCTGTAGGTCGAGATCGCGGTGTCGGGCTAAGCGTTCCTTTCGCTCGCTCCAGCAGTTCCGCAGGATGGCCGTGAGCGCTTTGAATGGGCGAACATAGTTGAAGAAGTGGCATGAGAGAAATCAGGCAGGACTTTCCTGGGCGGTTAAGGCGCTTCGAAACTTTTCGAAGCGTGAGGTTGAGCATAGCAGTCGGATACTTCCTGAAAAGACTCGGAATTTCGTCGCGGAGATGAAAGCTCAAATTTTGCCACTTGAGATAGACTAGATTTACCCTAGTTTCTTTTCGGAAAAAACTGCGATGAATCCATCAGCGGAAATGTTGCTCAACGAGTTGAACGCGGCGCATCTGAAACTCCATCGGGCGTTTGAAGAAGCGTTTTGGCTCTTCAAAATGGGCGACCATGCCGTGAAGGACGCAATGAATGACGCCGAGAAAGCGCGCGACGCTTTCCGCGCCGATGCAAGGAACTTGGAACACGTCCGGGCGGCGATCTCGGCTTCCGCAACATCACCGAAGGAGATCGAACGCCTGCGGATTTGGGAAGATTTCTTCAAGCTTTATCAGACGCCGGCGGAGCTCATGCCGCTCAAGGCAAAGATCGGAAAACTGGAATCGGACATCGAGCAGAAGCTCGCGACCGCAAAAGAAGGCTACATCGACCCGCATACGAACGCCTTCGTGCCGGCATCGAAGGTCGCGATGCGCATGATGGTGCGGACGAACCACGACGAGGCCGTCCGCAAAGCATGTTTCGACGCGCTCGAGACGATGGCAACGCTCGCACTCGAGGAATATGTGGCCGTCGTGGGGCTTCGCAACGAATTCGCCCGCGCCCTCGGCTTCGAGGACTATTACGCCTACCACGTGCACGTGAGCGACGGCATGACAAAAGGGCAGATCTTCAAGCTCTTTTCCGACATCTACGAACGCACGAAATACGGCCTCGAAGATATCCGTAAGCTCGAAGCCGAAAAAATGTCCGGACTCCGGAAGCCTTGGAATTTCCTTTACATGATGGCGGGATCGCTCACGCTTGAGGAAGACGCTTATTACTCTTTCGAAGAAGCGCTGATGCGCTGGGGTCGTTCGTTCGCCGCGGTCGGCATGGATTTCCAAGGCGGCACGCTTCACCTTGACCTCCTGCAGCGCGATGGCAAGTACAATAACGGTTTTTGCCATTACCCCGATCTCGTGCATTTTGAAAGCGGCAAGCGTTATCCCGGTGCCGCCAATTTCACTTGCAATGTGGTCTATGGCCAGCCGGGAGCGGGCGAACAGGGGCACGATACCCTCTTCCACGAAGGAGGGCATGCGGCGGACCGGCTTGCGAGCGAGCAGGAAGAAACCTGCCTCAACACCGAATGGCCGCCGGCATCGATCGCCTGGGCGGAAACGCACAGCCAGTTTATGGATACGATGCTTTCAAGCATCGAGTGGCGCACGCGCTACGCGAAAAACAGGGAAGGCGCTCCCTACCCGCTCGATCTCTTTGAGCGGAAGGTGCGAAAGCTCCGCATAGTCGCGCCGACAAACCTCTATAGCATCATGTTCGTTTCGGAATTCGAGAAACTCGTGTACGAAACGAAAGAGCTCGATGTGGAAAAGGTGATGCGGATCGCGAAGGACATGTACCGGAAATACATGGATATGAGCGAGGATTCGCTCTGGGCGCTCACCGTGCCTCATATCTACAGTTCCGACAGCTCCGCGTATTACCATGCCTACGGCCTTGCCGAGCTTGCGCTCGAGCAATGGCGGGAGTATTTCTACGAAAAGTACGGTTACATCGTGGATAACCCCTCCGTCGGGAAAGAAATGCGCGAGGTTTGGAGGCTCGGCTCGCTCAAGAACTTCGGCGAATTCGTGAAGCTCGCGACTGGGAAACAACTTTCGGCCGATGCATACATCAAGGATGCGACGATGGATGCGGACGCCTTCATCGCGCGCGGCAAGGAACGCATCGCGCGGCTCGCTTCGGTCCCCGAATGGAAGGGTCCCGTGCGGCTGAATGCCGTGATCAAAATGGTGCACGGCAAGGAAACCGTTGCCGACAATTCGGTGAGTTTCGAAGCAATGGCGGAAAAATACGCCTCATGGCTCAATGCGCAGAAAAGACAAGTGTAAAATCAAGTCTCTGTGCTTCGCCAAAACTCCGGCCAGCTTTGGAATCAATGACATAGCGGCCGTCGTCTCCACCAGCGTTCTGGTATAACTGTTCGCCATGTTTCGTTTCCTCGGGGTCTCTTTTCGCAACCCTCGTTCGCCTCTTGTGCTCGCAGAAGAGTCTGCTACTTGAGAATCTGGCCTTACGCCAGCAGCTTTCTGTGATGAAACGCCGTCATCCACGCCCAAGGCTCGAGTTGCTCGACAGGCTCTTCTGGCTGATCGTTCGCCGCTGCTGGTCCGGCTGGAAGCAGGCACTCTTGGTTGTCACACCCGAAACCGTGGTCCGGTAGCACCGCGCCGGTTTCCGTTGGTACTGGATGCTGATCTCCAAGGTCAGGAAGCGCCTCGGAAGAGGAGCCATATCCCAAGAAGTTCGCGATCTGATCTTCCAAATGGTGACCGAGAACCCTTCCTGGGGAGCTCCTCGCATCCACGGCGAACTCCTCATGCTCGGCTTCGATGTTTCCGAAAGAACGATCTCTCGCTGGATGAAGCGGGCCCAAAGGAACCCGGACCCTGCCAAGCGCTGGATTACCTTTCTTCGCAACCACAAGGAAGCTATCGCCCGCGATGGATTTCTTCACCGTTCCCACGGCCACCTTCGGCCTGCTTTACTGCTTCTTTATCATCAGGCACGAAGGCCGACGCATTCTGCACTTCAACGTCACCAAACATCCCACAACGCAGTGGATCATCCAACAGTTGCGGGAGGCATTTCCTTTTGATTCGGCTCCCAGGTTTCTGATCTTCGATCGCTATGCCAAGTACGGTTTGGAAGTCCCGGTTGCTATTCGCTTCTTAAGCATCCGTCCTGTTCGCACTCCTTCGAAAGCCCCTGCCCTTTCTGCCGCTCCTGCGGGCGAGTATAGTCATCTATTGCAAGTACGCGTTGCCGCTAGCATTGTTCCTCAGCTGTTGAAACCGACGATGGAGCAAGACCATGAGAGGAATCTTTGTGGTGGTTAGCATGAGCCTGCTTCTCGGCGTGTGCATTTCGCAAGCCAGAAGCAGGCGCGCTTGGGAGCAAGAAGAAGCATTATTGAGGCGGCAGAAGGCGGCAGTCCATCTTTGAAGGCTTCTAAGCCATTTGCCATGAGAAGAGGGAGAGTTTCGAGAATCTATGAAATCTGCTGAAATCATCGCGAATTCGATGGGTGCTCTGTTCGATTCCCCATCGCCCGCTCCATAACTCCTGATGATTCAAGTGGCCTTACCTGGCTAAGTTGGCTGAATCTGCCATAAGAATAGTCCGTTTTGGACTGTAGTTGGAGTGCGCCGGATTTGCAACTCCATGCTCGGCTGGAACACGAAACCCTGCAGTCCGCGGGACCAGAGATCGAACAGTATGGAAATCACATCGCTCACTGACCACGTTAAGACAACCACTGGAACAGCAATTACTACAGAGTGGGGCCTCTCACTCCACCTAAAGCGCAACAACGTCTCCATGCTTTTTGACATGGCCTCTTCAGGGCATTTCATGGACAACGCCGCCGCTCTGGCCATTGATATCTACTCCGTTGACCTTGCCGTGCTTTCTCACGGGCACTACGACCATGGCGGCGGTTTGCGAAACTTTTTTGCTGCAAACTCGAAGGCTGTTGCGTACATGGGGAAGGGAGCTGACGCAAAGGTTCCGTCCAACTCCCGTCCAATTCAAGGGCAGGATAAACGGCGATAAGGCTCGTAAGCGACACCAAACGCGGCACTTAGAGTTTTATACCCCCCAGCTGTTAACCATACAGCTGAACACTGTTGGGAGCGTCTGAAGCATGAAGGTCATGCATGCCCCTTACAGCTACAAAGTCTTCAGCTTGTCTAGATTGACCGGGCATTGGTTTCTGCGTCGGGACCTTTGCCAGGGATTTGCAGTAAAATCAGAATGCAGTGTTTCTATCCTGGCAAGCCATGATGAGTAGACGCGCCCAAGATCCGTTTAGTTAATTCAAGCCCTTAGCTCGATACCAGGCATTGCGTCGAGAATGAGCACTGTTCGAATAAAAGAAGTGGCAAAGCTGGCGAGAGTTTCCACTGCCACGGTATCTCATGTCATCAATAAGACTCGCTTGTCAGTGACAGCACCAAACGGAAGGTTCTCAGCGCGATTGAGCGCATCGGGTACACGCCGAACATCCATGCGCGCAACTTGGCTTCCGGCCGGAGCAGGATGCTCGGACTAATCATTTCAGATATTACCAATCCATTTTTTCCAGACCTCGTGAAATCCATTCAGGAGAAAGCCCTTGAATTGGGTTACGACGTAATCGTTCTTAATACGAACTACGACCCCGAGCGCGACACCCGGTACGTTCAGCGTTTGCTCGATTGAGAGTGCGGGGTGTCATGATTCTGACAACGGAGATGAGTCTCTCCGTGATCGAACGTTTCTCTTCGCGCGAAATCCCTGTGGCTTTTCTGGATAGCGGAAAGGTTGGCCCGCATATCAGCAACATACGGATAGACTGCGAAAAGGGCGTTCATGAAGCGGTCGAACATCTCCTGAAACTTGGGCACCGGCAGATTGCTTTCATTAGCGGGCCGGTGCGCTTCAAATCAACACAACTTAGACGGCAGGCCTTCCTCGAAGCGATGAAGAATCATCGAGAGTCTCTGCATACTGAGCCGCTGATTCTCGAAGGGAATTTCAGATTGGAGAGCGGCGAGCAGGTTGTCAGGGAAATGATGACGTTGAACAGCAGGCCAACCGCCATACTTGCCGCCAATGACCTGATGGCTGTGGGAGCCCTGCGTGGACTACGACGAGCCGGCTTGCAAGTTCCCAGGGATGTTTCCGTCATCGGATGTGACGATATCGCGCTTGCTGGGCTGACCGATCCTCAGCTAACTACGATCATGATTCCTCGAACAGCAATCGGGGCTTCAGCGGTTGAGGCTATTACGAACTGGTCCCACTGAAGGTCGTGAAATCAAAATCTCCACTCAACTCACGGTCCGCCAGTCAACAGCGGCAGCACCGCTCTCGAAGTGAGATTCCTGTTTCTGTTCTAGAAGCTGTCCCACAACCCTCCGTTGAGACGATGACGATCATGTTTCTAGATGAAGGCTCGAGGTGGACCTTGTTTCGGATTGGCGCAAGGACGACGCTCACTTTCCTCGGCTCAAGGGTAGAGTTTTCAGTATTCCTCAACGGTAAAGTTCAGAAATTCGAGCTTGAGCCGGGAGACACAAATCGCAGATCGTGGCCACCTGAAGGTTGCCGCGGGCTGAGAGCGGAGAGTCGTCACAAGTTGCGCTTGGGTTGAACAAGACTCGGTTATGGTTTGGCAGAAAACGACGTAGAGAGTCCGCCAGCCACGTCCAGCCTGGGAGCAATGCGCCATCAGAAGAGCTGATTAAACAAACGAATTCTTGATTTTGTTCTTGACAGGGCGAGAGGCGGCGCGAATAATGCACAACCATTGGGAACGTAAGCGCTTACGTCGAGCCCACGTTCCGAGAGTGGAAAACCTTCCTGGAATTCAGCTTTGGGGGACCTTGCGAGGGAGTCCAATCTGCGAGGTGACAAGAATGTTCCGGAAACCAGTGAGTTTTGCAATCTTTCATCTTGGCTTCTTACTTGTCTTTTGTATGGTCACGTTGGCTCTGGCCATCTCCGCGCACGCGCAAATAGGCAATGCGACCTTGGGTGGCACTGTCATGGATCCGTCCGGCGCGGCTGTAGGCGACGCCGAGCTAACTCTGACCAGCAAAGCTACCGGCTTCGAAATGAGAGTGACAACCAACGAGAGAGGCGAATACACCTTTCGCAACGTGACGCCGGGCACATACGATCTGAAGGTCATCAAAGCAGGATTTCAGAACTACATCCAAAAAGACATCGTTTTAACGATCAACCAGTCCGGTCATGCCGATGCCACGTTAAAGGTAGGCGCGACGACTGAGACAGTTACCGTGGAAGGTGAAAATACCCTCATTAACTACGACAACGGAACGTTGCAGGGGGGCATGGATCCTGAGACAGTCAAGGATCTGCCGCTCATCGTATCGGGCAAGCCTCGGTCTTCCGCAAGCTTCGCAGTGCTTCTGCCTGGAGTGTCCACTGGCAGCAGCAATGAGGCATTCAACGCCCGCATCAACGGCGGACTGCAGTCCGGCGACGAGGCGCTTTTGGACGGCGCAACCATGCAGGAAGGCTTTATGAGCCAGAGCGGCATGGTCTCGATCCAGGGCGACTTTCAGATGTCCCCGGACATGGTGCAGGAGGTCAAGGTTCTTACTTCGGCCTATGCTCCTGAATATGGCTCATCGTCGTCGGGCCAGATTACCATGGTGAGCAAATCCGGCGGCAACACCTACCACGGCGCGGCTTTTGAATATGCTCGCAACAAATCATTCAATGCGGCGCCTTGGAATGCAAGTTGCAGCACTCCAGGTTGCGACCGGCGTCCGCCGGATAACGAGCACGACTTCGGGGCAAACGTTGGGGGTCCTATCAAGATTCCGTTCCTTTACCACGGGACTTCCAAGCATCATTCATTCTTCTATTTCGACTGGGAGGCCTTTCATCAAGCGGGCGGCTCGAACGTTCCCACCCTTTCAATCCCTTCGATGCTCGAGCGAGCCGGGGATTTCACGGACTGGCAGGACAGCAAGGGCCAACTGATTCCTGTTTATATGCCCGGCAATGCCAGCGCAGCGTGCCAGGCCGCCGCTGGAGTGGGACCAGGGCAACAATTCCCCGGCAACAAGATCCCTTCGAATTGTTTCAGCCAAATTGCCTTGGCTTACCTAAAGGAACTGCCCCAGCCAACAAACGCTCAGCCGTTCAACAATTACACGCTTTCCAAGCCAGTGCCGGACACATTGGTCTCCAACAGTAATGTTTTCATGACCCGCATTGACCACAGCTATGGGGACAAGGACCATTTCTATTTCTTCTGGTGGCGGCAGTTTACGGGCTACAATACGGCGACGGAGCTCCCGCCGATCATCTCCACGGAGTCACCGACAAGACCGCAGAACTCGCCGATTGCGCGCTTTAACTGGGAACACACGTTCTCTACAACCATGACCAACCACATGACTCTGGGATACCTGAACCGCAATGAGGGCTATGGTTCCGAGCCGCAGATCCTGGATGCCGCGAAAGCCGGAACACTACCGCTGGTGGCGGGAGCAGCGGGGAACAACTCGCTGCCTCAGTTTACTTTCACCACCTTCAATCAGATTTCGAACAGCACTGGGCCCCCAGCGGGGAATGTCACGACTCGTCCGACTTGGGACCTGAACGACACCGCAAACAAAACTCTCGGCCATCATACGATCACCTTTGGTTTTGATTGGCGAAACATCCAAGGCAACGTTCACCAGCACACCAATCAGGCAGGTTCGTATAATTTCAGCGGCTCAGCTACAGCCATACCTAGCCTCAATAGCGGCGCCCCGGTGGCGGATTTCCTGCTCGGAGCCGTCACCGGCGGTTCCGTAGACCGCCGAACGGTCAGCGCTAATTACCCTCGTCAAAAGTCCTGGGCGCTGCACGTCAACGACTCTTGGAAGGTGACCACAAAATTCACCGCGAATTTCGGCGTGCGTTGGGATTACTTTTCGCCTTCGCGGGAAAAATACAATCACCTTTCGTTCTTTGATCCCGCAGGCATGAATCCGGACGGAATACCAGGCAGCTTGGCTTTTGCAGGTAGCGGCTCGGCGTGCCAACCTGCTTGTTACGGAGCGGAATACCCGGAAAAGGCCTGGCGCAAGGGTTTTGCTCCTCGTTTGAGTATCGCCTACGCCTACGACCCGAAGACCGTTGTTCGAGCCGGATACGGCGTTTTCCTTACGCAGGCATTCTACCCAGGTTGGAACGGAGGGATTCAGCTTGACGGGTACAACCTAAGTCAGTCCTTCGGCACGCTCAAAGATCCGACGACAAGTCAAAACGATCCCACTTTCTACGTCGACAACGGAGTCCCGGCGCCCGCGCTGACTCCGCCATTTATCTCGGGTTCCTTCGACAACGGCCACACTAATATCCTTTACCGTCCACTGGATGCCAACAGGCGGTCCTATTCCCAACAATGGAACCTGACCATTGAACGGCAACTTCCACAGAATGTTTTCCTGAGCGTGGCTTATGTAGGAAACAAGGGCTCGCGCTTGCCGTCGAGCTTGAACCCCGTCAACGTTCTGAATCCGTTCGACGCAAAGATTCAGGCGTTTTACGCCAATACAACTCCGATTGATGCTTCGTGCGCTACGGGCAATCCGACACCGGGGGCCAATTGCAGTTACGTGCCCGAGCTAGACGTTCCGTTTACTTCGGACAACCAGACACTCTTCGGAGTGACTCCCCCATACCCTGGCTGGATCGCAGAGCTCAATGCTGCCGGAAATTGTTCTCCGACAGTCGGTCAGGCATTGCTTCCTTTCCCCCAGTTCTGCGACAAACTTCAGGGGCTCAATGAAAATCACGGCAGCTCCATCTACCATTCCTTCCAGTTGAAGTTCGAGAAGCGCTACAGCCAAGGCTTATACATGCTGGTGGCCTATACGAACTCAAAACTCCTCACGAATGCTGCGGACAATACGCAGCGTGACGCTTCCACCTGGAACGCCTCGCAAGGAGTGATCTCGCCTTTCGAAGAGAGGCGGAATCGTTCTCTTGCGCCCGATGACGTTCCGCAGACCCTTTCCGCTGCCTTCGTTTATGAGTTGCCTCTCGGTAGGGGCAAGCGTTATTTGCACGATAACGGCGCTGTTGATCGTTTGGCGGGAGGCTGGCAAATCAGCCCCATTATTCGCTACTCGAAAGGCACGCCACTGTGGATTCGCTCCGATGCTTGCCTAACTTCTTATACTGGACAAGGATGCTTACCGGCACTCATTTCGGGAGCGAACCCTTTCCTGCAGGACCCGAACAGTTTCGATCCTGGGAAAGGGCCACTCCTCAACGTAGCTGCATTCGAACCTCTAACTTCCTTTGAGCCGGCCGGGGCGTGCCGGGGCTGCACAGGCGTGTTTGGATACACGGGTAAAGGTCCGCGCATATTTGGCTTCAGAGGGCCGAACTACAAAAACGTGGACTTTGCCATAACCAAGAACACAAAGCTGAACGAGAGACTCAACTTCATATTCCGCGCGGAGTTTTATAACGCGTTCAACACTCATTTGTTTGTCGATGACAGCAATTTCAACATCGCCGGAAACAACGGTGCGTTCGACTTCCACATTAATTCGCCGAACTTCGGCGGCTGGACGGGCAATGTCAGCGCGCCGCGAAGAATTCAGTTGGGCGCAAGAATCGAATTCTGACAAGCGAACACGCTAATACACCCCAAAACGACCGGCGCCCCGATGATGAGTCGGGGCGCTGTCTTTCTGAGCAAAAGTTTCGAGTGGAACTCACCGAGACAATTTCAGATGACGGATTCAATGGCCTCCGGTTACTGTGGTCCTTGCTCAGTCGCTCGCGCAGCTTGTTCTTCGCTGGCCTTCTTTAGTTGCTGGAAACGTGCAATTTCCGCTTTCGAGAGTGGTTCATTTCCCAGCCGGTGATAGATTCTTCCAAGCAGATAATGCGGTTCGGGATACTCCGGGGCCAGTGCAATGGCAGTTTTAAGGGAGTCGGCGGCCGATTGATATGCCCCTTGCATTTCAAGAACACGGCCAAGTTGATAGTGCGCCTGGGGAAGCTGCGAGTCGTAACCGATTGCCTCGCGAAGATTCTTTTCCGCCTCGGGCAACTGATTTAGTGCAATCAGCGAAATGGCCAAATCCACTTGAGGCCAGGGAGACGGTTTTGGCTGCAGCCGGTTCAGTTCAATGGCGCGGTTATAGTTTTTTACCGCTTCATCAAATTTACCGAGGTAGTCGAAGCAGAGCCCCAAAGTGTCGTAAGCGCGCACCATTTTTGGGTCGAGCGCGATAACTTTCTGCAACCGAGCGACAGCGGAACCGTAGTTCCTCTCATCATAATCTAAACGCGCGAGCCAGTACAAGAAAAGTGGATTCTGCGACTGTGCCGCAGCGAGCTTTTCTAATTCGGGGCGCGCCCAATCCCGCCGGTTGAGCCTGATGCACGCCATTGCCAGCGTGAACCGGCTCCGATCGTCGAGTGGCGCAATGGCTTCGGCTTTTTTCCACGCGATGACGGCGTTCACGTAATGACCATCGAGGAAGAAAACCGCGGCGGCGATAGCAAGCAATTTTGCCGACCGCGGTGACTTCGGATCGCGTTCGGCTTCTTCAACCAAAATCCTTTCGACAGCCGCGTGGTCTCGCGCGTTAATGGCCCTCTCCAGCTCCGTCTGACGTGACGGATCCACCTTCAATTCCGAAAGCTGAAGAGAGAGACTCGATGAAGAGGGATCGTCTTGCTGCAAGGCAAGGGTTTGAGCACCGACGGGCAATATTAGCCACAAGGCAAGCGCAGTCAGCGTGATAACCTACCTCTTTTCTTTCGGTACAGCGCGCCAATCAAGGCGCTGAACCGGCTTCGCATCCTCAATCTTTGCTTTTAGCTCCGCGGCGGCCTTACTCTGGGGCACAAGTTTCAGTTCTGCGTCAATTTCCGCAAGCGCTTGGTCGTATTTCTTCTGTTCCAGAAGAATTGCGCTAATAGCCAGGTGAACCTCGGGCAGTTTCGGATCTGCCTCCGCGGCACGCTGGAAGGCCACGAGCGCCAAATCGTATTTTTGCTGAGCCAAATACTCTTCCCCAAGACCTTGTTGCAATCGTGGGGACTTCGCGTCAATTCGCGCAATCTGCTGATACGACCAACCGGAAAGCCGCATCCAGGCTTTGCCCATTTGATAAGCGTATTCCGGATCATGCGGCGCCATCTCGATGAGTTTCTGGAGCTGCTGCGCGGCTGAGAGCCAGTTCTCCGAAGCCTCATAAGCCTTCGCCAGCTGGAGACGGGCCTGCGGTTGTTCCGGCATCAATTTGACCGCGCGCTCCAGTTCGTGCACGGCTTCCGTGTGTCTGCCAACTGCAAGCAGGCTGGCTCCGAGCAATAGCCGTGAAGGACCATAAGCTGGCTGGAGGGCCAATGCCTCGTGAAACCTTTGGATGGCTTCCACATGTAAATTGCGCATCTGTGCGATGACGCCCAGGTTGTGATAGACGAGCGGATGCTTAGCTCCATGCTGGAGTGCGTTCGCAAAAATCCTCTCTGCCGTGTCAAGATCGCCTGACTTTAGCGCTTCTATGCCGGGAGCCACCTGGGTTTCCAGCGAAGGTAGCGGATTCTCCTGCGCACAACAGAGAGTTGCCGCACATAAGAACAGCAGGAGGAGATGGTGGCTAGGCAAGCACTTCAGAGAAACGTTTGGAGGCTGCATGGATCTGATCCAGTTCTTCGCATTCTTATTGATCTGGCAGCGCCGGTCATCCGATCAAAAGCACTCTCAGAACCATATTCCTTGGGCGCTCAAGGGGTGCGCAATCCGCAAATAGTATAAGACAGCGGAGGACGTGCCCTCATCCAAAGTATTAATCAGCGGACATGGATCGTTGCTCCAAACTTCATAATGCCCTGTGAGAGAATGGACTCGGTGGCCGCTTCTATGCAATCACGCCTGTCGATCCCAGTGATGTCTGTGGCCGTTTTTCTGTTTCCTCTGCTTCTGCGCTCCGCTCATTCACGGCAGATCCAAACTGGCGCCAGAGAGCAGAAAATTCTGCTGATCCAACAGTTGATCCAGGAACACGATCTCCAAAAGGCGCGCCATGCGCTCGCAGAGGCTGCCAACCAGTATCCGGGGGATGCGGGCTTCGACAATCTGCTTGGCATCGTCGAGGCACAGCAAGGCGATTACGTCGCAGCCGAAAAAAGCCTTCGCCGGGCAATTGCGAGAGAACCGAAGTTCACTGGGGCCTATCTTAACCTGGGGCGGCTGTACCAAGAGAACGCCGCCGCAGACCCCCAGGCGGTGCGCAAAGCGCTCGACGTTTATAGGCGCGTGCTCGAATATGACGCGGCAAACACCGAAGCGGCTTATCAGAGTGCCGCTCTTTTGTTACGACAAGGCCGTTATCAGGAATCACTCAATTACGTTTCACGTCTCCCTGCAGAAAACCAGACGAGCGCGCAGACCTTGTCCATTCGTTGCGCCGATTTCGCTGGACTGTCGAACCGCAAGGGCACCGACGACGCAGCTGGGCGGTTAATGGACGCTCCGGACCTTTCCGAGCCGGACGCCCAGCAAGCGTTGTTAGGGCTAATCCTCGGCAAGCGCGACGACCTCATTGTCGCCCTCCTTGAGAATCTGCAAGGCCGGCAGCAACTCGGTTCGGCTTTGCTGGAGTCACTCGGCTTGGCTTACGAACATTTGAACAGGCTGGTAGAAGCGCGCGCCACGCTGGAGAAGTCTTTCGTTGGTGGAAAACCCTCGGTACGTTTGCTACGGGAATTGGCACGAGTTGCCCGGCTCCAAAAAGACCATCAGGGGGCCCTTGGCTACTTGGCGCATGCACGGGACCTGGAGCCGGGCAATGCGAGCCTGCATTACTACTTTGGCGTCGTGTGTACGGATTTGAGCCTTGTTGCAGAAGCGCGAGACTCGTTCGAAAGAGCTGTCAAGCTCGAGCCGGAAAATCCAGATTACAACTACGCAATGGGAGCGGCCTCGGCTTTCCGGCAAGACCCGGCGGAAGGAGTTCCGTACTTCGAGAAGTATCTTAAACTGAGACCGCAGGATCCACGCGGCAAGCTGGCTCTGGGTGCCACACTTTTTCGGGCCAAAGATTACGAGCATGCGCTTCCCTGGTTGAAGCAATCCGCAGGAAACCCCGAAACCGCCACACGGGCTCATTATTATTGGGGGGCGATTGCCTTGGAAGAGGACCGGATGGACGAGGCCTTCATGGAGCTGCAAGAGGCCTTGAAAGCCAAGCGGGATTTTCCGGACGCGCTGGCTGAACTCGGCCGGTGGTATTTAAACCGCAAAGATTACCAACAGTCGGAGAAACAGATCCAACTCGCATTGAGAATTGAGCCGGACCATTATGCCGCGAACTTCTACCTCCTGATGCTCTACACCCGTACGAAAGATTCGAGGCAGGAGGCGCAGGCCAAGCGTTTCGAGGAGCTAAAAAATTTACTGGCAGAAAGAAGTCAGGAATTCCTGCGCATCGTGGAAGTACGGCCACTTGAAACTCCATGAAGACGCACGTTTGGAAATCTGAATTCTCCGTTTTGTCGTCGAGCTTAAGGCGTCTCTTGTTGTCGATTCTTATGGTTGTCATCTCGAGCCGCGCATATGGCCAGTCATCTGCGCTTACGGAATGTACGCGGGCCTTTTATCGCGGGGATTATGCACTGGCTGTTCAATTGGCGGAGAAACATCTGCGTAAGTACCCCAAAGATGTGCCCGTTCGAGTAGCCCTGGCTCGAGCGGAGCTTGCCCAAGGGAAGCCTCTGCAAGCCTTTGAGGAGCTTCGAAGGGCACTCGAATCCGATCCGAGAAGCATTGACGCCCTTTATTATTTGTCTCTTGCTTCCAAAAAGCTTTCACAAAGCGAATATCAGCGGCTATTTTCCATGGCTCCGGATTCCTTCCGTGTACACCAACTCCTCGGGGAAGCGGCTCTGAGTGCCGAAAACCCAACGGAAGCTGAGAGCGAATTCGCCAAGGCCTTGGAAGTGAATCCCCGCTCCGTGGAGGTTACAACGGAGTTAGCCGAGCTGAAGCGGTCCCAGTCGAAATTCGATGAGGCGATCACTTACTACCTGCAGGCAGAGAAGAATGGATCGCTGAATTATGACGTCGCCTATGGGTTGGGGGCCTGCTATACGTACAAACAAGACTATTCTCATGCAATTGAATGGCTAAAGAAGGCTGTAGCTCTGGCTCCAGATGCTGTTGCAGGCCGGTTCGCCCTCGGGAATGCATTGTTTCAGGATGGACAGTTCACGGCGGCTGTCCCCGAATTAAAGGAAGCCTTGCAGCGCGAGCCGCGGATGAAACAGGCGTATTTCCTTTTGGGTCGGGCTTATGCAAAGCTTGGCCGCCAGGAAGAGGCAAGGGCGGCCCTTAAGAAGCTGGACGAGCTCAACCGCTCTGAGATACCGGAGCAAGAGAAAAAAACGACCAGAGAGGTCACCCCAAAGCCTGAGCAACTCAGGTAAGTTCCCGGAAGACTTGTTGCCGTCGAATTCTCTTGATCCCAGCTATTTGGAAACTTTCAGCAGCACGACGCCGTGCGTCGGCACTTCAGTCGCATAAGAGTCCTGCGCGGCGCCCAAGTCCTTGTGATCCAAGAGGTCGCGAAGTCTGGCCGAGCTTGGCGCGCCGATCGTTTTGAAATCAAGGGTCATTTTGATTGTGGACTCACTACGATTGAAAAGCCCGACAGCATGACTGCCGTCGGCCAGCGGCTTCCCCCAGATCTCCAGCGGGCCTTCCTGCCAAAAGCGGTGCCCTTGTATTCCCTTTGAGTCCTGATCAACGGCAATCACTTCAGAACTCGTCAGAAGTTCCTTCGTTTCCGCGGACATATCACGGAGATCGTTTCCCGCCAGAAGAGGGGCGGCAAGCAAAGCCCAGAGCGCCATGTGCGTGCGATATTCGGCGCGATTCATATGGCCGTTGCCGATTTCCAGCATGTCCGGATCATTCCAGTGCCCTGGACCAGCAAATTTCTCCAAACCATTCTGTCCAAACCCAATCAAAGACATGCTTTCGTAGCTGTCGCTGATGTCACCCGTGGTCCTCCACAAATTGCCGGTCTTCGGTCCCCAGCGCCACGGTGCTTTCACGCCCCAGTTGCAAATGCTGAACACGATGGAGCGGCCGGATTGCGCCAACGCATCACGGAATTTCGCGTATTGCACCTCGGGGTCGAGACCCTCCGCATTGCACCAGTCGATCTTCACGTAATCGATTCCCCAAGAGGCATACGTTTTGGCGTCTTGCACTTCGTGGTTCAGACTGCCTGGCCGCTTTTCGCAGGTGCCGGTGCCTGCGTCGGTGTAGATCCCCAATTTCAAACCCTTACTGTGCACATAGTCAGCGAGCGCCTTGATGCCGGAGGGAAATCTTTCTGGATCGGCGACAATAGTTCCCTGGGCATCACGACTCACCTGCCAGCAGTCGTCGATGTTCACATATTGATAGCCGGCTGCCTTCATCCCGCTGCTGACCATCGCATCGGCCATTTCGCGAATGAGTTTGTCGCTCACGTTGCAGCCAAACTTGTTCCAACTGTTCCAACCCATCGGCGGAGTCATCGCCAGCGCACCAGCGGCCTGAGGGAACGCGGACGGGGAGAACCAACATGCTGCGTTAAGGAGCAGGAACACCACAAACCGAGTGACGGGGGACGGGCGTGTCATAGGTTAAATCCTCGCAGAAAGTCATACGTAACCGCTTACGTGGAGCCTAGCACGCCTCACGCAAAAGTGCGATGCTATTCCGGCACGACGCAAGCGTTTCGTGGACAGATACGGAAATCTGGAAGATTTGCGGCTGGGAGTTAACGATTGCAAAATTCGACGGGCGCCTGGGGAACGAAGTGAAGGGGTATGCGAAAAAATATTGTCTACTGGGGTTGTCTGGCGGCCACTTTGCTGTCGTCTTGGTTTTGGCAAAACGCTGCCTCTCAAGAGCGCGAGGAACGCAAGCCTCAAAAACCGGAGTCCGCAGGCGTCGCGACCGGCGCGCCTCACGCTCCGGTGAAAGATGCCATGTCCCGGCCCATCACCGCAGGTGGCTTTGTGGATGGCGCGCCGGTTGTATTCATCGACATCACCAAACATGCGGGCCTCGACAAGTTCCGCCATATTTCGGGAACTCCTGAGAAGGCAACCATCCTGGAGACCCCTGGTTCAGGCGTAGCTTTGCTTGATTATGACAACGACGGCTGGCTAGACATCTATTTGCTAAATGGTTCCACGTTCGCTGCTCTAAAGGGGAAGGAATCGGCCCCGCGAGCCATGTTGCTGCACAATAATCACGACGGCACCTTCACCGACGTTACGGCAAAAGCCGGCGTAACGAATGAGCGATGGGGATTCGGCGTGGCTGTCGGCGATTACGATAATGACGGCTGGCCAGACATCTACATCGCGAATTTTGGAAAAAATCGTCTCTACCACAACAACCACGATGGGACATTTACTGATGTAGCCGAAAAGGCGGGTGTCGCTTTAGGCGGATGGTCCGCGGGGCCAACCTGGGGTGACTACGACCGCGATGGCCTCCTGGATCTGTTCGTTCCCGGCTACGTGAAATTTGATGCGGACCATCCGCCTGTCCTGGGCCAAGCGGGCCTTTCGCCGAGTTTCTGCCAATTCCGTGGGGCGACCTTCATGTGCGGACCGCGGGGACTGCCTGGAGAGAGTGATCACTTGTTCCATAACAATGGTGACGGCACGTTCACGGATGTAAGCAAGAAGGCGGGAGTCGCCGACTCACAGGGCTACTACGGCCTTGCCTCGGTATTTATTGACGAAGATGACGACGGCTGGGTGGATCTGGCTGTGGCCAATGATTCCGTGCCACGATATCTCTATCGCAATCTCCACGACGGCACGTTTGAGGACGTCGGTTATTTGTCCGGTTTCGCTCTGACCAACGAGGGACTGGCACAAGCGTCGATGGGAATCGCCGTGGGAGATTACAACCGAGACGGCAAAGTGGATTTCTTTATCACGACATTCTCGGACGACTACAAGACGCTCTATAGGAATGATGGCGACAACAATTTCTCCGATGTAACGTATCGGGCGGGATTGGGCGGTCCAACAATTCCGTTCCTCGGGTGGGGAACTGGATTTATAGATTTCGATAACGACGGCCTCTTGGACATTTTTGTGGCAAATGGCCACGTCTACCCCTCCGTGGACCAGCGCGACTGGGGTACAACCTGGGCGCAGCGGCCGCAGCTGTTTCGCAATCTCGATGGGACCAAGTTTCAGGAGATTCCGCCTGCGTCAGGGAGCGGCTTGGCCGACGTGATTCCCGCACGCGGTGCGGCGTTCGGGGACCTCTTCAACGACGGCCACACCGATGTTGTCCTGAACAACATGGATTCGGCACCTGTGCTCCTCAGAAACGTCGTGAAGAACGACAACCATTGGCTCACTTTCAAACTGGTTGGCGGAGGGAAGAGTCCGCGGGATGCCATTGGCGCGAAGGTCTTTGTGACGGCCGGAGGTGTTCGCCAGCGCGCTGACTTGATCAGCGGCGGCAGCTACGGATCGAGCTCTGACCAACGCCTTCATTTCGGATTGGGAACGGCCACCAAGGTCGAAAGAGTTGAGATTCATTGGCCGAGCGGCAAGAAGGAAGAAATTGCCGTATCAGGCGTAGACCGAATCCTGACCGTGCTGGAAGGAATGGGAGTCGTTGAGGAGTAGTCTCTACAAGACTCTTTAGGTTATCCCAGGGTTCTTGCTTTGAATGCGTTGTTTCAGCTCCGATCTGTCCGTCGGTTCTCCCTTTGCTGGGGAGCCGCGTATGCCTTTTTCCTTCCCTGTCCAGCGCACTCTCAGACAAAATCAAGCCACACGAGCAGCTTCCCCGACTTTCGTCCACGAAAGGAATTGGCAGGGGAAGGTTTTATAGGCCCACAGGCTTGCGCTAGTTGCCACGCTGAAAAGAGCAGTCTATATTCGCAGACGGCCATGGGACGTGCTTTGCAAAAGCCCGTCGAAAGCGCTGTGCTGCGGACGCATCCCCGAATGACCTTTCGCGCCGGAGGGTTTTCGTACGAGATTGTAAGTGACAGCAGGCAGAGCGTATACCGTGTGACTGACGGAAAGGAAATTCTCGATGAACCGATTCTTTATGCGTTTGGTGATGCGCACGTTGCCCAAACCTACGTATTCCGTCACGGAGGAAAGCTGTTTGAGGGGCGCGTGAGCTACTATGCGGCCATCGATGGATTGGACTGGACTGTCGGGGACGCACTCCATTCTCCGCCAAGCCTGAAGGAGGCGGCGGGGCGGGACATCGACAGCGATGAGGCACGTAACTGCTTCAGTTGTCACGGAACCGCGGCACTGGCAAATGGAAAACTTCAGCTCGATAATCTGATTCCTGGAGTAAGTTGCGAAGCCTGCCATGGGCCCGGAGAAAAGCACGCCACGGCGAAACTCCTCGAAACAGGAGCGGATTCCGTGATCTTTAATCCAAAGACACTTGACGCGGAGACGTTATCGCAGGAATTCTGCGGCGCATGCCACCGCGGTGTTGATTCGGTCGCGATGATGCCGGACCTCGGCGGCATCAACAACGTCCGCTTCCAGCCCTATCGATTGTTTAACAGCCGCGGACACGACCCCAAGGATCCGCACTTAGCCTGCACCGCGTGCCACGACCCACACTTGAACCTGAATCAGCAGGACGCCGGCAATGACTCCCATTGCAAAATTTGTCATGATCCCGGAACCGCAGCGGCAACGCTGCATGTGAACCGAGACAACTCAGCGGTGGCCAAACGCCCCGGGGCTTCTTCACCCGGCACAAAATGCCCTGTGGCGGACGTTAAATGCGTAACCTGCCACATGCCCAAGGTGGAGGTGCCTCGCTCGCACTTCCAATTTACCGACCATCGTATTCGAATTGTACGGCCGGGCGAGCCATACCCTTATTAAATGGCGCCGAAATCGCTTGATTCCGGAACCCTCAACAATGGTGATGTAGCGGTCGATGGGTAGATCTGTGAAAGTTTCCAGCCGTCCGCTCGGTTTCGGCCAGCGAATCTCGAGCTTGTCGATGCTCTTCCGTTTGCCAATGCCCAGCACTTCGCGGTTACCTTTTGTCGCGCCAAAAGGGGACTTCAGTAATGTCAAATTGACACCCGAAGAGTCCGTACTTATTTTCCAGAGGAAGTTTCCGTCAACAATTTGTAGAATCCATGATTTAAAGAAATACGAGGTGAATTGTTCAATGAGCAGCCTTGCGCGAAGAGTTGCGTTAGTCGCGATCTTTATGTTTTGTGCGGCGAGAACGATGGCACAGTCGAGCTATGACCTGCGTTCCCCTGACAAGAGAATCGAAATTAGAATTCGTACGGCCAAGGGAGTTCGCTACGATGTGCTTCTAAAAGGAAAAGTGCTTCTCCAGGACTCTGCCCTTTCCATAAACATCGACGACAAAACGTTTGGCGCAGAAGCAAACGTTCTAAGATCAAAAGAGAGCAGCTCCAACCAGGTTTTTGAGCCGGTCGTGCGCCAGAAATCTACAAAGATCCGCGAGAGCTATAATGAGCTGCGCCTTGACATGGAAGGCGGCTATGCCGTTGTTTTTCGCGCCTACAACGAAGGAGCGGCATATCGCTTGGAAACGTCTCTCCCTCAACAACAGGTGAAAGTATACGGAGAAGAAGCGAACTTCAACTTCCCGAGTGATTTCATTGTTTTCTATCCGCAGGAGGACAGCTTCTTCTCGCACAACGAACGTAGATACGTTCCCCAACATTTAAGGGATATCGCTCCCGCATTTATTGCCACTCTTCCTGCGGTGGTGGACGTGGGTGAGGGCGCAAAGGTCGCCATTGCAGAGTCCGACCTGGAAGACTACCCCGGTCTATGGTTGCGGGGCACGAGCGGAAATGGTCTGGCGGCGGTTTTTCCGCCCTATCCCCTGAAAGAAAAACTGGAAAGGGACCGCGATCTCAAAGTTGTAGAAAGCGCGGAGTATATTGCTGTTACGAAAGGAACGCGCACGTTTCCTTGGCGGCTGATTGGGGTGGCGGAAAAGGACGGCGACCTGCTGACCAATCAGCTTGTCTGGCTTACCGCTAAGCCTTCGCAGGTCCAAGACAGCTCCTGGATCAAACCGGGAAAGGTGGCCTGGGACTGGTGGAATGCCAACAACATTTATGGCGTAGATTTCAAAGCCGGCATCAACACGCAGACTTACAAGTACTACATTGATTTCGCCGCGAAATACGGTATTCCGTACGTCATCCTCGACGAAGGCTGGTACAAGCTGGGAAACGTGCTCGAGGTCGTTCCCGAAATCAACATGGAAGAATTGACTGCCTATGCCAAGCAGAAAAACGTCGGCATCATTCTTTGGGTGATCTGGAAGACGCTCGACGATCAGCTTGAGCCTGCGCTCGAACAGTTTGCCAAATGGGGCGTCAAAGGAATTAAGGTCGACTTCATGCAACGAAGTGACCAGCTGTTGATCAACTACTATCATAAAGTCAGCCGCGAAACGGCCAAGCGCAAAATGCTCGTTGACTTTCACGGTAACCAAAAGCCCGCCACCATGACGCGCACCTGGCCGAACCTCATCAACGCGGAAGGGGTGCGAGGCCTCGAATGGAGTAAGTGGAGCGTGGAAACCGAGCCGGAACATAATGTGACGCTCCCGTTTACCCGCATGTTTCTCGGCCCTATGGATTACACGCCGGGAGCGATGCTGAGCGCGCAAAAGGACAGCTTTGCCCCGGTCCACAACCGGCCTATGAGCCTGGGCACGCGCTGCCATCAATTGGCAATGTATGTGGTTTACGATGCCCCATTGCAAATGCTAGCGGACAGTCCATCAAATTATATGCGTGAACCCGAGTCTCTCGATTTCCTGACAGCCGTCCCCACCGAATGGGACGAAACGAAGGTGCTGGATGCAAGAATCGCGGACTACGTGGTGGTAGCTCGAAGAAATGGCCGAGACTGGTATGTCGGTGCAATGACGAACTGGACGCCTAGGGAACTCGAGGTCAATCTTTCCTTCTTGTCCGACGGCAACTTCCAGATGGCTTCGTACCAGGATGGCGTGAATGCCGATCGCATGGGAAGCGACTACAAGCTGCTGCGCACATTGGTTAACAAGACCACGAAATTCAAAATCAAGCTGGCGCCGGGCGGCGGCTGGGCCGCAAGGATAGTTCCGTCGTCGTAGTCTGCTGTTGTCTCAAACGCACCGTTCGGGGCCTGCCTCGTCCAATAGCTTTTTCACGGACCACATTTTCCTCCACGGCTCACGATTCGCTGTCAATTCGCTCGGCGACGCGATTTGCTGAGCGCGTGGCTGCTTCCATGCCCCAGTTCAGATTGTCCGCATAGGCCCCCGCAAAATGAATTCGTTCGTGAGGATCGAAGAGTGCTGGCCAAAGCCGCATGAGGTCACCTGGAGGATAATTCAGCGTCTCGCAAGCCATGACCCAAGGATCTTTCGACCAGTCGTGTACCAAAGCCAGCTCGATATCTTCGGATTTGCCGGAATAATAGCGGCGAAAACTCTTTAATGCGGCTTCGCCAGTCGTCAAAGCGTCCGCCGTGGAAACAAGTAGGCCCCGCTGCGTTTCCACATCATCCGCCATCCTCCAGATATGATTGAGCGAGCGTTCGTTGAACTCGATGTTTGGGCTGATGTTGTCCTTTTCCCAAAAGCGACTGCGCGATTGAAAGAATGGCCGGGAAGCCGTGTAGTAAGGAACCGTTGCAATTGCATAACGCTTGCTCTCCGGCAAGGCCGGATGCACTGGAATTTGCCGCAGCATCACGGCTGACATGCAACAAACTAAGTATTCGGCTTCCATGGTTTCTTCGTCGCCGGATTCACGATAGTAAACGCGCACAGCGTTCGGGCTGTGCTCGATTTTCGTGATGGGTCTTTCCAGCCGTACGCGGTCGCCGAGCCTCGCCGCAAACGCATCCGTCATCCCCTGGTTTCCGCCTTTTAAGCGGAAAACTCTAGGAGGGAATAGGGGCACCTTCCGCAGTTTCAGAATGGCGGCATGCCACAGCACATGGAGTGCCGACACACCCGAGCCTCCGATATATCTCAGGGCCGCTGCGGAAGCGCCCTGCTGTCTCAGCCATTGGTCCATCGTGATTTGATCTAGATGGTTCAGGCCAGCGTCAAACGGGCGGTACTCGTCGGTGAATTTTTCGAGATAAGGGTCGAAGTACAGCGAAGGCAGCTCCCACCAAGCATGACTCGCCAGGAACTGCACTTCTCGCTGGTTGAAGCCAAGCGCCTTCAGCACGTTTGGGCTTTGCAGGTCGTCCTCGGAATACATTTTTCCTTGCAGCACGCGAAGCATGCGGTTCCGCCGGGGATAGGGGAGTGCCGTCAGGTTGAACTCTCGAACGTATTGCCAGTAACGGTCGTAGCCAGGTTGAGTGAAGTGCTCAGCACCAGCATCTACATAAAGCCCGTCTGCGAGCCCCTCGCGGACAGTGCGCACATGACCTCCGGTTCGCCCCGATGCCTCCAGGACGGTCACGTCGTGGCCTCGCTTCATCAATTCGTAGGCGCACGAAAGCCCGGCAATGCCGGCCCCTCCGACTATGACTTTCCTGGCTCGCCTCGTCTGGCTACCGGTAGGGACCGACGTCAAACCGGTAACAAAAAGCGCGCCGGCTATTTTTAGCGCTTCGCGTCGCGGCACGCCACTCGCTGTATGTCGTGCTTTTGCCTGCAGTTCGGAGGTTTCGTCTGACATGAACATCTGCTCAAAAAGGAATTGATTCCTGTTCTTCAAAGGGCCTCAACGCGCTTCCATCAATGAGAGAGTTCTCCTTGAATCATTAGCTGTGCCATTCTAGCGGGTTTGGACAGTTTTGGGCAGGTCTGCCAGTAAGCTTTGCTGATTTGCCAGGTGGGCCGTAAAGCCTCGGCGTTCATTGCATCTCCCAGCGAAGCCAGACGGATATCACGGACTCTCCTTTCTCTGTTAATCCAGTCACGCATGTAAGGAGAGCACTGGTTGAGCTGTACGCCGTCGAGCTCGCAGGCCACTAAGAAGCACACGACCTCGCGGTCAACGAGTTTGACTTGGTCCAAGTCCAGTATTACCTCGCCAGAAACTCCTCCTTGTTAGGCCGCCGCCGGTATTGGGGTGACTCGGTATCCGAGCTTTTCGGCTTTGGCCTTGAGGCGCTTGATCTGTAACTCTCGGTGTCGAAGCTCGTAGAAGGCTGCTCCTTGGTCCACG
>WNES01000222.1_pt1 | contig 31228 bp, 32 predicted proteins | sample 5399931 | NCBI WGS metagenome assembly WNES01 (sample SAMN13153332, study PRJNA577476) | soil metagenome | isolation source: 20 cm grassland meadow soil 2 days after 3rd rain plot 5 | place: USA:California | collected 2015-11-11
GGCCCCTCCAGCGACCCACGCGTCCGCGATGCTCCGCATCCGCGCCAGCCAGCCCCACCCCGTCTGCCCCGCCACGCCGCCCAGGTTCGCGAAGAACGAATCGAGCGAAATGATGGTGGCGCGCTGAGCCGACGGGATATGGGCGTTCAGGTAGCCCTGTTTGACGGGCATCAGCACGCCGAGCGCGATCCCGTACACGAGATACAGCGCCACGACGACGTAGAAGTTGCGCAGCACGCCGCACAGCACGATCGCGGCCGCCTGCACGACAACGGACCCGATCAACAGCCCCGTGCGAGTGCGCAGCACTCGCGTGAGCTGCGTGACCAGCGCGTTGCCGGCGATCAGCGTGAGCGACGTGAGCGCGGCGATCACGCCCGACACCCACACCGCCTCGCGCCCGAGCAGGTCGAGAAAGTAGCGCTGCCAGCTGTAGAACCCGAAGATCATGAAGCTCATCGAGACGAGCGAAGCCAGCATCACCGGACGCACCACGGGATGGTGCAGCCCGTACCGCATCCCCTCTACGAACACGCGGCGCATCTCGGCCGGCACGCGCGCCAGCACGAGCGCGCGCCGCGTGAACCCGGGCTCCGGCATGCCCCGCCAGGCGAGCGCGAACAAGGGCACCACGACGGCGGCGCGCACGAGGTACGGCGCGGCCAGGTCGAGCTGGCCGAGTAGGCCGCCGCCGAGCGTGCCGACCAGCATCGCCGCGCCGAACGTCATCTGACCACGGGCGAACACCGGCTCGAGCGGCCCCGTGTAGCCCGTCGCGTTGAGCGCGTCCACCAGCCAGGCATCCACCGCCCCGGTGTAAAAGGTGTAGCCGAGCCCGAGGAACACCGAGACCCACGCGAACGGCCAGAATCCCCAGCCGAACCGCGCGATCGCCACGTACAGCAGCGTGGTGACGAACAGCGTCGCGAGGCACAGCAGCAGCGATACCCGCCGGCCGAGCGTGTCCGCCACGACGCCCGTCGGGATCTCGAACAGCACGTTCCCGAGTGTGAACGCGGCGTTCGTCAGCATCACCTGGAAGATGTCGAGGCCGGCGTGGAGCTTGAACAGCGTGTCGATGCCCCAGATGAGCGACATCGCCAGGTTGAACAGGCCGGTGAGGAGGAGATACGTGCGGATGATGCCGGCGCTCACGGGACGTGCGCCTCGAGCCATTGCTGTGCGATGGTCCGGATGTCCCGGTGCTCCACGTCCGCGGCCGCGTTGAGGTGTCGCATCTCGTCGTCCGAGATCTTCCCCCCCAGCTCCTCCAGCGCCGGCGCGAGACTGGGGTAGCGCTCGAGGGTCCGCGCCCGCACCACGGGCGCCGCCTCGTAAGGCGGGAAGTAGTGCTGCTCGTCCCGCAGCGCGACGAGGTGCAGCGCGGCGATCTGCCCGTCCGTCGAATTCCCCGCGATCACGTCCACTTTCCCGTCCGCCAGCGCGCGGTAGGTGAGACCGAGGTCCATGGCCGTCGGGGGCGCGGCGAAACGGAGTCCATAGACTCGGGACAACCCCTGGAAACCGTCGGCACGCTCGAGGAATTCGTAGCCGAAGCCCGCGTGCCAGCGCGGGGCCACTCGGCGCAGGTCGGCGATGCTCTTCAGCCCATACCGCTCTGCGTCGGTCCCGCGCACCAGGATGGCGAAGGTGTTGTCGAAGCCGAACGGCGCGAGCCAGCGCAGCCCGAACTGCCGGCTGTACTCGCTCGTCACCTGGCGGTACACGCTGTCGCGGTCGGCGACGGGCGGGTGCTTGAGCACCGCGGTGAACGCCGTGCCCGAGTACTCCACGTACAGGTCGATCTGCCCCGCCGTGATCGCCTGGTGACACACGAACGTCCCACCCAGGTGCAGCCGGCGCTCCACCGGCAGATGCAGCCGGCGCTCAATCTGCTGCGCCACGATCTCAGCCAGCAGGTCGGATTCGGTGAAGTTCTTCGCGCCGACAACGATGCGGTCGTGCGACTTGCAGCCGGCGAGCAGCAGCAGGAGCCTCAGTGCGACCGCTACGGCCGTGACAGTTCCGCGCCCTGAGAGGGCGCGCTCGGCCCGGGTTGCGCCCTTGCAGGGCGCACACGGCGCCGAGCCCGGGCTCTCAGCCCGGGTATCGCGTCGCCGACCCGCGTCCCTCACTTCGCGTCCCACGCCACTCTCCGCTCCACGAGCCCGAGCGCCCCGTCCGCCGCCAGAGCCATGAGCGCCGCGGGCAGCGCGCCCGCCATGATCAGCGTGTCGTCCACCGTCGCCACGCCGCGGAAGATGTAGACGCCGAGCCCGCCCGCGCCGATCGCCGCCCCGATCGTCGCGACGCCCACACTCACCACGGTCGCGACCCGGATCCCGGCGAGGATCACGCCGGCGGCGAGCGGCAGCTCGACCAGCCGCAGCAGCTCGCCATCGGTCATCCCCATGCCCCGGCCCGCCTCACGCACCGCCGGGTCCACGCCCGCGATCCCCGTGTACGTGTTGCGGATGATCGGCAGCAGCGCGTAGACGATGAGCGCGGCGATCGCGGTCCAGGCCCCGATCCCGAGGACCGGGATGAGGAACCCGAACAGCGCGAGGCTGGGAATCGTCTGGAACACGTTCGCCAGCCCGAGCACGGGCGCCCGCCACGCGGGGCGGCGCGTGAGTGCGATCCCGAGCGGCACGCCGACGACGATCGCGGCGCCCGTCGAGACCGCGACCAGATAGACGTGCTGCCAGGTCAGCCCCAGCAGCTCGGCGGTGTTGCGGGCGTAGAAGGACAGGAGGCTCATCGTTCCTCGGGCTTTCCCCGGGCCGCCGGCCCGGGGTCAGCCGCGCTCATGAACGCCACGGCCTCCGGGTCGGTCGACCCCCGGAACTCGTCCGGCGTCCCCAGGAATGCGAGCCGGCCTTCGTGCATCAGCCCGATGCGCGTCCCGAGCAGCAGGCCTTCCCGCACGTCGTGTGTCACGAACACCATTCCCTTCCCGAGCCGGCCCTCGAGGCCGCGGAACTCGCGCTGCAGCTCCACCCGGGTGATGGGGTCGAGCGCGCCGAACGGCTCGTCGAGCAGCAGCAGCGGGGGATCGGCGGCGAGCGCGCGGGCCACCCCAACGCGCTGGCGCTGGCCGCCCGAGAGCTGGTGCGGGTAGCGCGCCAGGAACCCCTCGGGGTCGAGCCCAACGAGGGCGAGCAGCTCGCGCACCCGCGCGGCGATGCGCTCGGCGGGCCATCCCTCGAGCCGCGGCACCAACCCGACATTCTGCGCCACGGTGAAGTGGGGAAACAGGCCCACCTCTTGGATCACATAGCCGATGCGGCGTCGCAGCCGCGTCGGCTCGAGAGCGGCGGTCCGCTCACCCGCCACCAGCACGTCCCCAGCGGTCGGCTCGAGCAGCCGGTTGATGAGCTTCAGGGTGGTCGTCTTTCCCGACCCGCTGCGGCCCAGCAAAACGAGGGTCTCGCCGACACCCACGGTAAAGGATACGTTTTGCACCAGGTTCCGGCCGTTCGCCGGCAGCGCGTACCCCAGCCCCCGCACCTCGAGGGTCGCCGTCACGCCGGGCCCGCGAGGACCATCAGGAAGCGGGCGTCGTCGCTCAGGCCGCGCCACCGTGCCGCGAGGCCGGCGCCGGCGAGGATCCGCTGGAAGGTGTCGGCGTCGTACTTGTAGGAGTGGTTCATCTCGAGCCGCTCTCCGGCGGACAGCAGCAGCGACTCGCCGCCCACTTGGGCCACGACGTCGCGGGCCGCGCGGAAGTGCTTGGCGAGCGGGTGCAGGCCGGGGAGCCGGGCGTCCACGCCGTCCTCGAAGACGAGCTCGCCGTCCTGCTCGGTGATGCCGACCGCGACGAGCGGCGCCCAGGCGAAACGGCGGTTGAGCGGGTTGTCATAACCTGCGACGGTGTGCTGAGCGGCGTAGATCTCGCCGTCCACGAGGAGCAAGTCGTGCGGTCGCAACAGCGCGCGCAGCTGGCGCGCCGCGGCGAGCGGGTCGAAGGCACCCAGCGTGTTGCCGAGCAGCAGGACGAGCCGCGGGGGCGTTCCGGAGTCGGCGGCGAGTGCGGCGAGGTGATCAGGGCGGGTGAAATCGGCCTTGATCCCCTGCACCGGGAGTCCCGCCCCGATGGCTCCCTGGCAAGCCAGCTCCAGCAGCGCCTGGCTCGTGTCGACGGGAAGGTAGGAGACGCGAACTCCGTGAGCCTGCAGCGCGTTGATGAGGAGGAGGTCCTTGTCCCCTTGGCCCGAGCCCAGGCTCATGACTTCGAGCGGGCCGGGATGCACGAGGCGCGCCAGATCGTCCGCGGACTGCGCGATGAGCGACCGCGACCGCACGTAGTTGCGGTAGGCCCCGTCCGAGCAGAGCGCCAGCCAGGCCCGCACGGACAACGGAAACCAATAGAAGAATTTCTCGGCGAAGCGGCGCGCCCGAAACGCCGCGACGAATTCGTCGGCGAGATCGTTCTCAGTGAGCAAAGCGTGGGTCGCGATCACGGCTCAGAGTTATCGGTTGACGGGTGCGACGGCAACCCGTTATGGTAAGCTGACCAGCCGTCGTTCTGTTTCCCCAAGCAGGGAGGATTTGCCAATGCAGATCGTCGAGACGCAGGAACTGGTGCCCAGCTGTCATCGTCCCGAGATCGTCGAGACGAGCGAGCTGCAGCCCACCTGCCACTCCTGAGGGAGATCGGCTGGATGCACGAGGGGGCCCGGACCGATCTCGGGCCCCTTTCGCGTTTCCTGGGTGCGGAGCCGCGACTGGGGTTCGGAGCGTGGGCGGTCGGCGGTGCCGGCTGGGGGGCGGCGGGAGCCGAGCGCGAGCGCGAGGCGGCGATCCGGCGCGCCGTCGAGTGCGGCATCACCTTCTTCGACACCGCGCCGACCTACGGTGGAGGCGAGTCGGAGCGGTTGTTGGGTCGCGCGCTCCACGCCGATCGAGCGGACGTCGCTATCGCCACCAAAGTCGGCCCCCGCGACGAGCCGCGCGCATCGCTCGAGGCCTCGCTGCGCCGCCTCGATACCGACTACGTGGACGTCGTCCAGTTGCACGAGGCGTTAGAGCGCTGGGAGTGGCAGCTCGAGAAGTTCCACACGCTCCAGGTCGCGGGGAAGGCGCTCGCGCTCGGCCTGTGTAACGCGACCCACCTGCAGCTCGAGCGGGCCCTCCGCATCGCGCCGCTTGCGACCTATCAAGCCGCGTATAACCTGTTCGACCGCGACGTCGAGGAGCGCGACCTGCCGCTGTGCCGCGACCGGCGCCTCGCCTTCCTCGCCTACCGACCGCTCGCGGCCGGCCTGCTCACCGGCAAGTACGCCGCGCCGCCCCCGTTTCCCGAGGGTGATCACCGCCGCCAGATCTACTGGTTCAAGGGCAAGGAGTTCGAGCGGCGGCGCTGCGTGATCGAGCGACTGCGACCGATCGCACAACGGGAAGGGAGATCGCTCATCGGGTTGGCATTGGGCTGGCTGCGCGCACAGCCGGGGGTGGGGATGATCCTGGTTGGAGCCAAGAACAGCGCGCAGGTGGACCAAACCTTCATCGCTGATCCCCGACCCCTGACCCCCGACACCGTCGCGCACATCGACGCCGTTATCGCCGACGTCTTCCGCCCCGCCCGCGCGATGCCGCAATTGGGCGACGCCGCCCAGACTTGGGGCGAGCGCGAGCGGTTCATCGTGTCGCGTCTCGACGGCAAGACCCGCTACGAAGCGATCGCCGCCTCGTGGACGGACCGCGGCGAGCAGCCCATGATCGCCGCGCAGGTCAAAGTGTTCGTGGATCAGCTCGCCGAGCACGGACTGGTGGGTCCGATCGCTGACAGCTGATGGCGCCTTTAATGGTCGGCGCCTTTTACAACCCGCACCTCGGAGCGGAGCTGGTGCGGGCCGATGGAATCGACCACCTGGCGATGGCCGACCCGCCGGCGCCGCATGACCCGAATTGGCCGGCGATACACCAGCGCTACACGCTGCTACTGCACGACTACCTGGGTCAGCTGTCGGAGCCGCTGGACGAGCGCTCCATCGCGCGCGCCCGTACCCTCGCCGAGCTGTACCACACCCCCTGGGTGGCCGAGCATTTCCAGTGCCTGCATACCGAGGACGGCCGCTACAACATCAACTACGTGTTCCCGCCGCTGTACACCGAAGAGTTCTTGCGCCGCTTCGTCGCTAATGCGAACGCGCTGCAGGCACGGCTCGACCAGCCGCTCGTGATGGAGAACATCCCGGGGTTCTTCGATGTCAAGGCGAGCCAACTCCCCGAGCCGGTGTGGCTGCGCCGCTTCTTCGACGCGACCGGGGCCGGGTTTCTGCTCGACCTGCCGCACGTTTGGCTGGAGGCACACTACCGCAACATGAAACCGGCGGCGTGGCTGGCGGAGTTCCCGCTGGAGCAGGTCGTCGAGCTGCACGTGGCTGGCGTGGAGCAAGACGCAGATCTGCAGGGGCCGTGGATTGCCCCCGCCGAGCCCTCGGTCGAGATGCTCGACTTCCTGGCGCTCGCAGTGAGCCGGTGCCCGCGAGCCAGGGCCGTAACCTTCGACGCCTTCTCGCCCTCGCTCACGGCCGACACCCTGCTCCGTAGCGTGGAGCGGATCCGTGGGGCGTTGTGAGCGACCGCGGTTTGCAGGACCTGGTGCTCCGTGCCCTTGCCGACGCGCCGTTTCGCGCGTCGCGCGAGTGGCAGGACCAGGCGCTCGCCGATCCCGGGCGCCTGGAGCGGTTCGCGCGCTTTCTGGCGCGGCACTACTACTACGAGCGCATCGTCCACTTCTTCAAATACTCCGGGGCGCTGGCACCCGTCACGGGCCGGCGCCCCGAGGCGGTGCTGCGCAGCGCCAGCTTCGACGCCCTGCTCGCGACCGCGGTGCTGGGCAGCCGCGAGACGGCGCGCGCCGTCGCCAGCGTAGTCGTGCGCGACGTGCAGGCGGCGACCCCTTCGCAGCCGATCCCTTACTTGAGCGACCTGCTGAGCTACGAGCGGGCGATGATGATCGCGGAGGCGGGTCCGCGGGTCTGGCGAGAAACGGCGCAGGGGGAAGGGGGGAGCGGGAAGGGGGCGCCGCCGGAGCTCGTGGAAGGGACGGTGCTCTTGGACCTGGCTTACGACCTGCCTGCCGTGCTGCCCCGGCTGCTCGAGCCCTGGACCGAGGTGCCGCAAGCGCCGTCGCGACCTGTAAAGCTCCTGGTCGCGCGGTCGCCGCACGGGCGCGTGACGGTCGCGCGCGCCGATGCGGCGGTCGCCAGTGTCGTCGAGCTCGCCGATGGGCGCAAGACGCTGGCGGACCTGGCGCGCCAGGCCGGATTGCGCGCCGCCGATTTGGAGGCGGCGCTAGCCGGCCTCGCCGACTTGGGCGCCGTGCGGTTTACGACCGGGAGTTAAGTGGACGTTACAGCGCCAACCCGATGCCGAATCCGAGCGATGATACCCGATCGCGAAAGAACTCCCCATACGGCGCGGGCCCCGTATACGCCTTGAGCAGCACGCTCCAGCGCCAGCCGGACTCGGGCCGGGCGCTCGGGTCGCCCAGCTCGAGCCCGGTCACCGCGCTCCATCCCACCTCCCAGCGCCGGTCCTCGAAGGACTTAGCGTCCACCGCCGCCACCAAGCGACCCTCAGCGAGACGGCCGACTCGCAGGAGCACCCCGGACGGCCGGTATTCCAAGCCGCCGTGCAGGACGCCGGGCTTCAGGTCGGCCGGCGAGTGCATGAAGGTGTACTCACCGCCGCCGTAGAGCCGCCAATGCGCCATGTCCCGGGCAACGAGGAGCTCGGCGGCTTCGAACGACAGGTCCACCCGTTGCGAGTTGGTGTGGGCCATGTACTCGTCGCCCAAGTGAGAGCTTTGGTGGTACAGCTGGAACCGCACCGTCAAGGCGGCGCGGCGGTACGTCACGGGGACGCCGACGCGGTAGTCGGTGTTCATCAGATCGGCCGTGGCCCGCGCCAAGTCGAACTGCGAGAACACGGCCGCGGCGACCGAGACCTCCCAGTCTCGTCCTCCCGCGACTCCGAAGGTCTGACCGAAACCGACGCTGCCCAGGCGCGACCCGAGCCGCGCCGAGCGCTCCCAGAGGTAGGCAGCGAAGAACTGCGGTTCTTTGGGATCGGCGATAAGGGGCTGAAACACTACTGTGCTTGCGCTCGCCTCCGGCGCCTGCGTCTGAGCCGCCTCGCCTCGAGCGACGATCAGCGCTGCGGCCAGCAGCGGTCCAACGATACGGAGATCCTTGGCCATACGGTTCGGTTCACTTAATGATGGAGAGATCCTTGGCCATCCGGGTTCACTTCACTAATGAACTATCTGGCCACGGAGTTCCTGGGGACGCCCCGCCGCGCTGCGGGGCAGCTCGGGGCCAAGACCGCCGGAGGGTCTCGTGACCCGGAACGCGGGCGGCTCCAGTCGGTTATCCGAGCGTGCCGCGGGTCCCACGACCCTTCTGCGCCGCCCGCCGCGCAGGCAGATTGCTTACGACACTTCAGAGACCAGGGCCATGGTCACGTTGAGCATCAACGGCAACGCTCGCACGGTGGACGTCCCGGCCGACATGCCGCTCTTGTGGGTGCTGCGGGATGTGATCGGCCTGACCGGCACCAAATTCGGCTGTGGCATGGCGCTGTGCGGTGCCTGCACGGTGCACGTGGACGGCCGGCCGATGCGCTCTTGCGTCACGCCGGTCGCCGCGGCGACTGGGAAGCAGATCACCACCATCGAGGGCGTAGGCGAGACGCCGAGCGGCAGGAAGGTGCAGCAGGCGTGGCTCGATCTGGACGTGGTGCAGTGCGGCTACTGCCAGTCGGGGCAAATCATGTCCGCCGCCGCACTACTCGCGAGCAAGCCGCATCCCACGGACGCCGACATCGATGCGGCGCTGGCGGGCAACATCTGCCGCTGCGGCACCTACGTGCGGATCCGTGCCGCGATCAAGCGGGCGGGAGGCTGACCACATGGCGCGCACACTTTCCCGCCGGATGTTCCTCGAGGCGAGCGCCGCAGTCGGCGGCGGCCTGCTGCTCGGCTTCACGCTGCCGGTGCGCCGGCGTGTGCTGAACGACCGGTTCGCCCCCAACGCCTTCATTCGTATCGATCGCGACGGCCGAGTCACGCTGATCATGCACAAGGTCGAAATGGGACAGGGAACATACACGTCGATGCCCATGCTGCTTGCGGAGGAGCTGGAAGTCGACCTGAACCAGGTTCAGCTCGAGCACGCCCCGGCCGACGACGCGCTCTACGCCGAACCGCTGTTCGGTGTCCAGGAAACGGGCGGCTCGACGTCGGTGCGTGGCAACTTCGAGCCGCTGCGCCGCGCCGGCGCCGCGGCGCGCACCCTGCTGGTAGCCGCCGCCGCGCAGGCGTGGAAGGTCGACGCGGCCGCATGCCGCGCCGAACGGGGCGAGGTCGTCCACGGACCGACCGGCCGCAAGCTCGGCTACGGTGCCCTGGTCGACAAGGCAGCCACGCTGCCGGTGCCGCACAACGTGCCGCTGAAGGATCCGAAGGACTGGAAGCTGATCGGCACGGCCGCCAAGCGCCTCGACAGTGCCGACAAGGTCACCGGCGCGGCGCAGTTCGGGATCGACGTGCAGGTCCCCGGTATGAAGGTCGCCACCCTGGCCGCCTGTCCCGTGTTCGGCGGCAAACTCGCGAGCGTCGACGACTCGAAGGCGAAGGCGATCCAGGGCGTCCATCAGGTCGTGCGGCTCGACGATGCCGTGGCCGTGGTCGCCGACCACATGTGGGCGGCGAAGCAGGGCCTCGCGGCGCTCGACATCCGCTGGGACGAGGGGCCGAACGCAAGGCTCAGCACGGCCGACATCGTCAGCCAGCTCGCGGCGGCGTCGCAGCAGCCGGGCGTGGTCGCGCGCAAAGAGGGCGACGTCGCGCGGGCCATGGCCGGCGCCGCCCAGAAGGTTGAGGCTGTCTACGAGGTGCCGTTCCTCGCGCACGCGACGATGGAGCCGGTGAACTGTACCGTCCACGTACGCCAGGACGGGTGCGACGTTTGGGTCGGCACGCAGGTGCCGACGTTCGCGCGCACGGCCGCCGCGAAGCTGACCGGTCTGCCCCGGGAGCGCGTTCAGGTCCACAACCACCTCCTGGGCGGCGGCTTCGGCCGGCGACTCGAGGTGGACTTCATCATCCGGGCGGTGCAGATCGCGATGCAGGTCGCCGGTCCCGTGAAGGTGATTTGGACGCGAGAGGAAGACATCCAGCACGACATGTACCGGCCGTACTACTACGACCGGATCACTGCTGGCCTGGACCAGCGCGGCAGGCCGATCGCCTGGTCGCACCGCATCGCCGGCTCGTCGATCGAGGCACGCGTCATCAGCCAACTGTTCCCCAAGACCCTGCGGGTGATTCGGGCCGGGGGCGTCCACCGCCTGGGCGCGATGATCAAGGGCCTCGATCTGGACGCCGTGGAGGGAGCAGCGGAGCCGCCGTACACGCTGCCCAACATCCGAGTGGAGTACGTCCGCCAGGAGCCGCCCGGCGTGCCCACCGCGTTCTGGCGCGGCGTGGGGCCCACTCACAACATCTTCGTGGTCGAAAGCTTCATCGACGAGCTCGCGGCGGCGATGAAGCAGGACCCGTTCCAGTACCGCCGTGCCCTGCTCGATCAGTCACCGCGCGCCAAGGCCGTGCTGGAGCTCGCCGCGCTGCAGGCCGGTTGGGGACGGCCGCTGCCCCCGGGGAGCGGGCGCGGGATCTCGCTGCTGCACGCCTTCGGGAGCTACATCGCCCAGGTCGCCGAAGTGGCGGTGTCGAAGCAGGGCGACGTCCGTGTTCCGCGCGTCGTCTGCGCGGTAGACTGTGGCATCATCGTGAACCCCGACACCGTCAGGGCGCAGCTCGAGAGCGGGATCATTTTCGGGATTTCCGCCGCCCTATTTGGCGAGATCACCATCAGGGACGGCCGCGTCGAGCAGCACAACTTCAACGACTACCCCGCGCTGCGGATCAACGAGGCGCCCGCGATCGAGGTCCATCTGGTCAATAGCAGGGAGGCGCCGGGGGGCATCGGCGAGCCGGGGACCTCGGCCGTGATGCCCGCCGTGACCAACGCCATCTTCGCGGCGACCGGTAAGCGGATCCGCAAGCTGCCGGTGAAGGAGCAGCTGCGGGAAGCCAAGGTGTAGCGGGGCAGGTTCGCGTCGCTGTGGTGCGCCCAGCCTACCGCTCGGCCGTCGCGAGCGACGCTGCGGCGCCATCGTCCGATGCGCTCTGTCCGATCGTCAGCCAGTCGGTCCGGACTCTGTCCCACTCCTGGATCGCCAGGCCGTGCTCTTCGAAGAACGACCGGATGCGCGCCGGCGTCATTCCCACGATATCTTCGAGCAGCGGCACCAGGACGCTCAACGCATCGTCGCCGATGATGGTGCGCCGTGCGATCTGCGCGACGAGCTTGGCCTCGGACGCCGCGATCGTGAAGCCGTCCCGGCGGTTGACGTGCAGCATCACGTGGACGTCGGAGCTGCCGTCCCCCACGTAAACGATGCGGTCGGAGCCCACCTGCAGTGCCGCCTGCAGCTCGTCCAGGACCGCCACCTTGCCGTACCCGGCCGCGACCCGCACGATCGAGCGGATCTCGCCGGAGGAGGGGTCGTATTCGAACCGCGTGCCGAAGATATGGTCGGGGGGGACGACCCCCTCGAGGGCCGACTGGATGACCTCCTCGGGGGCGGCCGAGATCACGTAGAACGAGAAGCGGTGGCCCTCGATCCCCTCCTGCAGCAGGCGTACGAGCAGCTGGATGTTCTGCTTGAGGCGGATGCGCTTCCCGACCTCCACCAGGTGCTCGCGCCGCACGCCGCGGTAATCCGGGTCGTGCCGCAGCAGATACGCGAGCTCCCCGCCTTGCTGGACGAGGTTGGTGCGCGAGAGGCCTGCGACCTTTTCACGAAACCCGGGGATTCCCACGATCTCGCTGAGGACGATCCCCGAATCGTTGAAGCTCAACGTCTGGTCGAAATCGCTTGCGAGCAAATATTCCTTCGCCATCATCTTGGTTGTCTCCTCACTCTGATCCCACACACGACGACGCCCCCACGCTGCTACATCAAAGCGTGGGGGCGTTCGCAGCGGCGCTGCGCACTGCCGGAACTGCTACATCATCCCACGTAATCGGCGGTGCGCACACCGCGGAATTGCCCGCGTTGCTCGAGCGCGCCCGCTTGCACAATTGCCAAAGCGATAGGTCGGTTTCATCGTGGTCGCAGCATACCCGGTGCAGGGACTCTCGTCAACCCGCGCGCTCTGTCGCTAGAGGAAACGCATCGCATTCCCCCTGTGTTCCACGGTCGCATAAGTGCAGTTGTTACGATTCCGGTACACACAGAACCGAGCAGACTGAGCAGGGAGGCACCGCCATGCCGATCATGCAGTGTCGGGCCGTCCTTTTCGACCTGGACGGCGTGCTGGTCGATTCCCGCCGCTCGATCGAGCTCATCTGGCACAACTGGGCGACAAGTCGTGGCCTCGATGCCCGCCCGTTCCTGGAGGTGGCGCACGGGCGTCGTACCTCCGAGACACTGCACCTCGTCGCTCCTCACCTCGACACCACAGCCGAAGTCGCGGTGCTCGATCGGATGGAAGAGATCGAAACGCGGGGGCTCGCCGCTGCGCCGGGCGCCGCTGCCTTGCTCCGCCAGCTGACCGAGCAGCAGTGGGCGGTCGTGACGTCGGGGAGCAGCGCCGTGGCACGGCTCCGCCTCGCGACCGTGAGCCTCCCGACGCCGCGCGTGTTCATCACGGCGGAAGACGTCACGCGCGGCAAGCCGGACCCAGCGGGCTACTTGATGGCGGCCGCTCGTCTGGGGCACGCGCCGTCCGACTGCATCGTGCTCGAGGACTCTCCGCCCGGGGTCGCCGCGGGGAAGGCAGCCGGGATGCGCGTGATCGCGGTACTCACCACGCATGCTGCGGCCCAGCTCGAAGCGGCCGACGCGCGCCTCGCCGCACTCTCGAGCCTGCGAATTCGGCCGATAGCAGCGGGATCGGCGAGCCTGGAGCTGAGCTACTAGGCTGTGTTGGGGGCGCGAGGTTTCGAGACCGCGCAGCTCACGCCCGCTACCAGCTCGCCGCCTTGTGCCGCCGTTCCGTCCCGCCGCGACGATCCCGACCACTGCGCCGGACCATGCGCCTGCGGCGCTCCGCCATCCGCCGCTCGACGAGTCCGTGGGCGACCGAGCTCTGTCGGCGCTCGGTGAAGCGGCGCTCGAGGCGCGAGCGGCGACTGGTGGACAAGCGGCGTCGGGTCATGCGATGGTCCGGGCCGAGCAGGGGCGGAGGTGTGGAGAGGGTCGGTTCGCGCCCGTCGCGCCCCTGCCCGGTGCGCAGATACCGTTCGTCCCAAGCGATGCTGAAGACTTCATTGCAGCGCGAGCAGCGCATCCGTGGGACGCGGGCGTCCGGCAGATCGTCCCGATGACGGCAATTCGGGCACACCAGATAGTCGTCGCGGACGCGCGCCAGCCCGCGGGCGCCGTCCGTGCCGCCCGGCGCCACCGTCCACTCGAGCGGCGGCGTGGTGCGCAGCTCGAGGAGGGACCGGGGCACCATCAAAACTCGCCCGCGTACCTGCACCTGCGCTTCCCGCGCAGTCAGCCCGGTCACCGGGTACCACGCTCCCAACCGCAGCCCGCAGGGCGCGGCCGACTGCAACCTGGCCCATCTGACGACGCGCATCGGCTTCTCCCGCGTCGGTATACTGACGTCGCCGCCGCAGCGTGTCAACCTAAGCGGGGGCGGGTTGCAGCAGGGTCCGCACGCGGCCGAGCAGCTCGCTCGCCGTCCAAGGCTTCGTGACGAAGGCGACGGCGGCATCGAGGCCGACCGTCTTGCGGTAGTTCGGCGCGGGAAAGCCACTCGTGAACAGCACCTTCAGGGCCGGCGAGTCTCGCCGGATGGCTTCATAGAGCTGGAAGCCACTGAGCTTTGGCATGATGACGTCGGTGAGGACGAGGCGGAGCTCCGCGCGGTGCGCTCGATACATCGTGAGGCCTTGCGCCCCGTCGACCGCCGCGAGCACGCGGTAACCGACTTTCTCCAACAGCTCCTGCGCGACCGAGCGCATGGTGGGGTCGTCCTCGACCAGCAAGATCGTTTCCGTCCCGCCCGGGAGGATCTCGTCGTCGACGGCTTCGAGCGGCGGGGCCCGGTGGTAGACGGCGGGCAGGTAGACCTTGGCTGTAGTCCCCTGGCCTATTTCGCTGTACAGGTGCACGAACCCCTTGTGCTGCTTGACGAGACCGTACACCATCGCCATCCCGAGCCCGGTTCCGACGCCCAGCGGCTTGGTGGTGAAAAACGGCTCGAAGACGCGCGCCAGCGTCGCCGCGCTCATTCCCGTGCCGGTGTCGCTCACCGCGACGCTCACGTAGGCTCCTGGCTCGATCCACGCATGCAGGGGTCGATCCGCCGCGCCGAGACGCGCCCGCCGGACTTCCACGTGCAGCGTGCCCCCCTTCGGCATGGCGTCTCGTGCGTTGGTGACGAGGTTCATCAGGATCTGTCGCACCTCGGCGGGATCGGCCTCGACCACCCCGCCCGCCTCGTCCGCCTCGAACTGGACCTCGACGTTGGCGGGAAGCTCGCGGCGCATCCTATCGAGGATCTCCCGCACGTACTCGGTCAAGCTGAGCGGCTGCAGGTCCAGCGTCTTGTGCCGGCTGAATCCGAGCAGCTTGTGGGCCAGTTCCGCGCCGCGCCGAGCCGTTTCCTTCAGCTCGTCCAAGTCGCGGTTCGCGGGCGAGGACTGGGAGAGCGCCGCGGCACGCGTCATGATGGCACCGAGGAGCTCGTTGAATTGCTGCGCGATGGCCCCCGTCAGGCGGCCGATCGTCTCCATCTTCTCCGCCTGCAGCAGGGCCCGCTCACGCGCGCGCTCCCCCGTGACGTCCTCGGCGCCCATCGCACCCCCTCCAAGGTGGAGGCATATAGCCTGCGTTTTGGGGGGGCGTCAAGCGTCGGGCGATCGGGTCGTCCCGATTATCGTGCGCCCGGCGGCGGCCCCGGCCGTTTGTTATGTTGGGTGCGTCGCACCACCCTTACGCGCGAGGTGTCTACGACATGAGGGAACCGAACCGCGTCTCCCCCGTACCAGTACGCCCGGTCGCCGCGCTGCTGCTGGTCATCTTGACGGAAACAGCCTGCGCGTCTCACCGCGTTCTCGTCCCGCCGCGACTCAACCTCGCGCCGTACGGTCAGATCGGACTGGTCACGTTCACGGCTGAGAATGCCAGGGGCTCACTGCACGAATTCGCTACCCGGCGCTTCTCGGAGTACGTATTGGCCGCCCAGACCGGAATCGAGGTGTTGGAGCTCGGGCCGGCCGACTCGGTGTTGCGGCGGACCCGCGCGTCGGAGCTCGGTCCGGCGGCGGCGCAGGCTCTGGGCGGGGAGCGCGGCGTTCCCGTGGTCTTCTTCGGTCATCTCAAGGTGTCCAACGTGAAGCCGAGCGGCGGCCTGGTCGGCCTGACGCTGCCTCACGTGGAGGCGACGGTCTCAGCCGAGCTGTCCGTGGAGCTGCTGTCGACCAAGTCCGGCGGGACACTGTGGCGCTCCAGCGCGACCGCGAGTGAGAAGGTCGGCGGCCTCTCCCTGGTCGGCGGCGAGCCCATCTTCTCCGCCAAAGATCCCAACAACGCGTACGGTCAGCTCGTCAATCGTCTGGTCTACGCCGTGACATACGACCTGCGCTCTACGTGGGTGAAGCAGTAGGCTTACGGCTTCAGCGGTCCGATGTTCTTCTGCAGGCTGTCGAGGAACGGCTGGACCAGCCCCGGGCCTCCGGTCCCGCTGGTCGCGAGCAGGCCCTTCACGTCCGCCGAGCGCATGTCACCGTACACCGCCTTGTTCGCCTTCGCGTCGATCTCCCATTTGGTCCCGGCGAGGTTGATGCCAGCGAACAGGCCCTTCGTCTTCGAGTACGTGTAGATCTCGGCCGTGAGCTTGTAGTCCGTCTCGGCCGAGAGGTTGCGGCCCACCGGGCCGGCGGCAACGGAGGCCTGCCCGCCCAAATCGAACGAAGAAGAGGCGATGCGGCGCGGCGCGTTCTGGTTGAGGAAAACCAACACCACGTCGGCCGCCTGGCCTCCGATCTGGAGCCCAAAGGTGCCGCCCTTCAAGCCGATGAAGGTCGGGAGGCTCCATCCACCCGGCGTGCGACAGCTCGCCAGTCCGAATCCGACCTTTCCGCCGAACCCCAGTCCCACCTGCACGACCTCGGGCACCGCGGCCACGCACGTGGCCTTCTCGAGCAGCGATTGGGGTGGGGAGTGGTCGGGCTGCTTCACGAGCTCCGCAATGATTTCACCGGCGCGCTGGGCGCGCTCCGCCAGCTTCTCGTTGGGTTGCGACTGCGCCTGCACCACGGGGACGAGCAGGCCAAGCTCGACGCCGAGCGCGAACAGTCGTGAGAGACTTAGGGACATGCCAATCGACCTCCGGACAGCAGGGCACGCGGGGTCCATCGAGGACCGTAGCGACCGTGCCGATGCGTACCCCCGGGCGGCCGCGACGTTCACCCGGCCAGGTTCGGGACCAGACCTTTGCGGTTCATTGCGGTGGTGCCCAAGGCGACCTGAGTTGCGCGAGCTTCACCTGCTGGTCCTGTGTGAGCTGGTTCTTGATCTGGATCAGCAGGCCGATGTGGGCCCGCTTCACCTCACGCTCCACGACGAGCACCTTGTCGATCTGCGCGAGCGCGGCCGCTTGATCCACCACCGGCTTATCGAGCAGCTCGGCCAGCCGCTGGGTCTCGTCCTGCATCTGCCACTGCAGGTCCAGCACCTTCGTCTGGAACTCTTGGATCGCTCGCGTGATCGCGGCGCGCTGTTCCGTCTTGAGGCCGATGGCGCGCTGTTGGTGCATCACCAGCTCTGGCGGAAACAGAAACCGGGCGAGCGGGTCCTCCTGGTGTGGGGGACCGCCGGGACCACTCGGTTGCGGTTGTTGGCTCGCCGCGCCGAGCGCACCAAGCAGGAGGACCAAGGTGATGCCTGCAGCACGCTTCATGGTAACAGCCTCCCTTCCAATATGAGCCTCGGGACCGCGCGTAACAGCTCGGCACCGGGGGTGCGCAGCAAAAAGTCCGTGGGGGCTTCCCAACGGGCGGCGTCCAAGTCGACCAGTACCATACGCCGGCCGCCGGGCCGTAGCACGGCGAAGAGCAGCAACGCCGCGGCGGCCGCTACCGCGAGGCCCGCAACCCGCCCGCGCCGCCGCCCAGCGCTCTCCCGGCGCCGCACGAGGCCGGCGACGACGTCCCGAAACTCGGGCGCCCCCGCGCCCGCGTGATGTCGCAAGACGCGGAACTGCTCGTGCAGCTGTCGCTCGCCGTCGTCGGTCATCGATCGGTCTCCTCGAGCAGCCGTCGCAGCGCGGTCTTGCCGCGCTCGTAGTGGGTGCGGGCCGTGCCGAGCGCGATGTCGAGCAGAGTCGCGGCCTCGGCGATCGTCAGGTCCTCGTAGAACACGAGGTGCAGCACTTCGCGCTGACGGGCCGGCAGGCGGGCGAGGGCGCGCACCAGGCGGGCAGCTTCGTCAGCCCGCAGCAGGACGGCCTCCGGGTCGGGACGACCATCTGCCGCCTCAGGCTCCAACAGCCAACGTGTGAACGGCAGCCACCGCCCCAGCAACGCCCGGCGCTGCGCCTCCTGTGCGGTCCGGCGGATCACGCCGAACACCCAGGTGCGGAAGCTCGAGCGTCCCGCGAACCGGGCGCGTCCGTCGAGGATCTTCAGGTAGCTCGACTGGAGCGCGTCCTCGGCGACCGAGCGGTCCCAGCCGCAGCAGCTCAGCGCCCAGCCGAACGCCGCGGCGTGCAGCTGTTCCAGCTGGGCGGCGAGGTCGTCGGGCGACATGTCGTGCTCGGTCTCGGGTGATGAGTGATGCGGCGAGCTTGGTTATATGACCGGATAGCCGGCCAGCGCCGGCGATCGAGCTACGAGCGGGTGGGGCCCCTCACCCCTGCCCCTCTCCCGCCGGGGAGAGGGGGAATGAAGGGTGAGGGAAGGTCAATTGCTCAGCGACGCGCGACTTCTCCCTGGAGCGTGCCGTTTTGCACGATCACCCGCCCGTCCACGGTGAGCGTGCTTCCGGGGAGGAACGGATCGACCCCGAAGCCGACGCTGTTCGAGCCCCCCGCCCACGTGTTGTTGCCGACCCCTACCGTCACCATCCCCGCCGGCATCCACCCGACCATGCGGCTGTCCGGGATCAGGGACACGCTCGGATTGATCCCGATGTCGACCACGCCAAACACGTCTCGCCCGCGCCCGGCCGCGTCGTAGAGCGCCTTCAGAGGCTCGAGGCCGGTGCGCGCAGTCATGGCGACGAGCCGCCCGGCCTTGAAGTCGAGCCGCAGGTTCTCGATGGTCTTGCCCTGGAAGAAGTAGCGATCGGCGACGACCGTGCCCTGTGCCGTTCCCGGCACCGGGGTCTCGAAGACCTCTCCCGCGGGGAGCCAGACGGTGGTGGCCGCGCCGCCGCGGCGCACGTCGGCGGGAGAGATGACGCCGTCGCTCACGTAGACCGGACGTCCTGCGATGCCGACAGTGAGGTCAGTGCCGTTGGGGTTGGTGATGCGCAGCTGCCGGCCAGCCGCGAGGGCGCGGCGCACTTTCTCTCCCGTCGCCTGTAACGCGGGGTAGTCGACGTTCACGCCGCTCCAGAAGACTTCGGCCAGCTGATCCTGGGAGACGCCGAACTGCTCGGCACGTGCAGCCGTCGGGTAGAGGTCGTTGCCCATCGCCACCACGCGCACCCGGCGCTGCCGTAGCAGGGCGTCGACCAGGGCACCGGCCTTCGCCCGCGCCGCGAGGCGCGCCGGGGGAACGCCCTCCAGGACGCCAGGGCTCTCGTTGTAGTCCACCGCGATGACGGCAGTGACGAAGCCCGCGAGCTTCGTGTCGAACGCCGCCGCGCCGGCATCGTACTTTGCCGGCACCTCATCGTACATCATTCGCGTGAGGCGGTCGCTCCCGATCGCGATCAGCGGGTGGCCGCCGACGTGGGCGACCTCGGCAGCAACGTCCTCGAGCAGCTCGAGATCGCGGGTGCCGCCGGTGACGAGCACCAGATCGCCGGCGTGAATGCCCGCGTTCTGGGCAACGAGCCGGTGCGCCAGCTCCTTGTAATCGACTTTGGGGGCCGGCGCCGGCCTGCCCCCTGGAGCGGCGGCAATCAGTCCGACGACGAGCGTTCCCGCGACGGCGGAAATCCAGGTCGTGCGCATGGCGGTCCCTCCTCCTTGCTGCGAGCCCGAAAAAAGAGAAAAACCGACTGCGTGGGTGCCCCCACTCAGCCGGTTTCGCGATTCGCTCCCCCCGAGGCTTGGGCGAGCCGCACGACAGCGCGCCTCGAGGATCACAGCATCTGAGCTGCGCTGCAATATGGGCGGCGGCCGGGCGGTCGCAAGAGCGCGGGGTATAACCACGACCGATGCCTCGGCCCGCTCTGTCCCTCCCCCTCGCACTGCTGGTCCTCGGCGCGTGTCAGCGCGACGAGCCCGGGCAGCGGGCCCCGCTTTCGAGGTCGGCGGCAAGCGCCGGCGCCGCGCGGTTGGTCCCCCCCGGGTCACAGGATACCGGCTTCGCAGGGACGACCAGCGCGGTCCACCGGCCGCGGCCCGGCGTACCGCCCCGGATCCTGCGCGCCGTCGACGCGAAGGTGAACCCCGGCTACGACCGCGTCACCTTCGAGTTCACGGGCGACAGCCTCCCTGGCTACCACGTCGAATACACGAGCGGGCCGGTGCGCCGCTGTGGGTCCGGAGATCCGGTGGTGGTCGCCGGGGCAGGCCGGCTCGTCGTGCGGCTCGTGCCCGCTCAAGCCCACGACGAGCGGGGCAATGCAATGTTCACCGAGCGAGACCGCACGCTCAGCCTCCCCGCCGTCAAGGACCTGAAACTGGTGTGCGACTTCGAGGGACAGGTCGAGTGGGTGCTCGGTGTCGCGGCGCCCGGACCGTATCGCGTGTCGGAGCTCGCAGGGCCGGCGCGGCTCGTGCTGGATGTGAGGCACGGGCGATGAGGGGCGGCGGGCACGAGTTCGAGCCTGGTCTCGCTGGTAACCCCGGGGGACCGGCCCGGGGTCAGCCGAGCAACGAGGAGCGCCGAGCGCGGCTGACCCCGGGGCGACGCCCCGGGGTCGAAGCCCGAGCCGCGCTGCTGTGGGTTGCGCTCGTCGCCGCCTGCCGCGCCGCGCCGGTCGAGCCCTGCCCTGCGGCGCGGCTCGCCGCCGATCGGGCGCCGCTCGTAGCGAGCACATCCCGTTTCGACTCCGCGTTCGCCGCGGCGGGCGCCGAGTTCCACGTGCCGCCCACGGTGCTCAAGGGGATCGGCTGGGTGGAGACGCGGTGGCAGATGGTCGAGGGAGCGGAGGAATTCTCGGGTCGGCCGCCCGCCTTCGGAGTGATGGCATTGCGCGGTGGCGCCCTCGAGCGGGGCGCGGCGCTCGCAGGTGTGACGGTCGCGGCCGCGCGCCGCGACCCGGTCGCGAACATCCGTGCTGCGGCAGCGCTGCTCGACGCGTACGCTGGCGAAGCGGCGATCGACCGTTCCCGCAGTGAGCAATGGTCCGGTGTGATCGTCCGGTATTCCGAGATCGAGCTCCCCGAAGGCCGGGCGGCGTACGGGCGCGCGGTCGATCGGGCACCGACGTTCGCAGGCGCCCGGTCCGCTCCCGCCGGGGCCGCGGCGGCTCCGGCCGCCTGCCCGCCGCCTCCAGATTCCGGCGGCGCGCCCGACTATGCATCCGCCATTTGGCGGGCGTCGCCCAACTTCAACCAGCGGCCGGCCGACTCGACGGGCGCGATGCACATCGTGATCATCCACACCTGCGAGAGCAATTACACGAGCTGCTGGAGCTGGCTCGTGAATCCCGCCTCCCAGGCGAGCGCGCACTACGTCGTCAACGAGGACGGCAGCGAGGCTTCGCAGCTCGTGCTCGAACGGGATCGGGCCTGGCACATCGCGGCGCTGTACGACTGCACCCTGAACCGGCGGCACGACTGCTGGCTGAACGGCGTGCAGAGCAACCACTTCACCGTCGGGGTCGAGCACGCGGGGTTCGCGTCGCAGGACTCGTTCCCCGCGTCCCAAATCGAGGCGTCCGCGGCGCTGGTGTGCGACATCACGCGCGACGGCGGGATCCCGCGCGACTGGCAGCACATCGTCGCCCATGGGCAGCTCCAGCCGGCGGATCGGACCGACCCGGGGCCGCACTGGCCATGGATCGCCTACGTGCACCGCGTGCAAGCGCTGTGCGGTGAGGTGGTGGTGGACGACTCGGCCACGTTCAACGATCCTGCGCTGGCGTCGGCCGCCGCGTCCGGAGCCTGGACGGCGTCAGACTCCACGCCCGACTATTACGGCGGCGGGTACCGCTGGGCGTCGACGCGACCCGACGCGACCGACGGCGCAGTGTTCGCGTTCCAGCTGGCGGCGGGCAGCTCCCGCACGCTCGACGCGCGCTGGACCAGCGGCGCCAACCGCTCGTCGCGCGCGGCGTATGCCGTGATCACCGCGGCTGGCGACACCCTCGCGGTAGTGCGCCAGGATCAGACGACCGGCGGCGGTCGCTGGCATACACTGGGTACCTGGACGTTCCCGGCCGGATGGAACCGTGTCGCGTTGCTGCGGCGCGATGTCAGCGGCTCGGTGGTCGTCGCGGACGCGGTGCGGGTGCGAGAGTAGCGCTACGTCGCCGGGTCGGCGCTGCGACGTGGATGCTGTCGTCGCTCGACGCCCGCGCCGGTTGCGGCGGTGCGTACAACGCGCATGACGCCCTCGACCTCACGCCACAGAGTGTCCAGGGTAAGCGGCTTCAACAAGAACCGCTCCGACTCCAAGAAGAGCGACATGGTCAGCGGCTCCGGGAGGGGCTCCGAGGCGATGAGCACAAAGCGACCCCGCAACTCGGGGCGCAACACCAGGGCCTGCCGCCAGAGCCACAGTCCCCCCCGCTCCGGCATGTTGAGGTCGCTGATGATGACGTCGAACGATTGCGCTCGGAGCGCTTCCAACGCAGTGACACCGCTGACGGCGGTCGCCACTTGGCAGCCTCGCCGCGTCAATGAGCGAGCGATGGCTTCGCGCATGGCCGCGTTGTCGTCGACCATCAAGACGGAGAAGTTCACGGGACCGAGCATGCGTTGCAGGCTGACTCATCTGGACAGTCGCTCAGACGTCATAGTTGTTCAAGTGTCGCAACGACGCAGCACTTTCCGGCCGTAACAACCGCGCCCCCTACGCGCGGACGGCTCGCTCGCGCTCCTTAAGCAAGCGTCGCAGGATCTTACCCGAAGGCGATCTCGGAATCGCGTCGATCACCTCGACGGCGCGGATTCTCTTGTACGGCGCGACGCGCTCGGCGACGTAGGCGAGGAGCGCCTCGAGCGGCACGTCTCCCTTGAGCACCACGTAAGCTTTGGGCACCTCGCCCGCCTCCTCGTCGGGAATGGGAATCACCGCGGCGTCGCTCACGGCGGGGTGAGTCCGCAGCACCGCCTCCAGCTCGGCCGGCGGCACCTGAAAGCCCTTGTACTTGATCAGCTCCTTGAGACGGTCCACGATCGTGAAGTAGCCGTCTGCATCGACGTGGCCGATGTCACCGGTGTGCAGCCAGCCGGCGGCGTCGAGCGTTTCCGCCGTCGCTTCGGGATTGTTGAGGTAGCCGGTCATCACCTGGGGGCCCCGAATCAGCAGCTCGCCAGCTTCGCCCGGTCCCAGGTCTCCGCCGGTCGCGGGGTCGACGATCCGGCACTCCGTATTCGGCAACAGCTGACCGATCGTCCCCGGTCGCCCCTTGCCCGGCTCGTCCGGCACGGTATGCGTCACGGGGCTCGCTTCGGTGAGCCCGTAGCCTTGGATCAGCTGGCACCCCACCCGCCGCACGCATGCGGCCTCCAGGGCCGCGTCCAGCGGCGCGGCGCCGGACATCATCGCGCGCAGGCTCGACAGGTCGTAGCGGTCGACGGCCGGATGGTTGGCCAGGGCGAGGACGAGCGGCGGGACCAGAAACGCGCGCGTGATGCGATGCGTCTGTAACAGCGCGAGGAAGGGCTCGAGCTCGAATCGCGGCAGGGTCACGAGCGTCGCTCCCGACCACAGGGCGAGGTTCATCACCACTTGCATCCCGTAGATGTGGAAGAACGGCAGCACTGCGATGATGCGATCGTCGCTCGCGACGTGGTGCCCGGCCACCGTCTGGACCAGGTTGGCCACGAGGTTCCGGTGCGTGAGCATCACGCCCTTGGGAAATCCGGTGGTTCCGCTCGAGTACGGCAGCACAGCGAGATCGCGCGCCGGCTCGAACGGGGGGTTCGGCGCGGGCGCATCGCTCTCGAGCAGCGCACTGAATGGAGTTGCGCCCCCACCGCCCCGCCCTGCTCCGAGCACGAACACCTCTTCGACCTCCGCCTGCACCGCAGCGGGGGCTGCGCGATCGAGGAACGGCGCCACCGTGATCAGGAAGCGGGCGCGGGCGTTCCGCAGCTGATACTCCGCATCTTGCACGGTCGCGAGGGAATTCACCGTAGTCACGACGCCACCCGCGGTGAGCGTGCCGTGGAAGGCGAGCGCGAACTCGGGGAGGTTCGGCATGAACAGGCCGAGCACCTCGCCCTTGCCGAACCCGCGGGCTGCGAGACCGGCCGCGAGTCGATCGACTCCGGCGGCGAGCCCGGCGTACGTCAGCACCCGCCCGCTCGGCCCATCGATCAGCGCGGGCTTGTCCCCGCGCTGCGCCGCTTCGCGCAGGACGAAGCGCTGGAGGGCGACGTCGGGCACCGCGACGTCGGGATGCGGGCTCCTAAAGATCATGGTTCACGATCGGGTGACAGCGAGCAGGAAGAGCAGCAACGCGAGCGCGCTGAGCGCGCTGCGGACCGCGTGGAGCCGGTTCCAGCGCGTGAGCAGCACTTCGGCCTCGGCCCGATCCGTGTTCGGGCCCAGCGCGAGCAGGCGGTTGTTGGTCGGCCTGATGACGATGAGCGTAAACGGCGCGACGAGGAACAGCAGGCTTCCGGCCACGAGAAACCGTATCCCGCCACCCGTGAGCCAGGCGATCACAGAGCAGACAAACCCCAGCACCGCGAGAGAGGCCTGCATCACCGTGGCACGTTTGTAGCTAGGGGCCCACTCGGCGAGCGCAACGCGCGCCCCGCAGGACATGCGCGCCGGGTGCTCGACGACGTCGATGTAGATCGCGGCGCCGGCGAAGATCGCACAGCAGAGCGTGGCGAGGAATTCCATGAGCTTCATCGCGGCGGCGTCGACCCCGCGTGGGTGATGTCGCACCGGATCGGCGCCGCGGGCGCTGAGTGCGTGAGCGCGCCGATCGAGATCAGCGCCGCCCCGGCCTCCGCGTAGGCGCGCGCGGTTTCGGGCGTGATCCCTCCAGACGCTTGGATCGTGACGCCAGGGCCCGCGCGCCGCACCCACGCCGCTACGCGCTGGGGCCCCTGGTTGTCGGCGAGGATGTGCCGCACCCCCGCGGCGAGCGCCCGCTCGAACTGGGCCTCGTCCTCCACCTCGACGACGATCGGCACGCCCGGCGGCGCGTGCGCGAGCGCCGGAGCCAGGCCGCCCGCTCCCAGGAGCGCCCAGTGGTTGTCCTTCCACAGCACCGCCTCAGCCAGCGAGCCGCGGTTCGCGACGCCGCCCCCTACGATCACCGCGTAACGCTCGAGGGCGCGCAGGCCAGGTGTGGTCTTGCGGGTGTGGGTGATCCGCGCCTGCGTCCCGGTCACCGCCTCGACCGCCCGGCGCGTCAGCGTGGCGATGCCTGAGAGCCGCTGCAGGAAGTTGAGCGCGACGCGCTCCCCGGCGAGCAGCGCGCCGGCCGTCGCCCGCACGCGCGCGAGCACCGTCCCCGCGGCCACCCACTCGCCATCCGCCCCGCCAGGCTCGAAGCACGCGTCCCGCTCGAGCGCGCTGTAGACGCGTGCGACGATCGGCAGGCCAGCGATGACGAACCGGCCCTCGGCGACGAAGGCGGCGCCCGCGGGTTGCCGCGCCGCTGTGCCAAGCAGCCGGGTCGTTACGTCCTCGGTCGCGCGGTCCTCGGCGAGCGCGCGCTGCACCTCCTCGCGGCCCAATGCGTCAGCCAATCGCCAGCATCCGATCGATCGCGCGCCGCGCCCGCACCGCGACGTCCGGGGGAACGACGACTTCGGGCTTCAGGTCCCGCAAGCAGTCACGCAGCTTCTCAAGCGTGATCAGCTTCATGAAGCGGCACTCAGCCGACTCCGCGAGCGCGTGGAACTGCTTGTCCGGATTCTCGCGCCGCAGCCGGTGCAGCACCCCGGTCTCGGTCGCCACCACGAAACGGCGGGCGGGCGAGGTGCGCGCGCGCTCCGTCATCTGCTCGGTCGAGACGATGTGCGTGCGGCCGGCGGCGACGTCGCCGTCCGCAGACGCGTAGTACATCGTGCTCGTGACGCAGCCGCACTCCGGGTGGACCAGAAACTCGGCGTCCGGGTACTCGCGGCGCCTGGCCTCCACGTCGGCCGGCGTGAGCGCCGCGTGCACGTGGCACTCCCCCATCCATACGTCGAGTGCCCGCCCCGTGATGCGCCGGACATGGCTGCCCAGAAAGAAGTCGGGCACGAACAGCACCGGGACGTCGGGCGGCAAGGCCCGCACGACCGCCACGGCGTTCCCCGACGTGCAGCAGTAGTCGGCTTCGGCCTTCACCGCGGCGCTGCAGTTCACGTACGCGACCACCAGGCCGTCGGGATGGGTGGCGCGCCAGGTCCGCACATCGGCGGGCCGGACGGTCTCGGCGAGGGAGCACCCCGCGTCCAGATCGGGGATGAGCACCCGCTTGTCGGGGTTCGCAATCGCCGCCGTCTCGGCCATGAAATGCACGCCGCAGATGACGAGCACTGGCGCGTCCAGCTCGGTGGCGCGCCGCGCCATCCGGAGCGAATCGGCGACGACGTCCGCCACGTCCTGGATCTCGGGCCGCTGGTAGTTGTGCGCCAGGATCGCCGCCTGCCGCTCGGCCTTGAGCACCCGGATCTCGGTGACGAGCTCCGTGCTCACAGCTTGGTGTCGGAGCCCTGGATTCCTCTGAAGGACATACGACGCTCCCATTGGTCGAGGTACCGCTGCTGGGGGGCCGTTTGGGAAACGCCTCGGTCCACCGGAGGTGATGGACCGCTCCCAGCAGGGGGCGGGGCGGAGACCGCCCGAGCGCCAATCCAATAGTAAGCCGGGAAGGGCCCGAGCGGGAGGAGTCAGCGGCTCGCTATTCCGCGGGCGCGTCCCCCTTGTTGTCCTTGTTGTCCTTGTCGCTCTTCCTGAACAGCCAGAAGGCGAACAGGACGAGCCCGACGACGAGCGCGACTTTGACCGCCAGGACGAGGAGAGGAATGAAGAAGAACGACCCCAGCTTCCAGAGAGCGAAGCCGACGAGGCCGACGGCGGCGAGCTGCAGGACCGGTTTGGACATGGGCGGCTCAATGGCTAGAGGGACGAGTTCCCTACGGGGGAAGGCGTCCGCAGGTGTCGCCGCCCTAGCACCCGTGCCCCGTCATCCTGACGAGGTCTAGGAACTGCCGCGCCTTTTCAGCGAGATCAACCTGCCGCTCGTCGAGCTTGCCCAGCTGGAAGGCGAGGCGCAGCTCGGAACGGAGGTCGTCGCGCTCGGGCGCGATCTCGAGCGCCCGGGCGAGGGGCCCCACGGCCTCGTCGTATGCCCCATGTAGCATGTACAGGTGCGCGAGCTCCGCCATGGCCGCCACGTCCCCCGTGTCGTCCTGGACAGCGCCGATCAGCGAATCCTCCATCTGGGCCAGGACTTCGAGCTCCGCCAGCGACATGGCGTCGAGCGGGGTTGCGGAGGTCGCGCGGGCGACGGCGGAGGGTACGGTCCGCTTGGGCGCGGTGATCTCGTGGCATGCGAAGGCGATCAAGGCCGCATGAGCGGCGATGAGGACGGCAGGCAGGTTGCGCATACACACCTCCGGGCGGTGGCGGATGGGGTGGTGATCGCCCGGGAGACAAAGCAGACGTGATGCCGCCCGAGCCCGGGGGCCGGCGCAGGGAGCGAAGCGAAGGGAGGAGAGGGAGTTAGCTCAGGCGGAGCGGTGCCGCGGCGGCGTTCGTGTCACGGTTCGTGTCCCACACGACACGCAAGGCTGCAGGTCGCGGTGTGCGGGCGGACACGAGGAGGGCGAAGCACGGCGGGAGCGCCGGGTTCAGCTCCGGCGCTCCCGCTTTACGAACCTCTCCGCGTACAGCCTCTTCTCACCCTCCGGTACCCTCCGGCTCATGCCCGTTGCCGTTGCCAGCGTTGCCGTTGCCAGCGTTGCCATTGCCAACGAGCTTGGACCGTCCCCCGGTCACCGTGAGCCAGCGCCTGCGCAGCGACGACGTATCCTCGATCTGTTGGCGGAGCTTGGTGATTTCCGCATCCACCAGGTGGATCCGCCAGTCCAGGTATTGCTCGGCCTGCTCCGGCGTCCAGTCCGACGGACTGGTGAAAACCAACCGGTCTTTCCGTTCGACTCCCCGTTCGACCCCGTCCCCCAGGAGCTTTAGTTCCTCATGCTCGATGACGTCCACTTTCTCGAGCAGGTCCACCTTGCGTCCCATGACGTCCAGCATCTTCCTGCCCATCCGGTCCTCCTCCTATCGGCGTTCTGTAGGGTCCCCATCTAGGGCGCGCGGTCGCTCCATCGTGCGGGGAAGTCCTCTTGACAGCCAACGCGGATTCCCCATGTTGTGCTTAGCGGCACTGCTATAAGCTATAGGTGTTATAATACATGTCCTTGGTATATCTGGCAAGGAGGGCATCATGCCCCGGTACCGGGGTCAGAAGATCCATTATCGTCGTAGAGGAGTGCTGCGCTTACGGTTGCGTCAGGTGCTTACAGCGCGCGGCTTGTCGCCCTACGGGCTGGCCAAGTTCACGGGCCTAAGCCTGAACACGATCTACCGCCTCACCAGGCCAAATGGGCGTTTCAGCCTCATTCGGGCTGACACGCTCGAGCGGCTGTGTGGCGCCCTCCGCGTGACCCCAAGCGAGCTGTTCGACTACGCGATTCCCAGCGGGAAGGACCGGCCCGGCAGGGCACAACCCTGAGATGTCGGTCGTGTGACTCCACGGCCCCGTTCGCGTCTAATCGTCCGTTTTCACAGCCCGGGTCGCTCCGGTCCCCACGGCGATTGTGTCACACATCTGCTACAAGTCGGCATGGCAGCGACCCGATGGACCCACAATAGCCAGCACTTCGGGGGGCACAGCCCTTGCGCCCCACGCACGCGTTCAGCCGTTCTCCCAGCCCCCAATGACTGTTTCGTAACCCGAGACGGGGAAGCGAGATGTAGGTCCAGGAGCACTGACCGATCGCCACCACCATGCGTTCCCCCTCTTCTGCCTTCGACGCCCGGCTGCTGCGCGGCGCCGCCCTCCTCGTGTCTTCGCTGTTCCTGGCGACGTGCGAGCGTGGCCCAACCGCCCCCGCCGTGCCGACACAGCTGGCGTTCAGTGTGCAGCCGACCACGACGACGGCGGGTCACCAGATCACCCCCGCCGTCCAGGTGACGGCGCTGGATGCGGGGGGCCGTCCCGTCCCCGGCTTCACCCAGAATGTGACCGTGACGCTGACGGCAGGGACGGGGACGAGCGGGGCCACGTTGACGGGGACGACAACCGTGGCAGCGGCCAACGGGGTGGCCACCTTTTACGCGCTCACCCTCGACAAGAGCAGCACGGGCTACACGCTGACCGCCACGGCCAGCGGGCTCTCGGCCGCGACGAGTGCGCGGTTTGACATCAACCCCGGGCCAGCCACCCACCTGGTGTTCACCGTGCAGCCAGGGAATGCGACGGCCGGGGCGACCATCGCCCCCGCGGTGGAAGTGACAGCCCAGGACGCTTCGGGGAACACGGTGCCGACCTTCACCGCCCAGGTGACGGTGGCGCTGGGCGGAACCAATCCGAGCGGCGGCACCTTGGCGGGGACGAAGACGGTAGCAGCGGTCAGCGGGGTCGCGAGCTTCGCCACGCTCAGCATCGACAAGAGTGGGAGCTACTGGCTTACGGCGGGGGCGGGGGCGGGGCTCAGCGTGGGGACGAGTAGCGACTTCAGTGTCGCACCGGGGCCGGCAACGCAGCTCGCCTTCACGGTCCAGCCGGTGACCACGACGGCGGGCCACCAGATCGCTCCGGCAGTGCAGCTGTCGGCGCTGGATGCGCTGGGCAACGTGGTGCCGAGCTTCACGGGCGACGTGACGGTGGCGCTTGGGGGGACCAATCCCAGTGGCGGCACGCTGACTGGCACGACATCGGTCGCGGCAGCCAATGGGGTGGCCATCTTCTACGCGCTCAGCCTCGACAAGAGCGGCACCGGCTACACGCTGACGGCCACGGCCAGCGGCCTCTCGGCGGCAACGAGCGCCCCGTTTGACATCACGCCGGGGGCGGCGACTCACCTGGTGTTCACCGTCCAGCCAGCGAATACGACGGCGGGGGCGACGCTCACGCCCGCGGTGCAAGTAGCCGCGCAGGACGCCGCAGGGAACACGGTGCCGAGCTTCACGGGCAGCGTGACGCTGGCGCTCGGCGGAACCAATCCCGCCGGAGGCGTGCTCGCGGGGACGACGACCGTTGCGGCGGTCAATGGCGCGGCGAGCTTCGCCACGCTCAGCGTCGACAAGAGCGGGGACTACTGGCTGGCGGCACGGGCGACGGGGCTCAGCGGAGGGACGAGCAGCGACTTCAGCGTCTCACCGGGGGCGGCGACGCACCTCACCTTTACGGTCCAGCCCGGGACCACCACAGCGGGCCACCAGATCGCTCCGGCGGTGAAGGTCGCGGCGCAAGACGCGCTCGGCAACGTGGTGCCGAGCTTCACGGGCAGTGTGACGGTGGCGCTCGGGAGCAATCCGGCCGGTAGCACGCTCTCGGGCAGCGCGACCGTGTCGGCGGTCAGCGGCGTAGCCACCTTTGGTGATCTCTCCATCAATACCAGTGGCTCGGGCTACACGTTGACCGCCACGGCCACGGGACTCACGGGAGCCACGAGCACGCCGTTTGGCATCACACCGGGGGCCGCGACCCACTTGGTGTTCACCGTGCAGCCAGCGAATGCGACGGCGGGGACGACGCTCACCCCCGCGGTGCAAGTGGCCGCGCAGGATGCCGCAGGGAACACGGTGCCGAGTTTCTCGGGCAGCGTAACGGTCGCGCTCGGAGGGACCAATCCGGCCGGGGGCACGCTGGCGGGAACGACGACGGTGGCGGCAGTCAATGGGGTGGCGAGCTTCGCCACGCTCAGCATCGACAAGAGTGGGAGTTACTGGCTGACGGCGACGGCGCCGGCGACCGGGCTCAGCGGGGGGACGAGCAACGACTTCAGTATCGCGGCGGGAGCGGCGTCGCAGCTCGCCTTCACCGTGCAGCCGAGCAATGCCGTGGCAGGCCGGACCATCAGCCCGGCCGTGCAGGTCAGCGCGCGGGATGCCCAGGGGAACCTCGTGACCGGCTTCGTGGGCAGCGTGACCATGGCGCTCGGGACCAACCCCGGTGGCAGCACCCTCGGTGGGACCACGACGGTGCCGGCAGTGAGTGGAGTGGCGAGCTTCGGCAACCTGAGCCTCGACAAGGTGGGGACGGGCTACACACTCACGGCAGCAGCAGCCGGGCCCACGGGAGCGACGAGCAACTCCTTCAACGTCACCGTAGGAGCAGCGAGCCAGTTGGTGTTCACCGTGCAGCCGACCAACACGACCGCCGGGGCGACCATCACCCCGGCGGTGCAGGTGACGGTGCTGGACGGCCAAGGGAACACCGCGACCGGCTTCACGGGGAACGTGACGGTGGCGTTCGGGAGCAATCCCGGCGGAGGAACGCTCGCGGGCACCACGACCGTGGCAGCGGTGAGCGGGGTGGCGAGCTTCGCGAGTTTGAGCATCGCCAAGGTGGGCACCGGCTACACGCTCACCGCAGCGGCCGCCGGGCTCCCCGCGGCGACCAGCGCCGCGTTCAACGTCACGCCGGGCACGGCCGCGAAGCTCGTGTTCACGGTCCAGCCGAGCAACACGGCGGCCGGCGCTGCGATCACCCCGGCGGTGCAGGTGACAGCGCAGGACGCGCAGGGGAACACCGCCAGCGGATTCACAGGGACCGTGACGGTGGGGCTCGGCGCCAACCCGGTCGGCGGCACGTTGTCCGGCCACACGACAGTGGCGGCGAGCGCCGGCGTGGCGACTCTCGCGGACCTGAGTCTCGACCGCGC
>WNES01000624.1_pt1 | contig 31149 bp, 24 predicted proteins | sample 5399931 | NCBI WGS metagenome assembly WNES01 (sample SAMN13153332, study PRJNA577476) | soil metagenome | isolation source: 20 cm grassland meadow soil 2 days after 3rd rain plot 5 | place: USA:California | collected 2015-11-11
CTGACCGACCTGCTCTACACGCGTTTCGCGCGCCTCCCGGACAGCCCGCTGCTGTTCGTCGTCCCGACAGAGCTGGTGGACGACAATGGGCCACGCCCCTCCGCCAGCTGGTCGACCATCGCGGCGAGGCGTGGCCCATTGTCGTCCACCAGCTCTGTCGGGACGACGAACAGCAGCGGGCTGTCCGGGAGGCGCGCGAAACGCGTGTAGAGCAGGTCGGTCAGCCGGGGGGGAAAGGGTGCGTCCGGTCGAAACCCGGCTTCCGTCACGTTGCTCACGATCACCCGTAGCTCCGGCCGCGCGACGATCTCGCGCACCGCATCCCATTGGGTATCGGCCAGCAGCGCGCGCGAGATCGCGCCGACGAGACGTGCGCGCTCGACCGGCGCGCCGTGCTCGAGCCCGCGCTCGACCAGCGTGAACAGGCCGTCCTGGGCGTTGAGGGCGGACGCCTGTCCCTGCGGCGTGCTCTGCACCACGACGATGCGCCCACCGAAGGCGCCGGCCACGTTCGCGGCGTCCACGGAGGCCGCGCACACGGCGCGCAGCAGCATCCCCGTGCCGAACTGCAGCACGCGCTCCGGCAGCTCCGCGCGGCGGTAGGCGCCCGGCGGCCAGTGCGCGCCGCTCAGGCGCGGGAGGTCGGCCATGGCGACAAGCTGGCTTGGAGAACGGCAGCGCGCTAGTTTCCTGTGCGATGGCTTCGACCACGACGTCCCCGGCGCGTGAATCGCGCGACTCCGTCGTGATCCGGTTCGCCGGCGACTCGGGGGACGGCATGCAGGTGACGGGCGGCCGCTTCACGATCGAGACGGCGCTCGCCGGCAACGACCTCACCACGTTCCCCGATTATCCGGCCGAGATCCGCGCGCCCGCAGGTACCACCTACGGCGTATCGGCGTTCCAGATCCATTTCGGCGCCGTCGACGTGATGACGCCCGGCGATCAGGTGGACGTGCTCGTCGCCATGAACCCGGCGGCGCTCAAGGTGGATCTGAAGGACCTGCGCGTCGGCGGCACGGTGGTCGTCGACCTGGGCGCCTTCACCGAGCGGAACCTCGCGAAAGCGGGGTTCAAGACCAACCCGCTGGAGGATGGCTCGCTCGCGCAATACCAGGTGCTGAAACTCGACGTCACGAAGCTCACGCTCGACGCCGTCAAGGAGTCCGGGCTCCATTCCCGGGAAGCGCACCGCTGCCGCAACATGTGGGCGCTCGGGCTGATGCTCTGGATGTACGGACGCGATCGCGAGGCCACGGTCGGCTGGCTGAAGCAGAAGTTCGCCGGGCGGCCCGAGCTGGCGCAGGCGAATGTGGCGGCGCTGAACGCGGGACACGCCTACGGTGAGACCGCCGAGATGTCGGAGTACGGGGTCGGCTACACCGTGCGGCGCGCGCCCGTGGCCGCGGGTGTGTACCGCACAGTGAGCGGGACCGAAGCGATCGCCTGGGGACTGCTCGCCGGGCTGCGCGCGGCGGGGCTCGAGCGGATGATCTTCGCGGGCTATCCCATCACGCCGGCCTCGGTGCTGCTGCACACGCTCGCCGGCCTGGGACGGTACGGCGTGATCACCTTTCAGGCCGAGGACGAGATCTCGGCCATCGGGGCCGCCGTCGGGGCGGCGTACGCCGGGGCGCTGGGCGTGACGTCGACCTCGGGCCCCGGCATGGCGCTCAAGACCGAGATGCTGGGCCTCGCGATCGCGACCGAGCTGCCGCTCGTGGTCGTCAACTCCCAGCGGGCCGGTCCCTCGACCGGCATGCCCACGAAGGCGGAGCAATCGGATCTGCTGCAGGCGGTCCACGGGCGGAACGCGGACGCGCCGCTCGCGGTGTTGGCCGCGGCCACCGCGACCGACTGCTTCGACGTCGCGATCGAGGCGGTCCGCCTCGCGACGAAGTACATGACCCCGGTGATCCTGCTCTCCGACGCGTTCCTCGCCCACGCCGCCGAGCCGTGGCGCATTCCCGACCTGGATCGTTTGCCGCGCTTTCCGGTCCGCTTCCGGACCGAGCCCGCCGGATTCCATCCCTTCCTCCGGGATCCGGAGACGCTGGCGCGCGCGTGGGCGCGCCCCGGCACGCCGGGGCTCGAGCACCGCATCGGCGGACTCGAGAAGGACTACGACACGGGTCACATCTCCTACGACCCGGAGAACCACGCGCGTATGACGCGCGCGCGCGCCGAGAAGATCGCCGGGATCGCGAACGACATCCCGCTCCAGACCGTGGCGGTGGGCACGGATCATGGCGCCGTCGCCGTGGTCGGGTGGGGCTCGACGTACGGTGCCATCCACCAGGCGGTGCGCCGGGCGCGACACGACGGCGTCGACGCGTCGCACATCCACCTGCGCTACTTGAGTCCCTTCCCGCGCAACCTGGGAGAGCTGCTCAAGCGGTTCGACCGGGTCCTCGTACCCGAGCTGAACAACGGTCAGCTCGTACAGCTGCTGCGCGCGACGTACCTCGTGCCGGCGGAAGGGCTGAACAAGGTCCAGGGGAAGCCGTTCAAAGTCTCCGAGATCGCGGAGGCGATCCGATGACCGTCACCACCATCACCGACGCCGAGCTCCAGCCCAAGGATTACGCGTCCGACCAGGAGGTGCGCTGGTGCCCCGGCTGCGGGGACTACGCGATCCTCAAGGCGGTGCACAAGGCGATGGCGGAGGTAGGGGCGCGGCGCGAGCGCACCGTGGTCGTGTCCGGCATCGGCTGCGCGGCGCGGTTCCCGTACTACATGTCCACCTACGGCTTCCACACGATCCACGGGCGCGCCCCGGCAATCGCCACGGGGATCAAGCTGGCGAATCCGGAGCTCGATGTGTGGGTGATGACGGGAGACGGCGACGGGCTGTCGATCGGCGGTAACCACATGCTTCACGTGCTGCGCCGCAACGTCGATCTCCAGATCGTCTTGTTCAACAACGAGATCTACGGGCTCACGAAGGGCCAGTACTCCCCCACGTCGCGGCGCGGCACGAAATCGCCGTCCACCCCGCGCGGCTCGGTTGATTACCCCGTGTCGGCGTGCGCGTTCGCGCTCGGGTCCGGAGCGCGGTTCGTCGCGCGCTCGGTCGACACGCTGCAGGCGCACCTGGTCGGCGTGCTGCAGCGCGCCCACGCGCACCGGGGCGCTTCGTTCGTCGAGGTGTTCCAGAACTGCGTGGTCTTCAATGACGGCGCGTTCGAGAATTTCACCGCGAAGGACGGCGCGGCGGACACGCAGCTGCACGTCGAGCACGGCAAGCCACTGATCTTCGGCGCCCGACGGGATCGTGGACTGCGCTTGACGCCGGGGAAGCTCGAGCTCGAAGTGGTTACGCTCTCCGAGGGCGGCGTGACGCCGGCCGACCTCGTGGTACACGACGAGACCAATCGCGGGCTCGCGCACCTGCTCGTCGCGCTCGAGCCGCCCGGCTTCCCCGTGGCGCTGGGAGTGATCTACTGCAATCCGGCGCCCTCGTTCGAGGCCCTAGTGCACGCGCAGGCGGGCGCGGCCGGCGCCGGACGCCCCACGCCCGACCTGGCAGAGCTGCTCATGGCCAAAGAAGGGACCTGGACGGTGAGGTGAGCCTACAACAGGTGTGGCCTGGACGCCGCACGGAAGATCCTGCCCAGTGCTTTCCCCCTTTTCCACACGTGAGACTCGCGAACTGACCTGAGCATTTGCGACCGGTGGGCCGGCGTGAGCGGCATCACCGGGGTGGGCATGTGGCTTGCCCGGTCACTGGGTGACCGTCAGGCGGCCGCCCGCCGCCATGCGCCCTAGACATGTCGCAGCCCGTGCCGACCGATGTCCGCGCCCCGACACTGCCGCTCGCCGGAGAGGAGCGGGACTGGGGTGCGCGGATTCGCGCGGGCGATGCGGCGGCGTTCGAGCGCGCCTTCCGTACCTACCATCCGGCGTTGTGCAAATTCGCCTTCCGCTACGTGCACTCGCGCGACGTCGCGCAGGAGCTGGTGCACGATGTCTTCGCCACGCTGTGGGAAGAGCGCGGGCGACTGAGCGTCGATAGGCTCAAGAGCTATCTGTACGCCGCCGTGCGCAATCTCGCGATCAGCCATCTCCGCCATGAGCTCGTCGAGCGGCGGTGGCGGGAGCGGGCGCCCGCTGGCGCGGCCCCGCTCGACCAGAACGAGGGTGAGCGGCGCCTCGAAACGGCCGAGCTGGAGGCGGCCGTGGAGCGGGTGCTGGACCGGGTGCCGGAGCGCTGTCGCCTGGCGCTCACGCTGCGCTGGCAGCGCCAGATGAGCTACGCCGAAGTCGCGGCCGCCATGGGCATCTCGGTCAAGACCGTCGAGATCTACGTGGGCCGCGGCCTCGCCATCCTGAGAGAGAGCTACCAGAGCCTCGCGCCGCATCGCTGAGCCGTCGGGCTCGGCCCCCCTCCACGTCGATAGGGGATTCGGTCCCTCGTCCGCGTCACATCAGTAATGACGGATGAACGGTACTGGGGCCTGCTCGACCGGTTCCTTGCGGGCGAATGCAGTCCCCCCGAGCGAGCGGCCGTCCTCGAATGGCTCGAAGTCCATCCCTTTGCAGCCGAATACATCGAGGCGGTGAGGCGTGCGCTCGCGCAGCACGAGGTCAAGCCCTCACCGCGGCGCTGGCCGGGGGCGACCTCACCCGGATTCCGCATCGCCGCCGTGCTGGCTCTCGTGGCCGGCGCCGCGGCGGTGTGGCGCGTGGAATCGGTGCGTCATGAGCCCGCGATGCGCGAGTTCGCCACCGCCCGAGGGCGTCGCGCCGCCATCGAGTTCACCGATGGGACGAGGATCGTGCTGAGCGCGGACAGCAAGCTCCGCGTGCCGGCGGACTACGGCGTGACGGCGCGAGCCGTCTATCTCGCAGGAGAGGCGTACTTCGCTATCGCGCACGACGCTGCCAAGCCCTTCGCGGTACACGCCGGGCCAGGGGTCATCTGGGACCTGGGCACGCGGTTCGGGGTGCGGGCCTACGCGGACGAGCCGGAGGTAGAGGTCGTCGTGGCGGCTGGGAAGGTGCGGGTACGCGCCGCCGGCAACCCTGACTCGGCGGGCCAGGTGGTGAACGGCGGGGAGCTGAGCCTCCTCGATCACACGGGCGTGGCGAGCCCGCCGAGACGCGTGGACACCCGACGCTACCTCGCGTGGACCGAGGGGCGCCTCGCATTTCAGGATGCGCCGTTGCGGGACGTGCTGCCGCAGCTGGCCCGCTGGTACGACGTGGACTTGACGCTCGGGTCGCCATCGCTGGGCGACCGGCACGTCACGCTGTCGGTGCGCGGCGAGCCGGTGGCGCAGGTGCTCGACGCCATCGCGCTGTTGGCGCATGCCCGGTACGAGCGCGCCGGGCGGAGCGTGACCTTCTACCCGACCAAGCCCGAGCGCTAATGCCGAGCCAAACACCTTGGTTCACGGAGCAAATCGCATGAGACACAGACTCCTTACAGCCTTGGCCTCCGGAGCGACGCTCGCGTTCTTGCCCGTCGCTGCGTTGGAGGCAGCGCAGGGGCCGGACGCCGACAGCTTGACGACGCTGGTGGCGGCGGCGAGCTGGGTTCCCACTCGGGGCGTGGCGGTCGCGCCGCTGCGGCGCTCGATCGCGCTCGATCTCAAGGACGTGCGCATCAAGCAGGCGCTCCAGGAGATCGAGCGGCGCGGAGGCATCGAAATCGCGTACGGCGATGACGTGCTCCGCGCGCAGGCCCGGGTGTCGCTTCAGGCCGAGCAGATCACGGTCCAGGATGCGGTGGTCACCGCCCTGGCAGGCACTGGGTTGGAAGCGTTCGTCTCGCTGCGAGGGACGACCATACTCGTGCGCGCTGGATCGGCAGTGGCGCAGGGCGACTCATTGACGGGCCGCGTCACCGACACCACCGGCGCCGCCCTGGCGGGCGTCCGCGTCAGTGTCGTGGGCACGCGGTTCGGCGCCGTGACGGGGCCGGGCGGCCGTTACGTCATCGCCGAGGTGCCACCCGGGACGTACCGCGTGCAGGCGCGGCTGATCGGGTACGCGGTGGCGGAAGTGGCGAGTCTCGTCCTCACCGCCGGCCAGACCGCAACCGCCGATTTCCGGCTCGTCCCGCAGGCGATCGAGCTGAACCCGATCGTGGCGGTGGGTTATGGGGAGCAACGGAAAGCGACGCTGACGGGCTCAGTCAGCGCCGTCTCCGGCGAACAAGTCCAGGGTGTTCCCACCGTCAACCTGTCGAACACGCTGGCCGGCCAGCTGCCGGGTCTGGTGACCGTGAATCAGAGCGGCGAGCCCGGGTACGACGGGGCGACCATCCGGATTCGGGGCAACCACACGCTGAACGACAACAGCGCGCTCATCGTGATCGACGGCGTAGCGGATCGGGTCGGCGGCCTCGAGCGGCTCGACCCGCAGGACATCGAAAGCATCAGCATCCTGAAAGACGCCTCAGCGGCGATCTACGGCGCCCGCGCGGCCAACGGCGTCATCCTCGTCACCACGAAGCGCGGGCGTAGCGGTGCCGCGCAGCCACCGCAGCTCACGCTGACCATCAATCAGGGCGTCAACCACCCCACGCGGATTCCCCAGATGGCGGACGCCGCGACGTACATGACGATGCTCAACGAGATCAACATGTACCGCAACCTGCCACCCGCCTACACGGCGGATCAGATTCAGAAGACCCAGGCGGGCGCCGATCCCTGGCTCTATCCCAACACCGACTGGTTCGGCGCGGTCATCAAGCCCGTGTCGCTGCAGACTCGAGGGAACGTCGCCCTGCGGGGCAGCGGGGAGCGGATCGGGTATTACCTCTCGTTGGGCGGTCTGACCGAGGACGGCTACTACCGCAACAGCGCCACCCGGTACAACCAGTACAGCTTCCGCAGCAACATCGACGGCCGGGTCACGGACCACCTGAGCCTGCGGTTCGACGTGACGGGTCGTCTCGAGGACCGCAATTTCCCGAACCGAAGCGCGGGCGACATCTTTCGCGCGCTCATGCGCGGCAAGCCCAACCTGCCCGCGTACTGGCCGAACGGGCTGCCGGGACCCGACATCGAGTTCGGAAACAACCCGGTCGTGATCGCGACCCCGGCGACGGGATACGACAAGGACCAGCGAGACTACGTCCAGGGCACGCTGGGCGTGGACTTCAAGGTGCCGGGGATCAGCGGTCTGACGCTGCGTGGCAATGCGGCCTACGACAACCTCTTCCGGTCCGAGAAGCAGTGGCGGACGCCCTGGACGCTCTACACCTGGGCCAATCAGGCGCGCGACGCGAACGGCCAGCCGATACTGCTGGCCGCTTCGCGGGGATATAGCACTCCCGAGCTCAACCAGAATGACCGGAGGGGTACGAGTATCCTCCTGAATCTCGTCGCCGAGTACCGCCGCAACGTCGGGCCGCACACGGTCGGGATCCTGGGCGGCGTGGAGCGACAGACCGCGGACAGCGAGTACGTCAGTGCCTTCCGGAAGAACTACGTCACGGATCAGATCGACCAGATCAACGCCGGCGGTGATGCCGAGAAGAACAACAGTGGCAGCGCCTTCGTTGCGGCGCGGCAAAACTATTTCACTCGTCTCAACTACGCCTTCCAAGACAAGTACCTCCTCGAGTTCGTCGCGCGTTACGACGGCTCGTACATCTTCCCGGCCGATCAGCGCTTCGGCTTCTTCCCCGGCGTCTCGGCGGGATGGCGCATTTCGGAAGAGCCGTTCTTCCGCAAGCACGTCCCGCTGTTCGACGACCTGAAGCTCCGCGCCTCGTGGGGCAAGACGGGTAACGACCGGATCGACCAGTGGCAGTACCTCGCTACCTACGGCATCGGCGGCGGGTACGTCTTCGGCGTCAACCAGGCGGTGAACAGCATCTTTCAGACGCGGACACCCAACCCGAACGTCACCTGGGAGGTCGCGAAGCAGCTCGACGTCGGGATCGAAGCTCGCCTCCTCCACAACCGCCTCTCGTTCGAGTTCGACCGCTTCACCGAGCGGCGGAGCAACATCCTGTGGTTTCGAAACGCTTCGGTGCCTCAGACCGCCGGTCTGAGCCTGCCGCGTGAGAACATCGGGGAGGTCGCCAACCGGGGCTACGACGGCTCGATCACCTGGCGTCAGCAACTCGCCGGCGACGTCTCCTACGAGGTCACATTCAACGGCGGGTACGCGCAGAACAGGATCCTGTTTTGGGACGAGACTCCCGGAGCGCCGCCGTGGCAGCGGTCCACGGGCTACCGGATGAACACCGGTCTGTATTACAAGGCGATCGGCGTGTTCAAGGACCAGGCGGCGGTCGACGCGTACCCGCACTGGGCCGGCGCCCGGCCCGGAGACATCATTTTCGCGGACGTCGATGCCAACGACACCATCGACGCGCGCGACATGATCCGGATCAATAAGAACGGCGATCCCACCTTCACCGGCGGCCTCAGGCTCGCGGCCCAGGTGAAGAGCTTCGACCTGAGCGTGTTCTTCCACGCCGCGTTCGACGCGGTGCAGTACTTCCGGACGGAATCGGGCGACATCGGCAACTTCACCCAGGAGTACGCCGCGAATCGCTGGACCCCGGACAATCCCAACGCCCCGGGTCCGCGCACCTTCAACCGGACCGACGAATACTGGGTCGCGAATGCGAACACCTATTTCTTGCGCGATGCCAGCTTCATCCGTCTCAAGTCGGTCGAGATCGGATACCACTTGCCGGGTCGCATGGCGGCCCGCATGGGCGTGCACGACGTGCGGCTGTACGCCAGTGGATACAATCTGCTGCTGTGGGACAGGTTCAAGATACTGGACGCCGAGACGCGCGACTCGCAGGGCCAGTACTACCCGCAGCAGCGCGTATTCAATGCCGGCGCGTCCCTAACGTTCTGACAGAGACGACAACCATGAGACCACACATCCGTATCAGCGCTGCGGTGCTCGTCCTCCTGGGGGTCCCGGCGTGTAACGGGGTCCTGGACCTGACCCCGACGGATCAGTTGTCGGACGCGGCGGTCTTCGCCGACCCGAAGCTCACCCAAGCCTTTCTGAACGACATGTATCGGGGCATGGGGCACGGTCTCTACGAGATCATGCTGGCCTCGGTATCCGACGAGACGCATTTCATTCACGACTATCACACGTCGGAGATCGTCACGTCGATCATCACCTCGAGCTACCGGGCCGCCCTGGATGACCCCCGATTCAGTCACTTCAACTGGTCGAGCAACTTCTCCCGCATCAGGCAGACGAACATCTTCCTCAGCCACATCGATGCGACCACGTTCGACGCGGCCTGGAAGCAGCGGATGAAGGGAGAAGCGTACTTCCTGCGGGCGTACTTCTATCACAACCTGATGCGGATGTACGGCGGCGTGCCCCTCATCACGAAGGTCTATGGCCTGAACGAGGACTACAAGGTCGCGCGGAACAGCTTCAAGGAAACGGTCGACTTCATCGTCGCCAATGCCGACTCCGCGGCCGCGCTGCTCCCGACATCCTATACGGGAGCCGACGTCGGCCGGGCGACGAAAGGAGCTGCGCTCGCGCTCAAAGCGCGCGTGCTGCTATACGCGGCAAGCGATCTCTATAACGTGAACCCGAGCGCTAACGCCCTCACCGGCTACACCACCCCCCAGGATCGCACTGCGCTGTGGCGCGCCGCGAAGAATGCGGCCCAGGCGGTGATGGATCTCGGGAGCTATGGCCTCTTCCGCCCGACCCCGGCGAGCTCGCAGGAGGCGGCGCAGAACTACGCCGACCTGTTCCTGCAGAAGACCAGTCAAGAGGCCATCATGAGCCGCTTCTTCCTGACCACTCGGGACGACGGCGCCTATCCCAACCGTGACGACGGCCCCAACGGCTATCACACCTGGGGCGGGAATACTCCCATCCAGAACCTGGTCGACGACTATCGGATGGCCGACGGCTCGAAGTTCGATTGGAACAACCCGGCGCATGCCGCCGCGCCCTACCAGAACCGGGATCCCCGCTTCTACGGGTCGATCCTCCACGATGGCGCGCCCTGGAGAGCGCGTCCCACCGACGTGAAAAACCTCGACCCCGCCGGCACGATCCAGACGTTCCGGCAGCTCAAACTCTCGGACGGAAGCGTGGTGGCCGGCCTCGACACCCGGGACAGCCCGGTCGAGAACTGGAACGGCGCCTACTCCGGCTACTACCTCCGGAAGTTCATCGATCCCTCCCTCAACGCTCAGTTCACCCGGCAGGAAGTGCCCTGGATCTTCTTCCGGTACGCCGAGGTGCTGCTGAACTACGCCGAGGCCTCGATAGAGCTCAACGAGCTGGGGGACGCGGTCAACGTCCTGAACCAGATCCGGCTCCGGGCGGGGATGCCGCCGTTCTCAGCCGGGCTGGGCCAGGCGGCCCTGCGGGACGAGTACCGCAACGAGCGACGCGTCGAGATGGTGTTCGAAGAGCAGCGCTTCTTCGACGTGCGCCGCTGGATGATCGCGCCCGCAGTGTTAAGCAAGGTCGCGGGCGGCATCAACATCTTCGTCGAGGGGACCAGCAGTACCGACCGGAGCACCTGGAAGAACTACCGGTACGTGATCGACACGATTCAGGCACGGGCATGGGACAACAAGTTGTATTTCATGCCGATCCATATTAATGAAATGAACCGGAACGGCTTGCTCACCCAGAATCCCGGCTACTGAGCGCACGATGACGCGAGCCTGCCGCTGGCTGCTCGTCGTCGCGTTCGGGCTCGCGTGTGGGCGGGCCGCGTCGTCGCCGCCGCAGGGTACCACGCCGGGCACGGGAGCAGTCGCCACTGTCGTCCCGAGCGAGACCGATGCGCGCGTGAGTCGCGTGGAAGAGCTGCTGCGTGGCGTGCCGGGGCTCGAAGTGACGGCCCTGTCGAATGGATCCTACCAGATCCGCATCCGGGGCCACCGCAGCATCCGTGGCAACCCGGGCGACGACGACCCACTGATCGTGATCGACGGCGTGCCGAGCACGGCCGGCGCCGCGGCGCTCGCCGACATCGCCCCCAACGACGTCGCGCGGATCGAGGTGTTGAAGGACGCAGGTACCGCGAGCCAATACGGCTCGCGCGGGGCCAACGGAGTGATCGTCATTACCACCAAACGGGCTCGCTAGGAGGAATCAGTATGCTATCACGCGTGATGCGGTTGCTGGCGGTCGCTTCGCTCGTCTGCGCCGTTCCCGTCGCGGCGCAGCGGGCCGGGACGATCGAGGTCGGCGCGTTCGCGCGCTACGTCGACTTCGACAATACGCTTCCGATGGGCGACGACATGGACATCGGCGGGCGCGTGGGCGTGTACCTCGAGCCCGCGCTCACCCTGGAGGTCGACCTGGCTCGCTCATCGCAGAGCTCGGTCACGTACACGCCGCTGCACGTGCGGGCCGTATACAACGGGTCCGTCAGCTCTCGCATCGAGGCGCTGGTCGGCGGCGGGTACGTCCGCAACTGGTACGGCGCGCCGTACAACGCGGCCGACCAGGGCCTGACGATGCTCCTGGGAATGCGCTTTCACGTGCGGGACCAGCTGTGGCTGCGGCTGGGCGCCGACCTCGACTTCATGTTCCACACCGCGGACAACAGCCTCTTCACGTTCTACAACGGAAATTGGGGCATTCACTTCGGTCCGAGCGTGCGGCTGAATCGCTGACTCGCGGCGGGCAGCGGCAGAGCGATCGATGCGCGGGGGCTCCGTCACGCTGAGCCGGTGCGGCCTCGTGGCGGCGGGCATATGGGCCTCCCTCACGCGCACCGTAGACGCGCAGACCCCGGTCCAGCTCGTCGAGCTTCGCACCGAGTACCAGGCGAGCCCGCTGGGCCTTGACGTGCGGGCTCCCCGCTTGAGCTGGAAGATCGAGTCATCCCGACGGGGTACCGTCCAGACTGCCTACGAAATCCGCGTCGCGCCGCAGCCGAGCGCGCTCCAGCGGCATCCACTGTGGGATTCCGGCAAAGTGGTGTCCGATGCCTCGATTCACGGGGTCTATGGAGGGCCGGCGCTGGAATCCGGGCAGCGCTACTACTGGCAGGTCCGCGTCTGGGATGGGGAGGGCCGCCCCTCCGCCTGGAGCAGCCCCGCCTATTGGGAAATGGGCCTGCTGCGCCCCTCCGACTGGACGGCCGACTGGATTACCCCTGAGCTCACGGAAGACACGACCGCGTCGAATCCCAGCCCCATGCTCCGTTCGGAATTCATGGTCGGCGGCACCATCGCGTCGGCGCGCGCCTACGTCACCAGTCTGGGCCTGTACGAGATGGAGTTGAACGGCCGTCGCGTGGGCGATCAGCTCTTCACGCCGGGGTGGACGGCGTACGATAAACGTCTCCAGTACCAGACTTACGACGTCACAGAGTTGCTCAAGCCCGGCGCGAACGCCGTCGGCGTGACGCTCGGAGACGGGTGGTACCGCGGCCGCCTCGCGTGGGGGAAGCAACGGGGCACCTATGGCACGCGGCTGGCGCTCCTCGCGCAGATCGTGATCCGCTACGCGGACGGGCGTCAGCAGGTGATCGGCACGGGGAACGGGTGGAAGGCCGCGACTGGCCCGGTCCGCTGGTCGGACATCTACGACGGCGAGTCGTACGATGCGCGTCGGGAGCAGGACGGGTGGACCCGCGCGGGCTTTAAGGATGCGAACTGGGCCGGCGTTCGCATGCTCGACCATTCCAAGCAGATCCTCATCGCTCCCGCCGGGCCGCCCGTGCGCCGCATCCAGGAGATGAAGCCGGTCAAGCTGCTCGTCACCCCTGCCGGTGACACCGTCTTCGACATGGGGCAGAACATGGTGGGCTGGGTGCGCCTCAAGGTGCGCGGGCCCCGGGGCGCCACGGTGCGGCTGCGGCACGCTGAAGTGCTGGACCGGAAGGGCGATTTCTACACCGACAACCTGCGCTCTGCCCGTCAGACGGTGGAGTACACCCTCAGGGGGGGCGGTGAAGAAGTCTACGAGCCTCATTTCACCTTCCAGGGGTTTCGCTACGTGGCCGTCGCAGGGTATCCCGGCACGCCGACGCTGGACGCCATCACCGGCATCGTGATCCACTCGGACATGACGCCCACCGGTACGTTCGAGACTTCGAACCCCCTCCTGAACCAGCTCCAGCACAACATCGTGTGGGGCCAGAAGGGCAACTTCCTGGACGTGCCAACCGACTGCCCGCAGCGCGACGAGCGTCTGGGCTGGACGGGCGATGCGCAGGTGTTTTCCCGCACCGCCGCCTTCAACATGGACGTGGCCGGCTTCTTCACCAAGTGGCTGGCCGATCTGGCCGCGGACCAGAAGGCGAGCGGCAGCGTTCCCCACGTGATCCCGGACGTACTCTCGCGGGGCCAGGCCGAGGGCGGCGGCTCGACCGGCTGGGCCGACGCCAGCGTCATCGTGCCATGGACCGTCTACCTGGTGTACGGCGACACCCGGATTTTGGAGACCCAGTACGAGAGCATGCGCGCGTGGGTGGAGTACATGCGGCGGCAGGCGGGGGACGACCTGATCTTGGACAGCGGCTTTCACTACGGGGACTGGCTCGCCTTCCATTCAACGCGCGCCGACTACCCCGGAGCGACCACCGATAAGGACCTCATCGCGACCGCCTTCTTCGCCCACTCGACGAGCCTGCTCGCTCGCGCGGCCGCGGTCCTGGGTAGAACGGAGCAGGCCCGTGAGTACCGTGCGCTGTTCGAGAGGATCAAAGTGGCGTTCGACCGAGAGTACGTCACCGCCACCGGTCGCCTCGCCTCGAACACGCAGACGGCGTACGCGTTGGCACTGGCGTTCGATCTCGTGCCCGACGCGTGGCGCGAGCAAGCGGTGCGCCGCCTGGTAGAGGACGTGCGCCGCTTCAAGCATCTGACGACCGGGTTCCTGGGCACTCCCTATGTCAATCCTGTCCTGAGCTCGAGCGGCCATCTCGACGACGCCTACGCCCTGCTGCTGCGGGACCAGTACCCGTCCTGGCTCTACCCGATCAAGCAGGGTGCGACGACGATCTGGGAGCGCTGGGACGGCCAGAAGCCGGACTCGAGCTTCCAGGATCCGGGGATGAACTCGTTCAACCATTACGCCTACGGTGCCGTGGGCGCATGGCTGTACAGCACGGTCGCCGGCATCGACGTGGATCCGGAGCAGCCTGGCTACAAACACGTGCTGATCCGGCCGCAGCCGGGCGGCGGCCTCACGCGCGTCCGCGCCAGCCTCAATACGGTGTATGGGACGGTTGCCTCCGCGTGGGAGATCCGGGATGGACAGTTCATTCTCGAGGTCAGCGTGCCGCCGAACGCCTACGCCACGGCGCGCCTGCCTCACGCCAAACTGGATCGCGTGACGGAGAGTGGAATGACGCTCGGCAAGGCTGGCGGGATCCGCGGCACGACACAAGCAGGGGACACGGGCGTGGTCGAAATCGGGTCCGGACACTACCGATTCGTCTACGTCCCGATGTGACGGTATCGGCAGCGCGGCCGGCCAGCGACGCATCGAGGGGACTGCGCATGGAACTGACCTGCACCTCGTTCTCGTTCCCGCTGCTCTCGTTCGAGCGGAGCCTGAGACAGATCGCGCTGCTGGACATTCCCAATGTGGATCTCGGCGCGCATGCGGCGGGCAGGCACTTGCGACCCGATCGAATCGAAGCCGATCCTCGGCGCGAAGCCGAGGCTGTGCGCACTGCCGCCGATGCGGCGGGTGTGGGCATCGCGGATTTGTTCCCGACCTTTGGACACGGATTCAGGGACCGTGCGGCCAATTCGCCGGACCGGGCAACGCGCGACGCGAATCGCCGCCGGTTTCGCGCGTTCGTGCAGTTCTGCCAGCAGGCGGCTTGTCCCGGCATCACGCTGCTGCCCGGTGTCATCTGGGACGAGCTGGGGCCGGAACAGTCTCTTACCTTGGCCCGGGAAGCGCTGACCGACCTCGTTGAAATGGGGCGCAGCGCCGGCTTGCGGGTGAGCATCGAACCTCACCTCGAGTCGGTCGTTGAGCAGCCCGAACGCGCGCTGGAGCTGGTGCGGGCGGTCCCGGGTCTCCAGCTCACGCTGGATTACACGCACTTCATCGCCGCCGGAATCGCTCCCGAGCGCGTCCACCCCCTGATTCCCTACGCCGGCCATTTCCACGCCCGGCAGGGCGCGCCGGGGATGCTGCAGGCCCCGCACGACCAGGGCACCATCGATTACGCCGATATCGTGCGGCGGCTGAGCCAGGCCGGCTACGCGGGTCGGCTCTGCGTCGAGTACACGTGGCAGGAGTGGCGGGGCTGCAATCGGCTGGACGTGGTCTCCGAGAGCATCATCCTGCGGGACCAGTTGCGTTCGTACATCGCGGCCGCGGCGTCCACCGCCACTCTCACCCCGGCCACATGATCAGCGGGATGCCGGCCGCTGCACCATGAGGCCTGCTCGGATCCGTGAGGTCCGTGCCTGCGTGATTGAGCCAGGCGAGGCGGGCGCGGACTACCACAATCAAGAGCAGGGCCATTGGATCGTGGACAGCCCGATCGCCAATCCGATGTCGGTCTATGAGAAGTACCGGGCCTCGCGCACGAGCTGGGGGATCAACGCACTGGGCACGGTGCTCGTGCAGGTGGAGTTGGAGGACGGGACCGTCGGGATCGGCGCCAGCGTCGGCGGGGAGCCCGCGTGCTACATCATCGAGCATCACTTGAGCCGCTTCGTCGAAGGGCAGGACCCGCGCGCCGTGGAGCTGATGTGGGATCAGATGTGGCGGGCCACCATGCCGTACGGACGCAAAGGGCTGCCGGTCCAAGCCATCGGGGCCGTGGACCTGGCGATCTGGGACTGTCTGGGCAAGCTCCGAGGTGAGCCTGTATACGCGTTGCTGGGCGGCAAGACCAAGGAACGCCTGCCCGTCTATGCGACCACCGTGCGCCCCGACCTGGCCAAGGAGATGGGCTTTCACGCTGCCAAGCTGCCGTGCCGTCACGGTCCGGCGGAGGGGCACGAGGGGCTGCGCAAGAACGTGGACGCATTCCGGCAGGCGCGCGAGGCGGTGGGCCCCGAATTCCCCCTGAAGCTGGATTGCTACATGGCACTCACGGTCCCGTACGCGATCAAGCTCGCGCGGGCGCTCGAGCCGTACGGCCTCGAGTGGATCGAGGAGTGCCTGCCTCCCGACGACTACGAGGGCTACGCGCAGCTCAAGGCCGCCGTCGGTGGCTTCACCATGGTCGCCACCGGCGAGCACGAGTACACGCGGTACGGTTTTCGGCAGCTCATCGCCCACCGCTGCGCCGACATTCTGCAGCTCGACGTCAATTGGGTGGGCGGGCTGACGGAGGCGCGGCGCATCGTGGCGATGGCCTCGGCGTACGATCTCCCGGTGATCCCGCACGGGTCGAGCGTGTTCTCGTATCACCTGCAGTACGCATTCACCAATTGCCCGATCGCGGAGATCTTGATCATGAGCCCCGCGGCGGACCGCGTGGTGCCGGTCTTCGGTGATCTGTTCACGAACGAGCCGCTCCCCAAGGACGGGTACCTCGACCTGAGTGACGCGCCGGGTTGGGGCGTGGAGCTCAATCCGCTGCTGCGGCTGCGCCGTCCCTACGAGCGGAAGCGACCATGAGCCACGAACCGTGTCGGGTCGCGGTCATCACGGGTGGGGCGCGGGGGATCGGGTACGCGACGGCGGACGTGTTGGCCAGGGACGGCCATGCCGTCGTGATCGCCGACATCGACCCCGGGGCGGGCGAGGACGCAGCGGAGCGTCTGCGTGCGGCCGGCCGGTCCGCGCTGAGCGTTCCGACCGACGTCGCCGACCGCGCGAGTGTGGAGGCGATGGTCCGAACGCTGTTGGAACGGCTCGGTCGAATCGACGTGCTGGTGAACAACGCCGGGATCGCCGGGCGTGTTGCGCCCCTCCACGAGGTGACGGAGCAGGAGTGGGACACGCTGATCGGCATCGATCTCAAGAGCGTCTATCTCTGCTGCCGCGCGGTGTTGCCGCACATGCTCGAGCGGCAGCGCGGGGCCATCATCAACGTCGCATCCGTGGCCGGCAAAGAGGGCAACCCCAACATGGCGCCATACTCCACCGCGAAGGCGGGCATCATCGGGCTCACGAAGGCGGTGGCCAAGGAGGTCGCGCAGCGCGGCGTCCGCGTGAACGCCGTCGCGCCCGCGACAGCGGAAACGGACATTCTCAAGACCCTGTCGCCGGAAGCGATCGATTACATGAAGAGCAGGATCCCGATGGGACGCTTCTGCCGCGTGGAGGAGATCGCGGAGGTCATCGCATTCCTGGCTTCCGACAAGGCGAGCTTCGTGACGGGTCAGACCTACGACGTGAAGCTCGCCTTGTCGGAAGCCAGGAGAGCAGGCGGGCGAGACGAGCGCTGCCTCCGTCCGGGCGAGTCGCGGCCGGGCGATCTTCGTGAAGACCGATGTCTCCAAGGAGGAGGACGTCCGGCGGATGCGGGACGCCTGCGTGCGCGAGTTCGGCAAGATCGACGTGCTGGTCAACAGCGCCGCCACGTTCGTGCTCAAAGGCGTCGATGCGAGCGTGGAGGAGTGGCGGCGGTCGCTCGACGTAAACGTGATCGGGACCTGTCTCTGCGTCCGGTACGCCGCAGAGGAGATGAAGAAGCTCGGCAGGGGGGCGATCGTGAATCTGTCTTCCATCTCCGCCTTCATCGCGCAGCCGAACTTCACCACGTACAGCGCTACCAAGGCCGCCATCGTGCAGATGACTCGCAACATGGCGCTCGACCTGGCGCCCCATGGCATCCGCGTCAACTGCGTCTGCCCGGCCACGATCCTCACCAGCGCCTCGCACCGTCACATGGAGCGGGTGGGGCAGTCGCTGGCGGAATTCGTGGCGGAGCAAGGGCCGTTGCACCTGTTGAGGCGGGTCGGGCAGCCGCGCGAGGTGGCGTACCCGATTCTCTTTCTGGCGTCGGATGAGGCGTCGTTCATCACCGGCACCCACCTGATGGTGGATGGCGGCTACACGGCCGTGTAGGACGATGAGCAGCCCTCAAGCACGCGCCGTGACCGAACCGCCCAGGGGCTCGCTGGCGGACCGACTCGATGCCATCAACGAGTTCGACCGCGAGCCCGTGCCGCCGGACCGCCTTCAGGGACCCGGCAGCTTCATCGGCCTCTACACTGGCGAGCACGTGGCGGGGACCGAGTTTGTGATCGGGCCCCTGTTCGTGGCCCACGGCGTGGCCGCCCGCGATCTCCTGCTGGGGCTGCTCGTGGGCAACCTGCTCGCGGTGCTGAGCTGGGCTTTCATCGTAGCGCCCATCGCCACGCGGACCCGGCTCAACCTCTACTGGCACCTGCGGAAGATCACGGGGCCGAACCTGCTCTTCGCCTACAACATCGTGAACGCGCTGATGTTCTGCTTCCTGGCAGGAAGCATGATCGCCGTGGCCGCCACCGCCGTGGGCCTCCCGCTCGGGATGGCGATGCCGAAGCTGCACGACTGGTATCCCAACTCTGTGGGTTGGGTGCTGGTGGTATTCCTGGTGGGCGCAGCGGTCACGGCGCTGGCGATCCTCGGGTTCGAGAAGATCGCAGCTGCGGGGAAGATCGCATCGCCGTGGATGTTCCTGGTATTCGTGGCGGCGGCCGTGGCGGTGCTGCCCAGGCTGGGCGTCGAGTCCATCGGGGACTTCTGGCGCGTCGCACAGGAGCGGATCTGGACCGGTGTGCCGGTGGCGGGCATATCCAAGTTCACCTTCTGGCACGTCATGTTTTTCGCGTGGTTTTGCAACATGGCCATGCATATCGGGATGGCCGACATGACCGTGCTGCGCTACGCGAAACGGTGGCAATACGGCTTCTTGAGCGCGTTCGGCATGTACGTGGGGCATTTCGTGGCCTGGCTCGCCTCCGGTATCCTGTGCGCCGCCGCGCTGGGTGAGGTGGCGCCCGGCCCCATCGCCTACCTGGGGGCGGGGGTGACCGGGGCGATCACCGTGGTGATCGCGAGCTGGACCACGGCCAACCCCACGTTGTACCGCGCCGGCCTCGCGCTCCAGACCATCACTCCCAACTGGAAGCGCTGGAAGGTGACGCTCGTGGCCGGCGCGGTAACCACGGCCGCCGCAATCTTCCCCGCCCTGATGATGCGGCTGCTCGACTTCGTGGCGCTCTACGGGCTGATCCTGATGCCGATGGGCGCGGTGATCTTCGCGGATTTCTGGCTGCTGCCAAAGCTCGGCCTGCGGCAGCGCTACGCGGAGTGGAAGACCCTACTCTTCAGTTGGCCGGCTGCGCTGTCTTGGACCATGACCCTCGCCGCGTGTTGGGCGATCAACGCGATCTGGGGCCTGGAACTCTTCTTTCTCGGCCTCCCCGGGTGGTTCATCGCCACCCTCCTCTATTGCGGTCTGAGCTCCATCCAGCAACGGGCCAGAGTCTCATGACGACCCTTCTCAAACTGATCTCCCTCGCCGGCCTCGGCCTGACGCTGGTTCCCTCGTTCCTGGTGTTCGCCCGCGTCATCAGCTGGGAGACCCACGCGGCGCTGATGCTCGTCGGTACGGTGCTCTGGTTCGTCAGCGCGCCGTTTTGGATGCAGCAGACCAGGCAACAGCCGTAATGGGGGCGCTCTCGCGGGCGCTCGCCCTGCTGGTTCTCCCGGCCCAGGTCGCCCTGGGGCAGTCGGCGGACTTGGCGTGGCCCGAGGCAACGCAGCAAAGCGAACCCTGGACGCGCTGGTGGTGGATGGGCAGTGCGGTCGATCGCGAAAACCTCACGGCCGAGCTGGAGACCCTCGCCGCCGCGGGCTTCGGCGGGGTGGAGGTGACGAGCATTTACGGGGTGAGGGGATACGAGCACGCCTTCGTTCCCTACCTGTCCGACCGCTGGCTTGACCTGCTGCTCCATGCCGCCGCCGAGGCCCGGCGCCTCGGGATGGGCCTGGACATGCCGCCGGGATCGGGGTGGCGCCTCGGCGGCCCGAGCGTTCCCCGGGAAGACGCCAGTGCGTCGTTGCACATCGAGGCCGACACCGTGCGCGGCGTATACGTAGCGGACGCTCGTCCCTTGAGCGACAAGGTGAAACGACCGGCGCCGGGCGGCGAGGGCTATGCCATCGATCCCTTCTCGCGCCTTGCGGTGCGTCATTATCTGGATGCCTACGGCGGTCGGCTCAAGGCCATCCCCAGTGGCACGATCCGCGCCTTCTTCCACGACTCGTTCGAGTACACGGGAACCGGGTCGGCCGAACTCTTCGAGATGTTCCGGCGGCGACGCGGCTACGACTTGAGGCGTTACCTGCGCTTCCTGCTGGGGGAAGGCGACCCTGACGTGGTCGCGCGCGTCAAGTCGGACTACCGGGAGACGATGGACGAGATGCTACTCGACCATCTCCTGCGCCCGTTGACCGCGTGGGCGCACGAGCGTGGCAGCCGCAGCCGGAACCAGGCGCACGGGTCACCCGGTAACCTGCTCGACCTGTACGCGGCCAGCGACATCCCGGAGACAGAGCTCTTCGGACCCCTGGGCGGCACCGACAGCGATCCGCTCATCAGCAAGTTCGCCTCTTCGGCCGCGCATGTCGCAGGACGAGGGCTCACCTCTGCCGAGACGGGCACGTGGCTCGGAGAGCACTTCACGGTCACCTTGGACCAGCTCAAGCAGGCCGTCGACCAGCTGTTCGTGAGCGGGGTGAATCACGTGATCTATCACGGCACCGCCTATTCGCCACGGGAGGCCGCTTGGCCGGGCTGGCTGTTCTATGCCTCGACCGACCTCAATCCGCGCGACGCCCTGTGGCGCGATCTGCCGGCCTTGAACCGATACATCGCACGCGTCCAGTCGATATTGCAATCTGGCCAGCCGGACAACGACGTCCTCCTCTACTGGCCGGTATATGACAACTGGCATGACACCACCGGTCTGCGTTTGAGCTTCGCCGTGCACCAGCCGAGTTGGTTTCACCAAAAGCCTGTCGGTGCGGTCGCGCGGGAGCTGTGGCAGGCGGGCTACGGCTTCGATTACGTGTCGGATCGGTTGCTCAGGGACAACGTGTCGGCGTCCGAGCGCCGCACCATCCTCGTACCTCGCACTGATCACATGCCGGTAGAGACCTTCGTGAGGCTGCTCGATCTGGCGCGGGCCGGCGCCACGGTCATTTTCGTAGAGCGCCTTCCGGCGGATGTGCCGGGTCTCGCTCAGTTGCAGGAACGGCGGCGCCGGCTCGAGGACGCGAAGCGGCGACTCACATTGGGGCAGGCGGACTGGAACGGCGTGCGCTGGGCCGTCGTCGAGAAGGGACGGGTGCTGGTTGGCGATCGCGTAGAGTCACTCCTCTGCGCCGCGGGCGTCCGTCGGGAGCGCATCGTGGATCATCCGGGAGTACGGGTGATTCGCCGGACACGCGAAGGCGGCCATCACTATTTCATCAGCCACACCGGCTCGACCACCCTGGAAGGCTGGGTGCCATTGGCCGTGTCCGCCTCGGCGGTAGCGATCATGGATCCGGCGAGCGGCCGGACCGGCATCGCGCGGCTCCGCACGCGCAAGGACGGAGCGGCGGAGGTGTACCTGCGGCTCGAGCCGGGCGCTTCCATCATCCTCCGGTCATTCGACCGACCGGCCGCCGGCGCTCCCTGGCGCTACCGCCGGCCCGTGGGAGCGGCGGTGGAGCTGCGGGGCACGTGGTCGGTGAGCTTCCTCGCCGGCGGGCCGGTGCTGCCTGCCTCGTTCCGGACCGACACCCTGGTCTCCTGGACCGAGCGCGAGGATTCGGAGGCCGGGCGGTTTGCCGGCACCGCCCGCTACACGATTCGCTTTGACGCCCCCGGCGAAGCGAGCGCTTACCTCCTGGACCTGGGGAGGGTTGCCGAGAGCGCGCGGGTGCGGCTCAACGGGGAAGACCTGGGCATCCTCTTCGCCCGACCGTTCAACGTGGATTTGGGACGAGTGCGGCGGTCGGGCAACGAGCTACAGATTGAAGTGACGAACCTCTCGGCGAACCGCATCCGCGACTTGGATCTCCGCGGGGTGCCGTGGAAAGTGTTCGAGGATATCAACTTCGTAGGCCTCGACTACAAGCCGTTCGACGCGTCAGGCTGGCCCTTGCAGGCCTCGGGGTTGCTGGGTCCAGTGCGCCTCCAGCCGCTCGCGGACGGCGGCGGATCGACCGGCCCCCGGGGCCATGCCCCGGGGGGTACGCGGTTCGATGGCTCACGCGCTCCGCCAGCTGCGCGCCAGCACGGTCTGCCCGGGCATCGCGACCGGCGCCACGGGCATGGGCCCGAACTTCACGTCCGCCGGCACGAGGTCCTGCTCGGCGTTCAGCAGCTCGTCCCAGGTGATCTCTTTCCCGGTGTAGGCCGCCTCCCGCCCCATGATCGCGCTGAGCGTGGTTTCGGCCACCTGCCGGCCCTCGTTCAGCGGCTTGCCGGCGCGGATGCTCGCGATCAGGTCGGCGTGCTCCTGCACGTACGGGTTCGTCCTGGGGGTCTGCGCGTCCCCGCTCCACGGCGCGGCGCCCTCGATGACCGAGTGGCCGTCCGACCTGCCGTGCGTGCCGACGATCCGCTCGGCGACGTGCGACGCCGTGCCGTCGATCTGGCGGCACATCGAAAGCACGTGCACGCCGTTCGCGTACTCGAAGTCGATCGCGAAGTGATCGTAGATGTGCCCGTACGCGGGATCGGTGCGCCATTGACGCCCGCCCACGCCGACGGCCTTCACTGGATGCGCGCCGAGCGCCCAGTTCGCCACGTCGATGTTGTGGATGTGCTGCTCCACGATGTGGTCTCCCGACAGCCACGTGAAGTAGAGCCAGTTCCTGATCTGCCACTCGACGTCGGACCATTGCGGCTGCCGCGGCTTCATCCACAGACCGCCCTGGTTCCAATAAACCTGGGCCGCGACGATGTCGCCGATGGCGCCGTCGTGGATGCGCTGCATCGCCGCCCGGTAACCTGCGTCGTGGCGCCGCTGCGTTCCGGCCACGATGGCGAGGCCCTTCTGGGCGGCGAGATCGGCCGAGGCGATCACGGAGCGCACCTCCACCGGATCCACCGCCACCGGCTTCTCCATGAAGACGTGCTTGCCCGCCTCGATCGCCGCGGCGAGGTGTCGGGCGCGGAACGCCGGCGGCGTCGCGAGTAGCACGACGTCCACCTTGCTCCCGATCACCTTCTGGTAGGCGTCGAAGCCCGAGAAGGCGTGCGCGTCGTCCAGCTTGATCTTCGTCTTGAGCCCGCCGCTCGTGTCCTCGGTCGCCATGCGGGCCAGGTTCGCACGGCACTCCGTGACGCGGTCCGGGAACAGGTCGCCGATGGCCACGAGCTCTACGCGCTCCGACGAAGTCAGGCAGTCCTTCGCCGCGCCGGTGCCACGCCCGCCGCAGCCCACCAGACCGATCCGCAAGGTGTCCGCGCGCCCCCCCCCCACCAGCGCCGGGGCGCCGGGGAGCGTGAGGGCGGCGGCGGCAGCCGCGCTGGCGTGGACGAACTCGCGACGGGTGACATCGCATGATTGCTTGGATTTCCGGCTCATGGGCCTAGCTCCTCTCGGTTCAGGGTTCGCGGACGATGCGGAAGCCGACGAATGGCGCATCCGCGAGCCACCAGCGGCTCTTCGGGAATTGCGGGTCGGTCTCGTTCCAGGCGGGCGTCTGCCGGGCCCGGGCGGTCGGGGACACGTGGTCCGGCGGATCGTTCCACGACCCGCCGCGCACGACGGGCCTCCCGCCCGAGTCCGTGCCGGTGACCCACTCGGCCACGTTGCCCAGCATGTCGTAGAGGCCCAGTGCATCGGCGGCCTTCGCGGCGGCGGGATGGGCCTTGGCGCCGGCGTTGCCGGCGTGCCAGGCGAGCGCGTCGCGACGCTCGGCGGTCAGGCCTGAGTCCCCGCCGAGGCCGAGCCGCGCGGCCCGCGTCCACTCGGCATCGGTCGGCAAACGGTATTTCTTTCCGGTCTTGACTGAAAGCCAGGCACAATAAGTCTGAGCCGCGAAGTACGTCATGGCCAGTGCCGGGTAGCCGTGGTGGCCGAAACCGCGGTCGGGGGCGCCGTACGGGCGGCTCGGTCGAGCCGTCGCGTCCACGCCGGAGCTGCGCTCTCGCGGTGTGAGATCGAGCCGGAACGCCCAGATGTCGTACTCGTCCCACGTGACTTCGGTCTTCCCGATCCAGAATGGCCGGTCTCCGGGCACCGGCATCATCTCGAATCGGACGAGCGTCCCGGGGATCGAGTCGCGATACGGCGCGTTCTGAACCAGCAACAGGAGCGATATCTTGGCTGCCATGTGCATGCGGCGACGGCTCCTCGTCACGGTCGCGGCGCTCGTGTGCTCAGCGGGCGGCGCGCGCGCCCAGGAAGTGCGGCGCGAATTCGCCGAGCTGCACATGGGCGTCGCGGTGCGGCTCGAGCTGTACGCTCCGGCCGACGCCGCGGCGCGTGTGGCGGCGCGGGCCGCCTACACCCGGATCGCTGAGCTCGAGGACGTCATGAGCGACTACCGCCCCCAAAGCGAGGTCCGGCGCCTCGCCGAGCAGCCGGGCATCGCGGTGCCCGTGAGCGAGCCGCTGTTTGCCGTCCTGACTCGGGCCCTCGCGCTCGCCCGGCAGTCAGACGGCGCCTTCGATATTACGGTCGGACCGTTCGTCGCGCTGTGGCGCAGCGCCCGTCGCACCGGCCGCCTCCCCAACCGCGCGCAGCTCGACTCCGCCGCCCGGCGCGTGGGGTGGCGCAAAGTCCATGCCGATTCGGCCACTCGCTCGATCCGGCTCGACACGGCCGGCATGCAGCTCGACTTGGGGGGCATCGCCAAGGGGTACATCCTCGATCAGGCACTGCTGGTGCTTGGCCGCTACGGTGTGACGCGGGCGCTGATCCAGGCGGGCGGAGACATCGTGGCGGGAGATCCGCCCCCCGGCCTCCCCGGGTGGCGGGTCGACGTGCCGGAGGCCGGCCCGCTGGTGCGGGCACGCGCCGCCGCATTGGCCCGCGCCGCGTTATCGCTGTCCGGCGACACCGAGCAATTCGTCATCGTGGACGGGGTGCGGTATTCCCATGTGGTGGATCCGCACACCGGCGTCGGACTCACGAGCCGGCGCCAGGCGGCGGTCGTGGCGGGAGACGGGCTCACGGCCGACGGCCTTTCAACCGCCCTGACCGTGTTGGACGACTCGGGGCAGGCCGCGCTGTTGCGATCGTACCCGGGCGTCGTGGCGGAGGTGTGGCGGGCGCGCTAGGGCCGGGGGGGCGGGGGCGGCCGGCGGGGACCGATCGGTCCCGTGACTTCGACTTTCACCGAGTAGCCGTCGAGCTGCGCCGGGATTCTCCCCCGAGCCGCGGCGCTCGAGTCGGCGAGAAACACGCGGATACAGGCGACGCCGTCACACAAGCCGATAGCCGTGCCGACCACGCCCGGCAGCGCCATGAGCGAGTCGGTGTGTGCGGCGAGCACCTCTTGGATCGTCTTGGCAGCCACCGTGCTCGTTGCGTCGCGGGCGCTCCTGCCCGCGCAGCCGGCGAGCAGGCTGGCGAGCAGGAGCGTCCTGAATGTGCGCCTGACTATGGCCGGTTCACCTTGATCGTGGTGCCGTTGCTGCTGCCGTCCACGTCATGGTTCAATGTCCGATCGTAGGTCCGGCCCGCCAGCGTCACGCTCACCACTGTCATGTTCACCGAGGTGACGCTCCGCTTGAGCGACGGGAACAGCACGATGCACGTCCCGTTGCCGCCCAGGTCTCCCGTAGTGCAGGTGTTGGAATTCGTACCCAGCTGGCTCCAGTGCCCCACGACGGTCGCGCCGTTCAGCGGGTTGTGATTCGCGTCATGTACCGTGATCTCGACGGTGGCCGACCACCGGGTCCCGCTGCTCGACGTTGTAGCGTCCAGGTTGCCGATGTGGATCACGTTCGACGCGTCGTTCACGGTCACGGCGGTGGAGGCCTGATTGTTAGCCGCGTTGTTGTCGTCCTTGAGGGTGTGCATCGCGGTGAGCGTGTGGCTGCCGAGCGACCTGCCGGTCGTGTTCCAGCTGAAGGAGAGCGTCATGCCCCCGCTCGCCATGAGTCCGGCTACGCTCTGTGTCCCGATTGTCACGTTGTCGGTCGCGTCCTGGAGTGTCACGTCAAAGCCGCCGACCGACTGGTTGCCCACGTTCCGGATCGTCACAGCCACGTTCACCGTACTCCCCTGGGTGACGGAGGCCGGACCGGCGACGCTCGTGATCGCGACGTCCGTGACCGGCGTAGGCGGAGGCGAGTTGCCCCCGTCTACATGCACGCCGAAGTTGCTCAGCACCAGGTCGATGCGGTTTGCGATCGTCTGAGTGGAGCTGCCCGCGAACAGCAGTCCGACCGGGCTCTTGCTTGCGTCGTCCGTCACGATCAAGGAGCCTGAGTCACCGCCCCCTGAGAAGGTCCCCGGCTCGATAATGAGCTGATCGACGAATGTCGCGGCCTTGAGGCAGAAGCCGAAGAACACCTCGTAGCAGACCGTCACGGTGGCGTTGATGCCTGTGATCTGCCCGTGGGTGAGCTTCGTGGTGCGGCCGTACTTCTGCACGTTGAGGCCGAGCAGGCTGTTGATGTTGTCGAACGCGCCGTCGCCGTTCGCGTCGCCAAAGATCGCGGAGTTCGGTACGCCGTAGCCGTCGTCCGTCGGTGTGGTGTTCGCGAGGTCGCCGGGTACGGTGACGCGGGCGATCGCGGCGTCGATCGGGTTCCCGCCGCCCGAGAAATCGATGGCCTTGAACGCCGCAAGCGTCGCGATTTGGTCGGCCGGGGCCGCGCCGCCGTCGTAGGCCCCCGGCTGGAGCTCTGGGTCGCCGATGCTGGCGTCGTTGCTGTTGGCGAGTACGTGGTTGTTGCTCAGGATGTAGACGTTTACGCCGTCCGTAACGCGCGCGCCGATCGAGCCAGCGGTGATCGCCGGATGGCCGACGGAAAAGCCCATGGGCGCGGGGCGCTGTCGCGTCGTCGGGTCGCTGAACGCGACGAACATTCCCGTCACTTGTGTGGTCACGGGAATGCCGTCCAGCACCGTCGGCAGCCCGACGACGCCGTGCCTCGCCAACAGAATCTTGAGCCCCACCTTGCCGTTCGGCAGCAAGCCCACGGCGGTACCGACGACGCCCGGGATGCGCAGCAGCGCCTCGCCGCGCCGTTGATGCACGGCGATTACGGACTGAATGTCCTGCTGCCATTGATCCCGGCTGATCTGTAGCTGGGCCGACGGTCCCGTGAGGGTGTCGGGTGAGCGGTCGGAACAGCCGGTCCAGAGGCTGGCACCCAAACCGATGACCGTGAGGACGGCGGCGCGGCGGGAAATGCGGAGATGGATCATACGTCGCTCCCTGTGTTGGGAGAGCGGCGCGACTCTCCGGGGACAGCCAAAATGGACCGGGCTTAGCAGGGCGTCAAGTTGCCACCACACGCGTGACGTGTAGCACAATGCCATTCCTACACTTCCGTTGCGTGCGGGCGACACCTGAGGGCGTGATCCTCGCGTTGCGCCGCAGCGCCGTACCGAGGCGAAACGGTGCGACCTTTGCGGGCTACGCCATACAGGCTATGAAGCCACTGTCGCTGTTTCGCGTAGGCGGTCTGCTCGCCGCCATGGCGGGCCTCGCCGGGGGTTGCCACCTGGACAAGCTCCTGCAGGCCCCCAGTGGCGAGGGACCGACGCCCCAGACCCGACCGCAGCTGGTGTTCACCGGTCAGCCGGGCGACGTGCCCGCAGGCCAACCGATCGCGCCGGCGGTCCGAGTGACCGTCCAGGATTCGACCGGTCAGCCCGACGGCAACTTCAACGGGCCTGTGACGGTCGCGCTCGCTGCTAACCCTGTGGGTGCCACGCTGTCGGGCGGGCTGGACGTGAACGCCGTAAGCGGTGTGGCGACGTTCTCGGACTTGAAAGTCAACAAGGTCGGCCGCGGCTACACGCTGCGCGCCACTACTTCGGGCGCGACCGGCGCCACGAGCGACCCGTTCGATATCACCACGACGCCACCGCCGCCCCAGGCGACCCAGCTCGTCTACACCGTTCAGCCCACCAGAACGTCAGCCGGAGCCACGATCACGCCGGCGGTAGAGGTAACGGCCGTCGACGATCAGGGACGTGTCGCCACGAGTTTCAGCGGGTTCGTCACGGTGGCGATCGGACACGATGCCAGCCTGTTCGGGAACGCCGTGCTGTCCGGCACCAGGACGGTACGAGCGGTGAACGGGGTGGCGCGGTTCGGCGATCTGAGTATCGATCAGTCGGGGAACGGATACACCTTACAGGCCGCGGCGTCGACCTTGCGGGGCGCGGAAAGCTCCGCGTTCAATATCTCGGTGCTGTGACGCCCGCTGGATCGTGGAAGCGCTGTTGGTAGCGGTCGATCTCCCGCACCACCTTGATCGCGAGCAGCGCCGCGACGATTCCGAGGACGTTGACGAGCAGCTCGAGGTCGGTAAAGTTGGCCAGGTCGCCCGGCGACTGCGCGTCCAGCGCCATGGACCCGAACCCGCGTTCCACGGCTGCCCACGTCCAGAACATCCCCCACCACACGGCGAGGAACGCGGGTGCCGGCAGGTTGTCGTACCCGTCCCGATCGTTCAACGACTCGCTGCGCAGCCACAGGTCCTTCATGGTCTGATACGCGCGCACCAGGTTGACGAACGGAATGAGCCAACAGCCTACGGCCCAGCCCTGAGAGAATCGCGACCGTTTCGACCCGACGAGGCCGAGGTTGCCGTAGGCGCGGTACAACCAGGTCAACCACACGATGCCGGTGCCGAGCAGCGCCGCGAGCTTCAGCAGGCCGACGACCCGGTGTCGCGCCTCGTTCGCCGCGACATCACCCGGGTGCAGCGGCACGCCTACCGCGAGGCGGGCGAGGAGGGGACGCTGCGACAGCCCGGCCGCGACCGCGACGGCGTCGAGCGCGACACAGAGGAACAGCAGATAGGTCGTCCAGCGCGCGCGGGACCGCTCGGCGCGGCGCGCGGCGCTCAAGTCGTTGGGCATGGAGCGCGTGGTTTTGGCCCACGGTCAGGTGTGCAATCCCCATGCCCGTCGACAGGCGGGTCGGCTGCGCGACGCCACTCGTTGCACCGCTCCCACATTTGCGAGTACCTTTCCGCCGGTGCCATCCGACACGTTGCACGCGCGCGTCGAGCGTGCGCTCGCCAAGCTCCAGAACCCCCGCCTCAATCAGGACGTCGTCTCGGCAGGGATGGTGAAGGACCTCGCCGTGGATGATCGGGGGCAGGTGACCTTCACGTTCGTCCTCACCCAGGCAGACCCACCGACGCTGGCCCGTGAAGCACGCAAGACGGTGCAGGGCGTGGCGGGTGTGGCGGCCGTGCGCGTCACCCTCACCGATGCCGGCGCGGCCGCGGGGGCGGCCGCACCCCGGCAGCTCGGTACCCGTCCAGCGCCCGGAGCCGTGCCCCCGCCACCCACCCCGGTGGAGCTCCCGAATCTCGGCAAAGTACTGGCGATCTCGTCCGGCAAGGGTGGGGTGGGGAAGTCCACCGTCTCCGCCAACTTGGCCGTCGCGCTGGCGCGGCAGGGCCAGCGCGTCGGGCTCATGGACGCCGACATCTACGGTCCGAACATTCCGCGTATGCTGGGTGTGGACCAGAAGCCCGAGGTGCGGGGCGGCAAGATCCAGCCGCTCGAGAGTCACGGCGTGAAGATCATGTCGCTCGGGCTGATCGTGGAACGCGACACTCCGGCGATCTGGCGCGGGCCGATCATCATGAAAGTGATCCAGCAGTTTGTGCGGGACGTGGAGTGGGGGCAGCTCGATTACTTCCTCGTCGACCTGCCGCCGGGGACGGGAGACGCGCAGCTGTCGCTCGCGCAGACGCTGCACATCCGCGGCGCGATCATCGTGACGACGCCGCAGGAGGTGGCCGTGGGCGACAGCCTGCGCGGCGCGAAGATGTTCGAGCGCGTCGGCGTGCCGGTGATCGGGGTGGTCGAGAACATGAGCGACTTCGTCTGCCCGCACTGCGGCAAGCGCACGGAGATCTTCCTGACGGGCGGAGGCAAGCGGCTGGCGGGGGAGCTGGGGGTGCCGTTGCTCGGCCAGGTGCCCCTCCAGGCTCACCTGGCCGACCTCGCCGACACAGGGCGCCCGATCGTCGCGGCCGAGCCCGACTCACCGGCCGCGCAGGCGCTCGGGGAGATCGCCCGGCACGTGGCCGAGCAGCTCGCCGCACCCTGACGTGCCGCTCGTCGCCGCGGCGCTGCTGCTCCTGCAGAGCGGCGCCGGTCTCTCCGGTCGTGACCGGCCCGAGCTCCGCGCCGGGCTCGATACGCTGTACGGTGGTGGCTTCCCCGCGGCCGCCGCGTACTTCGCCACGTTGGCCGCGCACGACAGCGCCGACGCGGCGCCCGTGATCTTCGAGGCGGGCGCCTACGTCTGGTGGGCCGCCGCGCTCCAGGACGACGCGTACGAAGGTCACCGGATCGACTCACTCCTGGGCGTCGCGATCGCACGAGCCAGGGCGCAGCCTTCCGGCCCCGCGCGCGAATTCTGGCTCGCCACCGCGCTCGGGTATCGCGCGCGGCAGCGCGACGTCGAGGGTCACTCCTGGAGCGCGGCGAAAGACGGCAAAGCGATGCGCGATGGGTACCGACGTGTGCTGCAGGCGGATTCGGGATGTGTCGACTGCTACCTGGGGCTCGGCGTCTACCAGTACGGCCTGGCGCGCGCCGGTGCGCTGGCGCGCTTCGTGGCGAAGCTCATCGGCCTCGGGTCGGGGAGCGCCGAGCTCGGCATCGGCTACCTGCGTCGTGTGTCGCGGGAAGGCGACCTGGCCCGCGTGGAGGCCAGCTGGGTGCTCGCGGCGGCGCTGGTGCGCGAGGCGGCCCGCGACCCGCGCGGCCGCGTCGTGCTCCAGCATGAAGCCGCGGGCTACGTGCGGCGCCTGGCCGAGCGCTATCCCGGCAATCCGGTGTTCCAGCGGTTCCTGCGGGAGACCCCCGACTCACCGCCCTAAGCGCGGTCCGCGCCGTTGCGACCGTGCCACTCTGGCGTGGCGGCGAAACCGTGATAAGGTAGGGGGCCCTAGATGACCCAATCGCGCTGGCTCAGACGAGTGGGGCTGCTGGTCGCGCTCGCCGCGGTGTACGTCATCGCCGGCAAGCTCGGGCTCAAGCTTGCCTTCGAGAACGCCAGCGCGACCCCGGTCTGGCCCTGCACCGGCATCGCCCTCGCCGCCTTCGTCCTGCTCGGCTACGATGTCTGGCCGGCGGTCCTCGCCGG
>WNES01000225.1_pt1 | contig 31142 bp, 20 predicted proteins | sample 5399931 | NCBI WGS metagenome assembly WNES01 (sample SAMN13153332, study PRJNA577476) | soil metagenome | isolation source: 20 cm grassland meadow soil 2 days after 3rd rain plot 5 | place: USA:California | collected 2015-11-11
CAATGCGGTAATGTTTCCTCAAAAAGAGAACCTGCCGCCAAAGCGTCTCCGTCGATACGCCCATTCTGTGGGGGCGATCGGCTACCAGGTGATGGGCAAGGACGAGCAGTGGGTATTGCGCGGACATCCGGCGATGCCAATTCTTCACCAGGATCCTCGGAGAGAGAAGCAGCAGCGTGTCGAGGCAGAGCTTCCAGGCAGGGCGACAACGGTTTCCTCTGCGGCCGTCCCGGCAAGCGCGCTGGCCCATGCCATCCAGCTGTGAAAGCAACGGTGTTAGAACTCGATTCACCCATTGCGATACGAGCGTTGACGCGGTTGCGGCATCGCCGCGCAACAGGTTTTCGGCTGTCTCGAGCAGCAAATCATCTGCGATCAGATCAGCTTTCAACCTAAACCCCAAGGGACCGTCGAACGGCTGCCAGGGAAGAATCAAAGAAGCAATCTTGAATGGGGTTTGTGTGCCTTGTGCCAGATGCTCGATAGAAATCAGGGCATCTCGGCCCGGTTCTACCTGACCCGCGCTTGGCTTGTGATCCGAGGCCCAAATGCACCCGATCGATGCACGGGCAGAAAATTCAGGGATTGACGAAAACTGTCCGAGCAGAATAACCAGATCGACCTTTGCGGGACACGCCAAAGTTGCGACGCTCGACTCCGAGTCTTCTGCGACGACGGCAAATGGCCATCCTGCCTTTGCGCATTCCTGGGTCAGCCTGTCGGCGGTGAAGCCGGAACTGCTTAGAAGCCTGGGACACCCGTGCACGAACCAGCAAAACCAGTCCACTATTTTGTCCATCATGGACAGAAGCAGGAGCTGAGCTTGCGACCACCAGCCGTGAGTGGCGTAGGCTCCTCGTAGGTGAGCCATCGCGAGCATTCGCTGGAGCCGAGGAATGGAGCGCATAGGCCGCTGCACGATGCCGCAAATTTCAGCACCAGGAACTTCGCGCAGGAGTCGGTTAGCGAACGTCCACGCACGCAAGGGTCGCACATTAGAGAGAATCAAAACGCTAGCTGTCCTCATATAGACCGTGCACTCTCGGCCAGAACAAGAATCGATAAACGAGGAAATGAAAGTAAATGGAGGATCGCAAATCCTAGTAGGCGTTTCGGTTGCGATATTTCGGAAAAATGGTAAGGAAAATGATCCTCACATCAAAAGCAAAGCTCCAGTTTTGAAGGTAGAACAAATCGTGCTCCACGCGCTTCCGGATGGAGGTGTCGCCGCGCCAACCGTTGACCTGGGCCCAACCGGTGATGCCCACCTTCAGGCGATGACGACTGTTGTACCTCGCCACTTCGTTGAGGAATTTTGCGACAAAGCGCGGGCGCTCGGGCCTCGGCCCGACAACACTCATATCACCCTTCAAAACATTGAAAAACTGGGGCAATTCGTCCAGGCTGGTCCTGCGCAGGAAGACTCCGAGCGGAGTGCGTCGAGGGTCGCCCGGGCTCGTCCAGCGCGAGTCACTCTCAGAAGAGTCACTCACCCTCATGGTCCGGAACTTATACATGCGAAACAGCTTCCCGTTCAGACCGACACGATCCTGAACGAACAGGATTGGCCCGGGAGAAGTAAGGCGGATGAGAACTGCGATAACCGCCATCAATGGCGAAGCAAGCAGGAGGGCGAGAGCCGAGAAAGTAAGATCAAAGGCACGCTTCAGCAGGGAATATCGAACTGATTCTGTCGGGGTGGCCGTTAAATCCAGTATCTGTAGACGTCCAAACTGAAAGAGTCTCTCGCGGATCAACATATGGTCGCCGAAGTCAAGGACCGCGCGCACCGGCAGGCAAAAACGTTCCATGGTTTTCATGATTTGCGGTATTTCGGAGAATCGGTTGGGCGGAAGCGCGATGATGATTTCATCGACGTCGTTGCGGCTCATCCTTTCGGTGATTTGTTGAAGCGAATATACCGGCGCATCATCGACGGCAATGATCTGGCCGGAAAGGCTCACGTAACCCATCACCCGGCAAAAGGCCAGCGGGCCGCGAATTAATCGGTGTGTCGCCCGGCGGGCGAACTGGTCTGCTCCAACAACAAAAACGCGGCTGGGATTCCGGAGCCCGGAATGATTGTGAACGAGAATCCGGAATCCTGCGCGCATCGTTAGAGTTGCAAAAAGCAAGGCCATCCCGCTGAGGCCCAGGAAAATGCGGGAAAGGTTCCGATGGAGATGGAAGAAAAACAGCACGCCAAGGAGCACGGCATAAGCAGCGGCACAGGTGGAGAAGGCCGCGCGAATCCCGGTGCGTTCGCGAAAGAGTTCCTGCACGCTTGTGACCCGGTAGTATTCGCTAACGATTGCCCAGATCACGGTCATGAACAGCAAGAGATTGAAATAACTGTACCGGTCGAGCCCAGTGTCCGGGTGTCCCACTGAGCGCAGGAGGTACCTGGCAGCCCCAAAGGATAGGAAAGGGAGACCGTAAGTCACAACTCTTAGATAAAAATGGTAATAATTTACAAAACGTCTCATTGCTGACGTTTACTTCGTCTTCCGTTAACGCACATCGAACGCTTGTTTTTCAAACGGCGGCAACTTGAGGGTCGGGCTACGTGGCATGGCCCGGCCTTACCAGGAGCGTCAAATTCTTTTATTCAAGTACTTTGAAAAGCCTGCTCGCTTGGGGGATCAGTCTTATCAGCTTGCCGGGGAACGCCCGTCACAGAACTCGTGGTCCCGCTCTCTTTGCCTCTGCTAGGCGCCTCGTGCCATGCCTGACGCGGTGTGGAACTCCAGGTGAGCCTCTGTTGTCCCGTCACATAGCGGAGCAATCCCAACAACATGGCTAGATTCATGGAACAGAAGTGCAAGGGCAAGGAGAAAAGACGCGCAGGCTTTCCTCGTTTCTTGAGCAAATACCCGAGGCAGGCACTCAAGTAAAATGCGCCTTGGGCGGCAAGCAAGATCGCAAAATTGCGGTGTCCTGCAAGCAGCGCGCTCGAACCAAATGCAACAAGAAGCAGCAACGGTGCGAGCCAGCGAAGGACCTTATGCGAAAAAAAACAAAACGCCAGCATCCCCCTTAGCGGGTTCAGACACGGTAGATTTGCAAAAAGCGTCTGGTAGTCCCCGGCACCTATCCGGACTCTTCGAGCAAACTGAGCGGAGAGCGTCGGAGCAATTTCTTCAAAAGCGACCGCTTCAGGGTCATAAATGACGCGGTAGCCGCTCAGGCGAATCTCGAGTGGAATCTGCAGGTCTTCAACAATGGATTGCTTTTGCGGCCGGAAAAGGGAGCGGCGGACCGCCAACACACTGCCGTTGCCTGCAAGCGTGCAGTCCAGCCGATTTTCCAGCAATTTCAGCGCGGATTCGTAACGCCAATAGAGGGCCTCGGCGGCCGGGTCGGACCCCGGAGAGGGCATGCGACTCTCCTCTCCACTGACGGCGCCGACTTTCGGGTCCGCAAAGTGACGAACCAGATTGCCGATGCAGTTGGGCTCGAGTCTTGTGTTCGCGTCTGTAATCACCAAGATCTCAGCCGAGGTTTGCTCTGCGAGAGAGGTCAACACCGCCAACTTCCCTCGACGGTCCTTGAAGTGCGTCACGCGAAGGCGGTCAAAATCCATTTGACCCACGAGATCCGCGGTAGAATCTGAAGGCGCATCAAGTCCGATAAGAAACGCCAGACGATCCGGCGGATAGGCCGCTTCGAAAGTATTCTTCACCTTCGCTTGAATTACGGCTTCCTCATTATGAACGGACATCAGAACAGCGACTTTCGGGAAGTATTGGGCTGGCGGGGTGCAGCGTCGTCCGCCTCGATGAAACAGAAACAGCAGATCGGACTTGGCCTGGGATAGCACCGAAAGAAGAAAAATAACCAGCGGGTAGCCCACGTAGTTGTAAGCAACCAAAACCAGGCAAATCCAAAAGGTCACCGCTAAGTTGAGCATACCCATGTTCATGAGCTCCCATCCGTCGCTGAGGCTTGCAGTTCCGGAATCAAGGAATGGGCCATCGAGCCGGAAGGCGCCGGCGTTGTCCGGCTGAGGTATTGCAGGCCGACGGCAATTGCGACGGGGTAGTAGAGGAAGTATTCGTAGCCGATATGGGCGAAAAAGGCGCCAAAAACGAACGACAATAAACTGACCCAGGTCGCGCGCGCCATGAGCTTGAGGTCGAAACCTTCGGGGCCGTCAGCGATTGTTTTACTCAACGTTTTCATCCGGCGGATGGCCGTCCAGAGAAGGGAGATGAATAGCATTAAAGCCGGAACTCCAGCCTCCGAAGAGATCTGCGCAAATGTGTTGTGAGCGCCGAGCCAATCCTCAGGCCGGCCCAGCTCGGTGCCGCTGGCGATCTCAAAGTTTCCGAGGCCCAGGCCAAAAACAGGATGCTGGAGCGTGTAATGAATCGCCCGGTGCAAGGCGCCCAAGCGCTCTTCCTCGGACTCTATGGCAGAAGCGGCCGCCAGGTTCTGTGAGCTGCCGGAGCCGGACCACACGGTGGACATCCTCTCCCAAAAAACTCCAGGCGCCATGCTGATAGCCGCTATGGCAATGAGCACAATGCCTATGCCGATGAATTTTCCGCGAAAGGTACCGCGCAGGACGACCAGCCAGGTCAAGGCGATCGAGAAGAGCACGTTCAGCACGCCACTGCGCGATGCGGTCAGCACCAGCATCCACAGCAGGAATAGAACGGCAGAAACGAGCAAGCCCGTTTTGAGAAAACCCGGTTGGCTAATGTAGAGCGCGGCGATATAAGGAATGGTCAGGGCAGCCGCGATACCGAGGAAATTCCACCCCAAGATTCCCAGACTAACCCCCGACAAACGTTGGTCCACCCAGACGACGTGAGACGATTGGACGACCGAGTAGGCGCAAACAACAAGCTCGCTGAAGATAATGGCCCAAAGAATCTTGCGGATTCGCTCGAGCGTCACGAGGGTCTGCGTGAGCAGAAAGAAAATAATGAGCGTCTTGAGCCACACTTGTGTCAGGACTTGAAAGCTTCCCCCTCTCCAATAGGCGAACGGAATACCTGCGACAAAACAGCCGGTGAGCAGCAGTACGATTTGCAGTTCCTTCGTCCACACGAACGAGGCGTTGTCTAAGAGAAAGGGTCCGAGATAGGCAAATCCCGCGCATAGACCCAAAACAAAAGTCAGGTGAAATCGCCCGAGCGCCGGAACAATGTCTTCTGGCCGGGCATAAATAGCGACAGTAAACAGCATGACAAAGAAGAAACTTAGACTCGTACGGCGACTTCCTGCTTCCGATAGACCCGGCCGTGACTCCAGGAGGGAATCGCTGTTGGCGGCAGGATAGAGCGCTGCCTCGGTCATGGGATCACCAGCGCAGCGTCACGAGTCATCTCCCCGACGCGCCCCGGTTTGCCGGGCGATGTCACGAGCCTGAGTACATCTTCCACTTTGGCCACTACTGCTTCCCAACTGTAGTTCTCGGTGACTTCCCTGCGTGCGGCTCTTGCCATTTCGTTGCGGAGCCGCGCGTTTTCCAGAAGCTCGACGACAGCATCGGCAAAATCCCTCGCGTATTCGGCGATGCGAATCTGTTTGTTGTCTTGAAACGGCAATCCCTCCGCGCCGATCGGCGTGGAGACCACCGCCTTTGCCATGGCCATTGCCTCCGGAATCTTGATGCGCGTCCCACCGCCACTGCGCAAAGGAACTACGACAACCTCCGCTTGCGAAAGATAAGGGCGCACATCGGGAACCCATCCGGTCATTTCTACCGACGGTGATTTGCCGGCAAGCGCCAGCAGTCGCGAGGAGGGATTTCGCCCAACAACAACCAGGCTTGCGTTTGCTACGGCCTGGCGGATGAAAGGGTAAATACTCTCTAAGAACCAGACCACTCCATCCTCGTTGGGATCCCAATCCATAGATCCAACGAAAGCAAGCCTTCCCGGTTCTGAGTGGTTCCCGAGGGGACGAAAGTAATCGGTATCCACACCGGTGGGGAGTGTGGAGACGTGATCAATTCCAAATTCATGCTGAATCGTCCGCTGGTCTTCCTCGGACACGGTGAGAACATGGTCAAAACAGCGGCTTACGCGAGCTTCAAGTGGTCGTGTTTTTCTCCATTCTGTGCCAAACACCATCTTGCGAATGGGATGTTTCTCCACTTGCCATTTCCGTTTTCTCAGTTGGAATTCCACGTTGTGCTCAAAAACGACCTTGGGCCTAAAGGTGCAGTGAAGCAGGGGAACAGCGGTTTGCAAGAAATCACAAAAAAGCACGTCAAAACGTTCTCTTTGGAGCAGAGCTTCGACGGTGGATCGGAAATGAGGCCGCCGGCACTTTGCGAGAAAGTACGGCCAGGCGCCGAATTGGTTGGTGACAAGCTCCTCGTAGAATTGGAAAGAGTACTTCTTCGTTTCCCGCCAGGGTACCGGCGTGTAACCTTCGAACAATCTCTGCATTTCTTGAATCGACGCGGCATCGCTAAGGGGGTCAGCAAAAGAGACCGCATGAATTGACGCGCGTTTCGCAAGCCGCGAAAAGATATTCAACGAGCGCACTTTTCCCCCGGTGTCAGCCGGGAAGAGAGGTTGCCGCAATGTCAGCAGGATCTTCATGTTTTGGTTCGTTCTCAGGAAGGCAACAGCGTTTCCGATTGCCTGACCACATCCGATTTGGAAAGTGCCGGTTGCTTGTGAGCCGCAACGGAATTTGCGACCTTGGCGTCTCGGTCGAGAAAAATCCGGCACCACAGCTCAAAATTCAGAAGTCGCCAACAGCCCTCAGTTGCGGCCGAATCTCCCTGACGATGGGCGGTCAGGAGATGTTGGATGTAGCCTGGCTCGATAAGCCTTCGTTCTGCCATGCGACCATCGGTGAGAACCGCACTCAGCCTTTCAAAGAGCTGATTCCTTAACCACGGGCGGATGGGAGTAGGGAAGCCCTTTTTGTTGCGTCGCAGAACCTCCGGTGGCAGGTCGCGCGCCATGGCTTTGCGAAGGAGGTATTTGCCGGAAGAGAAGCGCAACTTGTAGCGTGCGGGAAGGCTGGCTGCGAACTCAACCACCTTGTGATCCAGGAAAGGGACACGGCTTTCGATCGACGCAGCCATGCTCATCTGATCTTGTTTCATGAGGAGTTCGACGAGATAAGTCTTGATGTCCATGTACAACAGACGGTTTAGGGAATTGCCATTCCATCCATTCCTCGGGAAGTAGCGCATAGCGTTCGCATAAGCATTGACGTCGCGGACTTCATCGTTAAGCGCGGGTGTGAAGAGCAGCGGTTGCTGGTGCTGTGGAAACGCCGCATAGAAGTTGTCGAAATAGATCTGTTCAAAACTGTCCGGGTGATAGAGGAAAGAATGGCGAAGCTTGCGCAGGGCCCAATCCGGGCCAAGCCCCGATGACAACGCCTTGCGCACCACCTGCTGGAGAAATCGCGGGACAAACTTTCGGTATAGCGGCCCGCCGCGCAGGTTCCAGAGCGCCACACGGTACTTCAAGTAGCCGGCGAAGAGCTCATCCCCGCCTTCGCCCGTCAGGACGACTTTCACTTTTTCGCTTGCCAGCCGCGATACAAAAAACAGAGCGACACTCGACGGCCACACGAGAGGCTCATCTTCGTGCCAAATCAGCCGCGGCAGGCTCGCAAAGAAATCATCGGGGCCAAGTATAACCTCGTGGGCTTCGGCTCCGATGTGTTTGGCGACGGCACGTGCATAAGGCAATTCGCTGTACTGGCTTTCCTCGTAGCCCACCGAAAAGGTTTGAATGGGTTCTTTCTTCAACGAAGCCATCACCGCGGCGATGGAACTCGAATCGAGCCCTCCGCTCAAGAACACTCCCAGCGGTACATCGCTCATCAGATGAGAGCGGACCGTCTCCGCAAACAGGTCGCGGAACCGCGAGATGCAGTCGGCCTCGCTCGGCGAGCGTTCTGGCGCGGAGCTATTCAAGTCCCAATACTGGGTGATTTGCGGTCGGGCATTGTCGGAGTCGAGCTCGAGACAAAGGCAGTGCCCCGGCAGAAGTTTGTATACATTCTTATAGAGAGTCTCCTCGGCCGAGAGATAGCCAAACGTGAAGAACTCGGGAAGCGCGCTTCGATTGAGACGCGCGTTGAAATCTCGCAATTCGAAGAGCGCCTTGATTTCCGACGCAAAGGCGAACCGGTTGCCAACCATCGCGAAATAGAAGGGCTTGATACCCAACCGGTCTCGCGCGCAGAAGAGGCGGTTGTATCGTGCGTCCCAGATGGCAAACGCGAACATGCCGCGAAGGTGCCGAACGCAGTCATCGCCATATTCTTCGTACAGGTGGACGATCGTCTCGGTGTCACTGTTGCTAGTGAACCGGTGGCCGCGTTTCTGCAAGCCGGGACGAAGTTCTGCATGATTATAGATTTCGCCGTTAAACGCGATCCAAACGTTCCGCTCCTCGTTGCACATCGGCTGATGGCCGCGAGACAAGTCCAGAATGCTTAGTCTTCGGAAACCAAGCGCGACCGGACCGGAGACAAGCTTTCCTTGATCGTCAGGCCCGCGATGACCGAGAACGCTGGACATGGCTTGCAAGTCCTCGGCTGGAAGCCTGTCCCTGCTCAGGTTGAGAATGCCGCAGATTCCGCACATGGTCTGTTTCTAGGCTGGAGTTGTGGCTTTCTTTGTATCTAGAGTTTCGCTGTTTCCTACGGAGTCCGCCGTGGCCGGCAATATTTGGGTTAAGTATTGGCTGACCTGGCTCGCCGGTTCCGCGTGGTCGTCCCTTTTGGGAACAGGCTCATGCCGGGTGGCAGCCGCGAAAGGTTGCGAGGTCGCGCCATCGCTTTCCTCACGGCTCCATTCGCCGTGTTTCACCGGTAAATTCGCGCCAAATAGAAGACGACCCTCGAATGCGAAGCAGCTGCCCTCACAGATAACGAACTGGCTCACGGTCTGCTTGAAATCGGTCGAGCAGTACAAAAATCTGGCGTCGCTCGCAAACTTTCCCAATTGCCAATTCCCCGGCTTGCCCGCGAAAAACAGATGGTGTTCTGTATTGGCGGCGGAATACCGAACGGCCTTGACCGGGACACCCCGGTGAACTGCCTGCATAGGACGGAGGACGCCCCGGTCGGCGGCAGCTTCTAAATCGGGAATCAACATGGTTGTGAATTCGAAAGGCAAGCTCGCGCTGGTCGTCACCCGAAAGGTAGGGGATGGCTCCTTTCTTCCGTACACAGGCGAATACCAGTCTTCGGATAGTTCCCTTCTGCGGCTGCTGTCTCCTGTGAACAACAGAACAAAAGGAGCGAGTTCATCGCTCGTGAACATCACGCCACCTGGAATCGCGTGCAGAGATCCCGGCGCAAAATGCCAGGAGACTTCCGCTTTGTGCAATCCTGTCCCCTCAAGGACATCTCGTATGACCCAGAAGCGCGATTTCAGGTGAAAGACGTACCGGCGATGTCGCACTGGGCAGGACAACCGGGAATAGCCGGTGTGTGAGCCCACGAAGAAATCAAACGTTTTGCCGGCTACCCAGAACTCCGCCCTACCATTGGCCCTTCCGGTCCATTCGAAGGTCCCAGCAGGCTCGGCCTGGCTGCAGCCGTCCACCTGGACCGTATTGTGTGCTGCCGTTCCACGGAAGCAATCCCGTTCACCGCGGGCGTCCGCATACGTAAAGGTACCTGGGTCAATCAGCAGGGGCTTGCCGTTTACCGATACTTGCACGCCGAGCGCGTCTGCATGACCGTGCCCAGCGCGGCCTGCCCCCTGTGGCCCGGTGTCCACGACCAGCTGGTAAGAGGAGGTACCTGAACCGCGCATTACGTAGGTGCCACTCGCCGTCAGAGCTAACGAGCCGCTTTCTGGGTTCCCAGCCGGCAGCTCGTCGAACCGCCGCAAGCCTTCCCCTCCAAGCAGCCAAAGCAGTTCTTCACTGGCATGACTCCTCCCGGCTTTGAAATCCGGCCGGTCATACAGCACTGCGCCCAGGATTAAGGGATCCAGCAGGTGCTTTGACCGGTTGCGACTCGGGTCAAAGAGCCGGCCTCCGTCGTCATCCCCGAATCGCGGTAGGTGTTCGCTGGCGGCAAGCGCCGAGGTAACCTCAAGCATTTTTTCAACCGTGTGGTCCAGGTCTTGCGGAACGGCGATATCATTCAGCTTTGCGAGAATCAGGGAATGCAGAAAAAAATCCAAAGCATACGTGTGGTAATAAGTCGATTGCTCGAAGTGCATCCCATCCTGCCGGACTTGACGCTGTGCTTCGCGCAAGATGATCTTCCAACCGCCCTCCTGCCAGCGCCGGGCTGAGGGGATCCCCGCGCACAACAAACCGATGAAGAACAGAGCCACCCCCTCGCCGAGTAAGTGCGTGTTTGGAGAGAAATACGTAGATAGAAATCTCTCGATGTGGCGTCCGTTCAGGGCCAGGGCGTGCGAGAGGTCAGCAGGGAATTGCTTTGGCGTCACCGGACAACCGTCAAGCAAATGCCAAACCCAGAGCCAGGATACACTTCTAAAAGCCACCTCTAGGCTGCTTGCCCAGTTGATCCCCAATGGATAGGGGTTCTGCTCACGCCAGTGATACCACTGCTTGAACAGTTCCTGCGCGTAGTGCTCTTTCCCGGTCAAACGATAGGCTTTGGCTAGTGTGACCAGGTGCTGGTGCCGGTTTAGCTCCCAGGTGACTTTGGAATCCCCGACTTGGTGAAAGTCCAGGTAGGGAACCCGAAACCAGGGACGCCGCCGCGCGTGTTTGCCGTGCACCGCGTCCAAGTGCCAATCGATTTCAGCGCCGTAGTTCACTCCCTTGTACCCGAGCAAGTCAAAGCAATGCTGGCAGATTTGCTCGGACCGCTCGACAATCTGCTGCGCTGTCTCCGGAAATTGCTTGCTTAGCGCCGAGAGGATTCCCGGCAGCTCTTCTCTTTGAAAGAAAAAGCGGCCACCACGCCCGAGCGCATTCGACCGGTCATCCTTGACGGCAGGGAGCCCCATTTTGTACAAGGTGACATCCCAACGCTTTGCGAATGCCTGCTGTAAGCGGACAGCTATCTCCTCCCGGCCCATTTCGGCGAGGCGTTTCGAACGTCTGATCCACTGGCGATTAGTCGGCACTGGCAAAGTCCCGCGCTGGTTCCTTTGCGCGCTGCGGAGACTCTTCCAACAACCAATCCGCAGTCCGCGTGATATTGTCTTCCGCGCCACACGCGAGCTGTGTTTGTTCCTTCACTTGCGCGTAATGCCCGGTAACAAACGCAAGTTTCTTACACAGGTCGTCGGCATCGTTTTCGCGGTAGGTCGTCACCCCGGGCGGCCGATTGTGATTTTCGCTGGCAACGACCGGGACACCAAGCGACAACGATTCCAGGACCGAGGCGGCAACGCCATCGCACGCGGGTGTTCGTATGCATGCAGAACATGTTTCGAGCAGCGTCATAAATGTGTCGTGGCTCAAATTTCCCAGCAACAGCAGGCTTGCTCGTTCGCTCGGTGGCCATGACGCCACAAATTGCCGGGCCGCAGGTAATTCTTTGGAAGGAAATCCCAGCCAAATGTAGCCTGCTTGCTCGTACCGTTGACGAAATTTCTTCATCGCTACACGAAGCATCGCGAGCCGGTATTCAGGGCGAAACGAGACGTAGCAAAAGAAAACCGGACGGTGGGAACCGAGAAAGGCCGCAATCTCCGGATCCAGCGGTACGCGCCGAAAATCCAGGTTTTGCTTTGAAAACGCCGGAATCGCGGCAACGCGGTCGGGTTCCATGCCATAACCTTCAATCGCCTGTTTAATTCGCAGGTCGTTGCAAGCGATCTTTCCGCACAGCCGAAAAAGTAGTCTGTAGAACTCACGCAGGAAGTGGCCCTGCGATCTCGGAAAATACTTTTGCTCGAGGCCACCTTGCCAGCTCAGCGCTACCGCGCGGCCGCTCGACCTGCCAACCAAGGCCGCCAACAGAGCCAGGACGTAGCCCGTTTTGGACTGCCCATTGACATGTACCTGAAACTGGTAACCTTTTCCGGCAAACCGAACCAGCTTGTAAACGTAATCGAAGCCATTTTGTACGTCGACATACTCGCTGGATTTCTTTTTGCGACTCTCATTGATATTCAAGACCTGACAAACATGCCCACGCCGGCGAAGTTCTTCCACCAAAAGCTTCGTCTGCATGGCCCAGCCGCAGGCGGGTGGCGGGTAATTCCCAATTTGAAGGATTCTCATTGTTGGGCGCTTGGTTCCGGCTTAAACTCTTTGCATTGCTTCACGCACCTAGACCGAAGGGAGAAGCGGCTTGCCGTTTGCTGAAATTGATCTTTATCCGATGCAGCACGTTCCAGGCTGATGCGGGCAGATGAACGCGAAGCCATTCCTTGCTCTTGGCCATGGAATTTGTACAGGAAAGATAGAGGCTTCCCGCGCTCCCCGGCCGCGCGAACCGCAAATTCAGGTAAGCGCCGGGCTTGGCCCCCCAGTTGTGCTTGTGCGCCGCGAGCCCGCCAAGAAAGTCGTAACGTCTTACTCCGGTCTCAATGAAGTGCTTTAGCATTGCCGCACGCAGGGCGTAGCCCGGCTTATCGACGGCAAATTTCGGATCGAATCCTTCCTGCAAAATAGAAACAGTGTTGCGATATCGAAAACAGTATTGCGCAGCCGCAGGCACACCATTCAGTTCCATGAGCCAGAATTCCAGCCATCCCTTGCTGAGGAAGGATGGCCCCATCGCAAAGTAAAACTCTCTCCGCTCGCGGCAGCCAAAACTCCCCGGCTGGTTGACCAAATTCCACCGTTTCTTGTGGAGAGAGAAAAGAATTTTTAGCTTCCTTGAAAGCTCATCCGGGTTCTCGCAGCGACGAATTCGGACTTGGTAGCGCTGCGCCAGCCTGCGAGGGTAGCGCGTCAGCAAAGGCCGGAAACTGGGCGAAAGGCTTTCTACATAAAGCAGCCATGAATCCGGTAGCTCGATTGCCGAATTCGGAAAACTTTCTAAGACGTAAGGCCAATGAACTCTGTCGAGCTCGCGCACCAGGGCTGCGGCCGCCCGAGAGTTTCGAGGCATGGTATTCAGAAAGCAAACGTCCCAGTGCTTATGATGCTTGAGCCAAGACACCAGGCCTTGTGCGCAGGCCTTCTCGAAACCTGGTCGAACGATTAGGTCAAGATTGTCGGAATCGCCTGTGCCATCGCCGACCAAGCGCAAACCCGTCAATCTTGTGAAAAACGGACTCTGGAATTCTTCGAGATAGGCAGGAAGCAAGCCCATCATCGAGTTGTCCGCGCCTGCAAAAGTCAGGATGCTGGTCCGTTTATTTGAGCCAAACGCTTTCCACCAAGAACCCAGCCATTCCGGTGTCGAGAAGATAGATAAGGACGGATTATGGTCGAGAATAGCTTCCCAGGCCGGGATCTCGGCCTCAAGTTGCTCCCATCGATCGTATGGCACGGCGCGTAAAATCTGATTTTCCGTCCGTGCCGTCTGCCAAGACGGAGAGTCGGCCAAGGCCAAAAAACTCGGAATTTCGGCCGTAGCTTTGGAATGCGAACGGGTTAGTGAAGCTGCCATTTTGTTGATTTCAAGCGAGACGCATGAATTCACTCTGCGATAAAGGGGACATTCGCGGCTTCCCCGAAGGGCCTTATTGGCGTGCCGCCAACGTTGCTTGATTGGAGGATTGTCGATATTCCGGGGAAATTCGAACGGTGGCGTGAACGACGCAGATCGATGATCAGCTGATCTGGCCGGATGGCCGCCTCGAGCCTTTTATCGTCGAGTGCGTCCGTTCCAACCACGATGACCTCTGCTTGTGCGACTACGCTCTCGAGCTGGGGGGAGAGACGAGCGCCGATGTGGGGGATCTCATCCTGAATAAATTGCCGGTTGGATCCTGTGAGGCGGCCCATGGAAACGTCCTTGTCCCACACTTGAACTTCACAACCTTCGCCAAGCAGTCTTTTGATTAGCTCGACCGAGGGACTTTCGCGAAGGTCATCGGTGCCAGGCTTGAAGCTCAAACCAAGTACTGCGATTTTCTTGCGCTTTGTTGCCAGGACGGCTTCCACCGCACGGTCAAGGTGCGCTTGGTTGCTCGGAAGGATCGCGCGCAATAACGGCAGGTCCAGGTCAAGCTGTTTTGCACGATAAGTGAGCGCGCGAATGTCTTTCGGCAGGCAGGATCCGCCAAAAGCAAAACCGGGGTCCAGATAAGCCTTTGAGACGTTAAGTTTTTTGTCCGACGCAAAAATCTCTGTTACCTTGCGCGCATCCAAATCGAACTGCTCGCACAGTGAACCGATTTCATTTGCGAAAGTCACCTTCAGGGCATGAAAGGCATTGCACACATACTTGACCATCTCCGCTTCACCAAGAGAGGTCTCGAAGATCGGTCCCGGTGTGTCCCGATAGAGGTCACGCAGCGCGTCAAGATGAGAAGGATCATCAGCTCCTAGAACCGTAATCGCGGGATTCAGGAAGTCGGCGACCGCGCAACCTTCGCGCGTAAATTCTGGGTTAGAGCACACCGCGAAGTCGACCCCGTGGCGTTTTTTGCTTGCCGCTTCGATCGTCGAAATGACCAAAGATTTGCATGTCCCGGGCAAAACTGTGCTGCGAATTACAATCAGGTGAAAGCCTTCTTTGGAGCGAAGCGCTTCGCCAATGTCCTGGCAACTGCGTTTTACACTGCGTAAGTCCAAGCTGCCGTTGGGCAGGCTTGGCGTGCCCACGCAAATAAAAGAGATATCGGATTGGTGCACCGCGGAATGCGCATCCGTTGTGGCGTGCAGTCGGGCTGACCTTTGGGCATCCGCGATCAGCTCCTCGAGTCGCGCCTCCAGCACCGGGGCCTGACCTGATCCGATCATGTCGACCTTGAGGGGATTGCTGTCTACGCCGACGACTTCGTGACCTTTATGAGCCAGGCAGGCGCCCGTTACCGCGCCTACGTAACCCAGCCCCAACACGCTTACACGAGCCATGTTCGATTGCTCCAACCCGCGATGGATGCTGCCTTGCTTGAAGACCCTTTTGTGCGTGCGCTACAAGTGTAGATTTCCGTGGCTGCTGTTCGCCCGATGGAAGGACCTTGCAGGAATGACCTGGCGGCGGCCGGAAGATGAGAGCCGCTTCTCGTAGATTCTCTTTACGCTGGCCAAAAGCCTTGAAAAATTAAAGCGTGTCTCGACGCGTTCGCGTCCCGCTTTTCCCAGGCGCTCTCGTAATTGCTCATCTTTCATCAGCCGGAGGATAGCCGTCGAGAGAGCTCCAGGATTGTCAGGCGGAATCAATAGTCCATGAACCTCGTTTTCTATGATCTCCGGCACGCCGCCCACCGCGGTGGCGACAACGGGCAGGCCGGCCGCCAGGTATTCAAGGACCGCATTTGGAAGCCCCTCGGAGCGCGACGTAAGCACGCCGATGTCGCAGCAGGACAGCAACTGTGGAATGTCCGTGCGGTGCCCGAGGAAGATAAACATCCGAGCTAAGCCAGCCGTGCGGACTTGTTCTTCAAAGAACGCTCGCATCTCGCCGTCTCCTGCGAGCAGAAATCGTGCTTCTGGGCATGTTTCTCGTACGGTTCGTGCTGCTTCGATCAAATCGCCGTGGCCTTTCGCGCCAGTGTGCATGTTGGCGGTCATGATGATCAGCTTGTCGTTTGCCGACGTTCCCGGAATCAGCTTTTCACGGTCGGCTCTCGCCGCGGCAAATCTTTCCGTGTCGATCCCGTTGTGGACCACGACGATTCTTTCGGGAGCAAAGCCGTCTCGCGTAATCAGTTCCTGGCGCACTGCTTCGGAGTTCACCAGAACGCGCGTCGAAAAACGCTGAATCCTTCGCAGGAGTTTCCGTCTTGCAGGCGTATACCACCACCAGCGTCCCAGGTCTCTTCGGCTCGAGACAATAACCGGTACTCTTGCCAGCCACGCGGCGGGTATGGCGAACAAATTGGAATAAAGGTCATTGGTGTGAACAACGCTGAAACGCTCTCTGCGGATAAAAGCGACTAACTTCAACATCTGCAGAATGGCGTTGGGCCGCAATAGCGTTCCTGAAACGGGAAAGACCACGCATCTCACACCGGACTCAAGCAACTTTTTCCGAAGCGGGCCTCCCGCCCGGAGGCAGCCCACCGTCACCGAGTATCCTTCTGCCGCCAGCCGCCGGGCGAGTTCCACGCACTGCGTTTCCGACCCGCCCAGTTCCAACAACTGTATAAACAGAAGCACACGAGTGCCTTCACTCGACGAAAGTGCCGTATTTTTTTCTTCGTTCATTTTTCGAAATGCATTCGTAAAAGGCACGGTATCAGCCCTTTCCACAGTTTTTTTTGTCTGGAGCTACGCCCTGACCAATTCTGACGCTTTTCCGCCGCCACCGGCCTCCAGGACAAAGGCGTTCGGCTGGAATGCTGCGGCCGGTTTCTGCTTGGTTTTCGTTTCCAGAAAATTGCGGTGCCAGAGTTCGAGAATCAGCAGCTGCCAGAGCTCCGAGGAGCGATCGCGAACTCCCTGACGGTGCTCCTTTAGCAGTTGTCGAACTCCGCTCTCTGCAAAGTATCCTCGCCGCAAGGTTCTGGGCTCCAGCAGGATATCGAGTAACGCCGGTCCCGGATTCTCGCGGAACCAATGGAACAAAGGCATCGTGAAACCCCGTTTTGGGCGGTACAGCACCTTCTTGGGAATGCGCAGTCGCTCCGCTAATTTCTTCAGAACGTACTTCAGTTCTCCGAATCGCAACTTCCATCGCGGCGATAACATCGCCGCCCACTCAGCCAGGGGATGGTCCAGAAACGGCGCTCTCACCTCGAGCGAATTCGCCATGCTCATCCGGTCTACCTTGGTCAATATGTCTCCCGCAAGGTAGGTTTTTGCGTCGAGATACTGCACTTCGCTCAGGGGGTCCGTGGCGGGACCGTGTTCCAGAAAGGGCAGAAACGAGTCGTACGGCGAAGGTTGTCGGTTTGCCCATGCCAGGAAATCTTTGGAATAGATGTTCTTTTCCCGCCGACAAGGCAACATGGATATTCCATCCAAATAGCGTTGCCGACAGGGCAGGGAAAGGTTGTAAACAAACCGGCGACCCCGCCAATGCATTGGAAGGATCGGGTGTACGCGTTCTCGATACCAGCGCCCTGATCCGAACGGAAACAAGCGAATTTTTCTGCGCCTCAGATAGGAAAAATACCGGTCGTAACCGGCAAAGAGTTCATCGCCTCCATCACCGGCTAGCGCCACCGTGACATGTTGCCGAGCCATGCGGCACACGTGATACGTCGGGACCGCCGAGGAGTCGCCAAAGGGTTCTTCGAGAGAACTTGTTAGATGCTGTACCGTTTCCTCGATCTTCGGCTCCACGTAAAGTTCGTGGTGCTCTGTCCCGAATTTCTCGGCGACCGCGCGCGCGTGTTCACTCTCATTGAAGTCTCGACTGGGGAAGCCGATGGAAAACGTCTTGACGGGCCGCGAACTAAACCGCGCCATCAGCGCCACCACGATGGAGGAATCGACACCTCCGCTCAGGAGTGCTCCGAGGGGAACGTCGCTGAGCAGGCGAATACGAACGGCTTCGGCCATGCGATGCTCGAGCTCTTCAAGGCATTCCTGTTCAGATGGAGGCTCATAAGTTCCATAAGCAGGCAAATCCCAATATTTTCGAACCCGCACGTGTCCGTCAGAGAATTCGAGAAGGTGCCCGGGCGGCAGCTTTTTGATGTTCTTGAAGGAGGTATGCGGATCTGGGACGTAACCAAAATGGAAAAAGCTCAGCAACCCCCGCGGAGCAATTTCGGCAAGGGCAGGTGCAGCGGCTAGGATGGTCTTGATTTCCGAACCGAACAGCAGCCGCGCGCCGTCCACCGCGTAGTACAGCGGCTTTTCCCCGAAGCGATCGCGCGCCAGCAGCAGCGTCTCTCTTCGCTGGTCCCAGACCGCGAGCGCAAACATTCCCCGCAGTTTCTTCACGCACGCGATGCCGTGTTCCTCGTACAAGTGCACGATGACTTCCGTGTCCGAATTCGTGTAAAAGCGGTGCCCCCGTGCTTCGAGCTCCGGGCGCAGTTCAGGGAAGTTATAGATTTCGCCGTTGAAGACAACCCAAAGATTACCATCCTCGTTATGAATGGGCTGGTGCCCCGTAGATAAATCAATGATGCTTAACCGCCTCATTCCGAGCCCCGCGCGGCCGTGCACGTAGATTCCTTCATCATCCGGGCCGCGGTGCACAATGGTCTGGCACATTGCGCGAACCTCTGCTTCTTCAGCAAGGTACCCGGGCGCAACGCCCACCATGCCGGCTATGCCACACATAATTTCTGCCACTTGAAAATCAAATCGACCAATTCTCAATCACAAAAGTGCGGACTTGGGAGAGGACCAGACAGCTCGTTTGCGCCCCTGCCCGTGAAGCTAAGTCGGTATGATGGAGCCTATCGGGGCAGTTCTTACCGGTTGTTGCGGTAAACGAGTTACCCAAGCACTTTCAACCTCCACAGCGACTGACCTTTGCAGCAGCGTAACGGACAGCACCAGTCGATAACGCCCCTTGAAATTGAGCAGGACCCCTTCCAGGCCCCTGAGTGGTCCCTCTTCGACCCGGACTCTTTCTCCAACCTTGAGGAACGGCCATGGATGCGTGGGCAGTCCGGCCTTGACCGCGGCCTGGAGTGCGCTCACTTCTTCCTCGTCCACGGGAAGGGGTGTCTTGCCGATCCCGACGATCTGGATAACCCCGGGCGCCGTAAGAATGGGCAGACGATCCAGCAAATTAAACCGGCAGAACAGGTAGCCCGGGAAAAGCGGCATTTCGAATTCGTGCATGCGATCAGACCAACGCCGTTTGCACGGGTATAAGGGCAAAAAAACCTCGTAGCCCCTGCCGCCAAGCTGTTTTGCGGCGAAGTTTTCGTAGCGCGCCCTGGTTTGCACGGCAAACCAGGGATAGATTTGCGGCGTGTACGTCGGCTTCATAAGCAGGAAGGCCTACCTCTTACCTGTCATCCGGTACGTCCAACGAATTGACTAAGCTACCGCCATGAGAGTCCCAAGTGGCTGACCCTGGAAGAAGGTTGTGTGGGCCTGGACGCAAGCTGCCGTCCGTACGGCCCATCGGTCTGGACGTTACCGCTTGGCCAGTCCGAATCCGGCGGAACAAGAGTAACCGCCGTAATTCGCCGCTTCGCTGCCGCCGTTCAACACAACGCCCAGAAGATTGCTCCCACGAAATTCTTGCAACGTCGTCTTAACGAGGTTGTGGGCTGTCTCACCGGCGCGGACTACCACGATTACTCCATCGCAGAAGTCAGCAATGATTCCGGCGTCGGCCACCGCTAAAACCGGTGGCGCATCTACGATCACCCAGTCAAAGACCGGACTTATCCCGTGGATGAACGCTTTCAGCATTCCGTTTGCGAGCAGCTCGGAAGGGTTGGGTACCGGCCGGCCGGCAGGAACGAAGAAGAGTTCGACTTTTAGATCGGCTTGCAAGATGGAGAATTCGTCCACTTTGGCGCCTAGGAAGTCGCTCAAACCCGGCGCCGCCGGCGCGCCCAGGCGCGCGTGAAGACTCGAAGCGCGTAGGTCCGCATCAATCAGCAACGCCTTCCTCTCGTGCTGACGCGCGATCGCCAGCGCCAGATTGAGGGCCACAAAAGTTTTTCCTTCTCCCGGCAGGGCGCTCGTTACCAGCAACGTTCGGATGGGATTTTTCTCTCGCAGCCGGTAGAGATGCGAGCGCAGAGTTCTAAACTGCTCGGCACAAAGCGACGAAGACTGTTTGGTCGAGAAAACGTCGCAGTCCGGATTCAACTCCCAGCCCGGCTTGATGCACCGCTGACGCAATTCTTCAAGTCGCAGGCCCCGTCCTACCGTTGGTATTCCTTTTGGCGTGGGTGTGGGCGAATGCAACGCTTCCCGAGCCACCGCGGTGTTGACATTGCCGCCAAAACCGAGCGGAGTCGGCTCGGAGGGCTTCCAGGCTGGCGGTTTCTGCTCCTCCGCCCTCTTCAGGGCTTCATGAATACGGCTCATAGCTTTCCTTCCCGGATCCAACGCCTACAGGGACAGGCTGGCGCATGCGCTCGAGGACTGTTGACAGATCGCGCAAAACTTTCTCAACCGACGTTGGGTTTTCCGAACTCGTGCTCCGGGGGGCTATGGGCCGATCCAGTTCAAACTCATGAGCAACGCCTTCGACGTGAGCAGCGCTAACCGTCTTTTCCTGATCCGCGAAAGCATTGATCAGGGCATGTTCGCAGAGCACGTTGATTACACGCGGGATCCCTATCGCGTGGCGATAGATGCTCTCGATGGCCTCACGGGAAAACAGTGGTCCGTTGCCGGCTCCGGCAATGCGCAAGCGTTCCGCAATGTAGCCTTGGGTTTCTTCGAGCGACAATGGGCTCGTGCGGCAGCGCACCGTGATTCGCTGGCGTAACTGACGCAAGTGGGGCTGCCTGAGTCTCTCTTCGAGTTCAGGCTGTCCCGACAGCACCACCTGCAACAGTTTTTCAGTGGAGGTTTCAAGGTTCGTGAGAAACCGGATCTCCTCCAATACTTGGTCGGAGAGGCTCTGCGCCTCATCAACAATCAGCACCGCCGTTTGCCCATGGCTGTACCGATCGAGCAGCCAGCGATTGAGACGTATCAGAATCTCGCTCTTGGAGTGCGATTCGCAGGAAATCCCCAGGTCTGCCATCATGCACTCAAACAGCTCGGAGACCGTCAGGTGCGTGTTGAAAATGAAAGCGGTGGCCGCCCGGTTCTGGCGGAGCCAGTCCAACACCATCTGGATCAGGGTCGTCTTTCCCGTGCCCACTTCCCCGGTCAGCAGGATAATGCCTCTCCTGCCCCGGATCCCGTAGGCTAGACTGGCCAAGGCTTCCTGAATCCCGGGCGTCAAAAACAAATACCGCGGATCCGGGTTGACTTTGAACGGGCTTTCTCGCAAGCCAAAGAACTTCTTATACATTTCGCTCTTTCCAAGACGAAGGTGTCAGACTTAATTCAGACTGCCTCGTGCGAATTCCTGCATTGCTCAGATAACGAATCTTGCCAGCGCTCCCTGTGTGGGAGATGAGCCCCAGTGTCGGGACCCCGAGGTAAATCTCGACGTCGCGCCGGCTTCGGATGGACTTGTCGCGAGCTTCGGACAAGTGGACGATGCCGACTCCCAGCGCCAGTCCCGCGCAAAAGCCGCCTAGAAGGAAAAGTTCGCGATTCGGGAAGGAAGGCTGCTCGGGCAAGCTCGGCGGATCGAGCATGCGAAACCTCTCCGCTTGCTGCTGATTCTCGAGCGTCGTGGCCATCTGCGACTCATTCCGTTCCTTGAGGAGATCGTTGTAAAAATTAAGCGCCGTCTGATAGTCGCGAGTTAATGCCTTGAATTCCTGCTGGATTGTTGGGCTCAACTCGATTCGTCCCTGTAGCACGCGGATTTGGTGCTGCAGGTCTTCCTGCTCTTTCGTTTTTTGCGCGATGCTCAGTTCGAGTTCGCGGAGCTGAGCGCGATCTTGCTGGATTTGCGGCGTGTCGGCCACCGGGATCGCCGGAGTCTGTCCACCCGCAGCGTTCTGATGGTTCGAAGGCATCGCCACAATTTGACTTTCCAGTTGCGCTATCGCGCGCTTCAGTTGGATCACCTTCGGATGCTTGTCCGTATACCTTCTCTCGAGCACCGCAAGCTCATTGTGCATGTCGCTAAGCTGTTGCTCGAGCGACTTGGAGGTCTGCCCGTCTCGAGTCTTCTTCAAATCCGCTAATTGTTGGTTTAGAAGAGATTCCACGAAAGCCTTCTGCTGCCGTGCCTGATTGAGGCTTTGGGTGACGGCTTCCAGTTGCGTGGTGGTGCCCGCCAGCAGCGTCACATTGGTCTTTTCATCGTCCGGCAGCGCTCCCATGTGCCGGCTTTGAAATGCAGCCAGCCGCGCGTCCTGCTCATCCAGTTTTGTCTTGGCTTCCTCCAGCTGTTTGGCTAAGAACTCGGTCGTATCCTCTGCTTGCTTCTGGCGTTGATGGATGTTTTGGTTCATGAACATGGAGGTGATTTCGGTGCATATTTGCTGAGCAAGCTTTGCTTCGCCAAGTGTCACGTCCACAGTAAAGCCCGGCAGTCCGTGAGACGAGGTGCCGGGCATGGGATTTAGCGGCGCCACTTTGATCGATTTCCTTAACTGTTCGATCATGGCCTCGATCGGCATCCGCCCCGCTTCCTTTGGATACGGATGGAACTTCTCGACCAGGTCCTCGAGCCTTGTCCGGCTCAGGATTTGCCCTTGCATGCTGGCTAAGCGCTGGTTCACATCTTCATTCACGACCGGTTTGACATAGCTGTCTGAGACCACCGGCTCTTCTATCAGCACCATGGTGTGCGACGTGTATTGCGGTGGTAGAACGACCGACAAAACCAAGCCGGCAGCTGTTCCCAGCACGGCCGCGATGAGGATTAGCCAGCGTCTGCGAAGCAAAAGCGCCACATATTCTTCGACGTTCAACTGGCGATGAACTTCCACTTCTTACCTCGCTCTCCTAGCCGCTGGCTCTTTCGCTTGCAGATTCCTGTACCGTGGCCCTCCGCCGCCATCGAACGGAGTAGGGCCCGGAGTTAGCAATCCCGGCGGGCTGCTGCGGTCTACAGGGCGGATATCGCAACGCTGAAACTGTTTCCGGTCGAACTGTTCCCCGGATCTTGCCCGAGCCCTCTTCAAGTGGGCTCTCTCTTTGAACGCAGCCTAATGGGCCCTGCCTTGACGGACAATCCGGGACGTTCCCCATCCGGATAGGTGCAAATACCTGAAGCCGGCCTAAAGGGATTCCCCCTAATCGCTGACGGCCGTCAAGGCCATCCAGTGCCGCTTGCGTCGCTTGTCTAAAACCTGTATTCATGTGAGCGGTAAAAAAGCCCTACGGTAAACCGGTCTCTGTCTGTATTGAATGCAAAGGGCACAAACTGATTCGTGCGCTGGCGCAGGTAGTTGTACCCGAGATGGAGGCTCAGATTTTGAATAAGCGGGTGCTCGATAGCCATTCCTGCGGCCTGCGTGTCCACCTTCCCCTTTCCCGTGGGGCCTTGAAGGGCTACGGATCTGCCACTCGACACGGTCAGCACCGCATCCCAGGTTCCGGCCATGCGGCGCCGGACCTCTGCTCCCCCGAAGGAATTCGTGACTGCAGGTAATAATCCCCCGCCATCTGCTACCAGTTGCTGGCCAGTCAAGCGAAACACCGTTTGATTGGAGCGAAACGTCAGTGACGCACCCACTCCCGGGCCCCATTGCGTGGTTCTCAGCGTGGTCACAACGTTTCCCGGTTGAAGAGGGTTTGTCGAGGGGATCAGGAATTGTCCTTCGGAGTCGGAATGTTCCGCTCCGGCGAAAAGGGCGAGCGTGACATGCGGACTGGTATCCCACAGCACGCTCAAAAACACCCCGTGCGTTTCGTCGCGAGAAGACTGGCTGAATCTATAATCCTGGAATCGATATTCCAAACCTGCCGTGAAATGCCTGGTCACGCGATAGGCGTAGCTGCCTCCGCCACCGCCCCTTTGTGTGTTGAAGAGGCTTGGAACCACGCCCGGGTTTGTATTTCCAGCGCCTGTGAAGCGCCGGAATCCATAACCTCCTGAGAAATGAAATGAACTGCGGTTGCTCATGTGATATTCAGCTTCCCCCGAAGCGTCATTGGCAAACTGACGAACGTACGGTGTCATGATGGTGCTGTTGAGATTGGGGGAACCGCCAGTAGGAAGAGATATCTCTCCATTCGTCTGCGGCTCGAGCACGCCGGTCGCGTAGTCAACGGAATCTCTTAACCGGAAGATCAGGTGTCTTGCCGCGTAAAATTCGTTGTTAAAGTCCAAGCGCTGGTCGATTTGATTGAGGGCGCTGTTTGTCCGGTACAACAAGGCGTTGGGGCGGTAGTCCAGCCCGACCCTCCACTCGGGCTTGTTGGCCCAAATACTGAACTGCGCGCCTTCTTCAAACACATAATCCTCCAGGCGGCGCGCGTTGTTCCCGAGAATGTTGTTGTCCCAGCTGGATGCGCTGTGAAACTCGACAATTAATCCGCTGTTTTCGGGTTCCTCGCTTACGTATCGCGAATTGGTTTCGGGTTCTTTAGGGGCAGGCCGTTCTTGTCCTTGAACCGCAAGCGGGACTCCCATCAGCGTAAAAGAGGCCGCAATCCGAAGAAAAGATTTCTTCCGGAAGTTCATAAGGGCCACCGTCAGGGCACGATGATGGTGTCCCCTGGCTGTAACTCGACGTTCTGCGAGCCATCCTTGCCTTTGGACACGTTCTTGTAGTTAAACGGGAGGGTAATCGTGGTTCCCTCGCGAGTACGCCTTAGGACACGGATTTTGGTGACCTTGGCAAAGTCGCGAAAACCGCCTGCTTGGGCCAATCCATCCATCACCCGCGTTGGTTTAACCAGCGGGAATGACCCCGGATGTTCCACTTCTCCCATGACGCTGAATTGGCGGCTTTTTATTTCCTCAACAACCACCGTGACCTCGGCGTCTTTGATGTAATCACGGAGTTTTTGAGCAATGCTGGCCTGAACAGCGTCTGGCACAAGTCCACTGGCTTGAACTTCCCCGATGAGTGGCATCGAGATTTTGCCGTCCATCCGTACTGGAATCCTCTGGGATACCTCTGGTTCGTGAAGTACGTTGATGGCTAGCAGGTCGCCGGGCCCGATGATGTAGGAAGAGTTTGCCTTAACCGGGTCCGAGGAGGGTTGGCCACTTAGTCTCGAATTCACGTTTTCCACATGTTGCTGCTTTGTGGTGTGAAGAGAGTTTCCCTGGCCCCGCGCGCACGTGGCAGGCACGGGGCTTAAAATCAGAGTGAGAATCAGGACGTTTGCGGGATGGGCAGCATAAGGTGCATCTTTCATCTTACCACCTCGATTGCTGAAGGCTTACTTGATCCCGAAGCCCTTCACAGTTCCCACACCCAAGCGACAACCGTGGATTCCGGGATTACGGACCTATCCAGACTAGGAAGGCCGGGCCTCCATCACAATCCGGTGAGTACACGAAAGCCCATCTAGGTGAATCTCCTACCATGCTCCTGAAGCATGATCAAGGGAGCTGACTTGGCACCACTAACCAACTTTTTTTCATCGAGTTAACGTTGCCAACGCGCATATCCACATTCTCATATTCTTGCCTAAGAGCAAAGAGCGGCTCAGATTTGAGGTGCGAGCAGGCGAGAATGGCTTACTTCGTCAAAAGGCGGGAAAATATCGGTGAAACCTTGGGGCACCGCAGGGGGACCCCAAATTCCGAGGACGGAACCCGGACTGAACCACCAACTGAGCGGAAAGGAGCTTCCGCGGATTCATCCCTTCCCCTTACTTCCGCGAAAGCTCCCGTCCCAATGTTCCTCAAGCTCCTAGCGACCGTCTCACGGGAAGGGCAGATAGGTCCACAGGTCGTTCATGTAGCCCGGAGGGGCTCCGGAACTAGAGTCATAGCCCTCTCCGCCAAACATCCAGACATAATGATAAGCGTCTGGTTGCCATATGGCTGTCCCGCGGCGCCCGCCGGCCAGGTTGTTCACAAACGGTATGCCGTTGGTAAGATACGCGCCGTTTTCGTTGACGTTGCTGGTGCCCTTCCACCAAATCCACTGTCCGCTGCTCTGCTGGTATTCCCAAATATCGTTAAGGAATCCGGTCGGTTGCGTGATTTTGGAGCCGTATCCCCAGCCGCCGAAGAACCACAGGTTATTGGAAGCATCCGTCCAACCCACTGGTCCCCACCGCGACCCCGGAACATTCCCTGCCGCCGCTGCCGTCTGGGTGCCATAGACGCCATTCTGATTTGCCGTATTTCCGCCAGAGATCCAAATCCACTGGCCGCCCTTGAATTCCCACAGATCGTTGAGAATAGCACCCTGGGGAGTTCCGGTGGCGGCCGAGTCAAGGCCGAATCCGCCAAAGAGCCAAACATTTCCGGAAGAATCAACCCAAAGGACGCCAGCTTGGCGGCCGCCCGGAACAGTTGCTGCGGCTCCTGTGCCCTGCGTTCCGTAAACGCCATTTTGATTAGCAGTGTTCGCGCCTGAGACCCAAGTCCACTGGCCGCTGGCACTGTTGTACTCCCAAAGGTCGTTGAGCAACCCAATGGTGCCGCCAGAGTCTACGCCCTGGCCGCCAAATAGCCAGACATTTCCGGCGTTGTCCACAAAGTTTGCCGCAGCCCAGCGTCCTCCCGGTAGGTTCGTTGCTGCGGCGGTTCCTTGCGTCCCATAGACTCCGCTCTGATTGAAACTGTTCGATCCTCCGCGCCATATCCATGTGCCGGGGAAGCTGCCATCAGCGTTGAAGGTGGCACCGGGAACAAACTCCCAGACGTCGTTCAGCAGTTCTGCGTCTAAACCGGTGGCGGCAAATCCATGACCACCGAACATCCACAGGTTCCCAGTTGCATCGGTCCAACTCACGCCGCCCCATCGCGAACCGGGAGTATTTGAGGGACTGGCCGTACCCAGGGTGCCGTAAAAGCCGTTCACATCCTCGGCTTCCAGTTCGGGCCAGGTCCCTTTTATAGCAGGGCCGGCATTGACCGGTGTCCAAACGCCATCCCAAAACCAAAGGTCGTTCAAGAACCCGGGAATTTGGGCGCCTGAAGGCGAGATCAAGGGAAACCCGAAGCCGCCGAAGAGCCACTTCCTTCCGGAGCTGTCGCTCCAGGTCATGGCGAAGTCTCTGCCGCCCGGAGTATTGAGATCCGGGGTCGGAAGAGGGGTCACGGCTGTGGAATAGTTGTTGGATTTGTTTGTGCCGCCGATATACCAGGATGTCCAATTCCAGTCGTTGTGCTGGCAATCGACCAGGACGTCTGACACGTTGGCCGTTGCTATGCCCGTGTAATTAAACACGTTGCATGGCTGGGGCTGGCTGGTCGGTTGCAAAAATACCGAGACGTTGTAAATGCCGCCGTTCGTAACCGTTGTGGGGAATGTAAAGCTTGTGTTTCCTGTCACGAAGAGATCGTCACCGGCGTTGTCTTGCAATTCGACGGTATTCCCTGTACCGGGAACGAGGCCAACAACCGAACCGCCGATGGTGAAGGCCGGCTGATTACAAATGACTTGCACGTTGGTAATGCTAGTGTTGAGCGTCCCAGTGCCGTTCAGCACAGTGCAAGTTTGTGCCGGGTTAGAAGGCTGCGTAAGAACCGTCACGGCATAGGTAGCCCCGGCCGGCAGGGGCGTCGCAAAGGTGAAATTCACATTGCCGGTGCCGTTGATTGCGAGGTTGTCCGTGCCATTGTCTTGCAATACCATTCCCGTTCCAATCAAGCCGGAAATGGACCCGCCAACCGTGAAGATATTCCCGCAAGTGACCTGCACGTTCGTTACATTCGCCGTGGCTGTGCCGTTGCCGTTCGTCACGCTGCAATTTTGGGATGGTGTGGTGGGCTGCGTTTTCACGGTAACCTTATAAGCTCCTCCCCCGGCAATCGCGGTCTTAAAGATGAAGACGCCGGTCTTCGTGATCGTCAGGTCGTCGCCGCCATTGTCTTCGAGCACGAGCCCAGATCCGCTCAGCCCAACTACCGTTCCCCCAATCGTGAACGGCCCGGATGAGGTTCCGCCGCTACCTCCGCTTCCACCACTTCCTCCGCTTCCTCCGCTGCCCCCACTTCCACCCGTGGTACCACCCTTCACGCCGCTGCATGCTGTGGCGACTAGGCTAACGATGAGTAGATACGCCACAAAAAATGTTTTAGAGGCGACTTTGCTCACTTGATTTCTCCTTGGATCCCCTTCGGCCTTTCAATTCCCGGTGGAGCCTCTACCGTTCGGCTCATCCCGCCCGCGTCAGGCTTCACGCCTCTCAAGTGGCGTGACAATGGTGTGGCTGCGAATAGACCTGATCCGTCAGGGCTTCGAGGATGCCTTTCTGCCATTGCAGAATAGAGGGGGGCTATTTTGGTGGGCAATTGGCACATAGGGCATCTGTGCCCACCTCATTAGTGACACTTAGGAAATCGCCTGCCTAGGCGAAGGTTTGGGGGGGGGAAGGGAGAAAAAAGTTGGTGCGTGGGGCGATCGTCTGACGATGTTTGTTGCCTGGAGTAAATTGTCGGTTCTTCGAAGTCACGAAGAGCGCGCGGTAAGTCCTTAATATGGTCAGACATCCATCAATGCTTCGGCGCACCTACCGGGGCTAGCCGATCCAACCAAAACTGCTTTTCTTTCTCGAACGCTTTCCGAGCTTCGCCGGTAACCTTTTGAACCCGGCCCACCCCCTCCTCAACCGAGACTACTTTCCGCAGCACGCCTTGCTGCGAGGTCAAATAGAGGGTTTGGCTGTTTGTTGTCTCGTTCACAATAAAAAGAACAACGTCGTTTTTGTTTGAGGTCGAGACATCAAATCCCTGGACCACCTTCCCGGTCCGCACCACACCTTGCCTAACGGGGCACTCTTGTTCCTGCGATAGGCCTAGCAAAGTGGAAAGATGCGGCGGCAACTTTGCATGCGGGCCTTCTTGCAAGGTTTTGTCCACGGCCTGAACCATCCTTTTGCGAGCCTGCGGAGTTGGCAAAGGTTTCACCTGTGCCCAGGTGGCCGACACAAACATCACCGCCGTTAAAAGGAAGACCACAGCTACCGCCGATCCACTCGACCCTTCTCGCTCGGATTTCGACACTCATCCCTCCGATCCAATCGACCTCAATGCCAATTCTCCCGGGCTTGCCTGGCTCCGTCGTTGCCGTCCTCCGACTATCATACTCACATTAGAGTGCTCACTCGCATTCCTTCCCATTGGCAACGTTTGCCATGGGTTTGTGAATTTGCCTGAGATAGGTGGAGGCGGGGGAGTCGGAATAATCAGATGGCGTATTAAAAACACGGAGACACCCCCGCTGACCAACAATCCTTCCTAACTCCATAGGCGGTCCCAGGATCGTTCATTGTCCCATTGCGGTGTGGGCTCGAAATAGCCCGTACCCGGGGCCAAGTGCTGTCGCACTACATCTTCGTTGAGGGTCACGCCAAGACCAGGACGATCCGGGACGTCAATCCAGCCGTGCTCCACAATGGGATTGTTGAGCCCCTCCTGGATCATCGACGACCACCAAGGCACGTCGAGCGAGTGATTCTCCAGAGCCAGAAAATTCTGGGTGGCGGCGGCGCAATGCACGTTCGCCATACAACAAACCGGTGTTCCCGCAAAGTGCATGGCCATCGGTACGCCATATTCCTCGGCCATGTCTCCGATCTTGTGCGTTTCGAGGATGCCGCCCGAGGTCGCAAGATCGGGGTGAATCTTGCTGACTGCATGCTTTTCGCACAGAACATGAAATGGTTCCTTCAGGTAAATGTCTTCGCCGGTGAGGATGGGGGTGGGGCTTTCCTCCGAAATCTGCTTGAGCAAGTCCGTATAGGTCCAGGGAATCACATCCTCCATCCAAGACAAGTTATATTTTTCATAAGCCTTGCCGAGGCGAATAATGGACTTCACGCCGAGATGTCCGAGATGGTCCATGGAAAGTGGAACTTCCATGCCTACGGCATCGCGCACGGCTGCAACGTATTGCTCGAGCATGGCAATGCCTTTGTTGGTGACTTCCATTGCCAAGAAAGGGTGAGGAAGCTGGTTCATTTGCCATTGGTTCAAGTCCGAGGGATTGGTAACCGTGCCGGGTGTGTCGGCGACCATCTCGACGCCCAGGTCCATCTTCAACCAGGTTAGTCCCATCCTTTCCTTGCGCTCCTTCATCCGCTGCGCGTAAATCTTGGGATCCTTGGATTCCTCCGTATCCGCGTAGATGCGAATCTTGTCGCGGAACTTGCCGCCCACCATGGCGTAGACCGGAGCGTTGTAAACTTTGCCGGCGATGTCCCACAAGGCCATTTCGATAGCACAGACTCCGCCGCCCTGGCGCGCGTGTCCGCCGAACTGCTTGATCTTGCGGAAGATTTTGTCGATTTGTAGCGGGTTCTCACCGAGGATGCGGCTTTTCAGAAAAAGAGCGTAAGTCGGGCTAGCGCCGTCGCGTACTTCGCCGAGTCCGCTCACGCCCTGGTTGGTATCGATTCGAATCAGAGGACAAGGACTCGGCCCCGGCTTCACAATGGTGGCCACACGAAGGTCGGTAATCTTCAGATCCGAAGGTCGTGAGTTCGTATTGACGCCTTTGGGATAAGCGTCGATCGTCTCCCCCATGAGCAGGGAGCCGCCCAGAGCGGCGGCGGAGGATTTCAAAACTTCACGGCGATCGAGTAGCTGGCGATGGTCATTGCGCATAATCTTCCCCCATTCCCGGAGCAGTTTTTGCCTGCGTCCTGAACCCAAACCGTTGCTGGCATCTCGCGATGGTTGTCAGAGCCGCCCAAACTTTTTCACCGCCTCCCCAATGGACTTCGATTGCCGGGTGCAGTCCATTTCCAGCGCGAAGGCAAGACAATACCGAGATTGCCGCGTCGACACAAGGTTCGCGTTTGACAAATCCTGGCTCATCTGAGAGTTTTCCTGGCGCGACAGGGAAGGGTGGAGGTTATGAGTGCACGTGTCGCCCGCAAATCAAGATACTCGCCACGTTGGAGGTCCCATGAAAAGCACTGTCGTTAGCCTTCTCGGCAGCCTGAGCGTCAAGGCAGCTCTTTCGGTAAGTGTCATTACGTTCATTGCATCTGGGTCGACACAGGCGCAACTGTTGAGCTTCTCTAAACAGGATCTGGTGGATTACACGGCGCAGGAGCCATTTGATCGTCTTCCCGACGGCAGACCCAAGGTGCCTAACGACCTCCTCGAACGGGCGCGGGAACTTTCCTCCGAGGAGATTTGGGCCGTGCTCGAGCAGCGGGGCTTCCACAATCAGTACGCCGACGGATTCCAGATTCTGCGTCCGGGCAAGCCCATGGTCGGACGAGCTTTTACGGTGCAATTCATGCCCCTCCGCCCTGACGTTGACGAAATTGCCAAAGATAAAGCCAAAGAACACGGCATCCCACGGCTTACGAATCAGGCGGCGATCGACATGTTGCAACCCGGCGATGTGCTGGTGGTGGACCTTTTCGGCAAAAAGGTAAATGGAACTATCGTGGGCGACAACCTCTTTTACTATGTGATGAGAGCAACCAACGGCGGCGGTCTGGTTGTCGATGGAAGCATCCGCGACCTCAACGGCATTTCGGAGATCGACATGCCCGCCTATTTCCGGTCCGCCGACCCGACTCCCATCGGCAACGTCATGCTGACAG
>WNES01000254.1_pt1 | contig 30701 bp, 18 predicted proteins | sample 5399931 | NCBI WGS metagenome assembly WNES01 (sample SAMN13153332, study PRJNA577476) | soil metagenome | isolation source: 20 cm grassland meadow soil 2 days after 3rd rain plot 5 | place: USA:California | collected 2015-11-11
CCATCATGTTCGAGGCCTTGTTCATTCTGACCACGATCGACACCGGCACGCGGGTCGGCCGTTTCATGCTGCAGGAGATCGTGGGGCACGTGTGGCCGAGGTTCGGCGAGACGTCGTGGTATCCCAGCGTGATCGCCGCTAGCGCCGCTGTCGTCGCGGGATGGGGGTACTTCCTCTACCAGGGCGTGGTGGATCCACTCGGCGGGATCAACTCGTTGTGGCCGCTGTTTGGGATCTCGAACCAGCTGCTCGCCGCGGTGGCGTTGTGCGTCGGCACCACGATCCTCATCAAGATGGGCCGGCAGCGGTTTGCCTGGGTCACCGTCGCGCCGCTCGCCTGGCTCGTGACGGTCACGATGACGGCGGGATGGCAGAAGGTGTTCTCGGCCGACCCTCGGCTCGGCTTTCTCGCGCACGCGGCCTCGCTGGCGGGGTCGCCCAACCCTGACACGGGACGCCTGATTTTCAATGACCGGCTGAACACGTTCGTGGCACTGCTCTTCATGGTGGTCGTGACCGTGCTGATCGGCACGTCGCTGCGCGAGTGGTGGCTGGTCCTGTCGGGCCGGAAGCGGGCGGAGACGCATGAGGCTCCGTATGTGGAGACGGCATATGCGGCGGGGGACTGAACGGGAAACGGGAAGGGGGAAAGGGGAAAGGGCCCGACCCTTCCCCGCCCGGCTCGCGGGCGTCCTCCGGCGCATCATCGGGGCGCCCGATTACGAGTCGTACCTCGAGCATTGTCGAGCCGCCGGGCATCCGCCGCGGCTCAGCGAGCCGGACTACGTCGCGCAATTCTTCGAGGCGAAGGGAAAGGGAGTGCGCTGCTGCTAGCGGGCGCCCATGGTTTTGGTCCGGCCTGGGTCGTCCTGTGTGTCGCGCTCGCGATTCACGTAGCGGACGAAGCCCTCACTGATTTCCTGTCGGTCTACAACCCTGCGGTCCGTGCGATCCGGGCGCGGTTTCCCTTCCTACCCCTCCCTACCTTCACATTCCGCGTCTGGCTTGGCGGGCTGCTCGTGGTGACGGTCCTGCTGTTCGCCCTCTCGCCGGCGGCCTTCCGCGGGGAGCCCGGGATGCGACCGGCGGCCTATGTCTTCGGGCTCGTGATGGCGGGGAACGGCTTGTTGCACCTGGTGGGATCAGTCTACATGAGGAAGGCGATGCCAGGGGTGTACTCGGCGCCGCTCATTCTCGGGGCGGCGCTGTATCTGCTCGCCTCCATGCCCTGAGTCGCCAAGCTTGACAGTCCCGTTCGTAGGTGCAAATTGAAACCAACTCAGGTGCTATGAACCCCGTGGCGCGATGATGTGCGGCTCGCCCATGCCCCGGGGGGAGCGAATCGCGAAGCCGGCTGAGTGGGGACATCCCCCGGTCAGCCGGCTTTTCATTGTTGCAAGGGATGGCGGATGGACGACTGGGTCGCCGAGCTGCAGGCGGGCAAGCCGGAATCCGCGTGGGACCGGTTCCTCGATCGCTACCGCCGCCTCATCTTCTCGGCGATCCGCCACTACGCCCAGGACTACGACGACGTCATGGACGTGTTCGCGCAGGTGTGCGAAGCCCTGCGCGCCGACGATCTGCGACGGCTCCGCTGCTATGTCGACCAGACCGATCACCGTGCCCGCTTCTCCACCTGGCTCGTCACCGTCGTCCGCCACCTCACGATCGACTGGTTCCGCCACCGCGACGGCCGGCGTCGCATCTCGACGGTGGCCGAACGCTTACCACCGCTGCAACGTCGCATCTTCGAGCACGTCTTCTTGGACCGGCGCAGCCACGCCGAGGCGTATGAGCTGATCCGAACCGGAGAGACACGCGACCTCTCCTTCAAAGAGTATCAAGCAGAGCTGCGGGCGACGTATCGCGCCGTGACCAACGGGCGGCGGGGCGGCGTGCTGCGCGAGCTGGGCGCGCCGCCGCCGCCTGACGTCGAGTCCGATTCCCCCCACTACGCCGACAGGCGGGAGGCCCGCGAGTTCATCGCGCGAGCCCTTGGCGCCTTGAGCGACGAGGATCGCGTGGCGGTCGAGCTACACGTCGTCGAGGAGCTACCCGCCGCCGACGTAGCCCGCCTGCTCGGGCTTCCGAACGCGAAGGCCGTCTACAACCGCGTCTACCGGGCGCTCGAGCTGCTGCGAGGGCAGTTCGAGCGGGCCGGTCTCAGTCGGGAGGACCTGTGAGCAGTCGCGTGGCTCTTGGCCGTCTCATGGCCTCGAGATCATGCACGCATTCGCCCACGGAGGACCACGCCGCGTGACCGACCCCGATCCAGCCGCTAGGGACCGGTTCGACCTCGTCCGCCGAGCGCTCGTGGCCTTGGAAGCGAGCGAGACCACCACGCCCGACTGCCTGGACGACGACACGATCGCCGCCCACGCCGAGGGGACTCTCGATGCAGCCGCGCGCGCGGCGGTGCTGCCCCACCTCGCGACCTGCCGGCGCTGCCGCGCCGCCGTCGCGTCGGTCGCGCACGCGCTGGCGGACCCCGCCGTGTTGCGCGAGATCTCTCGGGCCGATGGCGCAGCCGGGCGCCGCCTGTGGCGGATCGCACTGCCGGCTGCGGCGGCGGCAGCGATCCTGGTCGCGATCGGGTTGCCGCGCTGGGGGAGTGACGACAGGCATCGCGCACCGCCCCAGCCGGTCGTCCAGGTCCCCACGCCCCTGGCACCCATCGGAGTCGTGGCCGAGGCGTCGGCGCTGCGTTGGGCCGCGGTCGCGGGTGCCGATCGCTACAGGCTCACGCTGTTCGACGCCGGGGGTCGGGTGTTGTACGAGGCCCAGCTCGGCGACACGGCGGTGGCGCTCCCCGATTCGATCTCTCTCATCCCCGATCATCCGTACCTCTGGAAGGTGGAGGCGCGCACCGGGTGGGATCGCTGGTCGGCCTCCGAGCTCGTCCAGTTCTCGATCGCGCGCGGCCTGCTCCGGTGACGACGATCGGGCCGTTGCTCGTGATTGCGGCGCTGACGACCCAATCGCCGGCGGCGGACACGCTGCGGCTGCTGGCGAGCCACCTCCCCGACTCCGCGCTGGCCGCCGCCGTGCTGGCCCGTCCGTTCGCGGTGCGCGACGCGGTGACCGACGCGCTGCGGCAGGTGGTGAAAGGCCCGACCGCTAGTGCACGCGACGACCAGCTCGCCGTGGCGCATCACCTCGCAGCCGCTTACGCGGTGGGGTGGCGCGACTCGTTCCTGCTGCGGGAGGTGGAGCGGTTCGCCGCCCGGCCCACCCTGCAGCGCGCCAGTAAGGTCTGGGTCGACAGCGTGCGGCGCGCGGGCATCGCGGCCTACGGCCGGGACGGACCGGCCGCGGCGATCAGCGTGTGGCGACGGGCGCTGGCGCGCACGCGCGCGATCCACGACACCGCCGGCATCGCGACGGTATCGGGCAACATCGGCGCGGGCTTGCTCGCCGAGGGCCGGCTCGACAGCGCCGTCGTATACCTGGAGCGGGCGCGCGCCCTGGCGACCGCCGTCGGCGACGTGCGCACCCAGGCGAACGCCGTCGTGGCGCTCGCCGGCGTGAGCGAGGACAGGGGCGATCTGGCGGCGGCGCGCCAGCGCTACGCCGAGGCCCGCGCCCTGCAAGACCGGATCGGGGACACGCGCGGCATGGCCGCCGGCTACAACAACCTCGGCCTGCTGGCCCAACGCGTGGGTGACCTCGACGAAGCGCGCCGCCAGTTCGAGGCGGCGCTCGCGCTCAACCGGCGGGACGGGCGTGACGAGGTCGCGGCGACCAACCTGGTGAATCTCGCGGGGCTCGCGAGCCTCGCCGGCGACTTCGCCCGGGCCGAGCAGCTGTACCAGGATGCGCTCGCGACGTGGCGCGCGCGCGAGGCGTGGGCCGACGCTGCGGACGCGCTGCACGGGCTCGGGCAGCTCGAGCTGCGCCGCGGCGATTATCCGGCTGGCGCCGCAGCGCTGCGCGAGGCGTTGTCGATCTACGACCGCACGGGGCCGCTCGCGGACGCCCTAGCGGTGCGGCGCGAGCTCGCCGGGGCGCTCGCCGCCATGGGGGAGCTACAGGGCGCGCTGGACGAGCTGCGCCACGCCGACCGGCTTGCTGATTCGGCGCGTGCGCCGCCCGCTGCTCGTGCCGGCGTCGCGCTCGAGGGCGCCGATCTGGCGCGGCAGCTGAACATGCTGGGCGAGGCGGAGCGGCTGTACGCTCGCGCGGAGTTCCTGTACCGTCAAGCGGGCGACCCAGGCGGCGCCGCCGAGGCGGAGCAAGGGCGCGGTCTCCTCTTGCTCGAGCGCGAAAACTATCCCCGTGCGCAGGTGTTGCTCGCAGCAGCGCTCCGGACGCAAGGGTCCTCCGGCAACGAGCGCGGTGCGGCGCTCACTCGTCTGCTGCTCGGCGAAGGGGCGCTCGGGCGGGGCGACACGGTGGAGGCGCGGCGCCAGCTCGCGCGCGCGGTGTCAGATCTGAAGCGTGTGGGCGACCCGGTCGCTGAAGCCGCTGCGTTGGGAGAGCGTGCGGCGCTCGAAGCCGGAGCCGGGTCGCCTGCTGTCGCCGAGTCGCTCTATCGCGCGGCGCTCGCACTGGTCGAAGGGCGCGTCGCGCCGGAGGTGGCGTGGCGCCTCCACGCGGGGCTCGGGCTCGCGCTCCGAGCCCGGGGGGCGGTGGACTCGGCCGTCCGCCAGCTCCGCGCCGCGCTGGCGGAAATCGAGCGGCCCAGTCGCTCGCTCGCCTTGCCGGAGCGACGCTCGGCCTTCTTCGCCGACAAGTGGGAGGTCTACGCGCAGCTGGCGCTGCTCGAGCACGCCCGGGGGCGGGTCGGCGCAGCGTTCGAGACGAGCGAGCGGCTGCGCGCGCGGGAAACGCTCGAGCTGCTCGTGCGCAGCCGCGTCGACGCGCTGGCCGATACGACCGCCGAGCTCGTGGCCCGCGAGCAGGATCTCCGCCACCGCATCGCGGAGCTGACGCACGAGGTCGAGGGTGGGACGCCGGGCGGCGGAGGGTTGCGCGGCGCGGATCCCCCGCCCGGACCGGCGCCCGGAGCCCGCGAGACGCTGGCGCGTGCCCAGGAGTCGTACGCCGACCTGCTAATCGAGATGCGCGAGCGTGCGCCGCGGCACGCCGCACTCGTCGCCCCCGCGCCGGCGACCTGGCGGGACGTGGCGCGGCGCCTCGCTGCCGACGAGGCGTTCATCGAGTACTTGGTCAGCGACTCGGGCTCGGTTGCGTTCGTTGTTACGCACGATAGCGTCGCCGGCGTCGAGCTCGGGATCGCTCGCCGCGACCTCGCCCGGCTTGTCGGGTTCGCGCGCGGCACGCTGGCTCTCACGCCCCATCTCCCCTCCGACTCTTTGTGGCGCGGGCCGCTGCGACAACTCCACGAATACCTGATCGCAGCGGTCGAGGAGACTGGCCTGCTCGCGGGCAAGACCCGGCTCGTGCTCGTCCCCCACGCCGAGCTGCACTATCTGCCCTTCGCAGCGCTGATCGAGCGCAACGGGGAAGGCCGATTCCTGATCGAGCGTTACGAGCTGGCCGTGACGCCGTCGGCATCGGTCTGGCTCGCGCTCGGCGACCGGCCGGCGAGCCGCGCTGGGGCCGGGGTGCTCGCCCTCGCACCGCGGCCCGATGCCCTGCCGGCCTCCCGCGAAGAGGTCGCCGTGATCGCCCGGGCCATGGGAGCGGCGACGCAGGTGCTCGTGGGCGAGACGGCAACCGAAGCGGCGTTCCGGCGAGCGGCACCTGCTCAGCGCGTGCTGCACCTCGCCACTTACGGCGTCCTGAACAAGCGCAACCCGCTGTTTTCGTTCGTCGAGCTCGCGCCGGGTGACGGGCACGACGGGCGGCTCGAGGTTCACGAGGTGTTTGGCCTGCGGCTGCAGGCGGAGCTGGTCGTCCTCTCGGCGTGCCAGACGGGCCTCGGCGCCGGGGCCCTCGGAGATGTGCCGACGGGGGACGATTGGATCGGACTCACGCGTGCGTTCCTGTACGCCGGGGCGGCGAATGTCGTCGCAACGCTCTGGCCGGTGGAAGACCAGGCGACGGCCGCGCTGATGGAGCGGTTTTACGAAGGATACCAATCCGCCGCTGATCCTGTACGAGCGCTCGCCCGAGCTCAGCGCGCGCTGCTGTCGGCGCCAGCCTCCGCGCACCCGTTCCATTGGGGAGGGTTAGTCGTGGTGGAGGGCTCCCAGTGAGCAAGCACCAGCGTGGTGTCCGTCGTATAGGGAACCACGTGAAAGGTCACTGTGCTCGCTGAACGGACGCTCAACCTAGGCACCGCCGTTGTCGGGTGGGTCGCCCTCGCGTTCATAGGCGGGTGCTCCGATAGTTCCGGCCCATGCCTTTCCTGCTCCCTGCCTTCCCAGGGCTTGATCGTCTCGCACCCCGTTCCGCTGGCCGGAGCCGCCGCGAGGACCGGGGCACAGGGTCTGGCGGCCGGTGCAGGGGATAGTGTGGTGTACGTGTCCTTGACCACGGGTTCCGTCCCAGCCGGCGCTAGCGCGGCCATCCGCCGAGTCGGAGACGAACCCAGGGCGATTACGGCTGTCCTCGATGGCGGGTTCAACCCCGTTGTCGTCCCGGCACGCGTGGGCGATTCCGTCGAAGTCGTGGTGAGGGATGCCGGGGGTGGAGTCGTGACACAGATGCGCATCGGCGTGGCGGCCACTCGGCCGCCGGTCGTGGTGCGCACCGAGCCGCCGCACGGCAAGCGGGATCAGCCGCTGAATGCGTCGCTCGTCGTTGTGTTCAGCGAGCCGGTCGACGGTGCGTCGACGACTCCCACCTCGATTCGCTTGCTCGGCGGATCGAACGCCGTCAGTGGAGCCGTGCGGTTCCTCGACCCGTCCCTCGACGCCAGCCACGTGAGCGTAGAGTTCGTCCCCGACAGTCCCCTGGCTCCGCACACGCAGTATCAGCTCGTGGTGACACGGCAGGTGCGTGACCTGAGCGGTGATCCGCTGGCGGCGGCCGACACAGCCGAGTTTACGACGGGTGCGTCATCGACGGGACCCCCGGCCTCGATCCGGGCATCACCGGATTCCAGTCTGTTCCTTGTCGCCGGTGAGACTTATCAGTTGACGGCCGTGGTTCGGGACGTGGGGGGGAATGAGATCACCGACCAGCCGGTCACGTGGGCGAGCAACAGGGACAGCGTGGTCACGGTGTCACCCACGGGGCGCGTCACTGCTCTCATCGATGGGTGGGCCGCCGTCACCGCCAGCGTGGGCGGGGTGAGCAAGCCGGTCTTCGTGTTCGTTGCCCCCAACCCCGCGGCGTCGATCACGATCGCGCCCAATCCGACCACGGTTGCGGCGTCCGACACCCTCATTCTCGCTGCCATGGTCCGCGATGCCGCGGGGCGGGTGATCAACAACCCGTTTCCGTATGTGGAGTGGACCAGTAGTGACCCGACCGTGGCGACCGCCACCGCCTATGGATACGGGGCTGGGACGGTGCTCGGGAAGGTCACTGGCGTGAGTCCGGGCAGCGTGACGGTCACCGCCACGAGCGGCACGGCGCGTGGCACAACGGTGGTCACGGTCAGCCCCCGACCGGTTGCATCGGTGACGATTGTACCCGATTCGGCGACAGTGGTGGTCGGGGGCGCGGCGAAGCTGCGCGCGACGCTCCGTGACTCGAGCGGTCGCATCATCTCCGGACGCCCGATCACGTGGTCGAGCGACAACGCGACTGTCGCGACCGTGGACACGAGCGGCATGGTACGGGGCGCGACTCTGGGGTCAGCGAAGGTCATCGCGGCGAGGGAGGGAGTTAGCGACACGGTGGCAATCACGGTCCGCACGATCAGCCTGGCAACGGTGAGCGCGGGCGGGCGACATACCTGCGGCCTTACCAGTGATGGAGCGGCTTACTGCTGGGGAGACAACTTCTTCGGCCAGCTCGGCTTCGGCGCATTTCAAGGCCCCGACGACTGCGGCAACGGCTTTGTTGAGCCGTGCAGCACAGCACCGGTGGCCGTCGTGGGCGGCCTCAAGTTCAGCTACGTAGCAGCCGGATTTGACGATGCCTGCGGCCTCACGGAGACCGGAGCCGTGTACTGCTGGGGCCAAAGGCAACAAGACTGGCGCCCCTTCAACACCAGCGAAAGCGACTCGGTCCCGGTCGCCGTGAGTGGTGGACTCACCTTCTCCGCAGTCAGCGTTGGCCTTGCATCTACCTGCGGCCTCACCACCGGTGGAGCCGCGTACTGCTGGGGCTCAAACGGGCCGGGCCTACTCGGTGATGGCTCCGGCGTTGAAAGCCACGTTCCCGTGGCCGTGTCTGGTGGGCTCACGTTCAGCTTGCTGAGCGTCGGTTGGTACCATGCCTGCGGGGTCACGACCGGTGGAGCCGCGTACTGCTGGGGCGGGAACAACTATGGCCAGCTAGGCGTAGGCGACAGCTCAGCTCGCTCGGTTCCCGTACCTGTTGCCGGCGGGCTGACGTTCACGTCGGTGAGTGCAGGCCAGTCTCATACCTGCGGCGTCACGACAGGTGGAGCTGCGTACTGCTGGGGATGGAACTTTTCGGGCCAGCTGGGCAACGGCTCAGCCGGCTTTACCATCACGGCTCCCGTACCTGTCCCCGTTGCCGGTGGGCTCACGTTCGCCGCGGTGAGCGCAGGCGAGTCTCATACCTGCGGTATCACGATCAGCGGAGCGGCATACTGCTGGGGCGGCTCGACCAACGCGGATTGGGTTCCCGTGGCGGTCGCTGGCGGGTTCACGTTCTCCTCTCTCAGCGCGGGCGCAACACATAATTGCAGCCTTAGCGCTGGTGGAACGGCGTATTGCTGGGGGGACGGCGGCGTCGGCCAGCTGGGCAACGGCTCCACGACGGGCAGCAGCGTACCGGTCAAGGTGAAGGGGCAGCCGTAGGGCTATGACGATTCCCGAACCCCGGTGCTCGCAAGCGATCGCCCTCGCGCTACTGAGCGCGCTGGGCTGGCTGGGCGGCTGCTCCGACAATCCCGGGGGCCTCAACTCGAAGCTACAGCCGCCACCGGAGGACCTGGTCGTCTCCAACCCCGCGCTGATAGCCGGCGTCACGGCCCGCGCAGGCTCGGCGTTGGCTCGACCCGCCGGTGCCACCGACAGCGGCGGCACCGTAGCGTACATATCCCTGGCTCCGGGCACAGTGCCGGCAGGGAGGAGTGCGACCGTGCGCCGAGTGGGCGATGTCGCCTCCGTGACGACGGCGGTGCCGGACGGCGGGTTCGATCCGGTCCCGCTCGGCGCGCGCGCAGGCGACTCCGTCGACGTCCAAGTCACGGACGCCAATGCACGAACGGTTTTCCAGCGGCGCGTCGCCGTACCGGTCGCTCTTGCACCAATCGTCGTCCGCACGTATCCGCCTCCCCGCAAACGGGACCAGCCCCTCAACGCGAGCATCGTGATCGTCTTCAGCGAGCCCGTGGATGGAGCCACGGTGAGCGCGGGGTCCATCCGCTTGCTGCGAGGGCAGACCGCGGTGGGTGGGACCGTGCGCTTCCTCGACCCGTCGCTCGATGCGACGCATCTGAGTGTGGAGTTCGCGCCCGATGCCCCACTGGGCGCCGCGACCGACTATCTGCTCGTGGTGACTCAACAACTGCGCGACCTCAGTGGCGACCTGCTGGCAGCGCCAGACACCGTGACGTTCACCACAGGTCAGTCAACGATTGGGCCGCCTGACTCGATCCGGATCGCACCGGACTCGCAAGTCGTCCTGGTAGTTGGAGCAACCTATCCTTTGACGGCGACGGTGCGCGACCGCGCGAGGAACCTGCTGACAAACCAGCCCGTCACGTGGTCAAGCAGCGATCCCACCATCTTGACGGTCTCCCCGGCCGGGCTGGTGACCGCCCAGGGAGATGGGTTCGCCTTGGTGTCTGCAAGCGTGGGCGGCGTGAGTACCGGGGTGGGCGTCTTCGTGAAGGCACAGCCTCCGGTTTCGTTGTCCATCTCACCCACACTGGCCACGGTCGCGGCGGGCGATACGCTCTTCCTGTTGGCGACCGCGCGGGACGCCGACGGCCGGACGATTAACAACCCATCGCTCACCTGGACCAGCAGTGATCCAGCGGGGGCCACTGCGGCGCCTGCGGGGCCCCAACAGCCGAGGTACGCGATCGTTACCGGCGTGACACAAGCCAACGTGACCATCTCCGCAACCAGCGGGTCGGCGAGGGGGACGGCGGCGGTCACCGTCGGCCCGCCCTTGGCGGTGGGCACGGTGACGATTGCGCCAGATCGAGACACCCTGCCTCTCCAGGCGACGCTGCAGCTGACTGCAACGCTCCGCTCCGCGAGCGGGAGAGGGATCTCCGGGCGCGCGATTACCTGGAGGACCAGTGATCCGGCCGTCGCAACCGTCGACGCGAACGGCCTGGTCACAGCTGCAGGCGTGGGGTCGGCCGGAGTAACCGCGACGAGCGAGGGCGTGGACGGCAGCGCGACGATCACGGTCATTGCGCTCCAGTGGCTGTCAGTGAGCGCGAACACAGGGTTCACCTGCGGCGTGACGTCTAGCGGAGCTGCGTATTGCTGGGGCGACAATTCCGCGGGCCAGCTCGGTATCGGCACCCAGCATTCGCCTGACAGCTGCAGCGCGATCGGCAGCTACGGTTGCAGCACGGTGCCAGTGGCGGTGATCGGCGGCCTCAGCTTTACAAGTGTGACTGGTTGGGAGCAACACGCCTGCGGCCTCAGCACGACAGGAGCCGCATACTGCTGGGGAGAAAACGCCTCCGGCGAGCTCGGCATTCCAGGCGGAGGGATGGCTCCCTCCGAACCGGTGACCGGCCACACGTTCTCCTCGCTGAGTGCCGGTGAGAATTTCACCTGCGGTGTGGAGAGCAACGGCGCTGCGTACTGCTGGGGGTGGAACGGCTTTGGCCAACTCGGCACTGGCGGCCCAGCCGACGGTTCCCGCTGGGTGAACCCTCGGCCCGTGGCCGGTGGGCTCACCTTCACTATGGCGGCTGGCAAAGACAACAATGCGTGCGGGCTCACCACGAGCGGAGCCGCTTATTGCTGGGGAGATAACACCGCCGGCCAGCTCGGAATCGGTACCACGGACGGGCCGGAGCACTGTTCCCCATATGGAGACCCCTGCAGCACGGTCCCCGTGGCGGTCAGCGGCGGGCTAACGTTCTCCTTCCTGAGCGTCGGCGGCCGCCACGCCTGCGGTCTCACGACCACGGGAGCAGCATACTGCTGGGGTTTCAATTCTGTCGGCCAACTTGGCGACGGATCGAACAACTCCAGTTCGGTCCCGGTGCCGGTGACCGGTGGGCTGAGCTTGAGTACAGTGAGCGCCGGTGGAACTCGCACGTGCGGTGTCACGACCAGCGGATCCGCTTACTGCTGGGGCGCCGGATCGGCGGCCCCTGTGGTCGTGACCGGTGGGCTCGTCTTCAGGACCGTGAGCGTCGGTCGGGAACACGTCTGCGGCGTCACCACCAGCCAGGTCGCGTTCTGCTGGGGCAGCAACTTCTACGGCCAGCTCGGCAACGGCTCGCAGATCGACAGCAGCATGCCAGTGAAGGTCGCGGGGCAGCCGTGAATCAAACCGCGGACGGTGGACTTCGGATGGGGCGACAAGTCATTCCCTCGCTACACATCTTCTGCCTCGAGCAATCGGCATCGCGCGTCCGTCCAACGTGAGGTGAACGTGCGGGCGCCGGCTGCACCATGTCGGCCGCGCGGAACCCTCTCCGGAGCGTGCCATGCTCACTCTGCGCCACTTCTCTCTTGCTGGCTCGGTGCTGCGGCTGACCATTTCTGGCTGCGACTGCGACCAGCGTAAGCCGCTCCGCCCTGACGATCGCCGCCCGGGGATCAACCCCAGCGGCGGGAGCCGCATCTGCACCCCTCGCTTGACTCCCTCTTGCCGCCTCCGGCCGATGATTCCCCGACCGTCAGTGCGAGGCCAACGAAAGGAAGGTCGTGCCATGACCACAACGTCGCGCCTTTCTTCGCTTGCCTGCTCGCTCCTTTTGCTCGCGCTCGGCGGCTGTGACGGGCGCCAGCCGCTCGCGCCGAGCTTCGCCGTCGTGAGCACTCCGGCGGTCCTCACCGCCACAGCGGTCTGGTTCAGCCAGATAAACCTCGCCTGGCAGGATAACTCGAAAAACGGGAGCGGCTTCGAGGTCTACCGCTCGACCACGGGGCCGAGCGGCACCTTCGCGCTGCGGGGTTCGACGGGGGCCGGCGTCACCAGCTACAGCGACGGGGGGCTTTCGGGCTCGTCAGAGTCCTGCTACAAGGTCCGTGCGTTCAGGGTGAGCGGGCCCAACAAGAGCTACTCCCCGTTCTCCACCACCGCCTGCGCGACCACGCCGGCTGCACCGGTCCCTCCGGCGCCATCCGCTGTGAACGCCGTGCCACGCTTCTATAGGTTCGACGTCACCTGGTCTGACAACTCGACCGACGAGACCGGGTTCCGCGTGGAGCGCGCCGCCGCGAGCACCGGTCCCTGGACGAGCGCCGGCACGACGAGCGCGAACGCGACGTCCCTCGCGGACTACCTCGTGAACTACCCGTACCCCGGCGACGACAGGCCGGCCTGCTACCGCGTGTTTGCCGTGAACTCGTACGGCGATTCCGACCCGTCCAACGTCGACTGCACCGCAATGCCGGCCATGCCGACGAACCTCAAGGCGAATCCGGTTGGTGGCACCGCCGTGGACCTGACGTGGACCGACAACTCCGCGGTCGAAGATGGGTTCGGGGTGTGGCGCGCTGGTGGCGGGGCCGACTGGAGCATCGTCGTGACGCTGCCGGCCAACACCACCGGCTACCACGACGCTGGGCTGACGCCCGACAACACGTACTGGTATGCCGTGCACGCGACGAAGGATGGCGGGTCGTCCTATGACACGGACCCCGTCCAGGTGGTGCTCGCCACGACACCGCCCATCGCTCCCTCGAGCCTGGGCGTGCAACCGACGTCGAGCAGCAGCGTGTACGGCTCGTGGCTCGACCAGTCCAGCAACGAGGCAGGATTCCGCATCGAACGCTCGAGCGACGGCGGAGCGAGCTGGGCTGCCGCGGCCACCACCGGCGTAGACGGGTACGACGTCAACGACCAGGGACTCTCCGCCGAGCAGCAGGCGTGCTATCGAGTGTTCGCATTCAACAACCTCGGCGACTCGCCACCTTCGAATACAGCCTGCACGACGCCGCCAGCAGGCCCCACGAACCTGACCGTGGTTGCTCTCGATGCCGTGACCATCGACCTCGCCTGGAGCGATAACTCCGCGGTGGAGGATGGCTATGAGCTGTGGGCGGACGATGGCTGCTGCAACGTGTACCCCGTGGCCTCGCTTGGGTCCAACACCAGCACCTTCCAGTACGTGGACCCGTACTGCACCTACTGCTACGGGTACTTTGTCGTGGCCATCAAGGACGGCGGGTATTCCGACTGGTCAAACGAGGTGTTCCCGACGCCGCCGCCGGGCGCCAGCATCGCGCGAGTGGGGTCTACCTTACGGCCAGCTGCCGATCGAGGGGTGAACATTATGTCCTCTCCCAAGCGAGCTGCGACGTTGCCATCCAGGATGGCGGCTCCTCGACGCCCCCTCGGCCCCACCACGCCGCCTCACGGCTCGACGTCGCGAGGGCCGGCCACTCGGCCGTCGACACGGACGGGAGGTAAGCCATGAACCGCCATGCTGCGCAGCTCATCGCACTGGGCGCCGCCCTGGGGCTCCAGGCCTGCTACGATCAACCAGTGCCGACCGAGGCACGCGCCCGGGGGAAGCTCGCCGCGAGTGTGACCCCCGCCGACGCGGCGGGCCGCCATCTCGTGGTCTTCACGGCCGAGCGGGTGCCCGCCGACTTCGGCGAGCGAGCGGCGCGGCTAGGCGGCTCCCTCGAGACCTCGCTCGACAACATCGGCGTGGCCGCGGTGACTGGTCTGTCAGAGACTGGCGCGGCTGAGCTGGCGGCCGGCACGGACATCCGGGCCGTGGAGCCCGACCCGATCACACGCGGGCATGATGACAACGAGGCCACGGACGATCCCACAGAGCAAGCGACGAGCGAGGCGGCCGTGCCCGCGGACGCGACGGCGTCGCCGACGACGGCCCGGTTCTACGCGCGGCAATGGAACATGCGGGCGGTGTTCGCGAACCAGGCGTGGGCCGCTGGCTTCCTCGGCTCCCGCGATGTCAAGGTCGCGATCCTCGACAGCGGCATCGACTATCTGCTTCCGGACCTCGCGGGGCTCGTGGACCTCGAGCACTCCACGTCGTTCGTCCCCGAGGACGTTACCCGGCACTTTCCCGGCCGGCTTCCATTCAGCGACCTCCACGGTCACGGCACCTTCGTGACGTCCATCGTCGCGAGCAATGCGAACGTCCTGGCCGGGATCAACCGATACGTCACACTCCTCGCCGTGAAGATCAACGACTCGACCAGGGCGAGCTCTGCCAGCCGCTTCCTCAGCGGCATCATGTACGCCGCAGACCAGGGCGCCGACGTGATCAACATCAGCGACGGCCGCGAGTTCGATAAGAGCAAGCATCCCGGTGTCGTGGCGGCGTTCGAGCGGGCGGTCAACTACGCCTTCCGGAAAGGCGCGCTGCTCGTCACGGTCCCCTTCAATGACGGCGCCGACCTCGATCACAACGGCGATCTCGTCCGGCTGCCGTGTGAGGCCGCCAACGCCATCTGCGTGGCCGGGACCGGACCGACCGGCGCCGCCGGGGTCAACGGGCCGTGGCAGAACGTGGACGCACCGGCCTGGTACACCGCGTTCGGCCGCTCGGCGGTCAGCGTCGCCGCGCCCGCAGGTGCCGGCCCTCCTCCCATCGTCAACGTCTGGCTGCCGTGCACGACCACGCCGTCGCAGACTGCTGGTCGCCCGGATTGCCTGGCCGGTCTGGCCATTACCCACAGCCGTGGCACGAGCTTCGCCGCGCCGCACGTCGCCGGGCTCGCGGCGTTGCTCGTGGCGCAATTGGGTCACGGCAATCCCGCACTGATCAGGGCCCGGATTCTTCAGTCAGCGGATGACCTCGGCGAGCCCGGGACTGATCCGTACTACGGCAAGGGGCGCATCAACGTCGCCCGGGCGTTGGGAATCATTCGCTGAGCGGGCGCGCATAATGACGTCGACTAGAGCAAGAGCGATCCTCGGCAGCTTGGTAGCTGCCTTAACAACCCTGAAGCAGTAACGGTAAGCGCCGCTTGACAGCCACGCCGATTGGTGCAGATTGAAACTGACTCAGATGCTATGAACCCCGAGGCGCGATGTCGTGCGGCTCGCCCATGCCTCGGGGGGAGCGAATCGCGAAACCGGCTGAGTGGGGCACACCCGTTCGGCCGGTTTTCATTTGCTGCGGGGTGGTTGATGGAAAGTAGCATGACGTGAACATCGCGTCGTCCCGCACGCCACTTGACCGGTCCTTGCTCCCGCCAGCCCATCGTAGCGCGCAGATCCTGGAGCCGTCCATGCGCACTCGCCTCGCACTCGTGGCCCTCGCCGCCGCCCTCTCCACCGCCTGCGGGGAGGGGCCACTGGTCCCCACCACCGGCGCGATCCGCGTCGCGCTCACGACCACCGGAGCCGACCCGGATGCGGACGGCTACGCCGTCACGCTGGACGGTGCCGCTCCGCAGACCGTCGGCGTGAACGCGACGCTGCTGCTGCGGGACTTAGGGACTGGATCTCACACGGTGGCTCTGTCAGGCCTGGCGGCTAACTGCACTGCGAGCGGGGAAAATCCCCGCGGCGTCACCGTGCGGGCAGGCGACACCGTGCAAGTCGCATTCGCGGTCGTGTGCGTCGCGGTCACCGGCACGATCGAGATCACCACTGCGACGTCCGGAGCCGACATCGATCCTGACGGCTACACCATCCAGGTGGACGCCGGCACAGCCCAGGCCCTTGCGGTGAACGGCACCATCCGGTTCGAGGGACTCCAAGGAGGAAGCCATACTGTCACGCTCGCGGGCGCCGCCACGAACTGCCCCGTCGCCGCCGACAACCCGCGCACGGTGAGCGTCACGACCGGCGCGGTCAAACGCGACACCGCGCGAACGACGTTCCAGGTCACTTGCGTCGCCACGACAGCGGTCATCGAAGTCGCCGCGGCCACGTCCGGGATAGATCTCGATCCGGACGGCTACACGGTGCAGGTGGACGGTGGCGCCTCCCAGGTGCTCGCCGTGAACGGCGCCGCCAGGTTCGAGGGTCTCGGCGCGGGGAGCCACACGGTCACCGTGACCGGCGCGGCGGCGAACTGTCCGATCGCACCCGATAACCCGCGCACCGTGAGCGTCACGACGGGCGCGGTCAAGCGTGACACCGCCCGGACGACGTTCCAGGTGACGTGCGGAGCGGCGACCGGCAGCATCCAGGTCACGACGGCGACCTCGGGAATCGATCTCGATCCCAACGGCTACGCACTGCAGATCGATGGCGGGTCGCTGCGGCTGCTCCTAGGAGCCGGGACCGTCACTGTCGACGGTCTCGCCGGGGGAGACCACAGCGTGGTGCTCTCGGGCGCCGCCGGGAACTGCACGGTCGCCGGGGACAATCCCCGCACGCTGCATGTGATCACCGGCGGCGCCGCGCGCGACACCGCACGGACCACGTTCCAGGTGACCTGCGTGGCGCTGACCGGCAGCGTCCAGGTGACAGCCGCGACCTCGGGCGTCGATGTCGCTCCCAACGGCTACACCGTCCTGATTGACGTCGGATCGCTGGCACCGCTGCCGCTGAACGGAGCCACGACCATCGGGGGGCTGACCGCCGGGGATCACAGCGTCCGTCTGGTCGGGGCGCCGGGGAACTGCACGATCGCGGGGGAGAACCCGCGCGCCGTGCATGTGACGGCAGGCGGGGTTACGCGCGACACGGCCAGGACGACGTTCGCAGTGACCTGTGTCGCGGTAACCGGAACCGTCCAGGTCACGGCCCCGACGTCGGGAATCGATCTCGATCCGAACGGCTACACCGTGCTCCTGGACAACGGGCAGCAGCAGCCGCTTGCTCCCAACGGGGCAGCCGTCATCGAAGGGGTAAGCGGGGGGGATCACACCGTCATACTCTTCGGCGCCGCGACGAACTGCACGATCACCGGGGACAACCCGCGCACCGTGCACGTGACGACGGGGGGCACCACGAGGGACACCGCGCGCACCGCCTTCGCGGTGACCTGCGTGCACGTCGAAAAGATCGCATTCCAGCGCGGCCGGGCGGTGCAGGATAACCCGACAATCAACGTCGCATACGCAGACGGCTCGAACACGGTCAGCTTCGCGCCGGGCACCGGGCCGACGTGGTCGCCGGACGGTACGAAGCTCGCGTTCGCGGCGCTCAGCTGCTACGACTACTATTATTACTACTGCTACCCGACCGGGTTGGCGGTGGGGCTCGTGCAGCTCACGAGCGATCCTTCCGATGCTGAGCCGGCTTGGTCGCCGGACGGGACGCAGATCGCGTTCACGAGCTCACGCGGTGGTCACCCCGGACTGTGGGTCATCAACGCTGCCGGCGGCTCGGCCCCGACGCTCATTACGGACAGCCCACAATCCGTCTCAAAGCCCACCTGGTCGCCGGACGGCACCAAGCTCGCCTTCACATGCTCCGTGGTCAGCGGGAATAACGACATCTGCGTCATCAACGCGAACGGCACGGGGTTCGTTCGCCTGACGAGCGATCCGGCGCAGGATGCCGGGCCCGCCTGGAACCCGCAGGGGTCGACGATTGCCTTCGTCACCACGCGGTACAGCGGGCGGTACGAGCTTGCCGTCATGAGCCCCGACGGGACCAACGTCGTGCCAGTCAGCCCCGGAATCCTGGCCTCAGATCCCGCCTGGTCGCCGGACGGCACGAAGCTCCTGTTCGCGGACTTCGCTTCCTGTGTCTCCGGCAATTGCTACTCGAGTGGGCTGCTGGTGATGAACGCTGACGGCACGGGGATGACCAGGATCACGAGCGGTCCCGATTATGCACCCGTCTGGCGGCCGTGACGCAGGCCGCGCCGTGGCGCGGGCGGTAGTGCTGCTTGTCGCTATCGGCTGCTCGATCGACGACGGGGTGCGGCCGGGTCCTCCCCCTCCCGTCGTCGTCGCGAGCGCGGTGACGGCCAATCCCGACAATGTGCTGGCCGCCGTCGTGACCGCGCGCGCCCGCTTCGCGGACAGCGTCGCGGTGGGCTATGGCTTGGCCGGTGCGGCGCTCGACAGCGCTACCCCGGCGGTGACCACGCTGGCCAACTCCGCCGCCGTCCCCCTCTTCGGGCTCGCTCCGGAAACCCGCTACATGCTGCGCGTCGTCGCTTACGGCGGCGGCCAGGTCGCCGGCGGCGATACGCTCACGCTGACGACCGGCGCGCTACCCGCGGAGCTGCCACGGTACGTCGCCAGCGGCTCGGATCCCTCACCCGGCTATGTCGTCTTCGCCGCCGCGCTGTACGGTCTCGTCATCGACAATACCGGCCGCGTCGTGTGGTACCACCGCTTCCTCAACGGCCCGGGGCTCAACTTTGAAGCCGAGCCCACGGGACGCTACTACGCCCGTCCGCCGACCCCCGACCGGACGGATCTCGAGCCATGGGTCGAAATCGACCCCCTCGGCAACGTGACGCGGACCTTCGGGTGCGCGGGCGGCTTGCAACCCCGCTTCCACGATCTCATCGCGGAGCTGGACGGGTCGTACTGGGTCATGTGCGACGAGATGCGGACCATGGATCTCTCCGGGCTGGGCGGCGTCGCGAACGCGCAAGTGATGGGCACCGTCGTCCAGCACATCAGCTCGGTGGGCGAGCTGCTATTCCGGTGGAGCCCGTTCGATCACTTCGACATCACGGATCTCGATCCGGCGAGTCGCACTGGCGCGAACGTCAATTGGACGCACGGGAATTCACTGGACCTGGACTCAGATGGCAACCTGATCGTCTCGTTCCGCAGCCTGAGTGAGATCACCAAGATCGACACGCGAACTGGCGCGGTGCTGTGGCGCATGGGCGGCCTCAAGAACCAGTTCACCTTCCAGGATGCCGGTGCCCTGGCCTTCTCCTTCCAACACGGAGTGCGGCTCACCGCGCCGGATCACCTGCTGCTGCTCGACAACCTCGGTGATCCCTCCGGCTCGCGCGCCGAGCGCTACGAATACGATGCGCCACTGCGCACTGCCCGGCAGACGGGCTCGTACGGGTCGAGTCCCGCCGTGACCGCGGCGCTCGGCGGCAGTACACAAGATCTCCCCGGTGGTCGCACGCTGGTGTCGTTCGGGCCGGCGGGGCGCGTCGAGGAGTACGACGCCTCAGGGCAAGTCGTGTGGCGCATCGAGGGCAACGCCGGCTACGTGTTCCGCGCCCAGCGGATCCGCTCGCTGTATCGCCCGGGGGTCGGCTCGCCTCGGTAGCTCAAGCCGACACAGGGAGGTTCTACGATGACCACGCCCACCACGAGTCTTGTTTCGCTGGCCTCCCTTGCCCTGCTCGCCACGTGCGGGACGGAGCCGGATCCCGCCGGGCTCAAGCTCCAAGCCATGTCCTTCAAGAGTTCCGAGTGGTCCGGGCCGGTGCTCCTCCCGGCGCCGGCCAACTCGCGGTGCCAGGATCAGACCCCGACCACGTCCAAGGACGAGCTCAGCCTGTACTTCCTCTCCGACCGACCGGGCGGCTTCGGAAACTTCGTGTCGTCGACCGGATGCATGGACAACAACGACCTCTGGGTCGCCCGGCGCTCGTCTCCCGATGGTGCATGGGAAACGGCCGTGAATCTGGGTCCGGCGATCAACACCGCGCGGAGCGATGGAGGGCCGGCGTTGTCGCCTGATGGGCACCTGCTCTTCTTCTCGAGCGACCGCGCGACCGCGGGCCCGCTCCACGACATCTACGTGTCACGCCGCTCGGACCCGAAGGACGACCTCGGCTGGGGCGAACCCACGCCGCTCGGTCCGGATGTGAACACGACGCTGCATGAGGCGGGGCCGTTCTACTCGCAGAGTGCGGAAGACGGGTCCGCGAACCTGTACTTCTACCGCAGGTCGGATAACGGCGCGACGACGGATATCTATTACGCGACCGTGACGCGGGACGGCGAGACGCTCGGACCGGCAGTGCTCGTGTCGGAGCTGAGCTACCCCGGCCGCCCCGACGGCTTCGTGACGGTGCGCGCCGATGGCAAGGAAATCCTGTTCAATTCCGGCCGGCCCGTCGACGGCGTCAACGCCTTCGACATCTGGGTAGCCACTCGCCGCAACGTCCACGACCCCTGGTCGGCCCCTGTGAACCTGGGAGCCCCGGTGAACACGCGGTTCGCGGAATTCCAGCCGGATCTGTCGCACGATGGTCGCACGCTGCTGTTCATTGCGGGCCCGGGTCGCGGCGGCTTGGGAGGCTTCGATATCTGGACGTCCACCCGCACGCCGAGCGGGCGGTAGGAGCGTTGCGGGAATCTGACGGGGGCGGACGGGCCGGTGCGTCCGTCCGACCCCTCAAGCGAGTACGTCGCTCAGCGGGCAGGTGAATCCCGGCAGTACGTCCTCGCCGTCGAGCGAGTCGCCCTCTCGTAGGACGGAGAGGCTCCCATCCTGGCGGTATACCCGGACCTCCGACCGCTCTGGATCGATCACCCACACGAGCTTCGTGCCGGCGGCGAGCCAGTCCGCTACCTTGGCGAGCACCTCCGCTGGTCTGTCATCGGGCGACAGGATCTCGGCGAGTAGATCCGGAGCCAGCTCTGCGTATCCCCGTTTCCGAATGAGTCCGGCACGCTCGCGCCCCACGAACGCGACGTCCGGCGCGCGCACGGTGTCGGGATCGGACCCGATCTTGAACCCCGTGTCCTGAGCGAACACCAAGCCCAGCCCGTGCCGACGGACAAACTCGCCCAGGAGGTAGGCCAGGTTAGCTGCGACGGCCCCGTGCCAGGTTCCGGGCGGCTCGCGTACCACGAGTTGCCCCCGGACGAGCTCGACCTGTTTGCCCGGAATGGACATGCGCTCGACGTCTGCCGCCGTCAAGACCGGAGCAGTGCTCACGCCACGTAACATAGTACGGAAGATCCAACTGATCCATCAACTCTTGGTCAACGCCGCCTCGTTGTTCCGCGCCGGGCGGTAGCGTCAGGTGCCGCCTCGACGCACCTTTTCTGCTTGAACCATCGGAGGCTCCCATGCCGCTCCGCTGTCACGCCTTCGCTGTCGCGCTGACCGTTCCCTCGCTCGCCCTCGGCCAGGCGCCGACCATCACGATCCACGCCGGCACGGTGCTCGACGGCCGAGGGGGCGTCGCGCGGAATACTACCATCGTCGTCGCGGGATCGCACATCTTACGCCTCGACCCCGCGCTCACCACGGCGACCTACGACCTCGGCAGGCTGACCGTCATGCCCGGCGGCATCGACACGCACGTTCATCTCACATCGCACTTCGATGCCAACGGCCGGGCGCATAACGACCCTGGCGGCGCCGAGCCGCTCCAGCAGACGGTGCTCTACGCCGAGGAGAATGCCTACCACGCGCTGCTGGCGGGGATCACCACAGTGCAGAGCATCGGCTCGACGCTCGATCGCGAACTGCGCGACGCGATCGCGCGCGGCACGATCCCCGGCCCGCGGGTGATCACCTCGCTCGACTGGATCACGCCGGAGGCGGGCGACGCGGACGGGCTGCGCCGCGCCGTACAGCAACGCGTCGCGGGCGGGGCCGACGTGATCAAGATCCTCGGCTCGAAGAGCATCCGCGAAGGCGGCGGGCCGACGCTCACCGAGGACCAGTTCCGAGCCGCCTGCGGCGAGGCCAAGGCACATGGGCGGCGCTGCGTCGTGCATGCGCATGCCGCCGAGGCGGCGCGGCGCGCTGTGCTGGCGGGGGCCACATCGATCGAGCACGGCGTGCTGCTCGACGAAGCGACGCTCGATCTCATGGCAGAGCACGGGACGTTCTTCGACCCGAACCTGTACCTTGTATTCCAGAACTACTTCGACAACAAGGCGCAGTTTCTGGGGATCGAGAACTACACCGAAGAAGGGTTCGCGCAGATGCACCGCGCCGTCCCCCTCGTGCTGGCGGTGTTCAAGCAGGCGCTGCGGCGGCCCAAGCTGCGCGTCGTGTTCGGCACCGACGCGGTAGCCGGCGCCTTCGGGAAGAACTGGGAGGAGCTGATCTACCGGGTGCAGGTGGGCGGGCAGACGCCGATGGCCGCGATCGTGTCGGCGACGTCCCTCGCGGCCCAATCGCTGCAGCTGGCCGACACCATCGGCGCGCTCGCGCCCGGGCTCGAGGCCGACCTGATCGGGCTCGACGGCAACCCGCTGGACGACATCACCGCGCTACGTCGAGTCGTGTTCGTGATGAAGGGAGGCCAGGTGGTCAAAAACGTCGCTTCGGCCCCGTAACGCGCCGCCGCGCTCGCGCGTATGCTTCTTGCACCGTCGCACCCTGCAACCCCCAATCCCGAGGCCGCCATGTCGCCACACCGCCGGGCCGCTGTCGTCGCCCTCTCGCTCCTGGGCCCCGCCCTGAGCGCCCTCGCCGCGCAGGCCCCCCCCGCCCCCCCGCTCGACTCCACCCTGCTTGCCGGCTTCCGCTGGCGCAACGTGGGGCCCGCCAACATGGGGGGACGCGTGTCCAGCGTGGTAGGCATCCCTAGTCCGTCGAAAACGTTCTTCGTCGCGGCCGCGGCGGGCGGGATCTGGAAGACCACCAATGCCGGCACCTCGTTCCGGCCGGTGTTCGACAACCAGCGCTGCATCTCGATGGGGGAGCTGGCGATCGCGCCGAGTGACACGACGCAGGTCTGGGCGGGAACGGGGGAGGAAGACTCCCGCAACACGATCTCCCCGGGTTGTGGCATCTTCAAGTCCACCGACGGCGGGCTCACCTGGAAGCTCGCGGGGCTCGAGAAGAGCGGCGCGATCGGTCGCATCGTGGTGCACCCGACCAACCCCAACATCGTATACGTGGCGGCGCTCGGCCAAGCGTGGGCGGCGAACCCCGAGCGTGGGCTCTACAAGACCAGCGACGGCGGCCAAACATGGCAGCTCGTGAAAATCATCAGCGACAAGGCGGGCTTCATCGACATCGCCATGGACCCCACCAACCCGGAGGTGCTGTTCGCGTCGAGCTGGGAGCGGGTGCGCGGGCCGTACTTCCTGAAGAGCGGCGGCCCCGGCAGCGCCCTGTGGAAGACGACCGACGGCGGCAAGACCTGGAGCGAGATTAAGGGCGGCGGCTTCCCGGAGACGATGAAAGGCCGCATCGGCCTCGCCATCGCGCCGAGCGATGCGAAGGTGGTGTACGCCTTGGTCGAAGCCGATACGGCGCCCAATCCGAAAGCCGACAAGGCCAAACCCGCGCAGAAGCGGCCCTCCGGTTTGTATCGCTCCGGCGACGGTGGCGCGACGTGGACCAAGATGAACGACAATGACGTTCGCCCCTTCTATTACTCCCAGGTGCGCGTAGACCCGAAGGACCCAAACCGGGTGTACTGGTCCTCCACGCCCGTCAACTACTCAAATGACGGCGGCAAGACCGTCGGCAACGCGACGCAAGGCATCCACGTGGACCATCACGCCATGTGGATCGACCCCAACGACGCGGGTCATTTCATCGTCGGCGACGACGGCGGCGTTTCGCAGACCTGGGACAAGGGTGGGAACTACGACTTTCTGAATGTCATCACGATTGCGCAGCCCTACGTCGTCAGCTACGACATGGCGTTCCCCTATCACGTGTGCGTCGGGCTGCAGGACAACGGTTCGTGGTGTGGCCCGAGCCGCCACCGCCAGGGGGCCATCACCAACGCCGACTGGATCACGATCGGCGGAGGGGACGGCTTCTACACCGCGCAGGACCCGACCGACCCGAACATCGTCTACTCGGAGTCGCAAGGCGGCAACATGGGCCGCTTGAACCTCGCGACCGGTGAGCGTACGTCGCTGCAGAAGCCGAACTGGCGGCCGCGCTACCAGCTGTTCGAGGACTCGATCCTCATCGAGCATCCCGACACGACCAAGCCGCCGACCGCCGCGCAGCAGAAGCGGCTCGCCGAGCTGCGCCGGCGCCAGCTCGCCGATTCCGCTGAAGCGGACCTGCGCTGGAACTGGAACACGCCGTTCTTCCTCTCGGCGCACTCGCCGACGACTTTCTACGCCGGCTCGAACAAGGTGATGAAGTCCACCAATCGCGGGGAGAACCTCTACCCGATCTCTCCGGACCTGACCACGCGCGATACGATGAAGATCCGCGTCAGCATGCACACGACGGGCGGTATTACACCCGACGTGACGGGCGCCGAGACGCACTGCACCATCGTGGCGCTCGCCGAGTCGCCGCTCCGGCCGGGCCTCTTGTACGCCGGCACCGACGACGGCAACGTCTGGCTCACGCGCAACGACGGCGGCGCGTGGGAGAACCTCACCGGCCGCTTCCCTGGCGTGCCTGCGGGCACGTACGTCAGCCGGATCGAGCCCTCGCACTTCGACACGGCCACTTTCTACGTGACGTTCGACGGCCACCGCACCAACGACTTCGCGCCGTACGTCTACGTTACGACCGACTTCGGCAAGACGTTCGCGGCCATCACCCACACCTTGCCGACCGGCGGGCCGGACTACGTGCACGTGGTACGCGAGGATCCATTCAACCGGAATCTGCTGTACGTGGGGACGGACGTGGGCGCGTACATCTCGCGCGATCGGGGCACGTCGTGGCAGAAGTTCATGACCGGAATGCCCACCGTGCCGGTGCACGACCTCAAGATCCACCCGCGCGAGCACGAGCTCATGGCCGCGACGCACGGCCGCGGCATCTGGATCGTGGACGTCACGCCGCTCGAGCAGCTCGCGGAAAGCGTGCTCGCCGCCGGCGCGTATCTGTTCGAGCCGAAGACCGCTTACGAGTACGGCGACGCGGTGCGGGCGAACGCGAGCGGCGGGCACAAGCAGTTCATCTCCCCGAGCCCGCAGTACGGGGCCGAGATCGTGTACCGGCTCACCACCGGCGACCGCCGCACCCAGACCAAGGTCGTGATCAGCGATGTGCGCGGCGACACGGTGCGAACTGTGAACGGCCCGGGCGGCCCGGGGCTGCACCGTGTGGCCTGGGGCTTCCAGGGCCGGCTGCCGTCCCCCCAGCCATTGTCGCCCTCGCAGCGGCGCGACAGCACGCTAATCGCGCGCCGCATCCAGGTGGTATTCGACTCGCTCGAGAAGGCGGGCACCAATGCGCAGATGCTCGGGCCCCTTAAGACGGCCCTGCTCGCCGGTGATCTGCAGGGCCTCGCGCAGCGATTCGGGTTCGGTGGAGGTGGTGGAGGTGGTGGAGGCGGTGGAGGCGGTGGAGGCGGTGCAGCGGGAGCGGCCGCAGCGGCGGGACGGTTCGTAGAGCGCCCTGGCGAGACGACGCCGCGTGCGCCCGGGGCGACGGGCGGCCCGGCACCGCAACAACAGGAAGGCGGCGAGTCTGGCACAGAGCAGCCCGATGTGGGCTTCCTCGGCACGCTGGGCCAGCTGATCCGCGTCGCGCTCCCCAACCAGCGGGGCCCCGGCGGGGGGGGCGGGGGCGGGCTGGGCGGGCTCGGGTTCATCGCCCAGGCATTCGGCCGCACCAGCGGCGGCGGCGGGGGCGGGGGCGGTGGATTCGGCGGGTTCGGCGGCGGAGCGCCTGCCGTCCCGAGCGGCGACTACCTCGTGAGCATCACGGTGGACGGCAAGACCCTCTCCCGCGTACTGCGCGTCGAGCGGGCGAGCGGCACAGGGAGCGGCGCGTCGTTCGCGTTCGACGACGACGCGGACGACCACCCGTAGCGACTAGGGGAGAAACCGTGACGGCGCGCGGGGCGCCCGCAACGCGCGCCACACCGGGAATTCGAGCCCTGAGGTGACACCCGCGCTGAACGCGCCCCAGCGCGCCAGCCCGAAGCCCTCCGGTTCGAGCAGGGCGAAGACCAGCCTGCCGAGTGGTTGCGCCGTGGAAACGAAATAGCTGCCCGCCGGCACGCGGTGCGCCGCACGGGCCCAGGTCCCTGTTACCTCCAGCAGGCGGTGTCCCTGGAACTCCCCCGTCCCCCACTTGAGGTCGGTCCCCGTGAGGACTTCCACCGTGTCGGTCCACTCCGCGGCGAAGCGTTGCACCTGAATGCCGTGGAGGCGGAGCAGCGCGACGACGTCGCTGCCGCCTGCCGGCAGGAAGTAGCCGGCCGGCAACGGGCGGGTGAGAGAATCGACAAATCGGTCTCTTACCGGGAGCCGGTAGGTGCGGACCTGCTGCATCACCTCGAGCTGGACCGGTTCGACGCCGCGCGACGCCAGCTTGTAGGCGACCGCCAGCGACGGTCGCGGGCCTGCGCCAGCCCCTTCCAGCGCCGTCTGCCGGTCGGCCTCGCGCTCCAGCCGGCGGATCTCTTCGCCGTGCCGCGCGGCGTAGTTGAGGATCTCCACCAGGAAGTCGTGCGTCACCTGCACGCGAGTCTTGAAGTCGGCGTGCGAGTACGCTTCTGAGAGGATCGCCATCCGCCCCCGCAGGCCCACGTAGTTCGTTCCGTACCAACCGAGCGGAGCATAGGTATCCCAACCCTGCGGCGCCTGCGGGATCTCGACGTTGCCGTAATCGAAGATCGGCTCGTGGTACCTGTCCTGGAGCGTCTTGCGGAGCGCGGGGAGCATCCGATCCCGGACGAACGCCGTGGGCCCGCTCGGTCCGTTGGGGTCGAGCGGTGGCGCGTACGTGAGTTGGTAGCCGTGCAGTGTGCCGTCGGTGGTGTGGAGGTCCACCATCAGCGCCGGGTCCCAGGTGGTGTAGACCCGGGCGAGCGACGCGCGGGTCTCGGGTGCTTCGGCCTTGAAGTAGTCGCGGTTCAAATCGAGGTTCTTCCCGTCGGCGCGCTGTCCGACCAGCGCGGGGCCGTTCTGCTCGGAGCGGTTCACCGCCTGCGAGCCGAACGCGTCGTTGCCGTCGGGGTTGTAGTCCGGGGCGACGAGGACCACCAGCGTCTGCAGCAGCTCGCGCCGCGGTCCCGCCAGCTCACGCAGCACAGCGAGCACTGCTTCCTTCCCTTCCACTTCTCCGCCGTGAATGTTCGCCTGGAGGTAGACCACCAACTTCCCGGACGCCACCGCTTCGCCCGGGGACGTCACCGTCGGGTCGGAGGTGATTACGAAGTAGATCGGCTTGCCGAGCGCCGTGGTGCCCATCTCGGAGACAGCGATGGGCGCCCCGGCGAGCTCGAGGCTGTCGAGGAAGGCGCCCACCTCCGCATTGGTGGACGTGGCCGCATAATTCGTCCGCTCGGCCGTGGTCTGTGGGAGCGCCTGGGCCGCGAGCCCCGGCGCGGTGGCTGCGAGGGCCGCGAGCAGCGACCGGGCCCCAAGCAGCAGCCGGAACGAAAGGTGCATCAGGTATCTCCGTCGTCAGGTATCGCCGTCGTGTAGGTATGAGGGACTAAAGGCCGCCTCCGCCACCTATGATGAACGTCGCAGCGTTACCACCGGCCAGCCGAGCACCAGCGCAAGGCCCCCCACCGCGCTGCCGAGGAACGCCGTGCCCGCGCCGTACGCCTGAAATACCGCGCCCAGGCCGATCCCACCGGCCAGGGCCGCCAGCCCGGTCACGCCGTGGTACAAACCGAAGCCACTCCCCTGGTGCCCCCCCGCGAACTGCGCGACGAGCGCCCGCTCGGGGCTCTCGGTGAGGCCGGCCACAATGCCGAACGCGAGAAACAGCGCCCAGGCCCGTCCGGCCCCGGTCGCGACCGCAAACCCGGCCGCGATCGCCGCGTAGGACAGCCATCCCAGCCACATAGTGCGGCTCGCGCCGATGCGGTCGGTGAGGCGACCGCCCGCGAAGCTCGCCGACGACCGCACCACGTGCAGCGCCGCCCACAGCAGCAGCACTGCCGCCGTCGAAACCCCGAGCTGCTGGGAGCGCAGGATCATGAGCGTCTCGGGCATGCGGAGGAGATAGAAAAGAGAGATGACGAAGAGAGCGGGCGGCAAAGGGCGGTACCGGGCGGCAACGGGCGGCATGGGAACGGCAGCCTGTGCCGCCTCCTGCCGCCCATTGCCGCCTCTTGCCGCCCCGCCTTTCACCGCCCACACTGCCAGCACCAGCACCGCAACCCCCGGCGCCAGACTCAAAGCAATCACCGCCCGCACGTCCGCGCTCCGCGTCGCCAGCAGCGACCACGCGACGAGTGGCCCCAGCACGGCGCCGGCGTGGTCCATCCCGCGCTGCAACCCGAACGCCCGGCCGAGCAGCGGCGTCGGCGTCACGTCGGCCATAAGGGCGTCACGTGGCGGGGTACGGATGTCCACGACCCGCAAGCCGATCACCTGCCACGCGGCCGCGGTGAGCGCGATGATCGGCCGCACCAGCACGGCGATCGCGTAGCCCAGGACGATGAGCGGCCCACGGCGCGCTGGCCGGTCCGCGAGCCGCCCCGCGCCGAACTTCACGACCGACGCCGCGAGCTCGGCCGCCCCGTCGAGGGCACCCAGCGCCTGCGGGCCCGCCCCGAGCACGCCGGTGACGAACGCCGGCAGCAGCGGGTAGATCATCTCGCTCGCGAAATCGTTGAGCAGTGAGACTGCCCCGAACAGCTTCACGGGGCGTGGCAGCCGCGCAGCCGGCGCGGCCTCCCTACCCCTCATTGAGACCCAGGCCCCACCGGATCAGCGTGATGGGCAGGCCGCCGTACTCGAGGATCGCATCGTGGAAGCGGCGCAGCGTGAACGCCGCCCCGCGCGCCGCGCGAAAGTCCTCGCGCAGCTTCAGTAGCTCGCGCCGTCCCACCGCATAGCTCAGCGGATACGCCGGCTCGGCGCAGTAGCGCCGCACTTCCGCCTCGGCGTTGGCCCGCTCCACGTTGACGTGGGTCACCATGTAGTCCACCGCCTGCTCGAACGTCATCCCCCGCGTATGGAGCCCCACGTCGATCAGCACCCGTACCGCGCGCCACAACAGGTGCACGCGCTGGAAGAACCGCTCCTCCTCCGAGCGGTAGAACCCTTCCTCCCCCATCATTTCTTCGCAGTACAGCGCCCAACCCTCTACCGTGACCGGCGTCCACACGTTCTTCCGCGTCTCGGACGGCTGCTGCTGGGCGTGCACGAGCTGGAGGTGATGGCCAGGGTAACCCTCGTGCAGCGCCGTACCGGCGAGCTCGTGCCGGCAGTGGTCGCGTAGTACCCGCTCCTGCACGCCAGGGGGCAGCTTCGGGTCGGGGACGGTGACGTAGAACCAGCCCGTGCGGTCGCTCGAATACGCGCCGGGGCTGTCGTACGCGGCGAACGGGATCACCGGCCGCATGAAGGCGGGCGTGGGGACGACGTCGAGGGGGGCCTCGGGAATGGGCGCGAGCCCGCGCTCGGCCACGAAGTCGCGCGCCCGTACCATTTCCCGCGCGTACGCCTCGACGAGCCCATCCGCGGGCGGGTGATCGGCGCGGAGCCGATCGACCACCTCCTGCCACGTCTTCCGTCCGTCGAGGCGTGCGGCCCGGCCGGACAGATCCGTCTCGACTTCCTCCTTGAGATGCAGCCCATAGCGCCACAGCTCCGGCGCCGTGTCGTGCAGCGCGTGCTCGTAATGCAGCCGGAAGTTGAAGTCGTCTTCACCCAGCGCGAAGTGCTCGGAGGCCGATTCGAGCCAGCGCTCCAGATCGTGCTCGAACGCCGTCAGCGCCTCGGCCGCCTTCTCGACCGCCACCCGCAGCACGTCGGCCGGTCCGGGTGCGGTATCCCCGATCGCGTCGCCGATCCCCCGCACCAGTAGCAGCCCCCCCTCGCTGATCCGCAGCGCCGTCTCCACGAACACTCGCACCGGCTCGACTAGTGCGGCGCGCGCGTCGTCGAGCAGGCGCGGCACGTCCTCGAGGCGCCCGATCAGGGCGCGGGCGCGCTCTTCACCGCGCCGGTCGCCCCGTCCCAACAGGAAGTGCAGGCCGCCGAGCAGATGGTGCAGCCAGAACGCCGGGCTCTTCGCCTGCGGCCGCTCGCGCTCGAACCGCCGCAGCGCCACCCGCATGTCGTTCAATAAGGCAGTCCGATCGATCTCGTCTTCCAGCCCGTCGACGGTGGTTTCCTCGAGCGCGCTCGCGAGCGACTTGAGCGCCGCGAGATGCGGCGCGAGGGCGGCCGGGCTGTAGCGTCCGTACCGGTCGTCGTAGGTCTTCACCCCGGCCTGCGTGGCGGCCACAGGGTCGAGGTGCCACCGCAGATCGAAGTACGCCTTCTCGATGTCGCGGAACGATCCTACCGCCATGCCCCCGATGCCCCCTGCCTGACCAAGCGGTGGCATTCTTCGTCGGAGAGCACGCGGTCGGTGCGCTTCGCCGCTTCGAACAGGACGCGGCACGCCGCTTCGTCTTCGGCATCGTAGCCGTGGGTCTCGAGCCAGTACTTCACGTTCGAGAGCCCCGAGACCGGTGAGATCTCGATCTTCTGCTCGAGCCCGAACTCTTCGGCCGGCACCGAGCTGTACACCCGGTCTGCGAGCCAGGCGTGGCCCTTCTTTTTCGCCTTGATGATGGCCGCCGCGTGCACGCCGGTGCCGGTGCGGAATGCGTCGGCGCCGAGCACCGGGTAGTTCACCGGAATCGGCACGCCGACGGCATCCGCCACGAGCCGGCAGTACTCGGGCAGCTTCGCGATGTCGTGCCGATGCGCACCCAGGAGCTTCAAGTTCACGATCAGCAGATCCATCTCGGCGTTGCCGACCCGCTCGCCCACGCCCAGGGCGGTGGCATGCACGCGGTCCACACCTGCCTCGATGGCGGCGAGACAGTTGAT
>WNES01000233.1_pt1 | contig 30556 bp, 23 predicted proteins | sample 5399931 | NCBI WGS metagenome assembly WNES01 (sample SAMN13153332, study PRJNA577476) | soil metagenome | isolation source: 20 cm grassland meadow soil 2 days after 3rd rain plot 5 | place: USA:California | collected 2015-11-11
CCTCAAATGGCTTTGGATTCCCTTGGCGATGCCAATATCGTTTGGCTAGCGAACGCCGACAGCTCGTTCAGCGGTGTCCTCTATGAACGGATGGTCGGAGGGACCCGCGCGGTAGGAGGCAGTGTTGCGAACGTCCTTGGTCTTCCCAACCCGCAGGTGGCTGTGGATCTTGCCAACAACATTGACATCGTTTTCGCGGGAGGCATTTTGACGGGTGGCGTGTTTGTTAACGATGTGTGGTTCATCCGCTCGAATGACTTGGGGGAAAGCTTCTCCCCGCTGCAAGAGGTTGCCAATTCTAATTCAACGAACAATGCACTGATCGCCACGGGCCGAGACGGCAGGGTGTACCTCGTTTGGCAGCAGACTACTAGCAGCGGCAATACGGACATTTTCTTTAGCCGGAGCGTGGCGCTGGCTTCTGTGACGCTGAGCCCGGCGGAGGTGACGGGCGGAAGCTCGCCCACAGGAACAGTGACGTTGAGCGGGCCGGCGCCGACGGGTGGGGCGGTGGTTTCATTGTCCAGCAGCGATCCGGCCGTAAGCGTTCCGGCGACGGTGACGATTCCGGAAGGAACAACAAGCGCAACGTTTAGCGCGACCACGAGTCCGGTGGCGACGGCGACGACGGCTACTGTCTCGGCGGTCTTCAATGGCGTGACGCAAACCGCGACGATCACAGTAGAGCCGCCGGTTCTGACTTCGGTGACGTTGAATCCATCAAGCACGATGGGGGGAAGCTCCTCGACGGGCACGGTAACGCTGAGCGGACCGGCGCCGGCAGGCGGTTCGGTGGTAGCGCTTTCCAGCAGCAACACTTCTATTGCCACAGTGCCGTCCAGCGTGACGGTGGCGCCCGGGTTGACCAGCGTGACGTTCACGGTTAGCACGAGTCGCCAGCTATGTGCAAACTCGGCAACAATCTCGGCTTCTTTCAGCGGGGTAACTCAGACGAGCAACCTTGCGGTTATGCCGTTCGTGAACTTGCCAGCGCGGGCCTGCGGGGCCATCGGAGCACACCATACCACAACCGTTGGAAATCCGTAGAGAGCGAAACGTCGCTGGAGCTCGGGGAACTTCAGGAATCAAAGCATTACGAAACAAGGGGAGGCGCTGCCTCCCCTTGTTGTCAATTTTGATTCGAGCATGAGGTTACGGGCGCAGGTCTTTGACGACGAACTCCAGGGGTGGCTCGAGTGTTGTCCGCCTGACGAGGTGCCGGCCAAGAGTATTGGTTCCGGGGTCGGGACTTCACCTGCCCGGATGCCCCCGTTTCTTACCTGATCAAATTCAGAGACTCACCTGATTGAGGTGCTCCTAGAAAGGTCTTAACGTCCGCGGTGGTGTGTCGTCCAGCTTTTAGCACCGCAGGTAAAGACAACCCCCAGGAGTCCTCAATGAACCTGTCCAGGTACAAGAAGGTCTTGCAACATTCTGTAAAACGCATAAGCGTTTTCGCTGCTCTGCTGGCCGCGTCGGCTCTGGCCACACACGCGCAAGTGGTGTTTTCGCCGGTAATGAAGGTATCTCACGACGTCAATAGCCCTGGCGAGCCGCAAATCGCCGTGGATTCGGCAGGAAACATCAACACCGTCTGGAGCGATCAAACTACTGCATGTGGGTCAGCATCTTGCCTTATGAGCATTTTTTTCAGTCGCTCGACGGATGGTGGCGCCACTTTTTCGGCGCCGCTGAACCTATCCAATGACCAGGGCACCTCCACGCTGCCGCAGATTGCCCTGGATCCCAGTGGAAACATTAATGTGATCTGGAGTGACAACAGCCCTGGCTATACCGCTGTCTTTTTCAGCCGCTCCATCGATGGGGGCCATACTTTCTCGACTCCCACAAACATCTCAGCCCCGTCAGGAGGACTTCTCAGCCAAATGAGACCCGGGATAGCTGTCGATTCAAGTGGAAATATCAGTGTTGGGTGGTGGCAGAATGGCGGGAACATCATGTTCACGCACTCTTCTGACGGTGGCGCGAACTTCTCCGCACCGGCAAGTCTCGGTACGGGCGCAGCGGCCAGCCCTTCGGTTGTCGTGGATTCCGCTGGGAGTGTCAACGTGTTGTGGGAAGCCGCGGTCTCTGGCCATAATCCGTTCGATGCCTTTTATACCCGCTCCACGGACGGGGGTGCCAGCTTTTCGACTCCGGTGGACGTCACAACGATCTCAGATGGGGCGGGGTACGAACAGGTTGCAGTAGCCCCTGACGGCAGCATTGACATCATCTGGATGAGCGATTGCCAGAACACAGGCTGGTTCACTTGTCCCGCCTATCCTTCCAGTGCCGTCTTCTTTGCCCAATCGAAAGACAATGGAGCCACTTTCTCCGCTCCGGCGAATTTGTCAAATACGCCGACGGGTACAGCGATCGGAAATGTAAGAATGGTTGTGACATTCTCAGGAAGTGTGGACATAGTTTGGAGTGCGGATAACGCTGGCCAAATTTCGACTTTTTTCAGGGGTTCTACCGATGGAGGGGCCTCTTTTTCTGCGCCTACGCAAATCGCAAACGGGTTCGCCAGCCAGATGGCCGCAGACGCAAACGGCAATATTGACGTTGCGGTAGATACGACGAACAACGTCCAAGTCGCGCGTTCGACGGACGGGGGCGGGTCTTTTTCTCTAACAAATGTATCGGCTGCCAGTGTGAGTGGGGTCCCGCGCGAATTGGTGATTGCCACCGACACGAGCGGGGATATAAGTGTTGTCTGGCCGAACTACGACTCCAACACCTTCAAATGGGGCATTTTCTTCAGCCGTGGCATAGTCGTTTCGCTGTCCGCGCTCGGTTTGAGCCCGGCGAATGTGACGGGCGGAAGCTTGTCCACTGGAACAGTTACCATGAACGGGCCGGCCCCAACAGGCGGAGCCGTGATTTCCTTGTTGAGCAGCGATCCGTCGGTTACGGTTCCGGCATCGGTGACGATTCCAGAGGGAACAACGAGCGCAACTTTTGCTGTAAGTACGAGTCCTGTGGCGGCAGCGACGACGTCTACTGTTTCCGCAGTGTTTGGCGGCGCGGCCCAAACGGCGACGATCACCGTGGAGCCGGCGGTCCTCACTTCACTGGCGCTAAACCCGTCCAGCACGACGGGCGGAGGCTCTTCCACCGGCACGGTGGTCCTCAGCGGGCCAGCGCCGGCAGGCGGAGCCGTTGTGGCGCTTTCCAGCAGCAACCCTTCGCTGGCTACCGTTCCGTCCAGCGTTACGGTACCGGCCGGATTCGCCAACGCGATGTTCACAGTGAATACAAGAATGGCTCTGTGTCCGAATTCAGCCACGATCACCGCTTCGTTCAGCGCAGTGAGTCAGAGGGCGAATCTCGCGGTGATGCCGATCGCGACACTGCCGTCCCAGGCCTGCTCCATCAGGGGGGGGCGCGGACGTAGAACATTCGGACTGCAGTAAAGAAACGAAACGTCGCCGAAGCTGGGACGAACTCCATTAGAGAACAAAACCATTACGGAGCAAGGGGAGGCGGCGCCTCCCCTGTTCTGTTCTATGTGACGGCTGACTCTAGAAATCATTTATCGGCGTAAATGCTTTACGGAACACTTCGTTGCCACGCCATTGATTGGGCGTGTTTGGCGGCGTGCAAGAGCCCGTCGTTCTTGCATCAACACGTTCTCGCCAGTACTTGCCAGGCCCGCTGTTTCCAGGTTCGGGAATTCACCCGCCTGAATTTTACGTAAGCAAATTCAAAGACTCACCCGATTGCCGCGACGCGAGGATTTTTCTACAGTGCGCGACGGTGTGTCGTCCAGCTTTCGCCACCGCACGTAATACGATTCCCAAGGAGTAATTCAATGTCCCTGTTCAGGAACGCCGGGTATCAGTGTGCCCGCTTAGCAGTCTTTACCTCATTGCTAGCCGCGTCTGCCCTTGCCGCCCAGGCGCAAGTTGTTTTCTCTCCGCCGAAGAACATCTCTAACTCATCGGGAAACGCGCAAGCTCAGCAGATTGCCGTGGATGCTAACGGCAACGTCAACCTTGTCTGGGCGGATAATTCGCTCGGGAACTACGCCATATTTCTTAGCCACTCTTCAGACAGCGGCGCAACCTTCTCAACACCCAGGAGCATTTCAAAGCACGCGCAGAGCAGGGCCAGCGGACCGCAAATCGCCGTGGATGCGAACGGCAACGTCAGCGTAGTCTGGACGGAGACCAGCCCTGACGGCTCCGCGAACTTTATTTACTTCAGCCATTCGACGGACGGGGGCGTCACCTTCACGAATCCGCATAATATTTCCGGTGATGCCGGCGCGGCGACCAGCCCGCGAATGGCGGTGGACTCGAGCGGCGCGATCAACATCGTCTGGACGGACACGTCGCTCGGCAACTCTGAGATTTTCTTCAGCCGGTCCGCGGACGGAGGCACGATCTTCTCGACGCCCATGAACATCTCCAACGATGCGGGAGACTCGGTCTTTCCTTCCATTGCTGGCGATGCCAGCGGCAATATAAACGTGGTTTGGGCCGATGACACGCCGGGGATCAAATATGACGTGTTTTTTAGCCGTTCGACTGATGCGGGCGCCAGCTTTTCGACTCCCCACCAGCTAACGAACAGCGACACCTACGATACTGCGAGCGCTGCACAAGTCGCCTCTGGCGCGGACGGCAATATTGACCTGATCTGGATACAACGCAATCCATCCTCTTCCGGCGCCGTTTTCAGCCGGTCCACAGATGGAGGGGCAACCTTCTCTACCACTGGGGGCATTAGATTCGGCTTCAGCTTCGCTACATCCATAATGATGGCCCTGGACCCCACCGGCAACAACGTCGGCGTCGTGGAACAGTACACCAATTTCGACGAACCAGGGAGTCCCTTTGTGAGTTTTATTTACTCCGCTGATGCAGGCGCGTCGTTCTCCGGTGGCGGGGGCCTTGGGGCGCAAACCGCACATGGTCCACAAATCGCTGTGGATGCCATCGGGCGAATCGACGCAACTTACGCTCAGGGTCAGTATTATTACTATGAAACTCCCTGCCTTTGCTTCTTCCAGTCTGCCGACGGCCTTCAACACTCTGGCGTGATCATTACCAGCTATGTACCCACCACTCCGGCGGCGATGGCGGTGGACCCTAGCGGGAATGTCTCGGTGGCCTGGCTGCAGAGTGCCACATCAGGTGGCAATGCAAATGTATTCTTCAGCCGAGGCGCGGTTCCTCCCTTTTCGTTCAGCCTCTCTCTAGCAAGAGTGTTAGAAGGAGTTTCTTCAACAGGCATCGTGAAGTTGATCTCGCCAGCCCCGGCCCGCGGCGCAACGATCTCTTTGTCGAGCAGCAACCCTTCCGTGGTTTCTGTCCCGGCCACGGTGACTGTTCCGGAAGGAGCGAGCAGCGCGACCTTTACCGTTGCCACCAACGCCGTAGGGTCGTTTACTACCTCTGTCACGGTTACTGCGTCTTTTGACGGCAGCGTAAATACCGCGACGCTCAGCGTGGATCCCCTTTTCCAGTTCTTTGTTAACGGAAACACGACCGGAGGAAACACCGCAGGGGGCGAAGTGGCCCTGCCTCAGAGCGCTCCCAGCGGCGGTCTGACCATTGCCTTGTCCAGCAGCGACCCATCCGTCGCCAGCGTACCTGCCTCGGTAACGGTTCCGGCGGGTTCGAGATTTGCGTTTTTCAACATACACACTAGTTCCGTGACGGCTGCAACCACTGTGCAGATCTCAGGAACCAGCAATGGCTTCACGCACAGCATTTCCTTCACGGTTCAACCGGCGAGGGTCCAGCAATTTTCAGTGTCTCCAACCACTGCGACGGGCGGGGCGAGTTCCACAGGCACTGTCACGCTGACCGGGCCAGCTCCCGCCGGTGGCGCCACAGTATCGTTGTCCAGCAGCGATCCTTCGGCTACTGTTCCAGCGTCCGTGACGATTCCAGCGGGTTCGACCTCCGCGTCGTTCTCCATAACCACCAATCCTGGACCGTCGACGACGAACGTTACGATCTCGGCTTCGTACAATGGAGTGACACTTAACGCTACCCTTACAGTCCGACCGCTGATCGTTACTGGAATTACGGTTTCACCATCAACGATCGGGGGCGGAGGCACCGCCGATGTGCGCGTCTGTATGAACGTGGTGGTTCCCTTCGACACGGTGGTCTCCATTTCCAGCAGCAACCCATCGGTCGCCAGTGTGCCGGCGTCGGTAACTATCCCCCAAGATTCAGGGTGCTGGTTTTTCAACGTCGTCAAAACGAGCCCCGTGTCGGCGGATACAAACGTGACGATCTCGGCGGCCTACGGTGGCGTTACGGTCACGGGAACCTTCACCGTCCAGCCGATAAGGCTTCTGTATGTGAATGTAGGAAGTGCGACCGGCGGCAACACCACCAATGGCCAAGTCGTCCTAAATGGGCCCGCTCCAGCGGGGGGCATAACCGTCTCCTTATCGAGCAGCAATCCGTCCGTCGCCAGCGTGCCGGCATCGGTATTCATACCTGCAGGTGTGAACCCCGGGCAATTCGCCGTCAGCACAACTCCTGTTTCGGCAACAACACCGGTTACCGTCTCCGCTTCCTACAACGGGGTAACGGTGACCTTCCAATTCCCCGTTTTTCCGCCGCAGTAAGTGAAGAGGGATGGGCGTTATGCAGGTCAGGGGAGGGGACTCAACCCCTCCCCTTAGTCTTTCATACGTCCGTCATTTGGTTTTGAGGGGGATGCCTTTGCGGGCGATGAAGACGGGGGCCGGTGGGGTGACGCCGAATTGTTTAGAGTAATTGCCTTGATTGATGGCGATGCCGACACGGCCTCGCGAGTCCACATAGAGCAGGGGCTCGCCGACGGGGACTTCCATGAAGGTTTTGACGTACGGCAAGGTGACGAGTTGCCTGTTGATCAGGAGCGGGACTTTGTCTCCGAAGCGGTAGGCGAGCTTCGTGAATTCATCGCCGGGAATGTCGGTAACGAGTGAGCCAAAGGGGTCGTCGAGAGCGATTACATCGCCCGCGATGCCCTTGTCGGTGACGATACCGGCTTTTGGATTCAGGCGGACGAGTTGGGAAACTTCCGGGCCGACAAGAACGAAGTCCCCGCCAGCGGCGAGATGCGCGGCCACGGGCGAGAAAATGTCGCGGCCATGAAACGTGGAAGAAATAGGCGACTGGATCATCCAGTCGGTGTTGGTGATTTCCCGTGCGGATTCGAGGCCGTCGCGGTCGATGACTGGAGTGATGAGTCCGTTATCGGGAAGAACGAAGTACTGGCCTTTTTTGGATTTGACGACGATGGCTTTGCGTGAAGTGCCGACTCCGGGGTCGACAACCACAAGGAAGACGGTGCCCGCGGGATAGTAAGGCGTGACCCCTTGGAGGAAGCGCGCTCCCTCCTCGATGGAGTAGGGAGTGACCTGGTGGGTGATGTCCATGATGTGCGCATCGGGCACGATGCCGAGAATCACCGCTTTGCAAATGGCCACGGCGTCGTTGGCGACGCCAAAGTCGCTCATGAAGACAATCGTTGGATGCGGGACAGGCGCGCCGGGAACGGGTGTGGGGTCTTTATCAGCTTGAAACTTCGAGCAAGCGCCGGCTAGAAAAACTACAGCGAGCAACGACAAGGAAATCCGGGAAACCTTGGGAATCATCCTCTCTCTCCGGGGACAGGTGATGAGATTTTCGCGTAAGGCCAGTGTATTCCGTTCGGTTGACATTCGGCAAGGCGCGTTCTAAAAGGGACGCGGCCGGGCTCCATCTTTTACACCACAGCACAGGGGGAGGAGGAATCATGGAAGGCCTCATTTACGCAATTGTAGTTGGCCTGATCGCCGGATGGCTGGCGGGACAAGTGATGAAGGGCGGAGGCTACGGGGTTTTAGTGGACATCATTTTAGGGATTCTGGGCGGAATTGTGGGCCGGTGGGTATTTGGACTATTGGGACTCCACGCAGGAGGCATGATTGGATCGATTGTCGTTTCTTTTGTCGGAGCAGTGATCCTGGTATGGATCACGCGGCTGGTGAAAAAGAAGTAGAGGCGCGACACAAGAGCGATTAGAGGATTGCGATGAGCGTGGAGTCAGAAAGGCGCAACGGAGCTGCGCCCCTGCAATGGTAATTGGAGTGCCCCTGCAAGCTAGTTGGATTGGGTTGCGGCGTTGCGCGTAGCCAGGAACCATTCCGCTTCCGAGCTGCGATGATATTTCAGGCAAGTGCGGGCAGTCTCCGCAGCAGCAGCGTTTCCGAGTTTTTCCTCCACTGTGGCCAGTTGCTGAAGAACGAGCGGGGAGTGCTCATCGGCGGAAAGCCCTTCGGCGGCTCCTTGAAAATCACCCTTTGAGGCCAAGAGGTGGCCGTGCGCGCTCTCGTAATAGCTCGCAATCAGTTGATCCCGTGAAGAGGTGGCCAGCGCCTGGAGTTCCGAGGCGGCGTGAGCGGCATCGTCGAGTTTTCCTTGAAGTGCCAGAACGCGCACGCGTTCGCGCAGAACCGCGGCGCGGGCGATGCCGCGGTCGGATTCGTTCATGCCTGCGAGAGGATTGGCCAGAAAAGCAGAAAGAGATCTCAGCTGCTCGAGTTCGGACTGCGGATCGGCGGCGAGCATGGCTTGAGCCAACCCGATTTGAAATTGTGAGTTTGGTTCTTTTTTGCCGGCTGCTTCTTTCGCGAGGGCGGCAAAAGCCTCGCGACCTTCCGCGGGCTTTCCTTCCCAGAAGTAGACGAAGGTCTTCAGATATTTGACGTAGAGTTCGTCCATGGGATTCTCCGCCATGGAAGTGGCGCGGTCGAACTCCTGCCGGGCGGCCTGAAAATCGCCCATCAGCGTGCGCACAATGCCGATTCCATACTGCGAGCTGATGTAAGCCGAATCGATTTTCAAGGCGGCTTGGTAGTGTTCGATGGAATCCTGATTTTCGCCCGCCTGGCGCAGCACTTCGCCAAGGGAATCCTGCGGATTGGGGGAAGTTGGCGCGACTTCCACATAGCGCTTCAGGGAAACGACGGCCTTGGCTGGATCGGGATTGCTCGAATCAAGATACAGATACCCGAGGCGATTGAGGGCGGCGGGGAAATTCGGGTCCACTTGCAGAGCAGTTTCAAGCAAAGTCCGCGCACGGTCATCATCTTGCTGAAGGAAAAGCCACTCGCCGGTTACGTAGAGGACGTGCTTGTCGCGAGGATAACGCTTCAGCAGATCGTTCATGCTGGCAATGGCGGGAAGAAGATGGTGATCCTGGATGTCGGTCATCCAGCGAACTATGAGTTGTTCATCGGGGGTCGCGCGGGGAAGAAGAGCTTTGGCTTTGGCGAGGGCGGAGGCATCCGGCATGCCGCGCCTTGCGGCAAAAGAGACCAGAGCGTAACTGAGGGCGGATTGCGGGTCCTTTTTCGCGGCCTTGCGCGCCAGGTTGGCTGAAGGCTCATACATGGCGTTTTCGTACTTGTCCCAGGCCTGTTCGAGGGACTTGCGCACGTCCTCGGACTTGGTAGAAAGAGGAATGGCGCCGAAGAGCTGTTGCGAAAGCGGAGCAACCGGCGATGTGCGAGCCGCGCGGTTCGATGCTGGCTCTACGCGCGGAGAAGGCGTTTGCGCCAACGCGCCGGAAGCAAAAGATGCAGGAAAGATCAGCAAAAGCCAACGCGCAGCGAAACGAACCATGTGCAATCACTCCCTGTCCGGAAATTGAACTCAGGATAAGTCCTGGTCCCTGAACGTAGCGCAGCCTGGGCGGGCGTGGATACTGACCTGTAGGGCAGGTGTGCGGAAGGGTTAAGAGAGGACGGGCGCAAGTGCGTGCGGCGGGAAGCGTAAGGTTGGACACACGCTTTGAAAGGGATGCTTGCCAAGGCGCACTGCGAGTGAACATACTGCCCGGAAACCATCTAAGGTGAGAATGGACTATGAAGCGATATCAAATCCCAAAGGCATTACGAACTGCTGCCATTCTGTGCTTCTTGCTGGTACCCGCGGGCGTAGCGCTTGCGGGAATCAAGAACCTGGCCGTGGTGGTTTCCGCGGGGAGCAAGCTGACGGATGTTCCCCTGGCGGATCTAACTAGGCTTTGCAAAGGCACGCAGAAAACGTGGCCGGATGGAAAGAACTTCACCCTGGTGATGAGGGATCCGGAGTCTCCAGAAATGCACGTGGTAGCACAAAAACTGTTTGGCGCCGCACCGGGCGAGGTTAAAGCTTTGATCGCGAAGCTGAATGAATCCCGGCTGACGGTGAAGATCGTGGAGAATGATGAGGATTTGCTGCGCACCGTGGAGGCGATGCCCGGAGCCGCGGGAATCATCGACGTGTATGCCATCAATAGCTCGGTGAAAGTTCTCCGCGTGGAAGGGAAGCTGCCCTTTGACCTCGGATATGCCTTAAAGGGAAACTGAGTACCGGCCGACCTTCAATACGTCCCTGCACCAGTTCTTGACCTAGACCAGTAACTCTATAATTAGCATCACCTTTCTTGGAATTCGCTAGAGTTAACATACCTCAGGAGTTGCCTTCGGCCGCCAATTGGGGGCCGGATGACATGCCGGGGTGCGCCCAATCACTACCCTTCGCAGGAAGAAAAACTCCCTGTACGACAGGGCAGGTTTTCCACAGCAGTACAGGGAAAACCTGGCGAAAACAATGGCGAAAGTGTATACTGCCATAAGTAATTTACCTTCATAGGCTTACAGTGGAAAAAATGCCCAGAATCGGGTACTAGGAGACTGGTTTAGAGCCTAAAATGTGACTACTGTACCATCGATTCTCATGTGCTGGCAGGTGTCTAATGGTACAGGTATTGCTCACATGCCCGTTAGGGCAGGTGCAGCATCTAATGTCAGTGAACTAAGGCCTTTTTAGGAACCGGGGGAAGTCCATGAGTGGTGATGGCAGTCAAATCAAGACAAGGAAGCGGGATCGGGATAAGGACCGGAAGTGGATGTGGTGGCTGCTGGGAGTCATCGGCGCCCTGCAACTCTATTTCGTGCGCGAACTGTTGGCCGCCTTTGCGCTGTTCGTCATGGGATTCCTGGCTGTTGCCGGGGTCATCATCAGCCTTTATACCCTGCACCGTGCCTGGGCCGTGACCGTGGATCGTGTGGCGGATAGCCGGCATCCTGTCGTGGTGGCGGTGCGCCATGGGATTTACAGCGTCGAGGAACTAGCGCGCCGTCCGTTCCGGCGTCCGGGTTCGGAGCAGCCCGCGAACTGAAAAACAGGTTTCTGGTCTCAGCCAGAGCACAGGCAGAACGCTCGCTCCTGCCTCCTTCAGGAGTGGCGGAAGTTCTGCAATCAGGGAAAACAAAAGGGCCAGCCGTCCTAAGAGAGAGCGGCTGGCCTTTTCGTTTGGGTGAAACTTTTCCAAGCTTAATGGGTGAACGGATCAGGGTCCGGCGCGGGGAGGATTTCCGGGCTTTCGGGAGTTGTGGTGCCGTTGCCCCCGTTGCCCGGTTCGCGACCTTCATGCAAGGACTTCCCGTTATCCTTGGTGAGGCTCTCGAGTGTGGATTTCGAGTGCTCATCCACGGCGCTGACGGCGGCCACTAAACACGAGTAAAGGAACGCCTTCATGCCTTTGCGGAATTGATCGGTAGAGCGTTCGGCGGCGCGGGCCACATCCGCTTCCAGGGCCTGGCGGCGCGCTTCGCAGGCGGCGCGGCTCTCGGCGTCCAGAGAAGAAAGGGCGGAGGCGGCGCGGTCCTTGGTTTCCGAAAGAATGACATTCATTTGCGATTCGGCTTGCCCTTGTAAATTTGCCAGAATCGAGTTCAAGACCCCTTGCACCGAAGCCTGCGCTTCCGCCGAGCGCGCGTCCAGCTTCAAGAGCGCTTCTTTCAGGAGGGACTGCGTACTTTCCAGCAGACGCTCGTAACGCCGGTCCACGGTTTGGGCGGCTGCGCCGTCGAATGCCTTGGTCGCGTATGCCACGGCTTCGTTGAGCCGGGCCTGAACCCTGGGCTCAAGTTCGCTGCTCATTTTTCCGAGAAACTCCTGGCAGCGGTCGAGCTCGCGTTTCAGGTCCGCGGCCTGCCGCGCAAGCCTCTGCGTTAACTCCTCGGCGTGGCCGCGGTATTTCTCCATTTCTTCTTTCCAATGGGTTCCGATCACCGAGGCCGTCACTGCGGCGATGTCGTCTTTTGTGGCCATTCCGGTAGTGGCGGCTTCCACGCGCGTGGGGAAAAGCTCCTGAACTTCCTGGATGCTGGACTGTTTGACCTCGTCGATAGCCGACAAGGCGTTGCGCACGGCTTCGTCCAGTTGTTTGGCAACCGCGGTTTGCACGGCCTTCTCGGCGGCTTGTTGTAGTTTTCCCTGAAGAACGTTGATAAGCCCATCGGGAGTAATGACGACGCGTTGCGGCTTGGGCGCCTCGGTAAGCGTCGGCCCAGAAGGTTTTGCGGCTACGGGGGAGGGAGAAGGAAAAGTGGCCACGTCGGCCAACTTGTGCTCGGGCTCCGAAGCGGGCTCTTCGGACTCCAGCATCGCGGCGTCGATGGCGGTTGCAGCGGGTTCGATCTCGGACCCCGCAATCGCAGAGAATTGAGGCATAGAGCTGGTCATTTCTTCGGCCCCCAACCAGTCTTGCGGCGGGGTAACAATGCCCCAGACATTGGCGGGAATCTCCAGCTCCACTCCCACCTGCTGCAATTCGCGCGTGCTTTGCGACACATGAATCGAACGCACCCTGGCGCGAATCGCCGGCGGAGCAGGCTCCACGTTCAGCCCGACGACTTGCAGCGTCACCCAGGTCCCCACGCCATAATCGTGCCGCGAAGGATAGCGGCACCCATGAAGGTTGACGCTGGTGGAGACGGTTCTTTCGACAAACGGCTCGCCCAAGCGGGTTTGCCCGAAGACAATCAGCGGAACGGACCGCTCGATGCGCGTGCTGCGGCGCGATTCTTCTTTCACAAGATTATCAGGAGTCCTTGCAAGAGACGATTGGCTCACGACTTCTCCCTGGCAACGCCGCCTGGATTTCCCGTGGTGTTCGGAGCGGTTTGCTTACCGGGGGGAGTTTGCCGCTCCTTCTTGCCGTTACTGGGGGCCCGAAACGCAGATGTTAGCCGAACGCGGCGTGCTTGTCGAATGATTCCCGCGATTTTAGTAGCGCAGCAATCGGGCCGGGCTTAAAAGTTTTTATGGCAGGCGACGAAAAAGAGAGTCTCTGATAGGCTTGGCTCGGGAGGAGGGAATCCCCATGCGCCGCTTTCTTGCCTTTGTTTTGCCGAGCCTGCTCATTCCCATTCTTGCAGCCGGTCAGGCGCCGCACCGGGTGGCCATTCGCGCGGGCAAATTGATCGATGGAAAGAGCGACAAGCCGGTGGAGAACGCGCTCATTCTAATTGAGGGCGACAAGATTGTATCGGTTACTTCGGGCGGAAGCGCGCCTGCTGGAGCGGAAGTCATCGATCTCTCGAAAGCTACGGTGCTGCCGGGGTTCATGGACGTACACACTCATGTTCTTCTGCAGGGCGATGTGACGCCGGCGGAATACGACGAACAGTTGCTGAAACAATCGATTCCTTATCGCGCGATTCTCGCCGCGCGCAATGCGGAAATTGCGCTGTCGCACGGCTTCACGGCGATGCGCGACCTGGAAACCGAGGGCGCGATGTATGCGGACGTGGACGTGAAGACCGCTATCAACAACGGCGAAGTGCCCGGCCCGCGCATGCAAGTGGCTACGCGGGCCATGACGCCAACGGGGATGTATCCGTTGCTGGGTTATTCGTGGGAACTGAAAATGCCGACGGGGGTGCAATACGTCGACGGCGTGGAAGGAGCGCGCAAGGCGGTGCGCGAAGAGGCGATGTACGGCGCGGACTGGATCAAATACTACTCGGACAGGCGTTACCATTTTGAAGCGGACGGGGTGCTGCACAGCATGGTGAACTTCACGGACGAAGAAGCGAAAGCGATTGTGGACGAGGCGCATCGGCTGGGAAAGAAAGTGGCAGCACATGCGATTGGCAGCGACGGGATTGCGGCTGCGCTCCGCGCGGGCGTGGACACCATTGAGCACGGCGATGGCCTGACCGACGCGCTGATGGACGAGGTAGCGCGGAAAGGAGTTTATTGGGTGCCGACGCTCACTGTGGGCCTGTACGTGGCGCCGGGCCGCGGCGGGAATTGGCAGAAGATGGCGGACCTGCAGCGCGAGAATTTTGGAAAGGCGATGAAGAAAGGCCTGAAGATTGCGCTGGGTACGGACGCCGGAGGCTTCGACTGGAAAAAAGTGAATCAAGCGAAAGAATTTGAATATTACGTGCAATACGGAATGACCCCGATGCAGGCGATTCACACGGGGACGTCTGTTGCCGCGGAGCTTCTTGGCTGGGGCGACAAAGCGGGAACTGTCGAAGCCGGGAAATGGGCGGACCTCGTGGCGGTCAGCGGCGATCCACTGAAGGACATCACGGAACTGCAAAAAGTGAAGTTTGTGATGAAGGGCGCAGCGGTCTACAAGAACGAACTGCGCTAGCTAGTGGCCACTTGACCACCTACTTCCGCTTCCGTAGCCTACCTTGAGGTGCACCACCCCGGCTGAGCGCGCCAGATCGGATTGCGAGATGAATCTCATCTTCTAAGGAGCTTCGCCATGCAGAAAAAATTCATTCTCTTATCGATTGGTTTGCTAGCCCTGGTGGTAACGACTGGTGGAGCGCTGCGCAGTCAGGACGCGCCACCGACATCTCCTGACTCTGATCGTGCCAGGCACATGACGGCAATCAAGCTCGTGCGGGCACTCAATACGGCCGAATTCCGTTACAAGACGAAGCATGGCGCTTACGCAACCAGCGATGAGCTCGCTGCAAGCGACGAGTTCAAGGTAGACCTCTCTGGCTGGTCGTTGAGGCTAGATGTGACCGCTGATGGAAAAGCGTATGACGCCCTCCTGGAAGACACGACCGACAAATCTTGTGGCTACGCGGCAGTCACAGACGAGCGCGGCGTCATCCGGCAGAGTAAAACGATTGACTGCGCAATTTAAACTCTCGGATTTGTTGCCGAAGCTTCAGTAAAACGCTACGCCGCCGTCCACGTTGATCGATTGGCCGGTGATGGCGCTGGACTGCTTGGAACAGAGGAACAGCGCGGCGCGCGCAATTTCATCGGCGGTCTGTGCGCGGCCTTGCAGCAGGCCGTTCAGGAAGCCTGCTAATTGCTCTTCGGGGCTGACGCCCATTTTCTTTGCCAGGACCGCGCCCAATTCTTTCGACATTTGCGTTTCTGTGACCGGCCCGGGACAAATCGCGTTGACGCGAACCCCTTTGCGTGCCGCTTCCGCGGCCGTCACTCGCGTCAGGCCGAGCATTCCAGCTTTTGCTGCGGCATAGGCAGAACCCCACGAGTATGCCGCTTTCGCCGAAAGGCTCGAAATGTTCAGGATTACGCCGGAACCGCGCGCGTACATTTCCGGCAGGACCAGCTTCAACAGCAGGAAGGCTGCGCGCAAATGGATGGCGATGACCTTGTCGAAGTCCGCAACCGGATATTCTTCCACCGGAACTACGGGGCCATAGTGCCCGGCGTTGTTCACCAGGATATCGATTTTGCCGAATTTTTCGCGGACGGTGGCGACAACGTGATTACACGCGGCATCTTGCGTCAAATCCGCCATCGCATATTCGGCCCGGCCGCCGTTCTCCGCGATTTCTTTCGCGGCCGCAGCGAGTTCCTTTTCTGTACGCGCGGTGAGAAACACGGCGGCGCCTTCTTTTGCAAACAAATGCGCGATGGCCCGGCCGATGCCCCGGCCCGACCCGGTGATGAGCGCGACTTGATCTTTCAGCACCATGGGGACAATGAGAATAAAAGGGAAGCGACCACTGAGCAAGGGAATGTACTCGTCCAGTGGATTAGTGACACTCTACCGAGTGCCACCAGTCATTCTGAACGAGGACAAGCAAGGGGAAGGATTGGTAACTCGGGTGTTTGCCCGATTGCGTCGCATGCCAGCGTGGTCAACGATTTTACGAGTTGCTGAATCAGACTAAGCAGTGTGTCTTTCTGTTGCGCAGATTCAAAGGCCCCTTTCTCCAGCCCCGCACGACTCCAGAGGTACAGTGCATGTCACGACTCCTCATTCGTTCATCGCTTGGGCTCATTTGGATAGCGATTTTGCTGGGAGCCTGCAGTTCGTTGGGTCCCGTTCTCAGCGGCAGGCCGCCAGGGCCTCCGTCCAGCGCGGACGTCGTCACCTATCATTACGACAACCAGCGCACCGGGCAGAACTTGAACGAAACAGCGTTGACGCTGACTAACGTGAACTCCACGAAATTCGGCAAGCTGGGCGAGTTCGCCGTGGACGGCAAAGTAGACGCCCAGCCGCTTTATCTTTCCAACCTCAATACCGCGAGCCAGGGCAAGAAAAATGTGCTCTACGTCGCCACGGAGCACGACAGCGTTTATGCGTTTGATGCAGACAGTGCTGGAGCAGGCGCGCCCATCTGGAAAGTATCGTTGCTCGCCAGTGGCGAATCTCCCAGCGACGATCACGGCTGCTTCCAAGTGACACCGGAGATTGGCATCACTTCCACGCCAGTGATCGACCGTTCCCGAGGCGCGATGTACGTGATTGCTGCTTCCAAAAACGGGGCCGGTCAATATTTCCAGCGCATTCACGCGCTGGACCTGACGACGGGCCAGGAACTTCTTGGCGGGCCAAAGACCATCGCCGCCACCTACCCGGGAACCGGCGCAGGCAGCTCGGGAGGAAACGTGGTCTTCGATCCTGGCCAATATCTCGAGCGTCCCGGACTGCTGGAAATTAACGGGACCATCGTGACCACCTGGGGATCTCATTGCGACCAGGGGGCCTACACCTCCTGGGTCATCGCTTTCAGCGCCGGCACTCTTGCGCAGACCAGCGTCTTGAATCTCGTGCCCAACGGCAGCGATGGCGGCATCTGGATGTCTGGAACGGCGCCGGCCGCTGATTCGTCTGGGAACATTTTCTTTCTTGTAGGCAATGGAACTTTTGACACCACCCTTACCGCCCAGGGTTTTCCTTCCAATAAGGATTGCGGAAACTGCTTCGTCAAGCTCTCGACGGGCGGCGGTCTCGCTCTCGCGGACTACTTCACTCCTCAAAACACAGTGGCGGAATCCAACGCTGACCAGGATCTGGGTTCTGGCGGCACCTTACTGCTTCCCGGCATGAAAGATGCCGGTGGAGCAACCAGGCATCTGGCTCTGGGGGGCGGGAAAGACTCCATTGTTTATGTGGCAGACCGCGACAACATGGGAAAATTCAACACGAATGCCAACCAGATTTATCAGCAGATATCCATGCCGGGGGCGGTGTTTTCTGCGCCGGCCTATTTCAATGGTACGGTCTACCTGGCCGCTGTCGGCGACTCGCTGAAAGCCTTTCCAATAACCAATGCCAAACTCGCGAGCGTCCCGGCATCGCAGTCCACGCACGTTTTCGGATACCCCGGCGCGACGCCCACCGTTTCTGCCAACGGTGCAAGCAACGGCATTGTGTGGGCCATTGAAAATAGTGGCGCCATTCTTTTTGCTTACGACGCTACCGACTTGACCAAGGAGCTTTACGACTCCAATCAGGCCGTCAACAGCCGCGACAGTTTTAGTGGCAACAAATTCATCACGCCGGTGGTGGCTAATGGAAGAGTGTACGTGGGAACGCCGAATAGCGTCGCCGTGTTCGGTCTTCTGCCTTAGCTTTTGCCGCTTTTCCCTGATGCGAAAGGGAAGATGCGCGCTCGATCAGAACAAAAGGTGGTCTAGTCCGCGCTTCCGCCCGGCGCTTTGAATTTTGCGGCAGCCGTAATTCCAAATGCTTCCAGCAGTTCCGCTTGAATCTCGTCAGTCAGTGTGTTGATGCGTTCGACTCCCGGCCCGCCCGGCCCGACGCGATACCGCAGCTTCCGCTGCCCCGCGGGAGTTTCGATGATTTCCAGCACCTTGTCCGCAATTTGCTGCGCGTTGGCGCGCGAGTTGCGAATTAATTGAAGAACTTGAGCGGGTACTTTGGCCATTTCTCCATAGCCTGCCTTGCGTTCGTTATCCTCTCCCGATTCGAGCTTGTCCGCGATGGGCGTCGAGTGCGCGCCCGGCTCGAGAATCACGGAATCAATTCCTTGCGACGCGAGTTCGTAGCGGTAGGTCTCTGCCAGGGCCTCCATCGCGAACTTGCTGGCGCAATATAAGCCCATGCCAGGAATCGCCAGACGTCCCCCGCCGCTGCTGACATGCAGCAAGAGGCCGCTGCGTTGGCGCTTCATGACCGGAAGCACCGCGCGATTCATGCGCAGCACACCGAAGAAATTCACGTCCAACTGGCGTTGCGCCTGCGCGACCGTCACCGTCTCGGATAAATCCATGATGCCGTAGCCGGCATTGTTCACCAGCACGTCGATGCGCCCGCACTTGGCGGCTACTTCGTTCACCGCTTGCTCTACCGAAGAGTCCTGCGTCACGTCCAGCTCGAGAACCTGCAAATTCAGGGATTCGTGCTGAGCAAGTTGCTCCAGTTCGTGGGCCGCGGCGGCGTTCCGCGTTTTCGTGTTCCGCATCGTTGCGAAAACATGAAATTCCTTGCGCGCGAGCGTTTCCGCAATCAGGCGCCCGAAGCCGCTGCTTGTGCCAGTGATTAAGACAACTTGTGCTTTGCCGGACATGGAATAACAGGATAGGAAGGAAAGGCCGGAACGTAAAGAGCGGCTGTTTTCTTCGAAGTTTGCGGTTTGTCAGGCGGAAACTTCCTAGGCTACTAGCGGGTCCGCAAGTCTCTCAAAAGATGATGGACCAAGCCATTGATATCATCCTGAGTGAGCGTGAAGGTGTTGTAGTGCACACGCTTTTCGCCGACAGCGCGATAGACGAGATGCTTCGTGGACTGCTGGATGAAGTCAAACACAATGGTTCCGGCGCGGAAGCGAATGCGCTCGTATCCGACCACCGTCGGTCCCCAGCCCCAGCTATTCCAGCAGCCATACGGCCCGCACACCACACCCGGGTAACCGCCATAAGCGACCGGAACCGTGGCGTTGCGCCGCTCCACCGCAAAGTGATAGTCCACAAGAAAATCAGCAGCCTTGGGGTCGCTGATCTGATTCAGCCCCTTGGAAGCGAGCGTTTGTTCGATGGCCGTCTTCACGCGCTGGCGGACCATCTCATTGTCGGCGTTGGTGTCGCGCTCCACGGTCTCATTGCGGGAAATCACGTCCCGCGAAATGACAGGCCGGGAGTCGCGCTCCCGCGCCTTGTTGGGTTCCGGCGTGGGGCGCCACGCCCAAGTGGCCAGTTTGGGTATGCGAACGTCGGGATCGCGAGTGATCTGGACGTAGTCGTCGCAACCAGCCAGCAAGGATCCGCAAAATAAGGCCGAAACCGCCAAAAGCGCGGATTTTCTGGATGTCATCTTCCAATGCGCCATGAGAGCGCCCTCCGAACGGACACCGTTACCACTCTATAGAACACGGGAAATGGGAAGGAGTTGCGCGCTCGGCGGAGGATTCGCCTTGCTCAGGCGGGTACAGCAACCCAGTCCTCTGGCGGAAAAACCACTGGCCAAAACTTGGGGTTGGGGGCGTCGAACTCGAAGGCCACCGCGAAGTCTCCTTCTGCCGTGTCGTCTATGCGCACCACGCGGCACTTTTGGTCGACTTTGTTCTGTAGGTTGATCAGCAGCATTGGCTGACCGACGTGCAGCTCCGCTTGTATTTTCATGAGCCCGCCGTGCGCGTTGACGACCTGGGTCATGGCCTCGTACTGCTGGCGTTTGCGTGCTGTGTCTTCCGCAATGACGCTGAGGCGCATACGCAACATCACGCGCTCGCTGCGCCGTCGGTTGGTCGGGTTGGACAAACTCACCATAAAATCTTTTCGTGCGGAGACCCCAAGCTCCCTAAGACTGCGTGACTCTGAAGATGTAGCTGATTTTAACTTGGTAGAGGGCTTAAAACGCTGGCCGAATAGCCAGGTGTTGCGTAAAAAGATAGAGCCGCATTTCAAGCGCGGCTCCCTGACTCAACGGCTCTCAGAATTTTAGTCTCGCCTCGAAGCGGGCTTTCACCGAGGGCCATTCCGAATCCACAATGCTGTAGTAAACCGTGTGACGGATGCGCCCGCTCGCGGTGATCATGTGATTCCGGAAGGTGCCTTCTTCTCGCGCGCCAATCCGCAGAATCGCCGCGCGCGAGCGTTCGTTCAGCGAATCCGTTTTCAATTCCACGCGAATGCAGCCCAGCGTCTCAAACGCGTGCTTCAGCAGCAAGTATTTTGCCTCTGTATTGATCGCGGTTCGCTGCCATTCGCGCCCCACCCAGGTCCAGCCGATTTCCACGCGGTGATTTGTGCGATCGATGTTGCCGTAGTGCGTGCTTCCAATCAGCCGTCCCGTCCCCCGTTCCACGAGCGCAAAGGGCAGCGACACACCTTGGTTCTGCTCCCGAAGCGCGATCCCAATGTAGGCCGCCATTTCCTCGGCCGTTCGTACGGGCGACGGAATCCAGCGCCACAATTCCTCGTCCAGCCCCACTGCGGCAAGTCCCGCCAGATGATCTTCGCGCAGCGGCTCCAGCCGTACTTGCCGGCCTTCTAGAACAATCGCTGCAACCACCATTTCCGTGAGCATGGGAACGGAATCTTACGTCCGCATGCGAAAACAACCAGCGCCAAATTGGACACTTCGTCTGCTTTTATGGTGACGAAAGAATAGTCGTGAAGAATCCGGCTCTCTTACACGTAGTAGGAAGCCAGCATGGATCGGCCTCGGCCCGGCAGATAATCGCCCATTTGGCAGATGCGCGTGAACTTGCCAACCAGAGAAGCGTCAATCCACCCCTGTATAGCTTCCTGGCGAAGAATTTCCAGCGCTTCCTCCGAGGAAAGGGCTTCGCGGTACGGACGGTCGTTGATCAGCGCGTCATACACGTCCGCCACTTGCAGGATGCGCGCCTTCAGCGGAATTTCTCCGCCATACAGGCCGTCGGGGTAGCCGGTTCCATCCATTCGCTCGTGGTGATGCCGGATGATCTGAAGAATCGGCCGGAGCGACTTCAACGGCGCGCAGATTTGCTCTCCAGTAATGGGGTGCTGGCGCATGATCTCAGTTTCTTGCGGGTTCAGGCGTCCCGGCTTCAGAAGAATGCTGTCCGGTACAGCCACTTTTCCTATGTCATGAAGCAGGCAGCCAAGACGCAGTTCCTCCAAATCTTCCTCGCTCAGGTTCAGGCTTTCGCCCAGTTGCGTGGCGTATTCTGCAAGGCGGTCGGAATGCCCGTCTGTCAAACAATGCTTCGCTTCGATGCTGCGCGCCAGAGAAAGCACCACGGACTTTGCCTGTTCATCAATGTAGCTCTTGAGCCGCAACAGTGTTTGGATCCGCCCCAGCCCTTCGCCCAGCGAAGACGGCAGGCCCCAGAAATCCGCCGCGCCCGCTTCACGGCCCTGTTCCAGTTCTATGGGAGTTGGCGCGGAGGAGATGAGCACCACCGGCGTGAGTTGATTGAGGGGATCTTGTTTCAGGCGCCGGCAAAGTTCCGGACCGCGGACTTGAGGAAGATGATCGTGAAGCAGGACCAGGTCCGGTTGAAGCTGCAGGCACAGTTGACGGGCGGATTCCCCGGTCTCTGCTGTATAGACATCGTATCTTTGATTTTCAAGGAACGCCTTCCAGTTTTCACGTTCCGCCGAAGCTACGTCCACAAGCAAGATCGTTGGGTTCATGAGTCTCCTACCTCAAAAGTCATTTACTCATCTTGCTGGAGGTTGGACTTGCAGGGACTCCACGCCCGGTTCCGGGAACCGTAGTTAAAAACCTCCAATGTTGGGGGACATAGAGGCTTGAGGTAGCTAGGCACCGTGACATTGTGCTTCTAAGGTGCCAAAAGGTCCAGTCTTGTAAGTGCCGCACAATTCTAGTGTTGCGAGCCAATGTATGAAAATGAGAACGTTTGCAAGAGAGTGCAATTTTCACGAGGCCTGTAAAGATTACTTGGAACGAGGCGCAGTTTGGCCCTTTTTCGACGCTTATTCGCTCCCTGCTGTCCGAACTCTTGACAACTTCATTATCTTTTGCCTGAAAGTCATCCTTTCTTTTTGCCGGAAATTGCGTGTTGGCGATGCGTAACGTTCCCTTTGTGGAAGCAAAGTGAAAATCAAAGTGAAATCAAACGCGAAGTCAAAATTTGACGAATCGGGCGTGCCCTCGGGCGAGCCGCTGAGGTATGATAGAGTTCTCGGGGTTGCAGTAAACTAGGGTGACAATGCAGAACCAACACAATGGCAATGGAAAGGTATTGCTCCGCGTGAGGCCGCGCGGCTTTTGCGCCGGCGTGGTCCGCGCCGTGGATATCGTCGAACTGGCTCTGGAAGCTTATGGCTCTCCGGTCTATGTGCACCATGAAATTGTTCACAACACTTACGTCGTCGAGCAGCTTCGCCGCCGCGGCGCCATTTTCGTGGAAGCCATTGAAGAAGTCCCGCACGGCGCCGTGCTGGTTTTCAGCGCCCACGGCGTGCCTCCCACCGTCCGCGATGAAGCCAGGGCCCGCGAGCTGAAAGTCATTGACGCCACCTGCCCGTTGGTCACCAAAGTCCATCTCGAAGCCCTCAAGTTTGCGCGCGAAAAGCGCACCATTATCCTCATCGGCCACAAGGACCACCAGGAAATCATCGGTACTTCCGGCGAGGCTCCCGACCGCACCGTCGTCGTGGATTCCGTGGCCGCGGTGGACGCCCTCGAAGTCGAAGATCCGCAAAGACTCTCATTCCTGACGCAGACGACTTTGAGCCTTTACGACACGCAGGAAATCGTGGCGCGGCTCCGCCAGAAATTCCCCGCCATCCAGGGTCCGGCCAGCGACGATATTTGCTACGCCACGCAAAATCGCCAGGAAGCTGTCGAGCAGGTCGCCAAGGACGTGGACCTCATCCTGGTCGTCGGTTCGCCGAACAGCTCCAACTCCAACCGCCTGGTGGAAGTGGCGCAACGCCGCGGCGTCCAAGCCAAACTGATCGACTCGGCTACCGACATTGATGTGCGCTGGTTGCAAGGCGTCTCCCGCGTGGGCCTCACGGCGGGCGCCTCCGCTCCCGAAGTCCTGGTCGAGCAAGTCAGCCAGCGCCTCGCCGAATTCGGCTTTACCGATCAGCGCGATTTGGATTTAATCCGCGAGGATGTACGCTTCACCCTGCCTCCGGAATTGGCGACCATCGCGCCGGCGCCGCGCCGCTAAGAGTTTGTAGTCGACGTTCCCGGCAAGGGGACGCCGCGCAGGACCGGAAAATCTCCTCCTGTGAATTTTCTCCGTTCCGGTCACGGTAATATCCGCGCGGCAGTCGGAAACTCTGTACTCTGTACAAGGAGTGACACCTTGGCGGTCAAAATCGTCCGTCAGCCGAAGAAGATTGCCTTGATTGGCGCGCCGTCCAGCGCCGCCGCCTTTTCCCTGGGAAGCGAAAAAGCGCCTGCCGCCTTGCGCGCCGCCGGACTCGTCGAGCGCCTCCAGTCCGCCGGTTACGAAGTCATGGACCACGGCGACTGCGCCCCACGCCTCTTTGCCGACGATGAAGAGCATCGCCGCGCCCGCAATCTCGCGGAAATCGTCGCCGGCCTCAACGACCTGAAGCTGCGCGCGGAATTAGCCGTAAAAAGCGGCGCCCTGGTGCTGGTGCTTGGCGGCGATTGCGCGCAGGTGATTGGTTTGCTGGCCGCCGCGCGCCGCTATCACCATCATCTTAGCCTGCTTTGGTTCGATCGCGATGCCGACGTGAACACGCCGGCGTCCACGCCTTCCGGCCGCATTGACGGCATGGTCGTCGCCCACATCTTGGGCCGAGGCGCCCCGGAGCTGGTGCGTTTCTGGGGAGAGACGCCTCTCGTGCGCGAGCCGGATATCACCCTTTTCGGCCTCGAACGGCTCGATCCTCCCGAACAGGAATATTTGGCCAAGTCCCCCATGCGCCATGACTATGCGGGAGACATTCAATTCAAGGGCGGTGCGCGCGCGGCCCAGGAAGCTCTTTCGCACATGCACGCCGAAGCGCACGATTTTGTCCTTCATCTGGATACCGACGTCATCGCTCAGGAAGATTTTCCCGCTGTCAACGTCCCGGGCAGCGGCGGCTTGCGCTTCGAAGACGTTCGCGCCGCGCTCCTCGAATTCGCCAGGCACAAGAATCTTCTGGGCCTCGACGTGGCCCAGTACAACCCCGAAAAAGATCCCGGCGGCAGCGCCGCAAAAAAACTAGTGGACCTTCTCGCGGAAGTTCTCGCCGCGCGCCTCCAGGCCTTCGAGACGCCTCCGCCCGATCCCGCTCCCAGCACCACCGGCCCCACCGAAGTCTCCTCCTCCGGCTCAACAGGTTCAGCCGCCTAACCAACTCGTCATAAAGATCATCCAGAACCCCGCGTTGTTTCTGACTGTTAACTGTGAACTGTCAACCGTGAACTGCCACTTTCCTTCACGTCGCCGCCTGCGCCCGCTTGCGGGCGTGGCGGGCAAGTCCGAGGAACGAAAGATTCAGGCCCGCAGTCTGAGCGTACTGCTCGATATCTTCCGGAGGCAGGTGTTCGCTTATTTCCGCCCGCGCCGCAGCCATGAACGATTCCAACGCGGCTTCATCGCTCGAAGCCGACTGAAGAATTTTCTCCGTCATCTCCATCCACCGGTGCAGTCGTTCGCGGAATTGCGCGAGGTGCGCCGCCGGATTCTCGGAAAACCCGAAATGTGTCAGGAACAGCCGCTTCGGCTTGCGTTCCAAAATCGCCGTGAAGGACCCGTCCCAGATCTTCAGGTCAATGTCCGGAGGCGGAGTCGCGGGCATCGCGTAGGAGTGTCCTTCGATCTTTATCCCTGCGGTGTCGCCCACGAAAGCCACTCCTTCGGCATCCTCGAAATAGCTGACGTGATGCGAAGCGTGCCCCGGCGTGTAGGCCACTTCGATTTTGCGCGAGCCGAGTTGAATCGTCTCTCCGCCTTCCAGGATGCGAAAATTTTCCGCTGGCACCGGCACGGCTTCGCCGAAAAGTTGCTGCAAAGTGTCCGGCCAGAGCCGCGCCGCGCTTGCCAGGAGCTTCGAGGGGTCAATCATGTGCGGCGCGCCCAGTTTGTGAACGTAAACCGCGAGCCTGGGATTCTCCTTCACCAGCGCGCCGGTTGCGCCTGCGTGGTCCAGGTGAATATGCGTCAGTAGAATCGCGTCTAGCTCGCTAACCGAAGTCCCGTGCGCGCGAAGCTCTTTCCTCAGCGTGTCCAGTGTCGAGCCGGGGCCCGGATCCACGATGGCGCGGTGGCCGTCCGACTCCAGCAACGCGGTGCCGATCGAGCGCGGCCGCCCCATCCAGTTATCGTCGAGCGTGGTGATTTTGTGCATAGCATTTCCGCGAAAGTAGTGTATCGCACGATGCGCCAATCGCCTTGCCCGCGCCCACTGTCGGCGCCCACGGTTAGCGGCCATTGTTGGCGCTCACGGCTGAATTCATTGTTGGACACGACCCGCGCATTTACTCCGCTTGGCGAATCGGCGATGATGATGCTCATCCCATTCCGCGAAGGAGGGATAGCTCATGTGCAGGCATGCCACACGCGCGATTGGCGCGCTCCTTTTGACTTTTTCCAGCGCCGCGCTGCTTGCGCAAGAACACAGTGCCGCGACGCCTGCGAAGCAATCGGAGGCCGACGAATACACCCGCTACGAACTGCTCGCCCCAGACGGCCCGAGTTTCAAAATTCTTTACGAAGTTTCTGCCGCAACACCTGGCGCGAAAGTGTTTTTCAATCCCATCCGCAAGGGCAGCGTCGCCAGCGACGAAGCCGTTTACGACGCCATGACCGGCGAACCGCTGCACTTCGAGGTCGTCTCCGGCGCGGACGCTCGCAAGGATGCGCTGATGGCGGATGCCGACGCCGATGGGAGCTACATCAAAATTCAGCTTGCTCGCGCGGTTCCTCCGGAAGGGCGCGGACGCCTGCTGATCGTCAAAACGTACAAAGACGCGAAAAGCTACTACCGCGAGGGCGACGCCATCGTTTTCAATCGCGGCCTGGGCATCAAACGCAACAGCGTAGTCCTGCCGGCGGGCTACGAACTGGTTGGCTGCAATGTTCCGTCGCAGGTTTTGCCGGAAGCCGATGGCCGCATCGCCATCAGCTTCATGAATGCCGGCCCCGGCGAAGCTCCTCTAGTGGTGCGTGCAAAGCTGGGAGCGCAAACCGGTCCCGTGGCGGCGCCGCATGCGCCAACCGAATCGCGCAGTTGGGAAGCTCCATTCCCGGGAGAAACGGAACGCCAGCGGCTCTCCGAGCGCGCTCATCAGGATCGCGACATCGTGTATTTTCTGCAGCAGCCCGAAACGCACGCTTTCAGCCTGTATCACGACTACACCGAATCGCGGCCGGGCACCGACAAATATTTGAACGTCGTTCGCGAGGGCAGCACGGTCTCCGATCCTTCGGCTTACATCCTCGATACGGGAGAAAAACTGGCCACGCGCTTGACGACTGGCGCCGAGCTTGCGGCCGCGAAGATCGAAGTGGATGAACCGGTCAAACCGGCAACGCAAATTGTGGTGATTTCGTTTCCACCGGTTAAAAAAGGCCAGTCTCTCCGCTTGCGGATTTCCGAGACGTACACCGCTCACGCAAGCTACCGGCTGGATGGCGACGAACTGCTTTTCGACCGCAGCCTGGGCCGCTCTCGTAACGCCGTGGTGCTTCCAGAGGGATGGTATTTGACGGCCAGCGCCATCCCGGCCACCGTCACGCAACTTCCCGACGGGCGCGTCCGCCTGGACTTCTGGAATGGCCGCCCCGATTCCGTGGATGTGCTGCTGAAAGCGAAACGGCGCAACGCGCCGTCCGCTAAGCCGCAATGAAGCTTAGTTCTTCCGTTTTGATTTTTGGGGTTGCGCGTGCCGGATGCCAGGCGCTCAGCAAGCGCGCTCGCCATCACCTTTCCGCGCCAGGCGCTGGCTTGGCAGTAATAGAAAAAATTTGCGCAAAATGGTTATTGTGGAATACCCTATCGCCGGTGTGCCCTGTCAATTCTTGACTTTTTCTCCCCTGGCAGCGGGAGACGTGTCCAAAAGTACTGAGGTGTAGGAGTTGACGGTGGGAAAGCTTGGCGTGTCCAGCGGTGTCGGCCTGGAGTGCGGGCCGCCTGAAGCGGGGCGCGCAAACCAAACGTGATTCCTCAAACGGTTCTTAGGAGGAGCAGATGCGCAATTGGTGTGTAGCAGCAGCCCTGAGCGTCCTTGTTGCGTCGCAGCTGTGCGCGCAACAGAAAGCCGCCAGCCCGGACGATACGTCTGGCCGTACCGAAACAGCCGCGGAGAAGTCTTCCGGAGGAGCAAGCAGCGCCGCCGCGAGCGATGCGCTTGTTCCTTCCAAGGGCATCTTCGCGCTTCCCGCGGTCCCGCGGCCAAAGCCGTTTCCCAAACCACGGCCGGGCGGAAGCAAAGATAGCGACGCGCCAGGCCAGCTGGTGCCGCGCTACGAATTCGGCGTACTGTACGACTACGTTAATTTCAGCCCGGGAGGCTCGTTTTCAAATTTTAACAACCACGGCGCTACCGGCGCGTTTACCTATAACGCCTCGCGCTGGCTCGGCCTCACGGCGGAATTAGGCGGATACCGCTTTAAGAACCGGGACCTCAATGGAACTCCGGTCAGCGGCTCGATCGTCAGTTATTTGTTTGGTCCACGGCTGAACTGGCGCAAGTTTGATTATTTTGTTCCCTTTGCCGAGTTCTTACTCGGCGGATCGCACGGAGGCGCCGCGATAGTCGGCGTGGGCTCGCAGAGCAGCTTTAGCGTGGCCACCGGCGGCGGCGTGGACATGATTCTTAGCAAGAATTTCGCTTGGCGCGTCGCTCAGCTCGATTATTACATGACCAATTTCTCCGGCATCGGCGTGGGCGGAAACGCCCGCCAAGACAGTTTCCGTGCCGGCACGGGTCTGGTGTACCGCTGGGGGATTTCAAATCCGCCGCCTCCTCCCACGCCCAATCGCCCGCCGGTGGCCGCTTGCTCCGTGAATCCCACTTCGATTTATGCGGGCTCTGGAGACACTGTGGCTGTGCACGTGAACGCCAGCGATCCAGACAATGATCCTCTCACTTACAGCTACTCGGCCACCGGTGGCGCGGTGGAAGGCACCGGACCGGATGCGCGATGGAACTCCACCGGCGCGGGGGCCGGCTCGTACACGGTGAACGTGAAGGTAGACGACGGAAAGGGCGGCACGGCGTCGTGCAGCGCAGACATCAAAGTGGAAGAGAAACCGAATCATCCGCCGACGGCCAGTGTCTCGGTCGAGCACAACTCAATTCTTCCGGGCGAGCGCACCGCAATCGCTTGCAACGGCAGCGACCCTGACAACGACCCGCTGACCTACAGCTATACGGCTACGGGCGGTCAGGTTACCGGAACTGGTGCGAACGTGCAGTTCGATTCCACCGGCTTGCAGCCCGGCACCTACACCGTGAAGTGCGCGGTCAATGACGGACATGGGGGAACCGCCGACGCTTCCGGCAACGTGGAGGTCAAGGAACCGCCGCAGGTGAAACAACTCGAAGCGCAACTCGCGCTGCACAGCGTTTACTTTCCGACGGCGCAGCCCACCGAAGCCAAGCCGACGGGCGGGTTGCTGGCCAGCCAAGCCGGCACGTTGGATTCGCTGGCCGCCGATTACCAGCAGTATTTGAAGTATCGCCCGGCGGCCCATTTGATCCTTGAAGGGCACGCGGATTCGCGCGGCGCGAAGGAATACAACCTGAAACTTTCGGAACGCCGCGTGGGGCGCGCAAGGAGCTACCTGGTTGAGAAAGGTGTTGCGGCCGACCACATTGAAGTCAAGGCCTTCGGCTTCGAGAAGAACATGACTTCGGACGAAGTCAAGAAGCTCCTTGACGCGGATTCCAGCCTGGCGCCAGCAGAAAAGCAGAAGCTGATAAAGAATATCGACACGGTGCGCATGGCCAACAACCGCCGCGTGGACGTGACTCTCAGCACCACCGGCGAGCAGTCCGTGCGCCAATTCCCCTTCAATGCCAAGGATGCACTGACCTTGCTTAGCAGGGGCGGCGCGGTGCAAGGAAAAGCTAAGGCCGCGGTGGCGAAAAGTGCAGGACCGAGAGCGGCGGCACCTAAGGCGGCTGCGCCCAAAAAACCGGCCACGCCGTAACTGACGTGGAAATGTCTGCGTAGTCGCGCAGGCGGCTGCAAGCGCTTCGCGCGTTGCGGCTTCTAAACTGAACAAACTTAATAGCTGGCTCCTTTGGCAGTTTGTTGAAAAATTCGAGCGACGCGCCTACAGTCTGTTTAGTTTGATAGTGCCATTTCCCTTTTTGGTGGCGGAGCTGCATTTTGGCCGCTGAGGTGAAGCCTGATTTTTCGGGCGAATACGTGCTGAACCGGCACGCGAGTACGCTCGGCGCTGGCGCAGATGCTGTCCGGAGCGCTGTGCTGCGCATCGAGCACCGCGAACCGATGGTTCGCTATCAAGCGACGTTCGCCTTCGACGACAAGACGTTCGAGTACTCGCTCGAGCGCGTATCGGATGGACGTGAAGTCGCCGACCAACGGGAACCCACGACTGTGTCGAGTCTGTATTGGGACGGCAACGCTCTCGTGTTCATGGACCGGACCAAGGGGCCGGACTCTGAGCTGACTATGTCATGGCGCTACGAATTGCTCGAGGGTCGGCGCCTCCTTAGAGCCGTTGAACATATCCGCGGAGACGGGCGAGACCAAGACAATGTCTGGGTATTCGAGCGGCGATAGCGGGGGTTCTTGAACAAGCTGTTAGAAGCTTTCAAAGCGGCCCGCTTTCCATTCTGCCCCCTCCTGAAGCAACCAGGAGACCCGCCGCCCCACAATTTTGGTCCTAATCCTAAGCCTTTTGACCATTCCCAAAATGGAACAACCGCGTCCCGTTCTTGCAAACGCCTCAAAACAAAGGACAGAGCTGCAATCCTTGGTAGTCCCCTGGGAGTTGCACGGCCGACTATTCCCAAAATGGTACTTGCCAGAACCGTTGTTACTTATCTAATGTGTAGATTTATGAACGGTAAACGGGGCCATCCCGATTTGGAACTCAACCTGCCCGGAAAGTCCCACGGAGGTACCTCAAGGATGCAAACCGTGGCTGAAGAAGCGGCGGTACGTCGTGAAGCCGTACCCATGAGCGTCCTTATTGTGGACGACGAACAAACCGTGCGGGAGACGTGTGCCGCCGTCGCGGCGCAATCCGGGATGAAAACGATCGCGGTGGCCACTGCGGAGGAAGCTTTGGAGGTTCTGGAGCACTCCGCCGTGGACATTCTGTTGACCGATTTGAAGCTGCCGCGGGCCAACGGAGTCGAGTTGCTGAGGCTGGTCCACGATCTGCATCCGGAGGTTGCGGTTGTGGTGCTTACGCAGTACGGCACCATTGAATCTGCGGTGGAGGTCACGCGCCTGGGAGCGCTCGACTACGTCACCAAGCCATTTCGCATCGAGGAGCTTCGTTCGCGCCTGGAACGCGCGGCCCGCGCCGTGGAGCTGCAGCAGGAAAACCGCCTCTTGAGAGAGCAATTGCGGAACCGGCCCGGCTACGGCGGAATCATCGGTCTCTCCACG
>WNES01000245.1_pt1 | contig 29309 bp, 23 predicted proteins | sample 5399931 | NCBI WGS metagenome assembly WNES01 (sample SAMN13153332, study PRJNA577476) | soil metagenome | isolation source: 20 cm grassland meadow soil 2 days after 3rd rain plot 5 | place: USA:California | collected 2015-11-11
GAGTTGCGAGAGTTCCTCCAGGAGGTGGCTTCGGTCGTCGAGTAGATTGGGCAACGAGTCCGTCATGGGAGCTCCTTGGGTAGTATAAACAGCAGAATCTTACAGTATTATATACTTTAAGAACTACGCGACAAAAAAAGAAACAACCTCGTAACACCTATAATGTCGCGCACCCGTTGAAGGCCCGTTGCATCACGGCATTGAAAAAGCTTCAGCGATTCTTCCAATTGGGCTTGCGTTTTTCGACCAGCGCGCGCAAACCTTCCTGGGAATCTTCGAGGCGGTAGAGTTCGTTGAGAAAAATGTTCATGGAGTGCTTGAGGCCTTCGCGCAGCGAGAGGCCCATGCCGCCGAGGATGGCTTTTTTGGCCATGGTGAGCACGGGACCGGAATGGCCACTGATGCGGTTCACGAGATCGTCGACGGTTTTCTCGAGTTGCCCTTCGGGAACGAGGCGGTTGACCATGCCGAGCTCGAGGGCGCGTTCGGCGTTCACGGGTTCACCGGTGAGGACCAGCTCGAGAGCGATTTTGGGGCCAACCAGGAACGGTAGAATCGTGGAGGCGAGCGGTGGAAAAACGCCGATGCTGATTTCAGGTTGAGCGAAGCGCGCTTTGGGCGTGGCGATAACGAGGTCGCCAAAAGCCGCGAGCTCCGCGCCGCCGCCAATGGCCGGGCCATTCACAACGCAGACGACGGGTTTGCCAAGTTCGAGCATGCCAGCAAAAGTGGCGTGAAAAGCGTCGAGCATTTGAAACACGCGCTGGGAGGTATATTCGCCGACGTCGATGCCCCCGCAAAAGACTTTGCAGTCGGAATCGAGAACAATCAATTTGGTGTCCTCGCGCTCACCGGCGTAACTGATGCCGTCGGCCATCTCGCGAAGCATGGCTTCATTGAGAAGATTGTGCTCGGGACGGTTCAGCGTCATGCGCGCAACACCGCCGTCACAACGGAGCTTCACGAACTTGAATTCGTCCGGCATGCGTTTCACAGGTGTTGCGAATTCTTCGTTAACCGGTTCGATCATTCCCACGCTCCCGCGGATTACCGCTCCCGGCAACATGAAATGGGCAGGGCGATAACCAAATTTGATGCTAGCACGGCATAATGCAGGGGCCAGGACGAATGAGCAGGATGGTGCGCAAAGAGTTGGGTTGAAAAAATCGGAAGGGGACGAGAATTCACGGCATGAACAAAGTGGACGAGTTTTCAAGACAAGGGAAAGCTGTGGCGCTTGGAATGACGGAACCGTGCGATGCGGAAGGATTTCCGTGGACGCCTTCCTGGGACCAGGCTAGGCCATTGCGATTCAACGCCGATTGGCAGGAGAAACATGCGGATCCGGAACGCGCGACCGAAGTACGGTTATTGTGGACACCGGACACTTTATTCCTACGATTCCTTGCGAGATATCGCACCATCACCGTCTTTCCGGATGCCGAGCCGAACGGGCGCAGGGACCAGCTTTGGGATCGCGACGTGGCTGAAGCGTTTCTGCAACCGGACCGTTCGAATCTCCGGCGGTACAAAGAATTCGAAGTCAGCCCCAACGGCTTCTGGATCGACTTGGACATCGCGCCCGGGGAAAAGCGTGATCTAAAGAGCGGGCTAAAGAGGCGCGTGATTCGAAATGAGGCACAGAAGATCTGGATTGCGGAATTGGCGATACCGATGAAGTGCTTGGTGGCCAAATTTAATCCAGCCGCAAGGTGGAGAGTGAATTTTTACCGAGTTGAAGGCGCAAAGGAGCCGCGATTTTATTCGGCGTGGCGACCAACCGGCACTGTGGAGCCGAATTTTCATGTGCCGGAAGCATTCGGAGAATTGATCTTTGCACCGGCTGGAAGGCGGAGAAAGTACCCCGTGAGCGGGAAATTGGTCCTCTGAGACTGGCACGTCGCGCCATTTTTGCCTATGCTCTTGCGGTGAAAAAGTTCTTGCTTTCTTCTCGAAATATTTTCGAGAAACACATCATCTATCGAAGCATTCTCTGTGCGCTTGCTTGCCTACTCAGCTTGAGCAGTAAGGCGCAGGGCGCAGCGCCGCAACAAAGTCCTTCCGCTTCGACGGTCAAAGTAACGAAACTTGAGCCCCCGAATTGGTGGGTGGGGTTCACGCCAGAGGTGATGTTGCTGCTGTCCGGGCAGGGCCTGGAGGCCACGCATGTTTCGTGCAATCTGTCGACGCTGCACGTTTCACGTACACAGGCCAGCGCGGGAGGCAATTACCTTTTTATTTGGCTAAAGATCGGGACGGACGCAAGACCAGGAACAGCAGTTTGCAGGATTGCGGCGCCCCAAGGGAGCGCGTCATTTGAGCTGCCGCTGGCCGCGCGCGCGCCGACGCTTGGCAAGTTCCTGGGGCTTTCGCCGGACGACGTGATCTACCTGATCATGCCGGACCGCTTCGCCGATGGCGATGCGACGAACGACGAACCCATGGAAACGCCCGGCTCGCACGATCGCGCGAGGCCGCGCGCGTACCACGGCGGCGATTTGCGCGGAATCCAGAATCATTTGGCCTACTTGAAGGACCTCGGCGTAACGACTGTGTGGCTCACGCCGGTGGTGAAGAATGGCGCGACGCAGGATTACCACGGGTACGGCGCCGTGGATCTGTATGCGGTGGATCCGCATCTGGGTTCGCTCAGAGATTATCAAGACCTAGTAGCGGCCGCGCACAAAGAGAAGATGAAGATTTTCTTCGATGCCGTGCCGAATCACATTGGGCCGCTGCATCCGTGGGTGGCGAATCCGCCGCTTCCGGATTGGTTTCACGGCACGAAGCAGCATCATTTGGATTCGTTTTCGCCGCTGAAGGGCGCATTTTATGGCAAGCCGGGCGGACAAGCGGTGACGAACGATCTATTCGAATCGTTGATCGATCCACACGCGCCGGCGTGGATGAAGCAGAACCTCACGGAAGGCTGGTTCTTCGGGATTTTACCGGACATGAATACGGAAAATCCACTCGTCGAGGAATATCTGTTGCAAAACAGTTTGTGGTGGACGGAAATTTCGGGTCTGGACGGCTTCCGCGTGGACACTTTTCCGTATGTGGGGCGGAAATTCTGGGCCCACTGGCACGCGGGGCTCCGGCGGTTCTATCCCAATTTGACAACGATTGGGGAAGTATTTCATCCGGATCCGACTGTGACTTCGTTTTTTGTTGGCGGCGTGCGGCGGTATGACGGGATCGACAGCGGGCTCACGACAATTTTTGACTTTCCGATGTTTTTCACGTTGAGGGGTGTACTGCTGCACAACGCGCCCGTGGGACGGATTGCGGACGTGCTGCGGCTTGATGCGTTGTATCCACATCCGGAATTGCTCGTGCCGTTTTTCGCGAACCACGACGTGCCGCGTTTCGCCAGCGCTGAAGGCAGTTCACCGGCAAAGCTGAAGCTGGCGTTCGGATTGACTCTGACGCTGCGGGGTATTCCGGAACTCTACTACGGCGATGAAATTGCAATGCCTGGAGGAGGGGACCCAGATAACCGGCGCGATTTTCCCGGGGGATGGATCGGGGACACGAACGACGCATTCACGCAGGCCGGACGAACCCGAGAACAGCAGGAGATTTTTTCCTACGTTCAGGAATTACTGAGGATTCGGCGCGAGCATGAAGCGCTTCGCGGCGGACAGCTCTGGCATCTGGCTGCGGATGAGAACTCGTATGTTTTTCTGCGCGAGTCAGAGGAGGAGCGCGTTGTGGTGGCTTTCAACAATGCCGACAAGACGACAGGACTGCGGATTCCGCTCAAGGAAACACCAATGCAAGACGCTACGTCGATGTCACCGCTCCTTGGCGGAGCGAAAGCAGAATTGGGGGGAAAGGAGCTGCTTCTTTCCATGCCTGGGCAGTCGATTTCGATTTTTGCCGTGAATTGAACAGACCGACGCGAAGAATCAATAGGAGAGACGGACGCTCCAGTTCTTTAGGGCGTCAGGCACGGTTAGCGTGACGGTGTGCGCCTGGCTGTCGAAATGCCAGTCCTGGATCACCCGGTCATTTATGCGAACTTCTTTGGGAGCCGCCGAAGCGCCATAAACGGTCAAAGCTGTGCTGTTCCACCACGGCTTGTAAGCTTTCTTTTCGACGGCGCCTGTAATCGTGACAGAAGAAGCTGACGCCGCGCAGGAGTAATTGATGCGGAGAACTTCGCCTTTCTGGTAGGCGAACGTGTGACCGTCATCTTCATAGAGCGAGCCGCTGCAATCCTCACCAGGATAAACGTATAACTGAAGAGGTCCATTCGGTGTTTCCCCTGTGTTTTGAACAACCGTTTGCATAGGCAAGATCGCTCCCGCGCGAACGTAAAGCGGCATCTCGTCGAGACGTGGACGCAATTGGATTTTCTCATTGTGCTCATGCTTCGCTCCGGTCCAGAAGTCGTACCAGTCGCCGGGCGGAAGAAAGATGTCTTCGGGATCGACCATTTCTGTGGTGACCGGAGCGACAAACAGGTCACGGCCGAAGAGAAAATCGCGATCATCACCGTAAAATCCAGCTGCTTGCGGATACTCGAGGAAGAGCGGGCGCATCAGGGGGATGCCAGTGCGAGTGGTTTCCTCGATGGCCGTGTAAAGGTACAGCATCAGACGGTAGCGCAACTCGATGTATTTCTTGCGAATCGCTTCGTGTTCCGGGCCGTGAATCCAAGGCTCCTGATCGGCAGTGCCTTTCGCCGTGTGGTCGCGATAGATCGGATTGAGCGCGCCGACTTCGAACCAGCGTGTCAGCAAGTCCGGCGTAGGAGAGCCAGCGAAGCCGCCGATGTCGTCCCCGACCAAGGGCATTCCGGAAATTCCCATGCTCATGAGCATCGGCGTGCTCATCTTTAGATGGCTCCAGGTGCTGCTGTTGTCACCGGTCCAGGTGGCGGCATAGCGCTGCGCGCCGGAATAGCCCGCACGAGTGAGCACAAAGGGCCGCTCGCCAGCTTGTAGTTTCAAGAGACCTTCGTAAGTCGCGCGGGCGTTTTCCATGCCGTAGATGTTGTGAGCGGCGCGATGGTCGATGGTGGTGCCGTCGTCGAGGCGGTGAACGGTGTCGAGGGGCATGGTCTTGTCGGCGCGGAAGAAGACAGAAGGTTCATTCATATCGTTCCAGAAGCCGGCGACGCCCATGGAGACAAAGTTTTTGTAGAGGCCGCCCCACCATTCCCGCGCGCGAGTCAAAGTGAAATCCGGGAACACGCTGTCGCCGGGCCACACCTTGCCAACAAAAATCGAGCCATCGGGATTCTTGACGAACACGTCGTTCTTGATGCCGGAGTCGTACGGCGCGTAGCCGTGGCCCGGGTCTTTTTTGATGTGCAGGTCGGTGATGAGAATCGTGTGGAAGCCCTGTGCGCGAAAATCAGCAATCATCTTCTCGAAAGTCGGGAAATACTCGCGGTTAATGGAAAAGGGAGCATAACCTTGCTGATAGTCGATGTCGAAATAGATAACATCGGCGGGGATTCTTTTTTCGCGAAAAGTTCTGACAATTTCGCGGGCGCGAGATTCCGGGTAGTAGCTGTATCGACACTGTTGATAGCCAAGCGACCACAGTGGGGGGAGGAGCGAACGGCCGGTCAAGGCCGTGTATTCTTCGACGATTTTCTTGGGTTCCGGACCGGCAATGAAGTAGTAATTCAGCTCACCGGCTTCGGCGCCAAAGGAAAAGTAGTCCCGGCTTTCCTTTCCGAAATCGAAAACGCTTCGGTTGGTGTTGTCGAAGAAAACCCCGTAAGCGATCCCTTTACGCAACCCAATGAAGAACGGGATGGTCTTGTAGAGCGGATCGGACGATTCCTGCCAGCCAAACTCGTCGGTGTTCCAGTTGGTGAAGACGCGGTTGCGGCGATTCATGGGCCCAGCCTTGTCGCCAAGGCCATAGTAATTTTCCTCGGCAGGCATTTTCTTCCAAACATGCACGCGCGGGCCGTTCCATGCCATGGGCAAGCTGGGTTCGTCGGCCAGCAGGACGTTTCCGGAGGGATCCGAGAAATTAATCAGCAGAGGGGATTTTTCGACAGTGGCGACCGTGTCGCCCGCAATTAAGCGCAGTTCCTTATTGCTTTCTTCTACTTCGGCGGTGGGCAGATCTGGGGGTTCAATGACCGCCCAAGAGAAATCCTTTGCAAAATGCCCGTCGGGTGCAAGCCGCACGCGGAAAATGCCGCTTCGGAAGGCCGTGATGCGCACTTTTGCGGTTCCGGCGGATAGCTCGACACCATCCGCAAGTTTCTCGACATGCTGGACATTGCCGATGTGTTGCCAGCCTTGCGCCCATACGCGCGCATCTCCCAAGGTGCAAGCCAAAAGCCACATGCCTATACGTTGAGCGAGCGGTCTCATGTCCTTCCTCCTGGTTGTTGGGAGAGGGGCGCAAAAAGACTTTAGAACGTATCTAAATTCTTCCGGCAAGACGCGCCGAACCCTCTGCATTCGTCACGCCGCAAGCCATTGCTCGAAGAAGGCCGATGCCTTGGCGCCTTCCATCCGCCGCCTTACGGCGTCCAAAACGCGGCAGCGGACCATCTCCTTGCGGCCATAGAAACCGAGCCAATACGGCAGATGGAGTTCAAAGGGCACAAGGGAGATTTCGAGATGGGTATTGCGCACTTTGAAAAAGCCTTGTTGAAAAATAACGCGCAAAACTTTTTCACGAAGAAATCCGGCCGCTTGGTCCGCGCTTAGCGTGGCTTTAAGTCGATTTCGGTCCCCGGTAGCCAGGAATTCTCGCTCGTCTGGGATTCGAGGGAATTCGAACAGGTCCAGAGAGCCTTCCACCGCGTCTATGGCAAAGAGACGCGGCGGCACGTCTTCGCATTTCACCCGAAACAAAAAATATTGCACGTAGACGTCGGCGATGCGGCGCAAAGGTCCGCTGCGGATTCGCCAATAGAGCGCGGAAAACCCAACGGCGGAAAAGGCCCGCAACGCATCTTCCTGACTTACATTAGGCTTCAAAACGCGGATAGACCCTGCAGTCATCGACACGATTCTCGCGGCCCTTAACGGAAATAAATCCACAACCCGACGACGGTGCCCAGCAACAAAAGGCTGAAAACGATGTTGATGGCATGCTCCGCTGGTGTTTCGTATGCGGGTTTGCGCATCGGCGGGCCGCCGACGGTGACAGTTTCAATTTTGTCGTCCACGGTTGCGAAGGTCAGGCCTGCCAGTTTTTTGCGTTCGGGCGAAGGAGTCATGAGGCTGACTGCGACGAGCACGACCGAACAGACCACAAACATGAAGATGGCATAGTGCAGGAAATTCATGTCAATGAGCCAGCGTGCCGCCGGAGACGTAAAGTGGCCGCCGCCGGCGCGGTCGGCGAGTTCCAGGATGAAGCGCGTGGCGCCCATTACGAACCCCGTAAGCAGCGAGGTGATCGCTCCTGATCCGTTAAGGCGAGGCCACAAGATTCCAAGGATAAAACAGGCGGAAATCGGCGGGCTGATGTACGCCTGGACACTCTGCAGGTAGATGTAAAGCTGGCTACTGATGTAGTGAATGAAAGGAACCCAAAGCAACCCCAGCAAGACCATGACACCGGTAGCCACACGGCCGAAATACACAAGCTGACTTTCCGAAGCCTGCGGTCGAATCTTCTTGTAAAAATCTAAGGTAGCGAGCGTGGAAGCGGAATTGAAAACCGAACTCATCGCACCCATGACAGCAGCGAGCAGCGCGGCCATGACCAGACCTACGAGACCCACCGGAAGGAGATTGAGGACCAGCGTCGGGTAGGCGAAGTCCGGCTTTTTTACCTGCTCCGGAAAAAGCGCGAAAGCGATGATGCCGGGAAGGACCAGCATGAAGACCGGCAGGATTTTGAGGAAGCCAGCAAAAATCGTTCCCGCTTTGGCGTGGCCCTCATCGCGCGCAGAGAGCACGCGCTGGACGATCACTTGGTCGGTGCACCAATACCAAATGCCGAGAATCGGCGCACCGAAAAAAATACCCGTCCATGGAAAGCTGGCGTCTGATGCAGGTTTAATCATGTGAAAGTAATCGGGCGGCACCATGGTGCGAAGGTGAGCCAAGCCGCCCACGCGTATGAGACCGATGACCGTGAGTGCGACGGCACCGGTAATGAGAATCAACGTCTGAACCGTGTCCGTGTAAATGACCGCAGCCAAACCGCCCGCCACGGTATAGATTCCGGTGGCCATGACCAGAACCACGGCTGTCTCCCAAAGTTTCCACCCGGCGACACGCTCGAGAACCACGCTGGCGGCGTAAAGCTGCACGGAAATCTTGGTGAAAATGTACGCGATGATGGAAATGCCCGCCAGATACACAGCGGACTGGCGGTTGAAGCGGCGCTCGAGAAATTCCGGCATGGTGAACACATTGCTGCGCAGATAGAACGGCACAAACACCCAGCCGAGGATCAACAGAATGAGGCATGCCAGCCATTCAAAATGGCCGACCGCTAGACCGGAGGAGGCGCCAGTGCCGGAGAGGCCGATGAAGTGCTCGGTGGAAATGTTGGAGACGAACAGCGAGGCGCCGATGAAGAACCAACCGACGTTGCGCCCCGCAAGGAAATAGTCTTCGGAGGTTCGTTCGCGCCGGGCAAAATACATGCCGATGCCAAACACCAGCGCGAAATAGAATCCGATAATAATGATATCCGGTGTAGCCAGAGCCCGGTGACCCGTCTCAACCAGCGACGCGTAGAGCATCCACTCCTCCTGTCCGTCCCAGCGGAGCAACCACGCCCTCCGAGCGGCGAAAAATTGTGAAGGCGAAGTCTATAACAGGTGCACTGCAGCCTCAATAACGTTTCGACTAAAGTGCCCGACGCGGACAGGAGGATTCCACACGCCCAGCAGGATTTGCGCGCGAGGCTGGTGTTGCGCTGCTGCCCAGATTTCAGGGGAGGTGCCACGTTATGGTAAGGGGGCCCTTGCCCACGGCGGCAACAGCCAGGGCAACGCCTGGAACACCATCACAAACCGCGTGCAGGACATGGTTAAGGCAAACATAACTATCGTCGAGGCTGTCGCCGGAAGCCTTGAGTGCTGCCTCGATTTGCGTCCACCAGCGAAAGAACACTGCTGTTTGCTCCTGCGGTCTCGCAGCATAGAAGTCTCGTTGTGCGGCAGGCGGGAAATAATTGTTGAGGATGGTCTCCATGTCCGGCACAGGCCGAATCACCTCGACATCGACCCCCACGATGCTCTCGGCCGACCACGCGATGGCACACCAGTCCTCACAGTGCGACAAGTTGAATTGAATATCTCCGCCGAGTATTCCAGGTTTTCCATTGGAAGCGCCGAGGATCGGCACGGCTTCGGGCGCGCAGTTCAGCGGCACGGATAGCACCTCGCGCGCCAATTTCCGGGCCGCCAAGAATGCGCGGCGCTGAGCAAGAGAACGTATCTCTGCCGCACGCTGGATCTCCGTGTCCGCCAGCGCCTTTGCGGGATTCGAGTCCGATAGGAGTTCGTGCACTCTGCGAAGGTGGACTGCCGCGTTGAGGGGTCTGGGCCACCTTATGAACTTCTTGAGATTCATCGTCGCACGCACGCGAGAGAGTGCCAGCCCAGTCTGCAGCAAGGGCGAGCCTCACGTCTTTCAGGGTACTGGAGCCGTCCGCTCAGCTTGAGGAGATGACGCATGTATCCACTCCGATGCTCCAGATCGAATCAAGCTGGGTTGCGTGTTTTGCTGCTGAGTGGCGATCTGAATTGGGCATGAAAGCTGGTTCTGCAAGGCAATGCACTACGCAGCGTCTGGACTTAAAGCTGACACGAGCGAGCTGGGCGGGACAGCGCAAAAGCTAGCGCAAGGAAGTCGCGCCCCGCAATCCGGTAAACCCTTTACATGCACCTGAGTCGAATGCAGGAGAAACTGCAGAGATTCTTTGTAATCCCAGTCCACGAGGCCGCGATTCCAGAGCGAAATGCAAGAGGAGACGGTGTAAAGATTAAAGACGTGGACGCGAAGAAATCAGGAAAAACCCTGCTTTTCTTGACTTGTGGATTGTGGTAGCTTCGAGTGTCGGTTAATAGCAAAAGGTTTTTGTACCTGTCCATCGGTTTTGTCCGCCCGGCCCGCAACTCAACCGCTCGCTCCCCGTGGACGTCCACCGTGCGGAAAAGATGATTCCGCACATGTCTTCAGGTTGCCGAGACTCATCCGAGCGGCGTTTCGTTAACTTGCAAACGAAGCTTGTCGATCCCCAGCGTTTCCAACAGGAGCCAAGAATACTCAGCAAGGTTACTGTCACAATCGAATTGCCCGGCTGCTTTGTGAACTCCGGCCTACATACCAACGAGTGAATCACGCAGACCGCGCCACGGTCGGTTACCCAGATCGAGGTGAAACAGGTCTTCGAGGTTGGCAACAGTGGACCTTTCTCATAACCAAATTGCGCGCTGCTGATTTCCACGCAGACGCAATGACCATGCTCATGCCCCTGGCATATCCATCAAATCGTTCAGTTTTCGTAACTGCGCATTCCAGAGACAGGACCAGGCACCAGTGACCCATGAAAAGCAGCGCAAAACAAATCGATAATCACGAGAACCGTTCGTGGACCGTCCCCGAGAGCGAGTTGTTTCGGGAGTTAGTGGCGCACTTGCGGCTAAAACGCGCTTTGTTGCGCGAGGACTGGGCCCAGCGCGTCCACAATGCCCAATTGCTTACGGCCATGACAAGCGAAGAGATTCTCAGGGAAACCACCGCCATCTACGACAATTACGTTCGGGCTTTGGAAACCGGCAGCGTCAGGGATTTGCAAGCCTACGCGCGGGATTTGTCCCGGCGCATGATCCACCGCGGCGTCGAAACCCATGAAGTGCTCGGCATTGTTCTCCTGCTGCGGGACGTCCTGGCGCGCTCGCTTTTTAAGAAATATCACGGGAGTTTTGAATTGCTCAGCCGCGTGTTCGATGCCTATGAGCCGGCCGCCAATCGTATTGCCCACACCGTCGCCGTCAGTTTCGTCGAGCAGCGCGAGCGCGTGATTCGCCGGCAGCAGAAAGCCATTCAAATTCTTCACGTGCAAGAGGAAGAACGAAAACGTATCAGCCGTGAACTGCATGACGAGGTTGGTCAGGCCCTAACGGCCATCAACACCCACCTCGCCCTCGCGAAGCGCGCCCGCCTCGGAGACCACGACGCGCAGTTGCGGGCGGGAATCGCCGAAGTCGAAAAACTGCTGCTTGGGGCGATTGACAGAATGCACAGCTTTGCCCGGGACTTGAGGTCCGCGGCGCTCGACGATCTGGGGCTCTTGCCTGCCCTGCGTTCTTATCTCAAAGACTATGCCGAGCGCACAGGGTTGCTTGTGCGTTTTGAGCGAGCCTGGCAGGATGTTCCACTAACCTCTGAGCAGAAGACCGCGCTCTTTCGCATCGCTCAGGAAAGCCTCACAAATGTAGCTAAACACGCGCAAGCTACCGAGGTTGTGGTCACCTTGGGGCTGGTCAAAAATGGAATCCAGCTGCGCATCAAAGACAACGGAAAGGGTTTTGCTGTACGGCGGCAGCGATCTGTGGCGGAAAAAAAGAGGCTGGGTTTGCTAGGAATGCAAGAGCGCATGCGGCTTGTGAATGGACGCTGCATCGTGCAATCCGCGCCGGGCCGCGGAACTACTGTGAGGGTGGAGATTCCCCTGCCTGCCCAGCGGCAATCCGTCTGCTCGAAAACTGTTTCCCTCGAGAGTGAAGGCTCTCGAGCTTACTAGCTTGTGCGAGGCTCTATGCAAAAAATCACCGTATTGCTTGCAGACGATCACACCGTCGTGCGCCGGGGACTCCGCTCCTTGTTACAGACAGAAAGCGACATTGAAGTTGTAGGCGAGGCCGAGACAGGCCGGCAAGCGGTGCAACTTGCGATCGCCCTCAAACCCGATGTGGTTTTAATGGATATCGCCATGCCGATGCTCAGCGGCCTGGAGGCCACGCGGCAAATCGCCAAACTAGCGCCTTCTTCGCGCGTCCTCATTCTGTCTTCTTATAATGATGACGAATACGTCCACGAGTTGACTGAGGCTGGTGGCGCTGGCTACTTGTTAAAGCAGGCCGACTTTACCGACGTCGTCAGGGCCATCCGCGAAGCCAAGAAAGGCAACGCTTTCTTCAGTCCGGCCATTTCCAGGCGCCTTACGGATCGTTATCGGGAAACTATCGTGGGCGGGGTTCTGGTCAAGAAGCGCACGGACCTGTTAACTTCCCGCGAAGTGGAAGTCCTCCAACTAATCGCCGAGGGGGAGAGCAACAAACAAATCGCAGCCGAGCTGGGCATCAGCGTCAAAACCGTGGAGAGACACAGGCAGAGACTCATGGACAAACTTGCGATCCATGACATTGCCGGACTAACGCGGTACGCAATTTCGCGGGGCCTCGTGGAGATGCATGTTGTGGCTCCCAAGGGCTCGCTTCCTTCTCCATAAACTGAAAAGAGGCCGTCCGGTCTGACCGAGCGGCCTCTCTCAAACTGCGAGTTGTTATCGTTTGCTTTAAAAAATGATGGTGCCGGCTGCCAACTGGCTACCTGCTGTTAGCATACTGCCTGGGGCCAGCAGAGTTGCTTCCTGCACTGTAGTGGTGGTTGGCAAAGTGGTCGCGGCGGAGACGTTGGCGCCGTTGACCATGCTGCCCGTTATGACCTTGGTTCCCGCAGCGAGTTGACTGCCGCTTGCAACGAGCGCGGGACTCGCCACCGAAACCGCTCCTGCGATGGTCGTAGCTCCCATTATCGTGACGCCCAACACCAACGAACTCCCGTCCGCAAGGGATGTGTTGGCTGCAAAGAAGCTACCTGCACTGAGGCTACTGGCTGTTTCTATGCGAGTATCCTGATCCAACATGGTACCCGCGGCCATTCCAACATCGTTGATCACGCTTCCGGCGGCGACAAAGCTGCCAGCTCCCAGTACGCTGCCTACTGCTATAGTGCTAGCGGCGCCTATCTGTGTGCTGCCGCAAGGAATAATGCCAGTCGCTACCGTACTCCCGGCGGCGATGGAGCTGCCCGCCGATAGAGAGGAAACGATTATGATGGGAGTGTTCGAAGTCAGCGTGGTTGTCGCTTCAAAGGTTATTCCGTTCACGTTACTGCCCGCGTTAACTACGGTCCCTGCCGCCAAAACGCTGCCCGGTTCAACACTGCTTCCGGCGGCGAGAGTTGACCCTGATCCGAGTACGGTACTACCGGCAAAAGCAGACCCTGCGGCGAGCTTTGATCCTGCAGTTAGGACCGTATTAGCAGTAACCATAGCGACGTGGCTCAGAGTCACTCCTTTTCGTGCCACCGCAGCACCATTCAAGACGCTGCCAGGGGCGAGAAAGCTCCCCACTGCCAACTCGCTATTCTGGGCGACCGACATGCTGTGTCCTATCAAAGTTGTTCCGTTTACCATGGTGCCGCCAAGCAAAGTCGTGTTTCCGGCCATGACCACCGTTCCGCTACCACATTGTCCATAGGTGGCAACCGGCAATAAGCCGATGGGAACGATGGCAGATAAGAGCACGGCCGCCATTAGCGTGAGTGATTTTCTTTCGAGCAGATTTCGCTTGCGCATGTTAACCTCCGTTTTCCCTTTTTCTAATGACTGTGTCCTGAGGTCTTAAGGAGCCAGTTTTCCCGCCCCACTCGCTTGAACTCGATTTGGTTCCGCAGTCACTTGAACTTAGGTCGCCTCATTCACACACAGATTTACAAATAGGGACAGGTGAGGCTTGCGGCTATCCCGCAGGCCTCTTCCCATCCAGTGTGGCTGAGCTGGTTGGTGTTGCTGTTATTCGAACTAACTAAGGTAGGTGGGGTCCCTAGATAACCATCGTGCTGGCTGCCAAAACAGAGCTGGTCGCGACGCTGCTGCCCGAGCTCAGAACTGTGGAGCCCGTGACCACGGTAGCCGAGCTGAGGACGGTCGCCGAGGAAACGCTGGCGCCGTTCACCACGCTGCCCGCCGCCACAACGGTGCCCGCTGCCAGCGTGCTGCCGGACGCGACGATTGCCGTGTTAGCAACCGCAACGGAACCGGAGGTGAAGGTGGTTCCGGCGATCATCGTGCTGGTGACCAGCGCGCTGCCTGCCGCCAGGGTCGAGTTCGCAGCGATGATGCTGCCGCCGGACAAGCTGGTGGCCGCTACGATCGCCGTGCTGGCAGCAAAAGACTCGCCACCGGAAACCGCGACGGCGTTAACGATGCTGCTGGATGCCGCAAAGCTTCCGGCTCCCAGGACGCTGCCTTCCGCAATCGTGGTGGCACTCACCACGCTCGAACCGGCCGCGATGGCTGTGCCGCTCGCGAGCGAACTGCCTGCCGCGATGGTGCTGCCGGCCGCCAGGGTGGATGTTCCGGAGATGGTCGTTGCTGAAACCAGTGTGCTGGCCGCGCTGAAGCTGTTGCCGTTCACCACGCTGCCCGCCGCGATTACGCTGCCGGCTGCCAACGTGCTGCCAGCCTCAATCGAGCTGCCAGCCGCCAGGGTTGTCCCCGCAGCCAGCATTGTGCTGGTGGCCAAGGTGGAACCAGCTGCGATTGTGCTGCTGGAGGCCAGTACCGACGAGCTGTTGACGAAGGTGGCTTCCGCAAGAACGGTGGTTGATGCTACCGACGCACCATTCACCACGCTGCCCGCCGCGATTACGGTGCCAGCTGACAGCACGCTACCGGTCGACACCACCGTGGCCCCGGCGACGCTTGTGGACCCCGCAACAATAGTGCTGCCCGAGACTGTCGTGGCTCCGGCGATCGTAACTGCTCCGGAAGCCAGCGCGACGCTCTGCGCCTGCACTGGTACGGGGAATTGGGACAGGCACAACAGCCCCGTCATCAAGGCTGCTGCGACTATTTTCCCTATCTTAGTACTCATCTTGTTTTCTCCTTGAGCTTGACTTTGCGCTGCGGAGCGAGCTTCCACCCCACAATCCGCGCACGGGCTGAAGGCGGGCTCATTTTAGGCAAGTCTTTTCGACTCAAGTAAGTGGGAAAAACCCGCGCCCCAATGGGTTCTTGACCCCAACAAACGAGGGCTTGTCACCCTAACGCATCCAAAACAAACAATACTTTCCTTAAGAGGCCGCTGAAGCCACCAGAAGCGTAAAAAAAGGCTGAGCGGAACAGCAGAACTGCCGGTCATGTTGGACTTGTAGGGTCCTTTTTGGTTCGTGGCGGGGCTATTTGAAGAGATTGCTAAGGCGAGCGGTTGGGTAGGCCGACTTAGATGGAATTCTTGACTTCGAGGCACCGAACACGCGGACTTTACAAGGTTGCAGATGTCCGATGCCTCTCCCCCAGCTAGTGTTTCATGGACGAATGGTTAGGTTGACGTTGATCTCATGCATCGTGCTTCCACCGAACCCAAGGATGGTTACGGAATATGTGCCTGCCGGCGCAATCGAGAATGTGCTAAAGGTCAGCGTGCTCTTGCCGGAGGCTGGATTCGGGCTGATGGTTGTGAAAACTCCGGGTGGTGGATTCAAGACGAACAGAAAGACCGCGCTGTTGAAACCACCTTCCGGAGTAATTGTGATCGTGCTTGTTGCCGCAGAGCCTTGTGCCACCGATACATTGCTCGGCGAGGCCGAGAGCAAGAAGTCCGGTGAAGACGAAACTGGCGCATTGACTGTGAGGCTGATTTGCGTGCTGTGTGTCAAACCGCACGAGCAGGTGGCGGTGACGGTTACTGTGAACGTTCCAGTAGATGCAGAGGAACTCGCAGCAAGCGTGAGAGTGCTCGAAGTAGCAGTAGCACTGGGGTTGAAAGAAGCCGTTACGCCGTTCGGCAGACCCGAAGCAGAAAGAGTTGGGCTGCAGGCGAACCCGTTCTGCGGCGTGATCGAGATAGTGCTGGTTCCCCTGGAGCCTTGCGTAATCGCCCGGCTGCTTGGCGACGCGGAAATTGAGAAATTGGCGGAACTGGAAGGCCCGGTGCATGGCGACGTCCCGGCATTGACCGTAAGGCTGATCGTGGTGGTGTGCGTCAAGCTGCCCGCCGTACCAGTGACGGTCACAGTTGCCGTCCCGGTAGCTGCACTGGAGGTTGCTGTGAGCGTCAAGGTTGTCGAGCTTGTTGCCGGATTTGGACTGAACGAAGCCGTCACACCGCTCGGCAAGCCTGAACCCGACAGAGACACGCTGCCATTGAAGCCATTTGCCGGCGTGATGGTGATCGTACTATTGCCGCTTGATCCTTGCGCGATGGTTAGGCTGTTTGGTGATGCAGACAAAGAGAAATCCGGCTGACTTGGAGGCGGTGGTGCCGATCCCGTCCAGTTTTTCACCAGATTGGCGGCGTTGATGGTGCCGATTCCGGTAGCGAAGTCCCAGCCCGCTCTAGTGCCAAAGGATGCCTGGAACGAGCTGTTCGAAGTGGAGAGCACGCCTTGGAAACCAGAAGGCGTGTAACAGTTGTTGGAGCCTGTGCAGTCCACGTCCATGTCGCCTCGGGTGACATCGTAAAAAATGCAGGAGCTGCCCACCGTGTTTCCATTGGATGAATTACAGGCGCTGCTTCCGCTAGAGCCGTACTCGCTTGCCCCAAGCTTGTAATACACAGGATTCGGATTCCCCTGGCGAGTTCCGGTGCTCTGGTTCACGAGGGCCTGGATCCCCGCGAGGATGGGCGCGCCAAAAGAGGTTCCACCGGCGCCGGACCAACCGCTCGGGTTGCCGCTGCAAAGTGCCCCGCCGCTGCCGATATGGGACCAACAAGTTATGTAGTAATGAGACCAAAGACCATTCGCTGCAAACATGGAAACGTCAGGAAGGTCTCGCACACCGTCATTTGGATTACCAAAGACAGATTGCCAGGATGGCTTTGCCCACCCCTTACAGCTTCCGCTTGCGACTCCGCTGATGGACGGCAAGCCGGACGCGCAGGCGCTAGGTCCACCTCCGCCTCCCACTGTGGTCTCGAAGTGTTGCTGAGCGAGAGGACTGTTGCAGAAGCCACTCGCGCCGAAAGTTGTCGAGTACCCTTCGAAACTTGCAAGCAGCGAACTCGCGCAGGAATTGTCCCAGGGAATTTCCGGCACGTAGGAAAGTGCGGAAGAAAATGTGGAAGAGTTGGTCGAGCTCCAATAAGTGCTGTTCGTGTGGGAGAAAGTGTCGCTGAAGTCCGTCCCGCCCACCGCTACATCGTACGGACTGGAAGCTAAAGCATTGACCGCTATTCCGTGCGTGGCTGCCGAAACGTTATTGTCGCAACTAGCGGCTCCGCTGTCTCCCGCGGCGACGAAGACCGATACGCCTTCACTAACTGCCTGCTGATACACCGAATTAAATGCGGAATTTGACGCTGACCCGTTCTCTGGCTCGCATGCGCTGTAGCTGATGCTCACAATGGCCGGTGGCTGGCTATTCGCATTGACAAGGTTTTGAAGAGCGATCAGGCCGCCGAAAGTGGTCGATGTATCGGCGCAAGTGGCCATCATGATGGCAGCGCTTGGAGCTGCCGCCGAGGCCCATTCCGCGTCCAGAATGGCCTCAAAGTCGTTCGGCGACGCGATACCCGGATCGCTGCAATTCCCGGGGTGAACGGTCCTGAGTGAAGCGGAGGAGAAGGAGGAAAGACCAAAAGTAGAACGGAATGTGTTCCAGTCGGAGGTGCTGAAGAGATTCGTGTCTTCAATGAGCACGATGGTTTGGCCTTGTCCGGAGATGCCGGAGTTAAATAGGGGGTTCAAGTTGTAAATGGTGGCCAAATCGCCGGGCACCATTCCATATTCCGTGCCGCCTGGTTTGCCCGGGAAGGTGAACTGCGCGCTCGGCCCGCGCATTTTGTGCGCCGCGTGCGGTGGGAAATCGTGGAGCGAGACAATGCCTGTGACAACCTGTGCGAGCGCCTCGGGAATCTGCGGTTCGCTCAGATTGCCGATGTGATGGGCTCCCTGGACGTCGAGCTTGTGAATCTCGGTATGAAAAGCCGCGCGCACCTGCGAGGCGCTTCCGGAGAAGTCAATCAGCGTGTGGCTGGGATAGACGGAATTGATCTTGAATCCGTAAGATTCGAGCCAGCGCGTTACAGCGTCAATATCCTGCTGGGCTACGCCGAACCTTTGACCAAACTGCAGCGCGGTGAGCCATTGGTGGAAGTTCGGGGATTTGGGATCGTGAAGATCGTCGATGAATTTCTGAAGCTCCCTTTCCAGCTCAGGCGGGCGCTGCAACTGGAGCAGCATATGTTCCATAGGAAAATCTTCCGCGACCGCTCCGCGATCATTGGCAGCGTTGGCCTCGGGGCGCACGTTGCCTCGAATCGTCACCAACTTTGCTTCATCAATGTTTTGAGTAACGAGAGAGCGCGCGCGCCTCACGGGTTGCGCGCTTTCAGTGCGCGCAAACTGGGAGCTACCTGCGAGTGCCAGAATGCCTCCAAGGACACACGCGAGTCTCGGCTTTATATGCATAAATCGAGGTCTCCTTAAACGAAATGCCAGCGAAGTCTCGCTGACTGCAGAACTGGGGACAAACTGCGCCGTCGTAGCAGGAGCCCTGTTAACGCACCAAAACACAAATGAACACACAGGCCCCGATGGCCGAGATCCACGGCAGGGCTGGGTAGTCGGAGAGTGAGCGGGTTACCAGCTTGAGGAAGGAAGATGGAACGCCCCAGTTGCAGACGCTTTAATAGCTTGACGAAGATTGGAAGTCAACGCGCAAAGAAGGAAGTTTCATGTAATTCTAATCCTACATCATGTGGGAATAGGCCTACATGCTCTGGCAAAACTCGTACCGAAATTCCCAAGTCCTCCGGAGGGATTGCGAGGGAAACAGGTCTACACTTTATTCGTAATGCTTCGAGTTTTCGAACCGACATGACCTCAACCTGAATCGGGTGTGCGTCACAACAGAAGGAAGAGCGCACATTCCAAATGCGGGGCTACCAGAATGCGAGAAAATTTCGGGGAAACGTCTCCTTCGAGTGAACCACTCCGTTTAGCTCATCCTCGCTGCCGAGAGGATTTACCCAGGGGTTCGTTGACAAGTATAACTGATGCCTCTCAAAGGCCGCTCTTGGGTTGGAGGAACGGCTGTGGCACAGGGTCGTAACCGTATCAGAACTTAGAAGCTTCTTGAACCTACGATTCAAGCTGACAAAGCGCGCTTCCCTATAGGCCTGCTTTTGGGCCAAGTAGAAACGTCATATTGGCCTTATGGGAGTCGCAAACGGTTTTTCGCAACCTATTGGGTATAAATGAGTTATAGGATAGGAAGCACCATGTACTTGTATTTGCACAGCGCGATTGACTTGTAATTGTACAACACAATATACTTGCAGCTGCCCGCCACAATATACTTGTAATGGGTGACGAAAGACGGGAGGCTTCATGCCTTCGCCAAATGAAAAACTCGCTGAATCCCTTGATGCTCTCAAGGAGCTCCAGCGGGGCAACCGACGGGTGTTCCGTTCCGACGACCTAAGCCGGGTTCACCGCGAACGGCTGATGGAGAACGGTTTCCTGCAGGAGGTCATGAAGGGGTGGTTGATTTCTTCGAGCCCAGACGCGCAGGCTGGCGAGAGCACTCCTTGGCACGCGTCGTTCTGGGAATTCTGCGCACGCTACTGCGACGAGCGCTTTGGCGACCAATGGCACCTGTCGCCGGAGCAGTCCCTTTTTTTGCACGGCGAGAGAACGGTGATCCCGGATCAACTGGTTGTGCACAGTCCAAGAGCGACGAATAACGACATCCAGCTGCTGTTCGGCACAACGCTTTACGATCTGAAAGTTCCGGAGATGCCCCCGAGCGCGGCCCTCATGGTGAGGGACGGACTGCGTTTGTTTACGCCGGCAGCCGCGTTGGTCCGTGTGCCGGAATCATTTTTTCAGCTGTATCCCCTCGAAGGGCAAGTGGTGATGGCGAGCCTCGCTGACGCCTCGGATCTGCTTCGCTTTCTCTTGAACGGCGGCCATTCCGCGAAAGCCGGTTATCTCGCCAAAGCTCTCCGCCAGACCGGGCGTGGTGAACTCGCGGACGAGATTCTTCGCGCGATGCGGGGTGCCGGATACGATGTGCGCGAGAGCAGTCCCTTTGAAGCCGGACAGATCTTTCACAGGCCAAGCCGTGGCGCCGCTCCGATCGTGGGGCGCGTGGAGATGCTTTGGGAATCGATGCGCGGCAAGGTCCTCGCCGGGTTCCCGAAACCGCCGGGACTTTCGGTAGACAAGGAAGCGTATCTTCGCTTCGTCGACGAAATCTATCGGACGGACGCCTATCACTCGTTGTCCATTGAGGGTTACTCCGTCACGCCTGCCTTGGTTGAAAGAGTGCGGCAGGGCGGCTGGGACCCTGAGCATGACGCTGGTGATCGCCGAAATCGCGACGCCCTCGCGGCGCGAGGGTACTGGCAAGCATTTCAACTCGTGAAAAAGGAGGTAGAGAAAGTGATCGCCGGTGAACACCCTGCCACGCTTGCGCGCGCTGCCCACAACCACTGGTATCGCGAGTTGTTCCAGCCTTGCGTTACTGCTGGGTTGCTCGAACCGGGGTCATTGGCCGGATACAGAAACCTACCCGTGTATCTGCGCGGGTCGCGCTACGTTCCGCCGAGGTGGGAAGCGGTCCGCGAGGCCATGCCGGCGTTCTTCGACCTCCTGGAAAAGGAACCCGAGCCTTCGGTGCGCGCCGTCTTGGGACACTGGCTTTTCGGTTATGTCCACCCGTACCCCGACGGGAACGGCCGCATGGCGCGCTTCCTGATGAATGTGATGCTGGCTTCGGGCGGCTATCCTTGGACCGTGATTCGCGTGATAGATCGCAAATCTTATCTGAGCGCTCTGGACCGCGCCAGCATCGAGATGGACATCCATCCGTTCACCACCTTTATCGTCCGTCGCGTGCAGTGGCGCCTGGAGCGGCACGACCTGAAATTTCCTGCGCCCAAGGAGAGTTTTGATTTCCGGCGTGACGTGGTCCTTTTCTACGGACGAGATGGCGAATCGTGGGTGCGGTGCGCCATCAGCAGGGAAGCCCTGGACGATCACTTCGCGGGAGACGGTAAGGACAAGCTCAAGGTGTTCAGAGCGAACCGCCAGCCCATCGAGGAGGAGGTACGGAGAAAATATCTTGCTGGCGACACCGAATTGGACGGCTCTATTCTCATTCACTCGGACGATCTACCTGACGCTAAACAACCTGGGGAGGCTTCACAGCCAGCAGAGCCGGATGGAGGAAGCCCGGAAGGAATAGGAGAAAGCGCCGAAGATCGATCGCCAGCCGGCGCGGAACAATCCAGGGACCTATCTACCGGACGGGGTGATGACGCTAAACAACCTGCGGAGCCTTCACAGCCAGCAGAGCCGGATGGAGGAAGCCCGGAAGGAATACGAGAAAGCGCTGAGGGTCGGTCGCGAGCTAGACCAGAAGAATCCCGAGAATCATCTAAACGTCCCAGCCAATGAGTCTGGAGTTTAGAACCTCTCGCTTTTCACCCGAAAAAGCCTTTTGGAAACCCTCCGAAATCCAGCCATAGAAAATGCCTTTCTATCTTGCCGGGTGCCGCTCGGCACGCAATCCAAGGCCTGTGTCGGGCTTCAATCTACGATGAGCGTGGTGACTAGCCTGAGCAACGAGTTTTCTCTGGCGAGCAGGCGTCTACGATGCAATTCGAGACGCCGTTGCAAGGCAGCTTGAGTGTCGAGCGGATGTGCCAGCTAGGATAAGTGAGCCGAGCGGGGTTTTACCGTTATTTTCAAGCGCGAGCGCCGATCGAGGAGGGCATGACCGGGCGAAACGGCAAAGGCTGCGTATCCGTCTTTGCGGGCCCCGTCCAGATCGAGCCGGTACGCGCACCTACCGCGCTCTTTCGACTTTTCAACCTCGCAAGAGCAGCAGCCGTCTTCCAACTGCGGACTACTCATCGCTCACCATACACTGTTATACGCTGTAAGTCACTCGCCGCCAGTCAGTGGGCAAAATAGGGACCGTGAATCAACCGTTTGTAATCTTTTTGGAGGCTGCGTCCCAGACCGCCACCGCCTTGTTGAAGTAGGCATAATTTGCCAAATGACAGCCGATCGCCGCGTTGTTGCCAAATACTTCATTCTCCACAACCGGCTTCCGGCTCCGCACTGCGTTGAAGAAATTGGCTTGGTGATCCGCGACCGGATCGTAACCCGGTGGCGTGGCGAACGTCTCCGCTTCTTCCTCCGGCCGGAACGCGAGCGGCGCGGGAAGAGGATTTTCTTCGTGCCATTTTTTCAGGTATTCCTCGCGCAATTTCGCCGGCCAGCCGTAGATCGAGTAGCCCTCCGGCTGCGGCCGCGTGTCTTGCGGTCGAAATGTCAGCGCAGAGTCTTTGATCGTCATCGTTCCCTTGGTCCCGTAAAACGCCAAAAGCCCGCCGGCATCATTGTTCAGGTTGCAGCGAAGGACCATGCGGAAGCTGGGGTACTCGTAGAAGGTTTCGATCAGGTCCGGGAAATCGCGGCGGTCTTTCCAGCGGAAAAGCCCGCCAGTGGATTGGGCGCGCTGCGCGATCGTGTTTGTTCCGGTGATGAAATGGATGCCCGAAATTAAGTGAACAAAGAGGTCACCCGCCAAGCCTTCGCCATAATCTGCAAAGCAGCGCCAGCGGAAGAATCGAACGGAGTCAAAGGGGCGTTTGGGCGCACCATCCAGAAAAGCATTCCAATCAATCGTTTGTTCGCTGGCGTCCGGAGGAATCGGGTAAACCCAAGCGCCGCTCGCGCTGTTGCGGTCCGAATACGCCTCGATCATGCAAACGTCGCCAAGCTTCCCCGAGTCGAAGATTTCCTTGGCTTTTGCGTAGAGGATAGAGCTAACCCCCTGGCTGCCGATTTGCAGGATGCGATTTGCCTTCTGCACTGCGTCCGCCATGGCAAATCCATCCTCCACGGTGTGCGACATCGGTTTTTCGCAATAGACGTCTTTTCCTGCGGCGCAGGCATCCACAACCACCCTGCGATGCTGGTGGTCCATTGTTGCGACAATAACGGCGTCAACATCCTTGCGTTCCAAAATGCTTCTGTAGTCACGCGTGGCAGGGACGTGCTTCTTGACCGCTTCTCGCGCTGCGTCGTGGCGCGAGTCGTAGAGGTCGCAAACCCCGACGCACTCCGCGCCCGGCACGCGCAGCGAAGCCTCCAGCAGTTCGCAACCTCGCACGCCGGTGCCGATGGAGGCGAAGCGCACCGTATCGCTGGGCGCAACCACGCGGGAGGAAACGAAAAGCGGATTACGTTCGAGAATTGTGACTTTCGCGGCTGTGCTTGCTGCCATAGCACCTGCACCGGCACGGATGAATTGGCGACGAGTTAACGAACCATGGTCCATCAAAGTTTACCTCCCAAACGATTGGTTTTCCGTCCTGGTGATGGCGTGTTGCGCGCTCAGTGTTCCTTCGCGCCGCGATTATCCCACGAAATGGAGAGACTCGGAGACGCTTGCAGGCGCCAAATCGGCGCATTCAAAGTGGAGTTTCGTTAAGCATTTGGCTTGACACTCCATCGGACTGCCTTATAGTGCGCAGAGGGAGAGAAGAGGAGAAGAATCACGGTGATCTGGAACAATCTCTCGCTGCGTAGTCTTGGACTAAGTTTGCTGGCGGTCTTGCTGCTTTCTTTCCTGGCGGGTCAGACGTTTGCCGCTGCACAAGACCCATCCGTAACCAAAGACGAACAATTCAACGGTCGCTGGGACATCAAAACCATTGGGGAGCATCCTCGCGCTCGGTGGCTGGAGATTGAAAATGCCGGAACGCCTGCGCCAAAAGGCAAGTTCATCAGCGCCTTTGGCGGGGACCTGAATGTGATCGAGGAAATTTCAATCCACAATGGAACATTGCGCTTCGGCTGGACGCGGCAGGAGCGCCCGAATCCGGGCGCGGAGCCAGTTCCGCGCAAACTGGTCTACACTGCGAAACTCGAAAATGGCAAGCTGCAAGGAACCTTCGAAGTGGAAGGGTCGAACCAGCCGCCGGGCGAATGGACCGGAGTACGTGCGCCGGTGATTAACGAAACGGACGACAGCACTTGGCGGGAAGCAAAGCCCGTTGAGCTGTTCAACGGCGAAAATATGAGCGGCTGGATGTCGTGGGACGGCGACGAGCCTGCGGGCTGGTCGGTCAAAGATGGCGCGCTGGCCTCCACGGGCCGTGGTCAGGACATCGTGTCCCAGCAGAAATTCTGGAATTTCAAGCTGCACGTCGAGTTCCGCCTGGCCGAGCATAGCAACAGCGGCGTGGCACTACGGAATCGCTACGAGGTGCAAATGCTGGAAGACTATGGCCACCCTCCGAACACTCACAGCGCAGGCGCTCTTTATAGCCGCATTGCGCCCAGTGAAAACGCCAGCAAGCCTGCGGGGGAGTGGCAAACCTACGACATCCGCCTGGTCGGCCGCCAGGTCACGGTGGTGTTTAACGGAAAGAAAGTGATTGATCACGGGGTCATAGATGGTCTCACTGCGATGGCACATGACGCCGATGAAGGCGAGCCGGGCGGCATCGCTCTTCAGGGTGACCACGGCCCCGTTGAGTTTCGGAAGATCACAATCACGCCCTTGATGAAATAATAAGAGAGGCAGTCGGCCCAGCAAAATTCAAGCAGGAGCGTGATTATCATGCAGGGGCGCGCTTCGGCTCGACCGCGTCAGGCCCGCCTACGGCCACCGTTCAAAATCTCCGGAAGCTCCGTCCCACAATAATTTCCTCTCCGGGCTGGACGGTCGAAGAGACCAGCTCGACATGGTCGGGTTCTTTCATATCCTTTTTGTTTCTCCCCAGATCCGGGAATTGAACATTCAGGTGGACCGCCAGCGTTCGATGTTCAACTTAGTGGACGTGGACCCGCAGGATCCAGACAATTTCGTTGCGGGGACGGCCATCCGCCAGCAACACACATTTGACTGGGTCGGAAATTCGGAAGCGCAACCAAAGCAGATTGCGTTTTTGGTTGGGACAGGCAGGAGAAAAGAGCGAAGGTCATCCTCCACGGCAGCCTCGAATTGATCGTGCGCGAGCCCATTCGTCACCAACGGCGGCAAGTTAGATTCGTGCAGAAAGCGCTCCCATACAGCAAGACACGGGGTTCGACTTCGCCGGGTGGCGGAGGGATAAACGACGCGGTGCCCCAATCCCACCACTCGGGCAAGAGGCTTCTCACCTAATCCAGGAAAGCCAGAACCAGCCCAAAAGCAATGTGAGAGCCGTGACAGGCAGGCCGATTCGAAAGTAATCGAAAAAGGTGATTGCTGCCTCCTTCCGAGCGCGTTCCACGACGATGATATTGGCGACCGAACCCGTAATCGTCAGGTTCCCTGCAAGAGTGCTGGCCATTGCTAGCGTGAGCCAAGCCGTATGGGGGTTCGCAAATCGAGCCACGAGCGACTTCAAGAGCATTACAGCGGGTACGTTGCTCACCAGGTTCGACAGCACGGCGGTAACCAACGTGAAGACACCGAGATGTTGCAGATTGAAATGCGCGCCGAATCTAGCAAACGCTGTGTCAGTCCGGCGTTCTCTGCGCCTCCGACGATCAGAAAGAGTCCGGTGAAAAAGACCAGCAGCCCCCAGTCCACTTCCTCGTATACCAGATGAGGGTCGCGCGTACGAGTGATTAACATAATGGCTGCGCCCACTGCCGCGACCAAAGGTGGCGGGAAGCCGATGAGAAATCCAGCCAGAACGAGTACAGCCACAACGCCGGCCTTAACCAGTGCGGCGTGCTCAATCTGTGCGGCACTCGCTTCCGCATCGGTTTGAACGTCGTGAATACGCCCACGGAAGTAGAGCCACCAAAGTACAAACCAATCGAAGAACAAACCCAGGAGTGCTACCGGGCCCAAGTGCCACAGGAAATTCCTGTAACCGATGCCAGAAAAAGACCCAATCAGGATGTTTTGTGGGTTGCCAGTGATGGTCGCGGTACTTCCGATGTTTGATGCCGTTGCTATAGCAAGAAGGTAGGGAACCGATTTAACCCCTTTCGGCCGCAAACTTTCAACGCGAACGGAACCATCACAAGACAGATGATGTCGTTGACGAAGAAAGCGGAAAGGAGGCCGCTGAGAAAAACTATTGTGGGGAGTAGGTGATGGGGCTTCAGCCGGGTGACGACCAGATCGGTGACCCAATCGAAGAAGCCCGCCAGATGCAGGTAAGCCACCACGAGCATCATCGAGAAGAGCAATACAACAGTTCCGAAGTGGATAAGATAGAGAGCGTTGTTTGCTCGCACGGCCCCCGTGGTGAACATCAAAACCGCCCCGATGATGGCGGCGCCTGGCCGATCAATCTTCATTCCCGGAAATTTTCCCAGGGCGAATACGATGTAGCTGGCAATGAAAACTGAATATGTGGCTGTCGTATCTGCGGCCGATGCTCTGGAAGGTGGTTTGCCCTGGTCTGAAACTCTTGTATATGTCTTTGCTCAGATCTTCGGCACATCGGTGGAACGTTGCTGGCCCATATCATGTTTTCGCTTCCATTCGTGTCATTGTCCCGGCACGTGCGGAGCGGACCCGCACAATTCGTCAGCGAGTTCACCGCAACGTTCGGTCGTTTATGTGTGATTTGGGGGTCCTCTCGTTCAAAATCTAACGTGGTCCCATTTGCTGTGGGCAGCTATATTACGGCGGCATATTGGTTCACCGCGTCTACATCGTTCGCAAATCCAGCTGTGACCATCGCGAGAGCTCTGAGTGACACATTCGCGGGCATCAGGCCCATTGACGTTCCTCTATTTGTGGCCGCCCAACTCGCCGGGGGCATTGGGGCGACGCTACTCTTCCGATGGCTGGTTCCAAGCTTGCCTTCGACCGCCAAAGACGTGCTCGTCAGGCATCACAACGACAAGTGATCGGATTTGTGCGGCCTCCGCAAAATAGTTCTTGACCCCGGACCATGGTACGGGGTTTAGACTGAAGTAGTCATGAACGTGAAATCGCTCACGATTGGCCGACTCGCCAGAGAAGTCGGAGTAAATCTGGAGACCGTCCGCTACTACGAGAGACGGGGACTGCTCCCAAAGCCGCCTCGCAGTACGTCAGGCTACCGCCTCTTTCCCGCGGAAGCCGCGCGCCGCCTTAGATTCATTCGACGCGCCCAGGAACTCGGCTTTTCGCTTGGAGAGATTCGGGAGTTGCTGTCCCTTCGGGTCGCGTCCACCGCGAAGAGTGCAGATGTCCGAAGACGAGCGCGAGCGAAGATCACTGATATAGAGGCAAAAATTAGAAGCCTCGAGTCGATGACAAAGACCTTACGTGAGTTGACAAAGGCCTGCTCCGGCTGCGGCTCGGTCCGAGATTGCCCTATCCTTGAGAGCCTTGATGCGGGGGACAAATGAGCCGCACGTGGAAACGAGCACTACTGTCGCTCCCCGGCATCGGGCTTTCGGCACTGCCTAAGTTGGCTTGTCCGGTCTGCTGGCCTGCGTATGCAGGTTTGCTGAGTTCGGTGGGCCTTGGCTTTCTGATATCAGCGGCCTATTTATTGCCGCTCACCATAGCATTCTTGACGCTTGCATTGGCGGCCCTCGCATTCAGGGCAAGAAAGCGCCGTGGATTGGGCCCCTTCCTAATTGGGTTGGTTGCAGCTATGGGCATTCTGCTCGGCAAGTTTGTGTGGGAATCCAATGTCACGGTTTACAGAGGCGTCGGAATGCTGGTTGTGGCTTCCGTATGGAATGCCTGGGCGCGTCGCGAACAGTTAGACCGCCGATTGTAACGGCCAAGAAATTCAAGAGTGTTTAAGGAGAAGAGACATGACAACAAGAAAGAAAATCGAAATCTTCAGCGCCGGCTGTTCCACTTGCAAGGAGGCAATTGAACTCGTCAAGCGGATAGCCGGTTCTTCGCACGAGGTAGTCATCCATGACATGCAGAATTCCGAAGTTGCTTCCAAGGCGAAGCAGCACGGTGTCCGCAGCGTGCCGGCCATCGTGATTGACGGCAAACTCGCCGGTTGCTGTGCAGGGCGTGGACCGGACGAGCACGTGCTGCGTTCTGCTCTCGCTTAGCGCTGGTCCAAGTCGAGGGGGGCGGCATTTGGGAAGTGATCGCGATTGCTCCCGGTTAACGAGCAACCGGAAGTACGCGCCGTAGCTAATGGAAATCGTGGGATTGCGTTTCGGCTGCAGAAATCGAAATGGGTAGGACGCGGGCAGCCTTGATGGATATGGTGTGATCCTGATTCTGCAGAACGCCTTCTACCCGAAGGAATTTCTCACGGTTGATCACCACGCGGTATTTTTCATAGAGGTCAGGATTCACAATCACGTTCGAAATTCCTGTCTCATCTTCCAGGCTCAAAAAGACGAAGCCCTTCGCTGTTCCCGGACGCTGCCGAGCGATTACGCATCCTGCTACCCGCGTGTATTGCCCGTCCGGCACCCGAGGCAAATCGCACGCTCGCTTTACTTGCAGCTTGGATAGAGCCTCACGGCAATATGTCATCGGATGCGGACCAGTGCTCATGCCCGACCCGTGAAAATCCGCAAGAAGACGCTCTTCGTCCGTCATTTGACGCAGTGGCGACAATTCCATTTGCTCCGGAATCGCATCCAGCAACGGGCCGGCAAGCCGTGCCGCGCGTTCCACTTGCCACAGAGCAGTTCTTCGATGCACTCCCCTTCCAAGAGAGTTCAACGCACCAATCTCGCCGAGCGTTACCAGCTCCGCTTTCTGCAGTTCCGGGACACGGCGGACCAGATCATCAATCCCCTCGAACGGGCGCTTCCGCCTCTCCGACACAATCTTGTCGGCGGCCGTCTGCCTCAGCCCCCGGACGTAACGGAACCCGATGCGCAGACATGGAATATCCTTGTCCCCTTTAATCGCGTGCTCGATGGTGCAGTTCCATTCGGAATTGAGGGCGTTGATTGGTTTCACTCGAAGACCATGCAACTGCGCATCGTGCACCAGCACTGCCGGGCTGTAAAAACCCATCGGCTGATTGTTGAGTAGTGCCGCTGTGAACGCCCCCAAATAATGGAATTTCAGGTAGGCGCTGGCATAGGCGATCAAAGCGAAACTCGCGGCGTGCGACTCTGGAAACCCATAGCGTGCGAACGATGTAATTTGCGTGATGATCTCTTCCTGTGTTTCGGGGGCGAACCCGTTCTGAGTCATTCCGCTCCGCAGCTTGGCTTCGATTTTTTTCATACGTTCTTCCGAACGTTTGAAGCCCATCGCCCGGCGGAGCTCTTCGGCTTCACCCCCTGTGAAGTTCGCCGCCACCATTGCGATGCGCAGCAGTTGTTCCTGAAACAGTGGCACTCCCAGAGTTCGTTCCAAAATCGGTTCGAGCGAAGGATGAGCGTACGTGACCGGCTCCTTGCCTTGCCGCCGATTCATGTAGGGATGCATCATCTTTCCGACAATCG